>Ga0209839_10000307_pt1 | contig 25468 bp, 36 predicted proteins | sample OrgsoiDNA2013050_FD_185800 | JGI IMG/M metagenome (GOLD analysis project Ga0209839, IMG submission 185800) | Permafrost soil microbial communities from the Arctic, to analyse light accelerated degradation of dissolved organic matter (DOM) -... | ecosystem: Environmental > Terrestrial > Soil >... | reverse complement strand
GCCTCTGGGTCCCCCGATCCTGCCCTCCGTGGGAGGGAAGGACTCGGCACGAACGCGGGCAGACTATCACCCGCCGCGAGATGCGTGACGGCCGGAGGGGGAAATGTCTTCCGCGATCGCGGAATCAGCATGTACAAAGTTCTTCCCACAGTGCGACAGATGGGATAATTGAGCCGAGTCTCAAAGAGAGCTACGGTTGTACGAAACGGCACACGGCCTGGAGGCGAGAATGGCGAGCACCGAGATGGCGGTCGGAACGGAGCGCGGGACCCTCCAAGAGCTGGCCCGGCGGCATTTGTGGATGCACTTCACGCGCCTGTCGGCCTATGCCGACCACGAGATCCCGATCATCGTGCGCGGAGAGGGGTGCTACGTCTATGACGAGCACGGAAAGCGCTACCTGGATGGTCTGTCGGCGTTGTTCTGCGTCAACATCGGCCACGGTCGGGCCGACATCGCGCAGGCCGGGGTCGATCAGGCCAAGGAGCTCGGCTTCTTTACCAACTGGTCTTACGCCCACCCGCCGGCGATCGAGCTCGCGGCGCGGATTGCCTCGCTCGCCCCCGGCGACCTGAACCGGATCTTCTTCACCAGCGGCGGCAGCGAGGCGGTCGAGTCGGCGCTCAAGCTCTCGCGCCAGTACTTCAAGCTGATGGGCAAGCCGAACAAGTACAAGGTGATCGCTCGCGAGATCGCCTATCACGGCACCAGCCTCGGCGCGCTGTCGGCGACCGGAATCACCAGCCTGCGCGAGCCGTTCGAGCCGCTCGCGCCCGGCGGCTGCCATGTTCCCAACACCAATACCTACCGGCTCTCGCACGGTATGAGCGAAGCCGAGCTGGTCGAGTCGATCGCCGCGCGGATCGAGTTCGAAGGCCCTGACACGGTCGCCGCCGTGATCCTGGAGCCGGTTCAGAACGCGGGGGGCTGCTTCACGGCGCCCGAGGGCTATTTCGCTCGTGTGCGGGAGATCTGCGACGAGTACGACGTGCTGTTCATCTCCGACGAGGTGATCTGCTCCTGGGGCCGGCTCGGGGAGTGGTTCGGGGCGGTTCGCTACGGCTATCAGCCGGACATCATCACGACCGCCAAGGGCTTGACCAGCGCCTACGCGCCGATGGGTGCGGTGATCGTCTCCGACCGAGTCGTGGAGCCGTTCCTGGAGGGCAGTCACAGCTTCACCCACGGGTTCACGTTCGCCGGTCATCCGATCTGTGCGGCGGTCGGACTGGCGAACATCGATGCGATGGAGAGCGAGGGTGTGCTCGAGAACGTGCGGAGCAACGAAGGTGCGCTGCGGGGGATGCTCGAGTCGCTGCGCGACATCCCGATCGTCGGCGACGTCCGCGGCGCCGGCTACTTCCAGGCGATCGAGCTCGTGAAGGACCAGCACACCAAGGAGTCCTTCTCCGACGCGGAGGCGGAGACTCTGTTGCGCGGCTATATGTCGGGTGAGCTCTATCGTCGCGGGCTGATCTGCCGCGCCGATGACCGCGGTGACCCGGTGATCCAGCTTTCGCCGCCGCTGATCGCCGGCTCCGAGCAGTTCGAGGAAATCGAAGCGATTCTGCGGCCGGTGCTGATCGAGGCGGCGGAGCGCATGCGTTGCCACTCCGGCTAGTGCTCGCCATCACAAATACATTCACCTTGGAGCGGCCCCCAGCGGATGCTCACGGTTCGTGAACTGCTGAACGAGCTCGAAGTTCGCCTGCTCGCAGGCGAGGCGACGCTGGACCTGCCGGTCCGGTGGGTCCACATCACGGAGCTGCTCGACCCGACGCCGTGGCTGTCGGGCGGTGAGCTGCTGCTCACGACCGGGCTGCAGCTGGACACGGAGCAGCGCCAGCGGGAGTTCGTGACCCGACTGGCCGACCACCAGCTGTCCGGGTTGGGCTTCGGCATCGGCTTCCTGCACGACCGCGTTCCTCCCGCGCTGCTGCAGGCCGCCGCCGAGCGTGACTTTCCAGTCTTCGAGGTCCCCTACGACGTTCCCTTCATCGCGGTCACCGAGGCCGCGTTCACCCAGCTCGTCAACGAGCATTACGCCGTGCTGCGGCGAGCGATAGCCGCTCACGAGCGGCTCGAGCGGATCGTGCTCTCCGAGCGGGGGCTCGACGCGCTGGCCGGCACCCTGGCGACGCTGATCGGCGCCGCGGTGCTGGTGTTCGACGCCCGCGGCGAGCCGCTCGCCCAGCGCGCGTTCCGCCGTCCGGTGGCGCCCGAGGCGCTCTCGGCGTTGCAGGGCGAGCTGCGCGAGCGCTCACGGCGGCGCGACGCACGGGCGTTCCTGCCGGCCTATGCCGAGGAGGACAACCGCGGCCTGGCGCTGCCGGTAGCGGCCGACGGCACGCCGGGATCGGGCAACGGGGTCGAGCGGATCCCCGAGGCCTGGCTGGTGGCGATCAAGGACAGCGGTCCGCTGTCGGACTTCGATCGCCTGACGCTGCACCAGGCGGTGACGATCGTGGCGCTCGAGCTGCTGCGTCGTCGGGTCGCCGGGGATACCGAGCGCCGGCTTGCCGGAGATGTGCTGGCCTCGGTCGTCGGAGGCGAGCTGACGGGGCCGGAGCTAACCCGGCGGCTGGAGCCATTTGGTCTCTCGGACCGCGTCGCGGCGATCGTGGTGGAGCGGCCCAACAACGGGCGGGGATCGCCGTCCCCGGTCGAGGGGGCGCTGGCCGGCGCGCTGCGCGAGGAGGCGGCGCCCGGCTTGGTCGCATCGAGCGGCCCGCTCACCTGCGCCCTCGTGGCCGGCGGCGAGGAGGACGAGCTGTTCGCGCTCGCCGGGCGGGTGAGCGCGCGGCTGTCGGCCGATCTCGGGTCCGAGCTGAGCGTCGGCGTCGGCCGACCCGTCGCGGCCGGCGAGGCGCGGCGCAGCTTCCACGAGGCCAGGTGTGCAGTCGAGGCGGTGGCGCTCGGTGTCGCGCCCCGAAGCAACGGATCTGCTCCGATGGTCGCGACGACCCATCTCGCGACCTACAAGGACCTCGGCTCCTTCCAGTTGCTGCTGTCGCTGCAGGGGGACGAGGCGCTGCGCCTGTTCTGCGACTCGATCCTTGGTCCGATCGAGGCCAGCGAAGGACACTACGGAGGTGAGCTGATGCGATCGCTAGAGGCATTCATCGAGGAGAACGGGCAGTGGGAGCGCGCCGCCAGGCGGCTCTACTGCCACCGCCATACGCTGCGGTATCGAATCCGGCGGGTCGAGGAGCTCACCGGACGCAACCTCGGCAGCGCGCGGGATCGGATCGAGTTCTGGCTGGCCCTGCGCGGACGGGAGCTGGTCGGATGAAGGTTGGGGTCCCGGCTGAGGTCAAGGCCGACGAGTACCGGGTTGCGTTGACGCCCGCGGGAGTGCGCGAGCTGGTGGATGCGGGGCACGAGGTGTTCGTTCAGAGTGGCGCCGGTGCCGGCTCGGCGATCTCCGACGAGGACTACGGGGCCCAGGGAGCGACGATCGTTCCCGACGCTGACGCCGTGTTCGGCGAGGCGCTGCTGATCGTGAAGGTCAAGGAGCCCCAGCCCGAGGAGGTCGCGCGGCTGGCCCCGCGGCACACCTTGTTCACCTACCTGCACCTCGCCGCGGACGGCTCGCTCACGCGGGGGCTGATGGAGTCGGGGGCTACGTGCATCGCCTACGAAACGGTTGAGGACGCGCGGGGCCGCTTGCCGCTGCTCGCGCCGATGTCCGAGGTGGCCGGCAAGATCGCCACCCAGGCGGGGGCGTTCATGCTCGAGAAGCCGCTCGGTGGCCGTGGGATCCTGCTCGGCGGCGTGCCCGGCGTCGCCGCCGCGAACGTGATGGTCATCGGCGGCGGCGTCGTGGGGATGAACGCGGCGTTCATCGCGCTCGGCATGGAGGCGACGGTTTATGTCTTCGACCGCAGCATCGACCGGCTGCGGGAGCTGGACATCGCGTTTGGCGGCCGTGCCGACACATGTTTCGCCACGACGCTCTCGATCGAGCAACGACTGCGGGATGCCGACCTCGTGATCGGTGCTGTGCTGGTTCACGGGGCGCGCGCGCCGCGGGTCGTGACCCGGGCGCAACTGGGGATGATGAAGCCCCATGCGGTGCTGGTCGACGTCTCGATCGACCAGGGCGGGTGCTTTGAAACCTCGCGCCCGACGACCCACTCCGATCCCACCTACGAGGTCGATGGGATCACCCACTACTGCGTCACGAACATGCCCGGCGCCGTGCCGATCACCTCCACCTACGCGCTGACCAACGCGACCATGCCCTATGTGCTGCAGCTGGCTTCGCGCGGAGTCGCCGCGGCAATCGCTGCGAATCCGGGCTTGCGACTGGGCGTCAATGTCTCCGGCGGGCACGTGACCTACGCCCCGGTCGCTGACGCCGTCGGCGTGCCCTGTATCGCGGTCGACGCGGCTGTGGGATAGCCCAGGGGCTATCCCACGGCGTGTAGTGCCCGGTGGGATGGGCCCCTGGCCTGTCAGGCCCTGCTAGTCTCGCCAGCGCATGCCGACCACGAGCCAACTGATCCGCAAGGGGCGCACAGCGCCGAAGAAGAAGCTGGCCACGCCGGGCCTGAAGTCTGGCAAGGGCCGCAAGAAGAAGGTGGCGGCTCCGCAGCGCCGCGGAGTGTGCACGCGGGTCTACACGACCACGCCCAAGAAGCCGAACTCGGCGTTGCGCAAGGTCGCCCGCGTTCGCTTGACGAACGGGATGGAGGTCGGTGCGTATATCCCCGGCGAAGGCCACAACCTGCAGGAGCACTCGGTCGTGCTCGTGCGCGGCGGGCGCGTCAAGGACCTGCCGGGATTCCGTTACAAGGTGATCCGCGGCACGCTCGACGCGGCCGGGGTCGGCGATCGCAAGAAGGCTCGCTCGCAGTACGGCGTCAAGGCCAAGTAGCAACGGATCGATGCCGCGTCGCGCAGCAGCCCAACTTCGGCCGATCGAGCCCGATCCCGTTTACCGCAGCCGGATGGTCCAGCAGGTGATCAACAAGGTGATGCTCGACGGGAAGAAGCCGGTCGCCGAGAAGATCGTCTACGACGCGCTGGCGATCCTCGCTGAGCGAAGTGGTAAGAACCCGGTCGAACAACTCGAAGCCGGAGTCAAGGCGCTCACCCCGGTGCTCGAGGTTCGCTCCCGCCGCGTTGGCGGCGCGACGTACCAGGTGCCGGTGGAAGTTCCGGTCCGCCGTGCCCGTACCCTGGCCGTGCGGTGGCTGGTCCAGTTCGCCCGTCAGCGGCGCGAGAAGACGATGGCCCAGCGCCTCGCCCACGAACTGCTCGATGCTCAGCAGCAGCAGGGCAACGCGTTCAAGCGCAAGGACGACATCTATCGCATGGCGCAGGCCAACAAGGCCTTCGCGCATTACCGCTGGTAGGCGGCCAATCCCCTGGGGATCGGTCGGTATGCCTGGAGGCGGATCTACGGTCGGCTCGGGCGAGGACGGTGCGAGGGCTGCCCACCGCACGGGACCGGGGGTTGCGGTGGAACAACCCTCGCGTTCCGTTAATTTAACGATCTTCTTGTTGGTAAACCCAACTGATCGGCATTTGGTCAGGAAACCGACCGTGAGAAGGTACATCTCACCCGTCGTAAGCGCCGAGGATGGCCTCCGGGCATCGTCTGGCCTCTGCTATATTCGGTGTTCGCCTCGGGTCGCGTCGCGTTAATCTCTGCTCGGTCCCGGGCGCGGAGAATTCAGATGGAGACACCGACCCGCTAGACAACCGCCCGTAGTCGACACCCGCGTCGTGAACGGGGCCCCCTGGGCCCTTTTTCATGTCCGCGACCGGCGAGCGGGAACAGCTTCGAACCCCCCAGCGTTATGCCCCGCACGTTCACACTTGAGAACACCCGCAACATCGGAATCATGGCTCACATCGACGCCGGTAAGACGACGACGACCGAGCGCATCCTCTATTACACCGGACGGACCTACAAGATGGGCGAGGTCCATGAGGGCGCTGCCGTGATGGACTGGATGGAGCAGGAGCAGGAGCGCGGCATCACGATCACCTCGGCGGCCACCACCTGTGAGTGGAACGGCCACCGGATCAACATCATCGATACGCCTGGACACGTCGACTTCACGGTCGAGGTCGAGCGCTCCCTGCGGGTCCTCGACGGCGCGATCGCGCTGTTCGACTCGGTGGCCGGCGTCGAGCCGCAATCCGAGACGGTCTGGCGCCAGGCGGACAAGTACCACGTGCCGCGGATCGCCTATATCAACAAGATGGATCGGATCGGCGCCGACTTCGAGCGCGGCGTACAGACGATGATCGACCGTCTCGGTGCGCATCCGCTCCCGATCCAGCTTCCGATCGGCGCCGAGTCCGACTTCCGCGGCATCGTCGACCTGGTCGAGAACAACGCGATCATCTACACCGACGAGCTGGGCTTGGAGCATGACACGGTCGAGATCCCGGCCGAGCTCGCCGAAGACGCCGCCGCGGCGCGCGTGCACCTGCTCGAAGAGGTCTCCCAATACGACGACGAGCTGCTCGAGATGATCCTCGAGGACGAGGACATTTCTCCAGCGCGGCTGAAGCAGGCGATTCGCGCCGCAACGCTCGGGACGAAGATGACTCCCGTGCTGTGCGGGTCGAGCTTCAAGAACAAGGGCGTGCAGCCGCTGCTCGATGCCGTAATCGACTATCTGCCGAGCCCGCTCGACGTTCCGCCGATCGAGGGCATCGAGCCCGACCGCAGCTCTGAGAATGGCGGGCGCCCGGCGGTCCGGCACGCGTCCGACGAGGAGCCGTTCGCGGCGCTGGTCCACAAGATCATGGCCGACCCGTACGTTGGCAAGCTGACCTACTTCCGGGTCTACTCGGGTCGTCTGACCGCCGGCTCGCGGGTGCTCAACGTCTCGACCGGGCGCACTGAGCGGGTCGGGCGGATCCTGATGATGCACGCCAATGAGCGCCAGGAGCTGGACGAGGTCTATGCCGGCGACATCGCTGCGGCCGTCGGGATCAAGCAGGTCGTAACCGGCGACACGCTCGCCGCCCCTGACCACCCGATCAAGCTCGAGACGATCGTATTCCCCGAGCCGGTGATCAAGGTGGCGATCGAGCCCAAGACGAAGGTCGACCAGGAGAAGATGTCCACCGCGCTCGCACGGTTGGCCGAGGAGGATCCAACCTTCCAGGTGCAGACCAACGAGGACAGCGGTCAGACCGAGATCTCGGGGATGGGCGAGCTTCACTTGGAGGTCCTGGTTGACCGGATGCTGCGCGAATACAAGGTCGACGCGAACGTCGGGCGCCCGCAGGTCTCCTATCGGGAGACGATCAGCGGTACCGCCGACAAGGTCGAGGGTCGGTTCGTGCGCCAGACCGGCGGCGCGGGTCAGTACGGGATCGTCTACATCAACGTCGAGCCGGCGCCGGGTGAAGGCTTCGACTTCGTGAATAAGGTGCGGGGCGGGTCGATTCCGACCGAGTTCATTCCGGCGGTCGAGAAGGGCGTCGAAGAGGCGCTGGAGAACGGTCCGCGCGCCGGCTATCCGATGGTGGACGTCCGCGTTACGCTGACCGACGGCAAGTACCACGACACGGACTCCTCGGAGATCGCGTTCAAGGTGGCCGGATCACTGGCGCTGAAGGCGGCGGTCGCCCGGGCCAAGCCCGTGCTGCTGGAGCCGATCTTCTCCGTCGAGGTGGTGACGCCCGAGGAGTTCATGGGCGAAGTGATCGGCGATCTCAACCGTCGTCGTGGCCACATCCTCGGGATGGAGCAGCGTGGTAACGCTCAGATCGTTACCGCTGAGGTTCCGCTCGCCGAGATGTTCGGCTACGCCACCGACGTACGGTCGAACACTCAGGGCCGGGCGACCTACACGATGCAGTTCGACCGTTACGAAGTCGTGCCGCCCAACATCGCCGAGAAGGTCGTCGGCGAGCAGAGAGCGGCCTAACAGCAGCACCGGACGGAAGTTTGTATCTTAGATCGTTCGTCCTTGGACGAACCCAAACTCTGAAATCAGAAGGAGCGACACCAAAGTGGCGAAGGCCAAGTTCGAGCGCGATAAGCCCCACGTCAACGTCGGGACCATCGGTCACATCGACCATGGCAAGACGACGCTGACGGCTGCCATCACCAAGGTGTTGAACGAGAACTTCGGCGGCACCGAGGTGCGGTCGTTCGAGTCGATCGATAACGCTCCGGAGGAGAAGGCACGCGGGATCACGATCGCGACCTCACACGTCGAGTACCAGACCGCGAACCGGCATTACGCGCATGTCGACTGCCCGGGTCACGCCGACTACGTCAAGAACATGATCACTGGCGCCGCGCAGATGGACGGCGCGATCCTCGTCGTATCCGCCGCCGACGGTGCGATGCCCCAGACGCGCGAGCACATCCTGCTCGCTCGTCAGGTCGGCGTTCCCTACATCGTCGTGTTCCTCAACAAGGCGGACATGGTCGACGACCCCGAGTTGCTCGAGCTGGTCGAGGTAGAGATCCGCGACCTGCTGTCCGAGTACGAGTTCCCCGGAGACGACATCCCGTTCGTGGTCGGGTCGGCATTGAAGGCACTGGAGGGCGACAAGGAGTACGAGGGCAAGATCCTCGAGCTCGCCGACGCCCTCGACACCTATATTCCCGAGCCCGTCCGCGATCTGGACAAGCCGTTCCTGATGCCGGTCGAGGACGTGTTCTCGATCACGGGCCGCGGCACGGTGGCGACCGGGCGGATCGAGCAGGGAATCATCAAGACTGGCGAGCAGGTGGAGATCGTGGGCATCCGTGCCACCACGACCACCGTCGTCACCGGCGTGGAGATGTTCAAGAAGATCCTCGATCAGGGCCAGGCCGGCGACAACGTGGGCTGTCTGCTGCGCGGCACCAAGCGCGAGGACATCGAGCGCGGTCAGGTGCTGTGCAAGCCGGGGTCGATCACGCCGCACACCAAGTTCAAGGCCGAGGTCTACGTCCTCAAGAAGGAGGAGGGCGGCCGTCACACGCCGTTCTTCACTGGCTACCGGCCCCAGTTCTACTTCCGCACGACCGACGTCACCGGCGTCGCCAACCTGCCCGAGGGCACGGAGATGGTCATGCCGGGTGACAACGTCCAGATGGAGATCGAGCTGATTCAGCCGATCGCCATGGACGCGGGTCTGCGGTTCGCGATCCGCGAGGGCGGCCGTACGGTCGGCTCCGGAGTTGTGACTGAAGTTGTTCAATAGCTGGCGCTATTGAATTGGGAGTTGGCCTGGCGGCCAACTCCCGGGGGGAAGCCGAACGGCGGACCCCCGAGGTAACCAGCAGATACGACCGTTATGGGGCGGGCCCCGAGTCCGGGGTTCGCCCTCAACACTGAGAAAAGACGAAACGAATCGCGTAAGCCAGTGGCCACTATCGCCCAAAACAAGATCCGCATCCGCCTGAAGTCCTATGACCACACGGCGATCGAGACGGCGGCAAAGGAAATCGTCGAAACGGCCACGCGCACCGGCGCGACCGTCTCCGGCCCCGTGCCGCTGCCGACGGAGAAAAACGTCTACTGCGTGATCCGCTCGCCGTTCAAGGACAAGGACTCGCGCGAGCACTTCGAGATCCGAACGCACAAGCGACTGATCGATATCCACCAACCGACGCCCAAGACGGTCGACTCGCTTCAGCGTCTCGACCATCTGCCAGCCGGAGTGGATATCGAGATTCGCCTGGCTTCCTAGAAGCGATGGCCGCGATCCTCGCCAAGAAGCTCGGGATGACGCAGCGATTTCTCGACGATGGACGCGTCGAACGGGTCACCGTGCTGGAAGCGGGACCATGTCCCGTGACGGCGATCCGGACGTTCGAGCGGGACGGCTATGAGGCCGTACAGCTCGCGTTCGGCGCGTGCAAGGAAAAGGCTCTGACCAAGCCCGAGCTCGGTCACCTGAAGAAGGCCGATGCGTCCGCGCACCGCCATCTGGCGGAGTTCCGCGATCAGGCCGGGGAGCTGCTCGTCGGCGAGACCGTGACCGTCGATGCCTTCGTGCCCGGGGATCGTGTCAAGGTCTCCGGCAAATCCAAGGGCAAGGGCTTCCAGGGCACGATCAAGCGTCACAACTTCGCCAGTGGTCCCAAGTCTCATGGCTCCCACAACGTCCGCGCCCCGGGATCGATCGGCGCCTCGGCCACGCCCTCGCGGGTATTCAAGGGGCTGCGGGGCCCCGGCCGGATGGGTGGCGGCCGAGTGACCCAACGCGGCCTGACCGTGGTCGAGGTGATCGCCAAGCAGAATCTGCTGCTGCTGCGCGGCGCCGTTCCTGGACCGCGCGGGGGGACCGTGGAGGTGCGTACCGATGGCTAGAACCGCACCGAAGCTCGGCGGCGGGTCCCTGACGCTCGACAGCACCGCGTTCGAGGCCCGGTTCAACATGCCCCTCGTGCACGAGGCCGTGCGCGCCGAGCTCAACGCGCGCCGTCGCGGCACCGCCTCGACGCTCACTCGCGGGCAGGTATCGGGCGGCGGGGCTAAGCCCTGGCGCCAGAAGGGGACCGGCCGGGCCCGGGCCGGCTCGTCGCGCTCGCCACTGTGGACCGGCGGCGGGACCGTATTCGGGCCGACCCCGCGCAGCTTCACGTTCAAGGTCAACCGCAAGGCCCGCCGCGCGGCGCTCCGCAGCGCATTGTCGGCCCATGCGGAGCGCGAGTCGCTGGCGGTGTTCGACGCCGCCGACTTCTCCGCGCCCTCCACCCGCCAAGCCGCGGGGCTGTTGTTGGACTGGGGAGAGTCAGTGCCCACGCTCGTTCTGCTGGCTGCCGGTGAAGCGCCGGCGCAGAAGTCGTTTCGCAACCTCACCCGCGTCCACGTCATGTCGGTCGAGCAGGCGGGTGTCGCCGACGTGATCGGCGCTGCTTCGCTACTGGTCTCCGAGGCCGCTCTGCCGGAGCTGATCGCCCGCGCCGCCGGCGTCTCCGAGGAAGAGGAGGCCGCGGCGTAATGGACGCCAGCCAGGTCATCATCCGCCCGGTTGTGTCCGAGAAGTCGTTCGTGCTCGCCGAGGCCGGCAAGTACACCTTCCGCGTACACGACCGCGCGCACAAGACCCAGATCCGCCAGGCGATCGAGGAGCTGTTCGACGTCAAGGTGCTCGCGGTCCGCACCTCCTCGGTCAAGAGCAAGCCGAAGCGACGCGGGCAGATCGCGGGTCGCACCCGGCATTGGAAGAAGGCGATCGTCCAGGTGCGCGCGGGCGACACGATCCCGATCTTCCAAGGACTGGAAGGCCCCGAGTGATGCGCAGCCACAAGTCCACGTCTAATCTCGGACTGGAGGGCCCGGAGTAATGGCGATTCGCAAGCCCAAGCCGACCTCGCCTGGACGGCGCTTCGTCACCTATCCGGACTTCGCCGAAGTCACGCGCTCGGAACCCGAGAAGTCGTTGACCGAAGGCCTGAAGAAGTCCGGCGGGCGTAATTCGAACGGACGCAAGACCGCTCGCCATCGCGGTGGCGGCGCCAAGCGTCTTTACCGCAAGATCGACTTCAAGCGGCGTAAGGACGGTGTCCCCGCCAAGGTGGCCCAGATCGAGTACGACCCCAACCGCTCGGCGTACATCGCGTTGCTGCACTACGCCGACGGCGAGAAGCGCTACATCCTCGCCCCCCAGCGCCTACGGGTCGGCGCGACCGTGCAGTCGGGGCCGGACGCGGACATCCGGGTCGGCAACGCCCTCCCGTTGGCGAACATGCCGCCCGGCACCGTCGTGCACAACGTCGAGCTGACCCCGGGCCGGGGTGGGCAGATGGGCCGTGCCGCGGGAACGGGCATCCAGCTGCTGGCCAAGGAGGGCGACTACGTGACGCTGCGCTTGCCCTCCGGCGAGATGCGCCTCGTGCGCGCCCAGTGTCGCGCGACGATCGGCACGATTGGCAACAGCGATCACCAGAACGTCAAGATCGGCAAGGCCGGCCGCAAGCGTCACATGGGCGTGCGCCCGCAGACCCGCGGCACAGCGATGAACCCCGTCGATCACCCCCACGGGGGCGGCGAGGGCTCGACCACGGCGGGTCGTCACCCGGTGACTCCGTGGGGCGTGCCGACGCTCGGCTACCGGACCCGCAAGAAGGGCAAGACATCCGACCGCTATGTAGTGCGTGGACGCAGGAGAGGTAAGAAGCGATGAGCCGATCGAGCAAGAAGGGACCGTTCGTACAGGAGCGGTTGATTACGCGGATCGAGGCGATGAACGCTTCGGGCGAGAAGCGCATGATCAGGACCTGGTCGCGCTCCTCGACGATCTTCCCCGAGATGGTCGGGCACACGATCGCGGTCCATGACGGCCGCAAGCACGTCCCCGTGTTCATCTCGGAATCGATGGTCGGCCACAAGCTCGGGGAGTTTGCGCCGACGCGTCTGTACCGTGGTCACGCCGGTACCGGAAAACGGCGATGACGCCCGAGATCGAGCCAGAAGAAGCTCCGAAGCCGGGGGACAGGGTTGACGACGGGCCCGAACCCGCTGCCGATGCTGCTGGCGTCGACCCCCAGGCGGTGGCCCCCTCTGAGCCGTTGGAGGTTCCTTCCGAGTCTTCGGTAGGTGACCGGGAGGACGAGGATGGGGATGAGGACGGGGATGATGAGGATCAGGATGAGCGCGAAGAGCCCGGAGACGATGAGCCCTCCGAGCCTGGAGCGGAGAAGCGCCGGGGGCTGCGCCGGCGTCGGAAGGCGACCCCGGCTCCGGCGAGACCGGCGCCTTCGCGGCGGCGTTCGCGGCGCGATCCGGACGCTCCGATCCCGGTGGTTCGAGCGCAGGCCAAGTATGTGCGGTCCTCCGCGCGCAAGGCGCGATTGGTCTGTGACCACATCCGGGGCAAGAGTGTCGAGGAGGCCCGAGCTATCCTGGCTCTCACGCCGCGTGCGATCGCGCGCGACTGGAGCAAGCTGCTCGAGTCGGCCGTTGCGAACGCTGAGCACAATCACGAGCTCGTCGGCGAGGACCTGTACGTCAAGGCGGTGCACGCCGACGAAGGTCCGACGATCAAGCGGTTCCGGCCGCGCGCAATGGGTCGCGCGACCAGAATTCGCAAGCGCACCAGCCACCTGACGATCTTGCTCACGCCAAAGGAATAATCACCGACCATGGGTCAACCGTAATGGGCCAAAAAGTACATCCTGAGTCGATCCGCGTCGGCTACATCCACGATTGGAAGTCGAACTGGTTCAACGAGAAGAACTTCGCCGACTACCTGCACGAGGACACGCAGATCCGCGCCCACATCATCGGCCGTCTCTCGCATGCCGGTCTTTCGGACATCACGATCCGCAAGAACGCGACCGAGGTCGAGGTCAACATCAACACGGCTCGGCCGGGGATCGTGATCGGCAAGTCGGGCTCGGAGGTCGATCAGCTGCGACGCGATCTGCATCGGATCACGCGCAAGCAGGTGAAGGTGAACATTCTCGAGATCAAGCGTCCCGAGCTTGATGCGCGCCTGGTCGCTCAGTCGATCGCCGAGCAGCTCCAGAACCGCGTCGCGTTCCGCCGCGCGATGAAGCGCGCCCTGACCAGTGCGATGCGCTCCGGCGCGAAGGGCGTGAAGGTCCAGGTATCGGGACGCTTGGGCGGGGCGGAAATGGCCAGAACCGAGGGCTACTCGGATGGGCGCGTGCCGCTCCATACGCTGCGCGCCGACATCGACTACGGATTCCACGAGGCGCGCACGACGTTCGGGCGGATCGGCGTGAAGTGCTGGATCAACAAGGGCGAGATCATGCCCGAGGGCTACACGGGTGCGGACCTGACGAGCATGGACGAGCCGGCGCCACAGGCCCCTGAGCGCGGTGGACGCGACGGGCGCAGCGGTCGCGACGGCCGTGGGCGTGGCGGCGGGCCGGGTGGTCAGGGTGGCCGTGGCGGTGGACCGGGTGGTCAGGGTGGTCGTGGCGGTGGACCCGGCGGGCCCGGTGGCCGCGGCGGTGGACCCGGCGGGCCCGGTGGCCGTGGCGGTGGACCGGGTGGCCCCGGTGGCCGCGGCGGCGGCCCTGGCGCGGGACGCGGGACCGGCGCAGGCCGAGGCGGTGCCGGCGGCGGACCCGGTGGCGGGCGCGGCGGTGCCGGCGGCGGACGAGGGCCACGCCCCGGCAGCGGCGGCGGAGCCGGCTCGAGTGGTGCCGGCTGATGCTTTCCCCAAAGCGCGTCAAATACCGCAAACAGCACCGCGGCCGTCGCGCTGGGCTCTCGCGCGGCCAGGTGACGGTTCAGTTCGGCGAGTACGGTCTCAAGGCGCTTGACGCCGGCTGGCTCACCAACCGCCAGATCGAGGCCGCCCGGATCGCGATGACCCGCAAGATCAAGCGTGGCGGCAAAGTCTGGATCAATGTGTATCCCGACAAGCCGTTCACGAAGAAGCCGGCCGAAACTCGAATGGGATCAGGTAAGGGTTCGCCCGAGGGATGGGTTGCGGTCGTCAAGCCGGGACGAGTGATGTTCGAGTTGGCCGGCGTGCCCGAGCAGCTTGCGCGCGAGGCCATGCGCCTGGCCGGGCACAAGCTTCCCGTGAGAACCAAATTCGTGATGCGAGAGGACTCCTGAGGATGGCGACGCCCGGTGAGTTGCGCGACATGAGCGATGTTGAGCTGAGCGAGCACTTGCGGACTGCTCGGCGCGAGCTGTTCGGCCTGCGCTTCCAGCACGCCACGGGCGAGCTTGACAACACGGCCCGGCTCGCACGGGCCAAGCGCGAGGTCGCGCGGGTTATGACGATCGTGCGTGAGCGGGAAATCAACGTCCACGCCGGACAGGCTTAGGAAAATGGCTGACCAACAGAACGAGAACGCAGAATCAACCCCGGCGCCCGCGCCTGCTGAAAGCGAACGCCGGAGCGCCGCACCGCAGTCGGGGAGCTCGGCTCCCGCGGCTGAGGTACTTGAGCCCAAGGAGCGCCGTCGTCGATCCCGTGCGGCCAAGGCGGCGAAGGTCAAGGCACGGGCCGCCCGCACTCCTGAGGAGCGTCACGAGGAACGGATCGCCGAGCGCCGGGGCAAGGCGGAGGTCCGTCGCGGCGTCCGTGTGAGCACCAGGGCCAAGGCGCGCGCGCGCGCCGGCTCCTCTGAGGAAACTGCCCCGCGCCCGCGGGCGCCCGGCGTCCAGAAGACCCGCCAGGGGGTGGTCGTTTCCGACCGCGCCGACAAGACGATCACGGTGCGAATCGACACGGCGCGCCGTCACCGTCGCTACGACAAGATCGTGCGGACCTCCACGACGCTGCACGCTCACGACGAGCGCAACGACGCGCACATCGGCGACACGGTGACCGTGCGCGAAGCGCGCCCGCTGTCGCGGACCAAGCGCTGGCGGCTGATCGAGGTAATCGAGAGGGCCAAGTGATCCAGAACGAGACCCGACTGCGCGTGGCCGACAACACCGGGGCGCGCGAGATCCTGGTGATCCGCGTGCGCGGTGGCTCTCGGCGCCGCTACGCGGGCGTTGGAGACGTGATCGTCGCGACCGTCAAGCAGGCCAGCCCGCAGGGCTCGGTCAAGAAGGGCGAGGTGGTAACCGCGGTGGTGGTTCGCACGAAGAAGTCCTACGGTCGAGAGGACGGGACCTATATCGGATTCGATGAGAATGCAGCGGTGCTGATCGACGCCCAGAACAACCCTCGCGGAACCCGTATCTTCGGCCCCGTGGCACGCGAGCTCCGCGAGCGCAACTTCATGAAGATCGTCTCCCTGGCGCCGGAGGTCCTGTAGCCATGCCTGCGCGGATCAAGACCGACGACGAGGTGATCGTGATCGGGGGGAAGGATCGCGGCAAGCGCGGCAAGGTGCTGCGGGTCGAGCCCAAGCAGCAGCGCGTCTACGTCGAGGGACTCAATATCGTCAAGCGTCACCAGCGCCCGCGACAGGTCGCGGGCGCCCAGCGCCCCGAGCAGGTCGGCGGCGTGATCGAGAAGGAAGGCCCGATTCACGCCTCCAACGTGATGCTGCTCGATCCCAAGGACGGAAAGCCGACCCGGGTCGGGATCGAAATCGAGGACGGTCGGCGCTATCGCGTGGCGAAGCGCAGCGGCACGAGGTTGGACTGATGCCGCCCGCACGCCTGAAGACCAGATACCTCGAGGAGATCCGGCCTGCGCTGGTGGAGCGCTTCGGATACTCGACTCCGATGCAGGCGCCGAAGATCCAGAAGATCACGGTGAACATGGGAGTCGGTGACGCGAAGCAGGATTCGAAGCTGCTCGAGGCCGCTACGGGACAGCTGGCGACGATCACCGGCCAGCGGCCGAGCGTCCGCCGGGCGCGGAAATCGATCGCGCAGTTCAAGGTGCGCGAGGGAATGCCGGTCGGCCTGGCGGTCACCCTCCGAGGGGAGCGATCGTATGAGTTCCTTGATCGTCTGATGTCGGTGGCGATTCCTCGGATCCGCGACTTTCGAGGTCTCAACCCGCGCGCGTTTGACGGCCGCGGGAACTATTCGATGGGCGTACGCGAGCAGATCATCTTCCCCGAGGTGGACTACGACGAGGTCGATCAGGTGCGCGGACTCGATATCACGATTACAACGACGGCCGCGAGCGACATTGAGTCGTTCGCGCTGCTCGAGGCGTTCGGGATGCCGTTCGCGAAAGAGGGCCGTCCTCAAGCGGCCGCGACACAGAATTAGAAGGAGCACATGGCCAAGACTTCACAGCGCGTCCGCCAGCAGCGGACGCCCAAGTACAAGACGAGGGGCTACAGCCGCTGCCGTCGCTGCGGGCGCTCGCGATCCGTGTATCGCAAGTTCGGCGTGTGCCGGATCTGCCTGCGCGAACTGGCACACAATGGCTACGTCCCCGGGATGACGAAGTCGAGTTGGTGACGGTCACTCGATGTCGATGACAGACCCCATATCCGACTTCCTCACCCGGCTGCGCAACGCGGCCAAGGCCCAGCATCACGACGTCCGGATCCCATCCTCGAAGCTCAAGCGCGAGTTGGCGCGGATCCTCAAGGAGCAGGGGTACATCGAGGCCTACCAGATCGATCCTCCCGCGCCGGACCGACCCGGGGAGCAGATCACGGTGACGCTCAAATACACCAACGAGCGCCGTCCCGTCATCTCCGGGATGCAGCGCGTCTCTCGGCCAGGCCAGCGCACCTACGTCGACCACTCGCACATCCCGCGCATCCAGGGCGGGATGGGGACCGCGATCATCTCGACGTCGAAAGGGGTCATGACGGGCCACGAAGCCCGCCAGCAGGGCGTCGGTGGCGAAGTCGTGGCCAAGGTCTGGTAGCGGTGGGAGGGAGCTAATCCACGATGTCCAGGATCGGAAGACAACCCATCCCCGTGCCCGCGGGCGTGACGATCGCGATCGAGCCCGAGCTCGTGACCGTCAATGGTCCCAAGGGCGAGCTTTCGGAGCGCATTCACCGCGATATCGCGGTGCAGCGAACTGGCGAGGAGCTGATCGTTACCCGGCCCACCGATCGCGGCGAGCACCGGGCGCTGCACGGCCTGACGCGGACCCTCGTGGCCAACATGGTCCTAGGGGTCACCGACGGATTCGAGAAACGGCTCGAGATCCAGGGCGTCGGCTATCGCGCGCAACTGCGCGGCCGTGACCTGGAGCTGGCACTCGGCTACTCGCACCCGGTGCCCGTCAAGGCGCCCGACGGCATCGAGTTCGAGGTGCCACAGCCGACGCGGATCATCGTCCGGGGCGCCTCCAAGCAGCAGGTCGGCGAAATCGCCGCATATATCCGCAAGCAGCGCAAGCCTGAGCCTTACAAGGGCAAGGGGATCCGCTACGAGGGCGAGCACGTGCCCCGGAAAGTTGGGAAGCGAGCATGACCGTGTTGACCAAGCCCGAGCGTCGCCTCAAGCGCCGGCGGCGCGTACGCGCCAAGGTGCGGGGAACCGCGGAGCGCCCTCGCATTTCGGTGTTTCGCTCCAATCGCGGGATCTGCGCACAGCTGATCGACGACGACGCCGGGCGCACGATCGCCGCTGTGAACTGGATCGAGCCTGAGCTGCGCCCGCTGGGCGGGGCGGACCAGGCCCGTCGCGTCGGCGCGCTGTTGGCGGAACGCGCCAAGTCCACCGGGGTGCACACCGCGGTGTTCGACCGCGGCGGATATCGATACCACGGCCGCGTCCAGGCGCTCGCCGAAGGTGCCCGCGAGGGCGGATTGGTCTTTTGACATGACCCGAGCCGCTACCCTGACCAGTTGATGGCCCGAGATCGCTCAACTTCCGCCGCCGGTCTTGACCTCCAGGAACGCGTGGTTGAGATCAACCGCGTTGCCAAGGTCGTCAAGGGCGGCCGCCGGTTCTCGTTCACCGCGCTCGTCGTTGTCGGCGATGAGCGCGATGTGGTCGGGATCGGTTACGGCAAGGCGAATGAGGTTCCGGTGGCGATCCAGAAGGGCGTCGAGCGGGCGAAGAAGAACCTCTACCGCGTCCCCAAGCACGGTTCGACGATCACGCACCAGACGACCGGCGTGTTCGGAGCCGGCCGCGTGTTCCTGAAGCCGGCTGCGCCGGGCACCGGAGTGATCGCTGGCGGCGGCGTACGCGCGGTGCTCGAGCTCGCGGGCATCAACGACATCCTGTCCAAGAGCCTCGGCTCGCAGAATCCGATCAATCTGGTCAAGGCGACGATGGCGGGTCTCGAGTCCCTGCGCACGCCGGATGAGGTCGCCGAGCTGAGAGGGTTGACGATCAATCAGGTGCTGGGCCTGACCACTGAGGAAAGCGACGGTTCGGCTGACGGCGCCGATGTGACGGCAAGCGAAAGCGCATGAGCACCGTGCGCGTCACCCAACGCAAGTCGCGTAACGGCTGCGACAAGCGCCAGCTCGACACGCTTCGCTCGCTCGGCCTGCGGAGGATCGGTCATACGGTTGAGATTTCAGACTCGCCCCAGATCCGGGGCATGCTGCACAAGGTTCGGCACCTCGTCGACGTCTCGGAATCGGCATGAGCGCCCAGCCCGAACAGGCCCCGGACGCCCGCCCGGAGCGGATCGGGCTGCATAACCTCAAACCGGCGCCGGGCTCGCGTCGGCCGCGCAAGCGGATCGGCCGCGGTGAGGGCTCGGGCACCGGCAAGACCTCCGGACGCGGACAGAAGGGCTATGGCTCTCGTTCCGGCGCCAAGAGCCGCGCCCGATTCGAGGGTGGTCAGAACCCAATCCACATGCGGATGCGCAAGCTGCGCGGTCCGAACATGAAGAAGTCGATGCCGTTCGAGCCGTTTCGCACCCACACGCAGGCCGTCAACCTGCTCGACCTCGAGGCGCGCTTCCAGAACGGCGATGCGGTAACGCTGCAGGCCATGGGCGCCAAGGGACTCGCGACCCGTCGCGGCGTGCCGGTAAAGGTGCTCGCCAAAGGCGAGCTGACCAAGGCGCTGACCGTGCATGCGCACGGTTTCAGCGGCGCTGCCCGCAAGCAGATCGAAGCAGCCGGCGGCAGCTGTCAGTTGATCGAGAGCTGAGGCTGGGGTCGGGATGATCGCCACGATCCTTGGAGCGTTCAGGGTCAGCGAGATCCGCAACAAGGTCCTCTTCACCGCCGGGATCCTGGGGCTCTACCGCCTCGGAACCCACATTCCCGCACCGGGGATCAACTCGGCTGCGGTCAACGCGATCCAGAAGAACTTCGGCGGCAACAGCATTCTCGGGCTGCTGAATCTGTTCTCCGGCGGGGGGCTGGGGCGAATCGCGATCTTTGCGCTCGGGATCATGCCCTACATCACGGCGTCGATCATCCTGCAGTTGTTGACCGTAGTGGTGCCGTCGCTGGAGAAGCTGCAGAAAGAGGGCGAGGTCGGGCAGGCGCGGATCACGCAGTACACGCGCTACCTGACCGTTGGGCTGGCGTTCGCCCAGTCGATCGGCTACGTGTTCCTGTTCAGGAGCTTCGAACAGCAGGCCGGTACGACGCTGATCAGCAACTTCACGCTGCTCAAGGTCTTCCTGATCGTGATCTCGCTGACCGCCGGGACCGTGCTCCTGATGTGGATGGGCGAGCTCATCACCCAGCGCGGGATCGGGAACGGAATCTCGCTGCTGATCTTCGCCAGCATCGTGTCGAGGATTCCCAGCGGCGTGTCGTCGTGGTGGAATAACCCCAACCAAGTGTTCCGCGTGATCATGCCGTTCATCGTGCTCGGAACCGTTGCGGCAATCGTGTTTGTCCAGGAGGGACAGCGGCGGATCCCGATTCAGTACGCCAAGCGGGTCATCGGGCGGCGCATGACCCAGGGCGGGCAGACCTACCTGCCGTTGCGGGTCAACATGGCCGGCGTGATTCCGGTGATCTTCGCCGCCAGCGTGATGGCGATCCCGCCGACGATCGGTCAGCTGATCGGTCAGAACCGCAACAACTTCGCCACCCATCTGGCGAGCTTCTTCAGCCCTCAGAGCTGGCATTACGTGCTGGGGGAGAGCATCTTCATCATCGTGTTCACGTACTTCTACACGGCGGTCACGTTCAACCCGGTGGACCAGGCGGAGAACCTCAAGAAGTACGGCGGTTTCATTCCCGGAGTGAGACCAGGGAGGCCCACGGCCGAGTTTCTCGACCGCATTCTGGCGCGCCTCACGTTCCCGGGAGCGTTGTTTCTCGCCGCGGTCGCGGCGCTGCCGACGATCCTGATCAACCAGACCAGCGCAAACTTCTTCTTCGGCGGTACGTCGATCCTGATCGTGATCGGCGTCGCGCTCGACACGATGAAGCAGCTCGAGGCGCAGCTGATGATGCGCAACTACGAGGGGTTTCTCAAATAGGGAATGGTGAATCGCCCCGTGGGCGATTCACCAAGCTCCTTCCGCCGCTAGAGTGGCGGATGTGGCTGAGCTCAACCTGATTCTGTTCGGCCCGCCTGGTGCGGGCAAGGGAACTCAGGCCGATCGCCTGCAGACCGACTTTCAGCTGCCGTTCATCTCGACCGGCGACATGCTCCGAGGCAACGTCAGGGAGGGAACCGAGCTTGGAAGAGAGGCGCGCGAGTACATGGATGCGGGCGAGCTGGTTCCCGACGGGTTGATCGTTGCGATGGCGGCCGAGCGCCTGCAGGAGCCCGATGCCCGGGACGGATTCATCCTCGACGGCTTCCCACGGACGATCGAGCAGGCAAAAGCGCTCGATAAGCAGCTTTCGGATCTCGGGCGACGCGTGACCGCCGCGCTGCTGATCGACGTGCCCGACGAGGAGCTTGTGCGTCGGCTGTCCGGGCGACGGGTGTGTGTGAAGGCGGGGCACAACTACCACACCGAGTTCGATCCGCCCAAGCACGAGGGAATCTGCGACCAGGACGGCTCGCGCCTGATTCAGCGCGACGACGATCAGCCGGACGTGATTCGCAACCGGCTTCGCGTCTATCACGACCAGACCGAGCCGCTGGTCGAGCTCTACGACAAGCAGGGCGTGATGCGGCGTGTCGACGGCACGCGTGACCCCACGGATGTGCATGACCACATCCGCGCGGTGATCGCGACGCTTCGTTTAGAGGAAAACGTCTGATCGGACGGTCGCCGCACCAGTGATCATCAAGAAGAGTCCCGACGAGATCGAGCGGATGGCGGCCGCCGGCGCCATTCTCGTCAAGACCATGGATTTGCTTGCCGGCAAGATACGGCCGGGCACGAGCACTCGCGATCTCGACCAGGCGGCCGAGAGATTCATCCGCTCGCAGGGGGCGGAGCCGGCATTCAAGGGCTATCGCGGCTTCCCGGGCTCGATCTGCGCTTCGCCCAACTCGATGATCGTTCACGGAATTCCGGGCCCGTACAAGCTCGGCCGCGGCGACATCCTGTCGATCGATATCGGAGTGGTGCTCGACGGCTGGGTTGCCGACGCCGCGCGCACGTTCGCGGTTGGGCCGATCACTCCTGTGGCGCGGAAACTGGTGGCGACGACCGAGGAGTCGCTCCACGTCGCGGTGTCCCAGTGCCGCGCCGGGAACCGCTTGGGCGATGTGTCACACGCGATCCAGGAGCACGTCGAAGCCGCTGGATTGTCGATCGTCCGTTCGCTCGTCGGGCACGGAATCGGCCGCGAAATGCACGAGGAGCCACAGATCCCGAACTATGGCAGTCCGGGCACGGGCGTCCAGCTCGAGGAGGGCATGGTCCTGGCGATCGAGCCGATGGTCACCGCGGGGCGCCACGCGGTCCGGGTCGGGGAAGATCATTGGGCGATCTACTCCCAGGACGGCTCGCTCGCCGCCCACTTCGAGTTCACGATCGCCATCACCGCCGAGGGTCCCCGGATCCTGACTCCGTGGCACCACACGGATGAACAGCGTGCCAGGCAAATCGCCTAGTGGCGGATTCAGAGGCAGTCGTCCGGGAAGTTCCCCGTGCTAGCATCCCACGGGTGCGCCTGCAGCGTATTGTCTTGCGCTGCGTACGCTCCTTCGCTTGGTAGCGGCGACCGTACCGGTCGCCAGAGCCGGGCCGGAGGAACCCCTAACAATCACTCAGGACGAAAGCGAAGCGAGCGTGAAGGTACGACCGTCGGTCAAGCCGATGTGCGAGAAATGCAAGATCGTCCGCCGACAAGGCCGGGTTCTTGTGATCTGCCCGAATCCACGGCATAAGCAGCGGCAGGGCTGATGGCGCGCATCTCGGGGATCAACATTCCCCTCAACAAGCGGGTCGAGATCGGCCTCACATATATCTATGGAATAGGGCGCTCCAGGTCCAACGAGCTGTTGGCCAAGGTGGGCGTTGAGCCTGACCGCAAGGTGCGCGACCTCACCGAGGAGGAGGTCGTCAAATTGCGCGAGCTGATCGATTCCGACCTCACGGTCGAGGGCGACCTGCGCCGCGAGCGCTCTCAGAACGTCAAGCGCTTGCAGGAGATCGGCTGCTACCGCGGTCTGCGCCATCGGCGCGGACTGCCGGTTCACGGACAGAATACGAAGACCAACGCTCGGACGCGCAAGGGCCCCAAGCGGATGCAGGTTGCGGGTAAGAAGAAAGCCGCCAAGAAATGAGTCCGGCTCCCAGGCGACCCCAGCGCGGGCGTCGACGCGTACGCAAGAACATCCCGATCGGGCAGGCGCACATCAAGACGTCGTTCAACAACACGATCGTCTCGCTCACCGATCGCGACGGCAACGTGATCGCGTGGGAGTCAGCGGGCGGTGCGGGCTTCAAGGGTTCACGCAAGTCGACGCCGTTCGCCGCCCAGGTGACCGCCGACGCCGCCGCCCGCAAGGGGATCGAGCACGGACTCCAGAAGGTCGAGGTGTTCGTCAAGGGTCCCGGCTCGGGTCGCGAGACTGCGATTCGGTCGCTGCAGGCGGCCGGCTTGGAGGTGACGGGCGTCAAGGATGTGACTCCGCAGGCGCACAACGGCTGCCGTCCCAGGAAGCGCAGGCGCGTCTAATGGCTCGCGACACCTCTCCGCAGTGCAAGCAATGCCGTCGTGAGGGCCAGAAGCTGTTCCTCAAGGGTGAACGCTGCCTGACCGACAAGTGCGGCGTCGAGCGCCGCTCCTATCCGCCGGGCGATCACGGACGCGGGCGCCAGAAGCAGAGCGAGTATCGCGTCCAGCTGCGCGAAAAGCAGAAGGCCAGGCGATATTACGGCGTGCTCGAGAAGCAGTTCCGGATTTACTACGAGAAGGCTTCCCGCCAGCCGGGCGTGACGGGCGAGAACCTCCTGCGGATGCTTGAGTGCCGCTTTGACAACGTGCTCGTGAGGTTGGGCTTCGCGGCCTCCCGCCGGCAGGCGCGCCAACTGGTCCTCCACGGCCACTGGACCGTCAATGGCCGTCGCGTGAACATCCCCAGCTACCAGCTGCGGGATAACGACGTGATCGCGATCCACCCCCGCTCGACCGCGGGCCAGGTGATCCGCGACGCGACCGAGCTGACCGGCCAGGTCCCGGCGTGGCTGCAGGCCGATCACGACTCTCTTACGGCGAAGGTGCTGCGCAAGCCCGAGCGGCGCGAGATCGCTGCTCCGGTGCAAGAACAGCTCATCGTCGAGCTGTACTCGAAGTAGACAGAGCTTTGGTCGCGCGGCTCGCATGGCATCGCGCGGCGCTGACAGTCGCCTAAGCGGCCAGGAACCCACGACGTTAGGACCCCGATGCTTGACTTCCAAGTCCCCCGAATCTCCAGCGAGTCATCTGACGATACACGCGGCTCGTTCACGATCGAGCCGCTGGATCGGGGGTTCGGCTACACCTTCGGCAACTCGCTCAGACGTGTACTGCTGTCCTCGCTCGCCGGAGCCGCGGTGACGAGTGTGCGGATCGAGGGCGTCGCGCACGAGTTCTCGACCATCCGGGGCGTCAAGGAGGACGTCACCGACATCGTCCTGAACCTCAAGGGCGTCGTCTGCCGCATGCACAGCGACGCGACCGAGATCGAGGCGCCGCTGGTGGTGACGGGCCCCGGCGACATCACCGCGAAGGACATCGACCTCCCCTCCGGAGTCGAGATCCTCAATCCCGACGCGCATATCGCGACGCTCGAGAAGAAGACCAAGCTTGAGGTGTACCTGACGATTGGGCGAGGTCGCGGCTACCGTCCCGCGGAGGAGAACAAGTCACCGGACCAGCCGATCGGAGTGATCCCGATCGACTCGATCTTCTCGCCGGTGCGGCGCGTTGCGTACAACGTAGAGCAGGCTCGCGTCGGTCAGAAGACCGACTTCGACAAGCTCACGCTTGATATCGAGACCGACGGCTCGATCGATCCGCACGCAGCGCTGCGCGAGGCGGCCGAGATCCTGATCTCCCAGCTGGCGATCTTCACCGACGCCGATCGGGTCGTCGAGCTCCGCGAGGCGGGCGCTCCGGGCGTGCTCGAGCCTGGGCTCGTCGGTGGCAATCACGTTGGTGCGCCCTCGCGGCCGCCCAATGCGATGGACGACATCCTGATCGAGGAGCTCGAGCTCGGCGTCCGGTCCTACAACTGCCTCAAACGGGCCGGAATTCAGACGGTCGGCGACCTCGTGTCGAAGACCGAGGGTGAGTTGAATGCGATCCCGAACTTCGGCAAGAAGTCGATCGACGAGGTGATCGAGACCCTGCATGCGCGGGGCCTCGGGCTCCGGAACGACTAGAGTCCCGTCGGTCATGCGCCACCAGCGTCAGCGATATCAGCTCAGCCGCAGCGCCGCGCACCGCAAGGCGCTGCTGATGAACCTGTCAAAGGAAGTAATCGAACACGAGCGGATCCAGACGACCGAGGCGAAAGCCAAGGCGGTCAAGCCCGAGGTTGAGAAGCTGATCACGCTGGGCAAGCGCGGTGACCTGCACGCGCGTCGCCAGGCGCTCTCCGCGCTGGGGCAGGACAAGTTCACCGTGTACAAGCTGTTCGAGGAGATCGCCCCGCGCTACACCGAGCGTGCGGGCGGGTACACAAGAATTCTCAAGCTCGGCCCCCGCCGGTCTGACTCGTCGGAGATGGTCCTGCTCGAACTCGTTTAGGACTCGACCGGATGTCGAGTCGCGGAAGCCAGGAGCCGGATGCGGTTACCCGGCTCGTGCTGGAGTACGACGGGGCCGGTTTTGCGGGGTGGGCTCGACAGACGG
>Ga0209839_10000306_pt1 | contig 25492 bp, 26 predicted proteins | sample OrgsoiDNA2013050_FD_185800 | JGI IMG/M metagenome (GOLD analysis project Ga0209839, IMG submission 185800) | Permafrost soil microbial communities from the Arctic, to analyse light accelerated degradation of dissolved organic matter (DOM) -... | ecosystem: Environmental > Terrestrial > Soil >... | reverse complement strand
CTGGAGGTCGTCGTAGCCGGCGGTGTCCCGCTCCGCGTGCGCGGCGATGTCCAGCAGGGCCGGGAGATCGGTCAGGACGGGAACTCCGGAGTCCTCGGTCGCGAGGAACGATCCCTGGTCGCAGGCCCGGAAGCGCAGCGCTCCCTGGCGCAGGTCGTCCCGCACGCCGAGCAGCAGGTCGGCCTCGCCGATCGAGCGCGCCGCCGTTCCGGCGGCCCTGGCCCGGGCCCGTTCGGCGCGGTGGATCAGGGTCCGTCCCCACCGGTCCGGAAGTCCAGCCAGCACAGCGGCTCGGCGATGTTCGGCTCGGTGGGGTCGCCCTGGGTAATGACTGTGGTCCAGCGGGTGTGCCCGGCTAACGCGGAGCGCAGGCCGGTGTGGGCAGCCGGCCACCCGGCTCCGAGTACCTGGCCGCCGACCACCAGGGTTCGGCTGGCGAGATCGCCCAGAGTGAGCCGCTGGCTGTCGATCACCCAGGTCGGTGCACCGGACGGGCTGGCCGCGAGGGCGGGCACCAACTCGATGTCGGCAGAGTCTTAGACGACGCGGCAGCGCGCCGCCAGGCCGCGCAGCTCTGGAGAGGTTCGGCCGGAGAGCAGGAGTCCCGAGATCAGGTCGCGTATGGCGGGTCGGGCGTGGATCTCTTCCGGTGCCTGGCGCTCGGCGGCCAGCAGCGCGTTCAGGCAGTCATCGCGCCGGCCGGCCTGGCCAGCGGCTCTGGCGACGTCGGTGTAATAGCGGGCCCGGCGCTCGACGCTGGGCAGGCTGGCGGGCGATATGCGGCGAGCCGCGGCGAGGGCGGCACCGGGCTCGCCGACATAATGCTCGGCGGAGATCCGGTGAAGCTCCACGGTAGCGGAGCTGAAGCCGCCGCCGTGATCCCGCAGCAGGGTCGCGCCGCCGAGCCGGGCCGCGATCGCGGCTGCCTCGTCAGTGAGCTCGCGCGTTCCGCTGCGGTCGCCGCTGCGCGCGGCGGTGTAGGCCGCCGACTGGATGAGCAGGCCCCGCTCGGCCAGCCGCAGCGGATCTCCGCCGTGCAGGTCGGGATCATCGGCGGCTGACAGCGCGATCGACGTGGCCTGGGCATGCCAGCCGGCCTTGCGCGCCAGGACGGCCAGGTTCCGGGCCGCCTCGGCACTTACCAGCGGATCGGCTCCGGCGCCGGCGATCACGCGGGCGCGGTCAGCGGCCATCCAGCCGAGCTGCGGATCATCGAGCTTGATGAGCATCCGGGTGACCAGCGTGTAGATCTGCGCCAGCGTCGCATTGGCCCCCGCGTCATCGGGTGCCTGCGCCGCAGCTGCGTGCCCGCTGGCGATCAGGCACGGCAGGGCGCGGGCGAGGCGCCCGTAGCGGCAGGCGTGGAAATCGGTCATCGCCGATGCCAGGCCGGACTTCAGCTGGCCGGCGGGGATCATGGCGGGGACCGGGGCCAGGCCGAGCATGGTGTCGCGTACCCGCTCAGCGAGCAGGCTGCCTGATGACGGCCCGGAGGCTTGCGCAGTCCCCCTGGCGAGCAGCGAGGTACTGGCGGCGGCCGCCGTTACTGTCAGATTCGCCAGGAGCTGACGCCTGCGCACCGCATCTTCACCGCTTTCCCGTTCGCCCTCGGGGGCCACGGTAGGGGCCAGGCTCAGTGCGGAGCCGCTACTTGCCGCGATCCGGCGCGGACGTCGCCGACCGCCGGGGGGTCGCGGGGTGAGGCCGAAGACCTGGGACGGGATTGCGAGTGCGTCAGCGAACAGCCATAACACCGCGATGTCGTTAAGCGGGGTAAGCCCGCGCTCAAAACGGGAGACCTGCGCGGCTGAGTAGCCGGTGCGCTCGCCTAGCTGCGCCAGCGTGAGCCCGCCAGCCAGGCGGGCGCGGCGCACCTCCGCGCCGGGCTCACTGCCGGCCCGGGCGGCTCTTTCCTGTACCCGGTAACCGGAATCCACTGGGCCCCCATGGGGTGATGTCTCCAGGCCATCTCACGGTAACCGGGTCAGGCGGGACTGGCGAGGAGACTTGCACGATCCGCAAATTGCGCATCGGGTCGGGCCGGCCGGCCCGTTCAGCTCGCTGTGAGGGCGGGGATGGCGGTGGTGGTGCCGGTGCGGGAGGCGTGCAGGGCGGCGTGGGCGGTCAGGACTGCATGCAGGCCGTCGTCGAGGGTCGCGGTGCGCTGGGGACTTCCGAGAACCAGGTCGCGGAAGGCTTCGTGCTCGCCGGCCAGCGGGTCCTGCCGGGTGATTGCGTAGCGGGTCATGTCGCCTTCGGCGACCCCGCGGAACGCGCCGTGGCCGTCCTGCTGAGTGCTGGCGCAGCCGTTGGCCCAGTAGGTAAGGCTGGCTGTGAGGGTGTCGGCGATGAGGATGCCGTGGTCGCCGGTGACGGTGGTGGTGCGCTCTTTGAGCGGGGAGACCCAGCTGACCAGGTGGTGGGCGATGGTGCCGTCAGATAGCTGGCCAAGGGCCGCGAGCAGGTCCTCGTGAGGCCGGCCGCTGCGGTGGGCGGTACGGGCGGTGATCGAGGTGTAGCGGGCGCTGGTGATCCACGCAGTCAGGTCCAGGTCGTGGGTGGCCAGGTCATGGATGACGCCGACGTCGGTGATCCGCGCCGGGTAGGGGCCGGTGCGGCGGGTGGCGACCGAGAACACGTCGCCGAGCTGCCCGTCCTGCACTCGCTGGCGAAGCGCGGCCAGCGCGGGGCTGAAGCGCTCGGTATAGCCGACGCCGGCCGGGATGCCCGCGTTGCGGAACGCCTCGGCGAGCCGGCCGGCGGCGGCGGGGTCACCCGCTAGCGGTTTCTCGATCAGGGTCGGGATGCCGGCTGCGGCCAGCGCGGTGCCGATGGGTTCGTGCAGCAGGGTCGGGGAGGCCAGCACGGCGTAGTCCAGGCCGAGGCTGATCAGCTCGTCCAGGCCGGCCGCGAGGGGGATACCGCCGGCCGCGTGGTAGCGGTCGCCGCCGGGGTCGAGCGCGCCGGCCAGGACCACTCCGTCGAGGGTTCGCAGGGCGCGGGCGTGCCAGCGGCCCATCTGGCCTAGCCCGATCAGGCCCGCCCGCAGCACGGCGGCGTTCACGCGGCCCGCTGTCCGGCGCGGGCCAGCGCGGTCACGGCGCGGGTGATGTCCTCGATCTGGGCTGCGCTGAGCTCGGGATGGACTGGCAGTGACAGCACCTGCTGCGCGGCGGCGTCGGTGCGGGGCAGGTCGGCCGCGGCGGCGTATGCGGGCGAGCGGTGCAGGGGGAGCGGGTAGTGGACGCCGGTGCCGATCCCAGCCTGGCGCAGGTTGCGGGCGAAGGCGTCGCGCCCGCCGAGGGCGGCGGCGATGCGGACGGTGTACTGGTGCCAGACGTGCCCGGTCTTTCCCGGCGTGGTGGGCAGGGTCAGTCCCGGCAGCCCGGCGAGGCGCTCGCTGAGGGCGGCGGCGTTGGCGCGGCGGCGGCAGGTCAGGGCGGGAAGCCTGCGCAGCTGGCTGCGGGCGATGGCAGCGCTCACGTCGCTCATCCGGGCGTTGGTGCCGACGATCTCGTGGTGGTAGCGCTGTTCCATGCCCTGGTTGCGCAGCAGCCGCAGGGTGCGGGCCAGGGCCGGGTCGGCGGTGGTGATCAGGCCGCCTTCGATGGCCTGCATGTTCTTGGTCGGGTAGAAGCTGAAGCAGCCCGCGGTCCCGAAGGTGGCCACCGGGCGGCCGTCGAGGGTCGCGCCGTGGGCCTGGGCGGCGTCCTCGACCAGGGCGAGATGGTAGCGCTGGGCAAGCGCGGCGAGGCGGCCCATGGCGGCGGGGTGCCCGAAGAGGTGAACGGGAATCACCGCGGCGGTGCGCGGGGTGATCGCGGCGCGCACGGCATCGGGGTCCAGGCAGAAGCTGCCGGGAGTGATGTCGGCGAACACGACCGTGGCGCCGGCGAGGCGGGCGGCCGCGGCGGTGGCGGCGAAGGTGAAGGAGGGAACGATGACCTCGTCGCCGGGGCCGATGCCCAGGCCCAGCAAGGTCAGCCACAGGGCGGACGTGCCGGAGCTGACCGCGACGCAGTGGCGGCCGGCGACCAGGTGCGCGAACTCGTCCTCGAAGGCGGCGACCTCGGGGCCCTGCACGAGGTGACCGGAGCGCAGGACGCGGACGGCGGCGGCGATGTCGGTCGCGTCCAGGTGCGGGGCGGCGACGGGGATCAGGTCGTTCATCGGGTTTCCTTCCGGCCGGGCGCCGCGCCGGCCGGAAAGGGGGCGGGGCGTCAGGTCTGGGGGCGGACGGGGTCGAAGCCGTGTTGCAGGTAGAGGGTGCTGCCCTCGGCAAGAGCGCGGGAGCAGGCGTGCAGGCGGCGGGCCATGTGCCCGGCGAGCAGGATGTCCCACTCGGCGGGGGCGGCCAGGCGCCAGCCGGTTAGCTCGCCGGGATCGGGGCGCAGCTGCGTGCTGGCCTCGTCCCGGGTAATCAGGCCGCCGTCGAAGAGGTAGTTGACCAGGGGCGGCCGCCCGTCGGGCTGCTCGGGAACCCAGTCGATGACCAGCAGCCGGCCAGGTACGCAGTCGCGGCCGAGTTCCTCCTTGACCTCGCGCACGACGGCCTGCAGCGGGTCCTCGCCGGCGTCGAGCCCGCCGCCGGGGATCTCCCAGGTGTCATCGCGGTAGGACGGCCTGACCAGCAGGATGCGGCCAGAGAGGTCATGGATGACCGCCCCGGCGCCGGCGATGTGCCGGGGCAGCGTCGCGTAGTACTCGGCGGGAGGCAGTGGCGCGGGACTCATGGGGCAGGACGCTAGCGGGATTACCGCCGGGATCTGCTGCGCTTGGCGCGAAAGGGGCGGCCAGGCGATGCGATCATCATTCGATGGGCGGCCCCGGGTGCTCGGTCAGCTGATCTGCCTCGCGCTGGTAGGTGCGCGAGCATGCGGGACAGGCGAGCCTCGCGTTGAGGGTGGCTGCGCACCGGCACACCCAGCCGACCTGGCGGGCCGGGTTGCCGATGACCAGGCCGTGAGCGGGGACGTCGCGCAGCACGACGGCGCCGAGTCCGACTAGGGCGTACGCGCCGACGGTGACCCCGGGAGCGATCACCGCTGCGGCTCCGATCGTCGCCCCGGTGCCGATGGTGACGGGGCGGCGGGTCCAGTCCCCGGGGCCCTTGCGGCGGCCCTCGGGAGTGGTGGCGCGCGGCGCGGGATCTTCCAGGAGGAGAGCGCCCGGGCAGATCATCGCCTCGTCGCCGATGCTCGCGCCGAACAGGCTGGCGTAGCTGCCGATCTTCACCCGGTTCCCGACCGTGCTGCCGCCGCCGATGAAGCAGCCCTTGCCGAGCGTGCAGTCGTCACCGGCGACCGCGCCGGCGGTGATCTGGGCCTGGTGCCACAGCCTGGTGCCGTCCCCTGCCACGGCTCCCTCATCGAGCCAGCCTGCGTGCGAGGAGGGCGGGCCGGGGGTGCGCTGCCGGGTCATGGGAGAGGTCCTTCCGGGGGGAAGCAGGCGGCGGGTGAGGTCGGCGGGGCCGGTGGCATCCGAGAGGACCTGGTCGCAGATGGCCAGGCCGGTGGCCTGCTCGAGGGCTACCGCCAGGGCGAGGCGGTCCAGGGAGTCCAGGCCCAGCGCGGTGAACGTGTCACCGGGCTGCGGGGTGGTGTGCTCCGGGCGGATCTGCTGCACGGCGTGAAGGACCTGCTGCAGCAGCTGGTCCGGGGCGGGAGCGGCGGTCACCGGGCGGCATCCAGCCGCCGGGCGAGGGCGAACAGCGCGGGCACGGCCTCAGTGACCGGGGCTCGCTGCCACAGTCGCCGCACCCCCGTGCCCGTTGCCGATTCCTCTTCCAGCAGGGCGCGCAGGGCCAGGGCGGTAAAGGCAGCGAATTCGGCCTGCTGAGCGGGCGGCAGGTGGCCGCCGCCTTGTAGCAGGTGCTCCAGCAGGCCCTGGGCGGCGCCGTCGGCGAGCACCTGGCCGATACCCGGGACGGGCATCGGCCGGAGCGCCCGGTAAGGGTGGTCGTCCAGGCTGCCCGGCGTGGTGATCTCGTCGGCGACCAGGCAGGCCAGGCGCGGGGCGAGCAGCACACCGCACCGGTAGGTGGCCGTGGCGAGCAGGATGCCCGGCTCGCCGGTCCGCCCGATCAGCGGCAGGTGGTCGACTGTGTAGGGGCGGAGCCCGATCCGGGCCGTGATGAGCCCGGCCGCCCCCAGGCGCGGGTCCAGCAGGCAGGCTGCATCGCTGCTTAGCACGGCAACCTCGTCCAGTGCTGGTGCCTGCTCAGGGTCGGCGTCCAGGGTCAGCCGGTTGGTGCCGCCCAGGTACAGGGCTCCGTCCGCGCGGGGGACCAGGTGGACGCCGCAGGCGAAGGCGGCGTTCGGGGTCCGCACGACGTGCGCGAGGCTCATCGCGGGGGCGTGCAGCACGGCGCTGGCTCCGCGGCCGGCCAGGATCGGCGGAATCCCCAGCAGGCGGCCGCGCTGCGGCAGCAGCGAGGGGATGCCGCAGCCGGCCGCCAGCACCACCTCCCGCGCCCGCACGCTGCTGCCATCCGCGCAGGACACGGTGCCCGCACCGGCGACCGTGGCCGGGCCGGGGCTCCAGGAGCATCCGGGGTGCTGCCTGGCAGCGCGCGACAGCGCCTCCATCAGTGCCGCGCTGTCGACGCGGGCCTCGGTGGGCAGCCACAGGGCACCGGCTGAGGATGCGGGGGCATTCAGGCCGGGGATGCTCGCGGCGTCGTGCTCCTCCGCCGGGTGACCGGCCGCCCGCGCGGCGGCAGCGATCGGGTCCAGGTAGCGGCCCCTGCTGGCCGGAGCCAGGACCCAGGTTCCGGGAGGGGTCTCGACTGTGCCGCCGCCCATCGCGGCGATCCGCTCCAGCCAGGCCGGGTACGCGTCGTGGGCGGCGAGCCGCTCGGCTGTCTCCATCGCGACGCGCTGCTGGTCGTGGTGCGGCTCGATCTCCGAGAAGGTCGAGAGCATCGCCCCGGCCGCGCGGGTGCCCTGCCCACGGCAGGGGCCGCCGCGCGGTCCCACGATGCTCACGCGCAGGCCGCGGTGCAGTAGTTCCAGGGCCACCGCCAGGCCGATGACTCCGGTGCCGACCACCGCGACGTCCGCCGGCTCACGCATCGTCCCGCGTCCTTCCCGCGGCCAGGGCCTGGTGAGCAGGAGCGGCCGGGTCGAACGTGGACTTGGCTTGCATGATCCAGCGCCGGGTGCCGTCGGCAAGGCCCTGCTGGGGTCCCAGGGCGGTCCGGCCGTGGGCTATCCGGCGCTGGTCGGCAATCAGCAGCTGCCCGCGGCCCAGGGTCACCGCCACGGTCGTCTGCGCCAGCGCCGCGGCGAACCGCTCCAGCACGGCTGCGCGGGCGGTGTTGCGCGGCTCCTGAAGCATTTTCGCCGCCCAGCGGACCCAGGCCAGCTCCCCGTGCGCGTCCGTCTCCAGGACGGGGAACGGCATCCGGGGTGCCCCGACGCCGCGCAGGCCGTCGGCCCGGCCCTCGAAGAACACCGGTTCCCGCAGCGCTTCCCGGTCGGCCGCTGCGAGCTGGGTCACCGCGGCGCGCAGGTCTCCGAGCAGCGACGTGCCGCCGCCACCCGGATCACCGCGCAGCACCAGCAGGCTGGTGTACTCCGGGATGGCCGCCACGTTCGGGGCGTCGATGTGCAGAGCCTGCGCACCGGTTCCGCCGAACGAGGCGCCGTCCTTCGCGGAGCTGGTCTCCTGCCCGATCCACAGCCAGCCGCCGGCCTGCTGGATAGAGAAGAACGGCGTACCCAGCGCTGCCAGCACCCCGGCGGCGGCCACCTGCAGTTCCTCATCGGCCAGCCTGGCGGGCAGCGCCAGCACGGCCCACCCCGGCGAAGACGGGCGGGCGCGGTCGAGGCGCCCTGCCAGCGCTTCCAGCAGCACCTGCGCACTGCCACCGGTGAGCACGCGGCGGGCTGCGGCCACGTTCGCCGCTGTCCATCTGTGCTCGTCCATCTGCGTCGTGCACGCCTGGGCCAGGGCCGCCGCAAGCGCTGTCGGCAGCACGACCCGGACCGGATCCTCCAGCCGCGTCAGTCGTCCGCCGGCGGTACCGCCGGTCGTCCTGGCCCGGCCGCGTAAGTCCGCTGCAGGGGAAGTGATGTCTCGGTGCGTCATCCGGGTTCTCCATCCAGGGGGGTGGCCGCCGGGGTGGTACCGCCCGGCGCTGCGACCAGTCCAGCGCGAGGGCCGACGGCCGCCTAGACGCGCTCACGGATCGCGCAAAGAGCTTGCACAGTCCGCAAACCGGGTTCACTTCCGAAGTAGCCAGTTTCGTGCAGTTCGCGGGCTAGGGCGGTCTCCAGATCCTCGCCGTCTTCGACGCCGCCGCCGGGGAGGACCCAGTACGGGTCATGGCTGCGGCGGATCCGCTGGACGGTTAGCAGGTCACCGTCGGGCGTGATCAGCAGGCCGCGGACACGATCGGTCATGTCGTTCCCAGACAGGCTTCGAGTCACGGTGGCGTCCTGGGACCAGTGACGCTGCGCCGGTGTCCAGCTCATCGGCGGTGGCGGGATCTTTTCAGCTGTCTTCGTTTTGAGTGACAGCGCGTGGGGCAGCGCGGATAAGTACGCGGCTTCGGCGTTTGTCGATGATCATCAAGTCGCCGGGCCTGCCGCCGGTCCCGGCCGGGTGGACCTCGATCGAGAGCCTGCCTGGTGACTGGCGGTCTCGGTCCCAGGTCCTGATGCGGTCGGCGACGCGGTTCGCTAGCTGTCGGCCGCCGGGACCGTAGGCGCAGACTCCTAGCTCGGATGGTGCCCGCCGGGTACCGCCCGCGTCAGTGCCGGGCCGCTCGGTGAGATAGGCGAAGGTGTCCTGGCTGAACACGGCCATGCTTCCCCAGTTGTAGACGGGGGCGATGAATCCGCGGTCTGTGGCGGCGCGGCTGTGCACGATCATCCGGCCGAACCCGGCCAGGTCGGCCAGCCAGAAGTCCAGGTGCCCCAGTCCTCCCGCGGGCAGCGTTACGCCCGCCCAGGTCAGCGTCGCCGGATGGTCGAGAGCACCGCTGAGAGCTTGAGCGTCGGCGGCCTGCCCGTCGTCGACGCGCAGGGTGATGTCGGCGTGGCTACCCAGGGGAAGATTGCGTTCGGCCACGCTGCCTGCGCCTCGCATCGGCACGAAGCCGAGTTCCTCGATGGACTGACTCCGCCAGTAGCCGTCCCGGCGCTGGAAGGCGATCGACCGGGTCAGCCCTTTCATGCGCAGGGGGACGACCAGGAGGCCGCCCGGGGCGAGCTGCTCGTGCCAGGCGGGGGGCAGGTCCCAGGCGCCCGCAGTGACGATGATCCGGTCATAGGGCGCCTGGCCCGGATAGCCGAACTCCCCGTCGCCGCAGATCACCGACACGTCCGGGTGATCGGCGGCGGCCAGCCCGCGCCGGGCACCCTCCGCGACGTCCTCGTCGATCTCGACGGTGGTCACCGTGCCGCTGGGACCGGCCAGGTGGGCGAGCAGCGCCGCGTTGTAGCCCGTGCCGGCGCCGATTTCGAGGACCCGGTTCCCGGGCCGGACATCAAGCTGGTCGAGCATCCCCGCGACCGCGCTGGGCGCCGAGGCCGAGCTGACGGCTATGCCATCGGCGTCCCGGTGCGTCACGATCGCCTCGCTGGAGTAGGCGTCCTCCGGCGGGACCCCGGGAACGAACAGATGCCGCGGGACTGCGCGCATCGCGGCCTCTACCGGCGGCGAGCCGGCTAAGCGATGGGCGCGCAGCCTGTCGACCATCGCCGAGCGCAGACGTTCCTCCGGGGTTCCGGCAGCAGTCCTCTCGGTCTCCACCGCGCGCAGCGTACTCCGCTGGTGTCGCCGCCGCGCCTGTCCGTCACCGACAGCACGGCCTGTTCCCGATCGGGCGCGTTCGTCATGCTGATTGACGCCAGCCGTGCCAGCGTGTCATTCCCCTATGCGGGAATGTGTCGTTCCCACTGGCCGACGGTCATGGAGCTGGGCTGAGTATCGCTGGACAGGGTGATGGTTCCCGAGGAATTGCCGGGACATTCGCGCCCGTGCGGCGAGAAGTTGCAGGTTGCCCCTATGCGGCTACGGTTGATCGTGACCATGCTGCACGGTTCTTGTGCTATCCGGCCGGGGAAAGGTGGCAGGAATGCCGTATGCGAAGACCGGTCTGCGGGCGGAGAAACGAGCGGTGCGGGACAAGATGCGCTCCCTGGGGCTGGGATACGAAGAGATTGTTGCTGAGCTTGCCCGCCGGTATCAGGTCCGGCCGCGTGCGGCGTGGCGGGAAGCGCGCGGGTGGAGCCTGAAGGAGGCGGCGGAGCGGATCAACGCCTTCCGCGGGGATGTCGGGCTGGACCCGGAGGGCTTGGCCGGCATGACGGCCACGCACCTGTGCGAGCGCGAGAACTGGCCCGGCCCCGGGTCGCAGCCCGCCGGCCGCAAGCCCACTCCGTACCAGCTCGCGCTGCTCGCGGCCGTCTACGGGTGCACGGTTTTAGACCTGGTCGACCTGGCCGACCGTGAGCACCTGCCCCCGGCCGATCTGCTGATCATCGACGCTTACCGGCGCGACCAGGGCCGGTCTGCAGGAATGGCTGACGACGCTGGCGAACTCCAGCGCGCCCGGAATTTGAGGCCCCTTCCAGGCGGTGCGGTCCGCGCCGCGGTCGCTTACCGTGGGCAGCAGGAGCCTGGCCTGGGCGGCTCCTGGATAGAGCGAGAGGTGCTCATGACGGCACATGAGGGCAGTGAGCATGCCGAGCAGGCTGAGAGGCGTGACATCGGTGATGCCACTCTCGAACAGCTCCGTGCCGATGTGATCCGGCTTTCCGCCGAGTCAATGACTGCGGAGCCGTTCCAGATGTTCCGGGAGATGCGCCAGCTGCGCAGCCGGATTTACAGCGCGCTGGACCGGCGACTGTGGCCACGCGACCAGACCGAGCTGTATTTCCTTCTGGCCGCCTTGCACGTCTTGATGGCGGTCGCGGCGTCCGATCTTGGTTACCAGCAGTCGGCTGAGGAGCTGGTCCGGTCCGGATGGGCCTACGCGACGGCGATCGATCACCGCCCGCTGATGGCGCACCTGCGGCTGGAACTGGCGGGAATCGCCTACTGGGAGCGGCCAAGGCAGAGCCGCGACCTGGCGCAGAGCGGCCTGCGGTTCCTGGCGGACGGCCCGAACGCTGCCCAGCTGCATCTGCAGTACGGGCGGGCCGCAGCCCGCACGGGAGATGACGCGGCGGCCCTGCGCGCGATCACGTCCGCCAACGAGGCGAGGGAGCGCGAGTACCACGATGATCTGCTGGGCATAGGCGGCGAGTTCAACTTCTCCCAGGCGACTCAGCATTACCTGGCCGGTTCGGTCGCTGTCGAGATGCCCCAGGCCGAGACACTGGCGGTCCAGGAGCTGGAACGCGCGACCACCCTGTACTCGGCCGGACCCGGACCAGGCGAGCATTTCGGCTATGGCAGCGTGGCACTTGCCCATACCGACCTGGCCACAGCCTTGCTCCGGGGGGGTCAGCTTGAGGCCGCTGCCGCGGCCCTGGAGCCGGTCCTGTCAGTTCCGCCGGGTCAGCGGATTACGTCAATTCCGCAGCGACTCACGCGCGTCCGCGCCGAACTGGCCAGCTCTCGTTACCAGGGCTCGGCGTCGGCCAGCGAGATGGACGAGCGCATTGAGGATTTCGGCCGCGACACGGTCGTCGGCGACCTGCACGACCTGCCCGCCGGCCCTGGCTGAGCGCAGGGCTTCTAGGTCATTACCGCTGGTCATTAGCTGAATGATCGGGGAATCATAACTTCCCATGTACGGGGAGTGACGTGAGAGTCGCTGAGCTGGCAAAGTCGCGTCATCGATATCGGCGGCCGGAACGGCGATCCTGAAGCGAGATCACGATGATGAATAGTCCTGGCGCGCGGGTAGCGGCCCCGGACATTACCTGGCTCGCTGGCCTGCCGGTGACCGCTCCTGCCGCCCCCGCCGCGCCTGCCGTCAGCTTCTGCCTGGAACCGGACCCGGCTCAGGTCGCCCGCGGTCGCGCGCTCACCCGCGCGGCCCTGGCCGGTTGGGGATTAGCCAGGCATGGCTGGCTCGCCGAGCTCATCGTCAGTGAGCTGGTGTCTAACGCCATCGTGCACGGCGTCGGCCTGGTCAGCGTTCGCTTGTGCTCCGGGAGCGGCTGCCTGCGAGTCGCGGTCCACGACGGTCACCCCGGCCGTCCGGTTCGACGCTCCCCGTCCGCCGCTGATGAGGCGGGGCGCGGCCTGGAGCTGATCGACGGCCTGATCGGCCTGTACGGCGGCGAGCGCGGGACCTCGGGCGACAACGATGGGCCTGGCAAGACCGTGCACGCCACCGTTCGCCTTCCGGATGACGCTGCTGATGGCCGCTGAGCCGCTCCCGGCATCCGTCGCGCCGCGAGGCACGACAGCCCGCAGATTCTCCTACCGACACGAGAGGAAGTCATCCCGTATGCCCGTAACTATGCGCCCCTGCCTTGCCAGGGCAGCCAATGCCGATGGTCGGCCAGGCGCGCCTGGTGATTCTGACCCGTCGGCCGGTGCCCGGTGACCGCCGGTGCGGGGGGCCTGGCCCCGCCGCCATCCCGGCCCAGGTCGTATGCGCATCTGCAGGCGCTCGATGACGCAATCAGCTACCGTGCCGCCCGGGTCAGGGCTCCGTGCCGGAGATGTCGCCCCGGCAAGCCGTGCGACGCCCACGCCTGCGACCTGAACCTTCTGGATGCCTACCGTGAGATGGCGCAAGCCGCCGTCGCCGCGCTCCCCGGCATCAGCAGCCAGGAAACGGCAGGCACAGTCCGTGGTGGCCAGTGACCCTGGCCGGACGGGCCGGTCTGGGGCGCATTGCTGACTACCAGGTCGGGCCTCTTACCCTGCGCGCTGGCCGAGGGCCCGGGCGCGCTGGCTGGTCCACGCCCGGCGCTGAGGCCTGGCGCGAGGGCAGGCGAATGGGGACAGGAAAGTCCAGCCGCGCCTGCTCGGCGGCGGTCCGCTGCCGCTGTCGGGTCCGCTGGTGCGCTCGGTAATCGCCTGCGGCAGCGAGCAGATGCTCGGCCGCCGTGCGGGCGCTGGCGGCCTGGGCGGCGTGTCGCTGCGCGTGACGCAGTTCGGCGACAGCCTCGGCGAGTGCGGCGAGTCGGGTGATCAGTGTCACCAAGGCCAGCGTTTGGCCATTGCCGGCAGTGCCGGCCGCAGCTAGCAGCCGAGCGGTCCTGCGCAGATTGTTCCCGACGGGCGTGCTCTGGGGCACCCGACCATACGGGGCACGGGCGGCGCGGTCGTAGCTGTCGGCGGCCTGGCGCAGGATGCGGCTGCCGAGGGCCGCGGCTGCGGAGCTTAGGCAAGGTCAGGTCGGCGGCGAGTTTCCCGCCGCCGAACCACACCGGACCGCCGCCGCGGGCGGTGTCATCGGACAAGGCGACGGCGTACCCGGTGACTTCGCCGGGATCGCGGGTGCTGCGCCGCTGGCGGACCAGGAGGCCGGCGTCGGCGAGGCGGGCGAAGAACTCCTCCTCGCTGGCGGAGCCCGCAGCAGCGGTGCTGACCGCCCGCCGGAGCACGACCCGCGGTGCCTCCGGCCTGCCTTTCCGGCGGGTCTTCTCGTGTTCCGCGCGGGTGGGGCGGCAGGCGGCGGTCCGGTCGCCGGGGGCGGTGCCCCGCAGCCCGTAGCGTTCCTCCGCGGCCCGGCACGCCTCACGGACCCGGTACCGCTCGTTCGACAGCCGCGGCTTGCCGCCGTCCTGACGGGCCAGCATCGCGACGATGTGGATGTGATCGGCTCCGTGGCGGACGGCGACCCAGCGGCCCCCGTCGTCCTCCTGCCCGCAGGGCGACAGGCCAGTGCGGTGCATGACGTCCCCGGCGATCTGCGCCCACTCGTCATCGGACAGCATCCGGTCTTCGGGGGCGGCGCGGACGGCGCAGTGCCAGACCGGGCGATCGAAGCCGCGCGGCCCGAGCACGGCGTGCGGCTGCTGGAGCAGGCCGCACAGGCGGCGGAAGTCGCGGCGGCCGTCAGGGCGCAGCGGCGGCTCCAGCTCGGCCGGGTGCCGCCACCCGGCGACCAGATGCGGATCGGTGTGCTCCTCGCGCCGCCCCGGCCCGAACAGATACCAGATCAGCCCGCCGACCCGCGTCCCGCGCGGATCGCTGATCTTGGCGATCACCGCAGCCTCTTGCGGATCTCTTCCGTCGCAGCATCGAGCCGTTCGGCCCGGCGCAGGCTCTCCGCCGCGTACGGGAGGAGATCACCTGAACGCTGGCCGGTCGCGTTCAGCTTCGCCACCGCCTGATTGAGGTTCACCCCGATCCGCCGGAGCAGCCCGGCCGCGCGGATCAGCTCGCCGAGCGCCTCACGGAACGGCGAATCCGCTGGCGAGGTCACGCCCCGGGCGACCGACAGCGCCGCCTCGGCCGCGTAGGCGCCCCTGGCCAGCCCGGCCCGCGCAGCCGCGGCGCCCAGCTCGCCGAACTCCTCGTCAGTCAGGGAGAACTCCACCCCTGCGGGGTCGCTTGTCCGGCTGGCGCGATCTGCGGCCCGCAGGAGCCCCGCCTGCCTGCCGCCGAATGCCGGTCGCTGCTGCCATTCCCCGGGTTCCTTTGTTTCTGCCTATGTGCTTCCGGACTACGCTGCTGCAGCCGCGATCTGCTATAGAAGCAGGAACAATCGTCATCGTAAATCCTAGGCCAAGAATAGCCAGGCTCTCCTTAGCTCATAAATATTGCGGACCCATCATATTGGTTCGCAGCGTTTCAGCGTCGTTTGCATCGCCGCCAGATGCTGCCGGGCACTCACATCGCGTTCTAGTAGTCGCGACTCTGCCGTGTTCTCGGGGCCTCGCGAGGAAGACCTGCCTTGCTATCGCGTACGGAGCGAGTTAGGTTCGCAGCGATGGCCAGCTGCCGATCGTTAGCGGGTGCATGATGTCGCGTGGCTCGGGGTCCTCCGGATCCTTCCGGCAGCATGAAGCCGCGCTCCGGGCGGAGCAACGCGCTCGGGAGCAGGCCGCACGCTTAAAGGCGCAGCAGCTCAAGACTCGTGAGCGGGAGCGTGTTCTGCAGGAGGCTGCCAGCCGAGACCAAGAGGCCGGGGCCAGGACCCTGGCTGTTGAGCAGCGCGTCGCAGAACTGGGAGGGCTGCTGTGGTCGTCGCTGGCGCGAGATCCCAGCGTCAGCCTCGACTCACTCCGGCGTCAGGTTGCAGTGCCGCCACTTGATCTCGGTCAGCTCGCGGCTCCGCTGCCTGCTCCGGAGTGGGCGGAGTTCGAACCGGAGCCCGCGCGAGGCTTACGCCGCATGCTCGGGGGCCAGCAGCGTTACGATGCGGCCGTCGAAGTCGCTCGGCAAGCGTTTCAGCAGGCGCAGGAGGACTACCAGCGCCGCGAGTCCCAGCGGGTCCAGCAAGTCGCTGAGGCACGCCGGGCATACGTACGTAAGATCGCCGAGACCGAGCGCGATGTCGCGGCCCATAATGCTCATGTCGATGAGGTAGCTGCGGGGCTAATCAGGCGGGACAGGTTTGCCGTCAGCGAGTACGTTCAGATTGTGCTCGACCGTTCGCCCTACCCGGCGGATTTCCCGGCCGAGAAATCCGCCGGGTACGTGCCGGAATCTTCGCTGATGGCTGTGGAGTGGTACCTGCCTCCGGTGGATATTGTGCCGGAACAGAAAGCGTTCCGGCACGTCAAGGCCCGAAAGTCCGTCGAGCCGACGGCCCGGCCGCTGTCAGAGATCAGGCAGGTCTATCAGGGCGTCATCGCGCAGATCGCGTTGCGGACGCTCCGTGAGATATTCGACTCCACGTCGTCCGAGCTGATCAGCACGGTGGTGTTTAACGGTCGCGTCCATGCCATAGATCCCCTGACGGGTCAGAAAATTCAGCCGCATCTAATTACGCTGCGGGCGACCAGGGAGCAGCTTGCTCCGCTTATCCTGACCGAGCCCAAGTTCAAGCCGGTCGAGTGCGTGCGGAGATACTTCTTCGCTGACGTGTCTCCGCATCCGGATGAGCTGATTCCTGTGGAACCGGTCATGCCCTACAGCATGGCCGACCCGCGTATCGTCGACCCGGTCGACGTCATCTCTCACATCGATAAGCGACCCAACCTGCTGGAACTGACTCCGAAGGAGTTCGAGGAATTCATCCAGAATTTGTTCGCCAAGATGGGTTTCGACACGAAGCTATATCGGGCCACGGGCGATGGTGGCATCGACTGCGTCGCATACGACCCGCACCCCATTACCGGCGGAAAGTTCATCGTTCAGGCGAAGCTTTATACCCGTACTGTCCAGCCGACCCATGTACGCGATCTCTGGGGAACTGTGCAGCACGAGGGCGCCACCAAGGGGATCATGATCACCACTTCAGGGTATGGTCCGGACAGTTATAAGTTCGCAGGAGGCAAGCCGCTCAATCTCATTGATGGCAGCGGTCTGCTCTCCTTGTGCCAGCAGAACGACATCCCAGCCCGGATCCTTGGCCACGGCAGCCGGAAGAAGGGCAGCTAGAGATAGCCGAGCTGGCGGAGGCGCTCGCGTGCGGTCTCGACCTCATCCTCGGTGAACAGGTCGGCGAACTCGGGCTTCACGGCGAGCGCTTCCACGGTGAGGTCCAGGCGACCGCGCTCAAAGAGAGCGGTGAATCCTGAGGACACCTCGGATGACGCGAGGAGCCGATGGGCGGTCCCCAGCCCTCCATAGCTGCTCAGCATGGTGAGGAAGTATCCGGCCGTGTAATTGGCCTCCTTCTTCGCCCGGACATAGACGTCCTTCATGGCCCGCTCGAATGCGGCGCGAACCTCAGCCGTGAGCCCGGCAGCCTCCTGATTGCGCCGGCGCACGTAGCCGCGCAGCGAGTCACAGGAAGTGAAGACTTCATAACCAAGCTCGCTTAGCCGCGCTAGCTCAGCAGCTTCTCCGGGGTCGAGTTCGAGCACGACCGGATTGCCCTGGCCGGGCTGCAGGCCCTCTGGCCAGCACGCCTCGGCGATCGCCAGCACCTGGCCCGTCGCCGGATCGGCGATCTCACTGTCCACGGCCGGCTCCGAGCAGCCAAGCTCCGTGAGCTCGGTGATGAGCGCCGCTACCTCATCAGCCCGCGAATCCTGGTCATCGGGTACGTCGGCCACCATCGTGGTTCGCTCCAGCGTCGTGCTCGTATCCGGCAATGCCGATGAGCGAAGCCCGGCCAGGAACGAGTTCGCGGTGCCGGCCAGCAGCTCGCGTCGCGCGGCAAGGAAGTCGGTGTAGTTCTCGACTTCCCACAAAGACGGGTCCTCGGGAATCCACTGTGAGGCCAGGACGCCGGGATGCGACTGTGCAGTGGCAGCCCGCTGCCGAACTATAACGCGCAGACTGGCTACCCACCGCCTGGCCAGTTCTCCGCCGGTCGGCAGACCATGCCAGCAGCAAGGCCGGCGCTGGGGGGTGGCCGCGCCGGATCCGGCCTGACCTGGCGTGGCTGCCGTACGCTGGAGGCGTGACAGCCGCGCATGATGACTACAGCGACCTGCATGAGCTCATCGATCGCCTGGAACCTGAGCAGGCCGAGGAGTTGCGGGAGCATGCGCTCCGGCTGGTGAGCCCGGCGGGCGGGCGGTTCAAGGTCCTGCGATCCTTCAGCGGCCCCGGTACGGACCTGGGCGCCCGGGCACGAGAGGTCATGCGGACTGAGTTCGGGCAGGGCGATGCTGATCGTTGACACCGGTCCGCTCGTCGCCTACCTGAACCGCAACGACCGCGATCACGAGCGCTGCGCGGCCCTGCTGGACTCGCGTACGGATGATCTGCTGATCACGCCGTATGTGGCCACGGAGGCGTGCTATCTCGTGGGCAAGTACGTCGGCGCCGAGGCTGAGATCAATCTCGTGGAGGCGCTCGCCGCGGGGGATCTGAATCAGCTTGAGGTTCCGGTCGGCGACCTGATCCGCATGGCCGAGTTGATGCGTCAGTACATGGGCTTCCCTCTGGGCGTCGCCGACGCGTCGGTGATCGCGGCGGCCGAACGGCTCAAGGCCACTGAGGTGGCCACGCTCGACCAGCGCCACTTCCGTGCCGTTACTCCGGCCCACGTCACGGCGCTGAAGTTGCTTCCCTAACGGCCGGATCCGGCCGGACTGGTTGCCCGACCATCTGCTGAAGGTGGCTGAGCCCGAGCAGCATTCCGGCTGTTTGCTGAGGCTGGCCCGGCGACCTGGCGGGCTTCGGCCATGCGGTTGCGTGCCCAGCGGCGCGAGGTCTTGCCGAACTTCGCCGCGAGCTTCCGCTCGGACAACGGCCTGCCGATGTCCATGCTGGCCTGGTAAGCAGCCACGGCGGCGCCCTCGATGCCGGCCTCGCCCGCGCCCCCGGGCCCCGTCGGCTCGGGCCAGCCGGTTACCGGCTGGTCCGCAGGCCGGTACGCCTGGTCCGGGCCGGGCCAGTCTGGTCCGCCCTGTTGCCCCATCACGTCCAGGTCAGGCATCGGCACGAGCCGCAGTCCGGCCAACGCCTGGCCCGCTGGGCCGCCCGCCTGGCCCGTCGCCGGGCCGCGCTCCACAGCGCCGCTCGCAGCGGTCCGGACGAGCCAGAGCAGGAGTTCGTAGCTGCCGACCAGGCTGGCGGCGGGCCAGGCCGCGACCGCGGCGCCGATTGGTCCGTCGGGCCAGCCGTGGGCCACGTTCGCCGCCAGGGTGGCCACGATGCCCAGGGCCAGCAGCCACCGTGCCAGGGCCGGGACGGCGAGCCGGTGCCGAGCCGCGTACAGGACCACCATCGACGACGCGTACACCAGGCCGTCGATCGTGGTCGGCTCCAGTCGCGCGGTCACGCCGCTCTCCCCGTGTGCTCGGACCACGTCGTAGGCGTGCCAGTAGGACACATACGCCGCGATGCCCGCCACGCCCAGGACGGCGACCACGGTCGAGATCCGGATCGCCCGGTCGGCGGCACTCACCGTCCGGCCCCAGGCCGGCCAGCTCGGCGGCCGGTCACGATCCACGCGCCGCCCAGGCCGAACGGGCATCTCTCGTACCCGAGCGCGTCGAGCACGTCGGCGAGAGCGCCGTTCATGATCCCCTGCGTGCGTTGGCACTCAATCCAGCGATCCCAGTCCAGTGACAGCAGGTCGTGCGTCGTCCACGACACCACGACGCCGCCCTTGCCGTTGGGATCATGGCCACGGGCAACCGGCAGCAGGCACAGGTCTTCCCCAGAAAGTCAATGTGTTGCCGCTGGTCGTGTTGCGGTTCCTGATCCCGTGATGTTGTGGCGCAGGACTATTGGCGGCCATCGGAGTGGGGCTGTGACAGCCCGGAGCGCCGCTGAGACCAGCATCGCCACGGACCGTGACTGGAGGCGCCCAGGGCGCCGGGGTGCGCCAGAGGGGTTCGGCAAATGGGATGGTTACCGTTGCTGACAGGCGTGCTGGTTCAGGTGGTAAAGGGCAGCAATGAGAAGTCGCAGAAGCTGGCCGCTTCCTCGCGGATCGCCTGTGCCCGGCCGGGATCCGCCGCGAGTGCTCCCAGCGTGGATCGGCTCTTCCGCGGAAAAGCACCCCGAGCCGGCCGTCGAGGGCGAGGGCGTCCTGGCTGGTCGCCGGTCACGTTGCGCAGGAAATCACTACCTTTCCTCAGTAGGTCCCGCCTCGGTGAGGGCGTCGAGTTCGGCGGCCACGCCGGTGGTCTCGGCCGCACCGATCCGCTGGAAGATCTCCCACGCCGGCCGCAGGCTGGTCACCGCGTCGGCGGTGCGGCCAGCGGTCAGGGCGCAGCGGCCCAGGCCGGCCAGCGCATGGGCCTCATCCCAGGAGCTGCCGATCTCGCGGGCCAGGGCCAGGGCCTGCCGGTGACACGCCCCGGCCCCGTCCAGGTCACCACGGAGCCGGTGCAGCGTCCCCACCTCGTTGAGCACCTCAACCTCACCCCCCGGGTCACCGAGGTCGCGGTAGATGCCCAGCGCCGCCTCCTGAGCCTCCGCCGCGCCCCGATAGTCCCCGGTCTGCCGCCGCACGACACCCAGGTAGTAGAGGGCGTTGGCCTCGCCCAGCCGGTTGCCGGTGTCGCGGTAGATGCCCAGCGCCGCCTCCTGAGCCTCGGCCGCGCCCCGATAGTCCCCAGTCTGCCGTCGCACGGTCCCCAGGTCGTTGAGGGCGTTGGCCTGACCCTGCCGGTTGCCGGTGTCGCGGTAGATGCCCAGCGCCGCCTCCTGAGCCTCCGCCGCGCCCCGATAGTCCCCAGTCAGATACTGTCCGGCCCCCAGGTGGTTGAGGGCGTCAGCCTCGCCCAGCCGGTTGCCGAGGTCGCGGTAGATGCCCAGCGCCGCCTCCTGAGCCTCGGCCGCGCCCCGATAGTCCCCGGTCTGCCGCCGCACGGCCCCCAGGTGGTTGAGTGCGTTGGCCCGACCAAGGCGGTCGCCGAGGTCGCGGGAGATGCCCAGCGCCGCCTCCAGGGCCTCCGCCGCGCCCGGATAATCCCCGGTCAACCGCCGCACGGCCCCTAGGCCGTCGAGGGCGTCGGCCTGACCCTGCCCGTCGCCGAGGTCGCTGTAGATGCCCAGCGCTTCGTCCTGTGCCTCGGCAGCGCCCCGATAGTCCCCGGTCAGCCGCAGGACTACCCCCAGGTCGTTGAGGGTGCGCGCCTGACCCAGGCGGTCGCCGAGGTGCCGAGCGGCCTGCATGGCAGTGGCAAGGCGGGTGCTGGCCTCGGTCCAGGGGCCGTCTTGCCGCAGGAGAGGGGCGATGGCGGCGGTGAGGGCGATGACCCGGGCATGCTGGCCGGTGCGGGTGGCGTGGTCCAGGCAGGTGAGCAGGTTGACGCGCTCTGTCCGCGCCCACGACAGCGCCCGCATGCTATCCGGCAGATCGGGGACCGCAGCCGACGGTGACGTACGGACGGCCGAGGTCGGCGTGGTCCGGAACTGGCGGGCGAGGAATGCCTCGGTGATGGCGGCGGTGTGCTGGTAGTAGTCCAGCAGGCTGTCCATCCCCTGGTCGCGGTCGGCGGCGGGGTCGGTGGCGACGAGGTCCTGGGCGTAGCGGCGGATGAGGTCGTGCATGCCGTATCGCCGGTAGCCGGCCTCGATCAGCAGGCCCTCGCCGTGCAGGGCATCCAGCTCCCCGCTGGCCTCCTGCACAGGGACGCCGGCCAGGGCGGCGGCGGCGTAGGCGTCGGTCGTGATGCCCGGGTGCAGGCCGAGGCGGCGGAAGAACTGCTGCTGCCCGGGGGCCAGGTACCGGTAGGACACCTCGAACGCGGCGGCGACGCTGTCTCTCTCCGCCGCCAGGGTCAGCAGGCTCGCCCTGGTCTCGCGGGCCAGGTCGGCCAGGGTCCAGGACGGGTGCCTGGCATACACGCGAGCCAGCAGCGAGATCGCCAGCGGCAGGTACCCGGCCAGCCGGGCCAGCTCCTCTACCGCTACTGCCGGCCCGGCGGCGGCGCGGGGGGCCAGCCGCACGAACATCACCCGCGCCTGGTCCAGCGGCAGGGCATCTAGCAGGACCGGGACGACGGCCCCGGGCAGGTCTCCGAGGTGCCGGCGGCTGGTGACCAGCACCAGGCAGCCCTCACCCCCCGGGCAGCAGGGGGGTGACCTGCTCGCTGCTGCCGGCGTTGTCCAGGACGAGCAGTGCCCGCTGGCTGGCCATCTTGTCCCGCCACAGGTCGGTCCGGCCCTGGAGATCCCCGGGCAGGTAGCGGGCGTCCACCCCGACGGCTGTCAGTAATCCGGCCAGCGCCGCCTCCGGGGACATCGGGTCCTGCCCTGGGGTGTGGGCATGCAGGTCGATGAACAGCTGCCGGTCCGGGAACCGGTCCCGCAGCAGATGCGCGGCGTGAACGACCAGGGCGGTCTTCCCCACTCCCGGCATCCCGCCGACGGCGTGGATCGCCACCACCACGCCGCCGGCCCCGGCGGTATCCATCACCGGGGCACTGATGAGGTGCAGTTCCTCGTCCCGACCGGTGAACGCCGCAGTGTCCGGCGGCAGCGAATACCTCACCTCCGGCAGGGCCGGTGGCTGCTGGATGATCTGGGTGCCGATCTGGGTGAACGTGCTGGAGTCGCGTGATTCGCCGTGCAGTTCGGCACCGGAACCGCCCGCAGGGTCCTCCGGTGGCACCCCAGGCGGGGTGGCGATCATGGCCGGTTGTAGTTGGCCTGGGTGCCGATCTGGGTGAACGTGCTGGAGTCGTGGGAGCTGCCGGTCATGATGATGGTCCCGATCCGGGTCTGCTCGGCCGGGGTGAGCGCGGGAGTCAGGACCTCCTCTAGGACGCGCTGCAGCTCGGCGGCCAGGGCGGGCTCAGCTCGCAGCAGATGCTGCAGCCTCACCTGCCACACCCCTCCAGTGCCCTCTCGGTGCTCGTGTCACCGTCGCGGCGGGCCAGGAGCATCTGCTCCCGCAGCTCCTCCAGCTCGGCCCCGATGCCGTCGGCCTGCTGCGGGTGTACGCGGCGCCATAAGCCGGTGACCGCCTCGCGGACTTGCTCCCAGGTGTTGGTAGCGATCGCCCCGACCAGCGCCGTCCCGAACGCAAGCACGATCGGATCCATCGCGACCCCTTCCCTGATCTAGCGAAATTGCGTACAGGTCGCAGTCTGCTACCCACAGTAGCGCCAAGCGCCGTCTCTGCCCGCCAGAAGGGTGTCGAGCATGTGCAGCACGTCGTCGCGGGTGTAGATGAACTGGTCTGGCATCTGCCCTGTCTATCCGATCGTGATTGCGCTGCTGCCGGAGTCGCCCGGTCGGAAGAGCGGTTCGCAGTCGTTGCCGCCGAGCGGGGCCTCCTCGGTTCCGTGATCCGCTATATCAGGGACTCAGCCGCCATGTCGTTTCTTGGTTTGTCCGCGTTTGCGGTAGGCGATGGCGAGGTTTCTGCGCGAGGTCAGGGTGTCGGGGTGGTCGGAGCCCAGGATCCGCTCACGGTCGGCGAGCAGTGCCTCGCCGATCAGGGTGACCTGCGCGGTGCCCTCGTTCAGGTAGCTCAGGAACACAATTGCCCAGGCCCGGAGCCGGAGTAGGGCCTGGGTCAGATGCTCGTCCGGGTAAATGGCTGCTACCTCGTGCAGGGCAGTGACCTGCTCGGCCAGGTCCCGGGCAGCCGCCCGGTCCTCGTGCCAGCTATCTCTCAGTTGTTCGGCCTGCGCGTCGAGGAGCTCGGCGGCGGCCTGGCACACCGCAGTGAGATCTTCTGCCTTGGCGAGCTGCTCGCGGATGACGCGGGAGACCAGCCGGTGCACGGTGACCGCGGAGCCGTCCACGGCGAAGGTCAGCAGCGACGCTCCCGCCAGCCGCCCCAGCGCCTCATCCGCCGCTGCAGCAGGCAGCCCGGCCTCCGCGCCGTCCCGCCTCAGAGTGCCCCGGGCCGCGGCGGCGTGGACGAGTGACCGGCGGACTCCGGCGGCCGACAGCACCGCCAGCAGGTCCATCACCCCGCCGCACGCTCGGGTGTCATCATTTTCGGTGACAGCGTCCACGGAGAGCAGCACGGCAGCGGCGACGCTGCGGGGATACTGGCCAGCCGGGACCGGGGCCAGCAGCTCGCTGACCGGCACCTGACGGAGCCGGCCGAGGTAGGTGGCGTAGTCCAGGTGCTGGGCGGCGATGACGGCGGCGGCCTGGGCCAGCGCGAGCGGCAGCCAGCCCAGCTCCAGCCCCACCGCCCGCGCCCCAGCCTCGTCGTCACGTCCGGTGCGGTCGGCCAGGCCCTCGGCCTCGGTGAACACCTCCACACCAACGGCAGTGCCCAGACTGGCCACGGACTGCTGGTTGCTAGTGATGATCACCCGCGCGGCCCCGGATGCGGGGAGGTAAGGCTGGATCAGCTCGGGGCCGGTGGCATTGTCGAACACCATCAGGCAGTCCTGCCCGCCGGTCTCCAGCCAGTGCCGCACCGCCCGCCCCGCCGCCTCCGCGTCCCGGCCCTCGCCCAGGCTCAGCTCGGCGGCGGTCGCGGCCAGCCCGGCCACGATCCCGCCCAGGGTCTCGGCGTTGATCCAGGCCACCGCCTGCCAGCCCGCTGCCAGGCGGCTGCGGGCTAAGGCGGCGGCCAGCTGGGTCTTGCCGACCCCGCGCATCCCGGTCACCGCGCGCACCACCACGACCCGCGAGTCCGGACCTGAGGTATCGAGGGCGGCCAGAAGATCCGACCGCGGCTGCCAGCCCGGCGGCTGCTGCGGGATCTCCCCGATCACCACCCGCCGTGCCTGGCCCAGGTCCGGCCCTGGATCGCAGCCGGACCCGCCCGCTAACCCGCTCGGCGGCAGGACGGGAGGCGGGTCCGACCTGTCCCGGCGCAGTTGCATGACCCCGATCACCACAGCCAGCACCGCGGCGACTGACCCGACTATTTCCCAGGCCAGCGCCGCGTCCATGCGCCGACCCTATGAGAGCCCCCGGCCGGCCGCTACGGCACCCGAGAACAACGCTCCCCGCTCGCGATGACCCCAGCACATCCAGCCCGCAGGTACCGGACAGCACCGCGATTGGTACAGCTTGGCATGGCCGCGGAGTCTAGGGCTGTGCCTTCCCCTCCTCGTCACCGCCGAGCGACTCTCCGAGCTTCCGGGAGTCTGCAGCCTCCCGGTGGCTCGGATCCGCTTGGGCTCAGCTCAGCCGTGCGTCGGCGTACGCGGCCATCGCGTCACGCTGGTACTCGGCCAGGCCGACGGCGATCTTGTCGTAGGCCGACTTGAACCGCGGGTCGTCGACGTAGGTCTGGCCCAGCCCGTTGTACGCGGGCGCTGTGGGCGTCCAGAACCGGCACACGCCCTGGTAGTGGGCGTCGACCTCGGCCAGCACCGCCGGGCCGTCGACCGGCGACCCCGCGGCCATGAGCTCAGCCATCCGGATCATCTGCGCAGTGGTCTCCCGCTGCATGCGCTCGTGGTCCTGCGGAGTGAGGGTGCTCACGAACTGCCGGGACTGCTCCCACTGCGCCGGCCACCGCTCGCGGGCCTCCGCATCGTACTGCGAGGGGTCGAAGCCCTCGAACAGGTTCTCCGGCTTGCTGATCTTCGGCATGTCGCTGCCGTCCTTCCTTTCCTCCAGTTCAGCGATGGTGCGCTCGACGGTCTCCGCCAAGGTGGCGAGCCGGTCCCGTTCCGCCAGGAGCCGCTTGTGATGCGCGCGTAGCGCCTCCGCCTCGCCGGCCTGATGGTCCAGGACGCTGGCGATCTCGGTCAGTCCAAGGCCCAGTTCCCGCAGCACAAGGACCTGCTGCAAGCGCAGCAGGTCGTCCTCCTCGTAGTGGCGGTAGCCGTTGCCGGCGATCCACCCCGGCGGCAGCAACCCGATCTCGTCGTAGTGCCGCAGAGTCCGGGACGTCACCCCGGACATCCGGGCCACCTCCGCGATCGACCAGGCCATGACCGTCTCCCATCAGCTGGGCCGGTTCTCCGGCCTCATCAACGACGGTAGAAGTTGACGCAACGGAAAGGTCAAGCGCAGCCCGGACCACCGCCCCGCACTGACGGGTCCACCCTCGGGCTCCTGCGCCGGCCGCCCTTCCACGATACGAAGGGGAAGTCAGTGGTCGTACACGGTCAGCGCGCGCAGG
>Ga0209839_10000305_pt1 | contig 25495 bp, 19 predicted proteins | sample OrgsoiDNA2013050_FD_185800 | JGI IMG/M metagenome (GOLD analysis project Ga0209839, IMG submission 185800) | Permafrost soil microbial communities from the Arctic, to analyse light accelerated degradation of dissolved organic matter (DOM) -... | ecosystem: Environmental > Terrestrial > Soil >... | reverse complement strand
TCGGGTCCACGCACGATCATCTGCCAACGGTACTTGCCCCGGATGCGCTCCATCAGCGCGGGGGCGGGACCAATCACATCCGTATCTTCCAGGCCAAGCCGTTCGATCCAGCTATTGAGGCTCTCGCACAGGAGAAGCGCCTCGTTCTGGCAGCGATGACGATTGGCGTGACTATACGTAAACTTGACGAACTGGCGAAACGGTGGATAGCCGTAGCGCCGCCGCGTCTCGATCTCCAGCGCGTAAAACTCGTGGTAGTCGTGGCGCGAGGCCGCGTCGATACAGAGATTCTGCGGATTGAAGGTCTGTACAATGACGCGCCCGGCCTCGGCTCCGCGTCCGGCACGACCCGCTACCTGTGTCAGCAGCGTAAAGGCGCGCTCGGGTGCCGAGAAATCGGGCATATTCAGGGCGATATCAGCCGATACTACTCCAACCAGCGTGACGCCCGGCAGATCCAGCCCCTTTGCGATCATCTGCGTGCCCACCAGGATATCCGCCTCGCGATTGGCAAAGCGATCGAGGAGCTGCTCGTGCGCGTGGCGGTTCTTCGCGGTATCGCGGTCCCAGCGCAACAGGCGCGCATGCGGAAAGCTGCGCTGTATGGTATCCTGCACCTTTTCCGTTCCCAGGCCGAAGTAGCGTATACCCGAACTCTTACAGGTGGGGCAGAACTGCAATACTGGCCTCTGCTGCCCGCAGTAGTGGCAGAGCAGGATGCGCTCAGTCGAATGGTACGTCAGGGGCATATCGCAGCGGTCGCAGATCGCCACGAAGCCGCAGTCTCGACATAGCACGCAGCTGGCCGCGCCGCGCCGGTTCAGGAAAAGTATGGCCTGCTGCCCCAGGTTCAAAACGCGCTCAAGCTCTTCTTGCAAGCGCCGACTGATGATGCTGGTGTTCCCCGCGTGCAGCTCCTCGCGCAGGTCGATCACCTCGACAGGCGGTAGCGAGGCTCCGATGCGTCCCGGCAGCTCAACCAGCTGGTAGTGCCCCTGCTCTGCGCGGTAGTACGATTCGACGGAAGGCGTGGCGCTGCCGAGCACCACTGGAATGCGCAAGAGCTGACCCAGCACAAGGGCCGCCTCGCGGGCGTGGTAGGTCGGTCTGAGTTCGCTCTGCTTGTAGGCTGGCTCGTGCTCCTCGTCCAGAATGATCATGCCCAGATCGGGCAAGGGGGCAAAAAGCGCCGCGCGCGGACCAACGACGACATCGACCTTGCCCGCGCGAATGCGTCGCCATTCGTCGTAGCGCTCGCCCATGCTGAGCGCGCTATGGATGATGGCAACGCGTCCGGGAAAGCGTCCGGCCACGCGCTGGATCGCCTGCGTCGTGAGGGCGATCTCCGGCACTAGCACGATGCCTCGCTTCCCCTGCTCGATTACCGCTGCCAGGGCCTGTAGATAGACCTCCGTCTTGCCGCTCCCGGTCACGCCATGCAGCAGCACGGGGCGAGGTGCCTCGTCCGTCTCCTGCAGGCCCGCGAGAATACTCTCCAATGCCTTGCGCTGATCCGGCGTCAGAGGCAGGGGCACGCTTGGAGGAATGTTTCGTCCCTGCAAAGGGTCGCGCCGCACCTCAACCTGCTCGATCGTTACAATGCCTTCGTCGACAAGCTGGCGCAGTTGAGCGGCGGTGAGCTTACTGGCCTCGCACAGCTTGTTCGGCGTCCAGGATTGGGAGGTGGCTACGCCCATGTTACTGTTCAGCAGCAGATCGATGGCCGCCAGTTGATGCTGGGCCACCAGACCTGCCTTGCTCAGCGGCGCGGGTGCGAGGGTGGCTGTCGCGCTCCCAGACATCAGATCGAAGACGCGCATTCTACGCCCTCCACTGCGCGTCGGCGGTAGTTCATCCCTCTGCACACTATCCATAGCACCGCTCTTTCTGGCTTCAGCAAGGCTCTCCTGCAGCACGGCCTCGACGCGCTCCCTCCACGCCGCCAGCTTCTCACCCTGAGCAAGCAGGCGTACAATACGCTTGATGCGCGCCTTCGCTTCGGGTGCCTGTAGCCGGGCCTCGCGCTGCACAAGTCCGCTCGCCAGCGCATCCTTGAGCAAGGCTTTGGCGCGCGTCGGCCCCAACATCTTCTTGAACTGCTCAATGTCCAGCGCGTCGTCCGAGAGCAACATGCCGACCAGAGCGCGCACCTGCAAGGACACCTCTTGCGCGTTTGCTTCGTTCAGGTCTTCCTCCATCAGGCGCAGCACGAACTGCGAGCGCTGCATCAGGCCACGCGTGAGCATGAGCGAGGAGACCTGTGCCAGCGGCGTGATGTAGTATTCGGAGATCCAGAGCGCCAGGGCCTGCTGGTGTGGTAAAAGCGCTGGCTCGCGATCAAGGATGCTGGTGATCGGGCGCAGCCCTGTAGTGCCGCCGCGTTTCGCCTGCTCGTCCGGCAAGATATCCCAGACGATGCCCTCGACCAGGCGCTCTCCGTAGGGAACCGAGACCAGTTGCCCTATCCGCAGTCCCCCACTTAGAGCGGCTGGAACGCTATAGGTCAGGAGCGGCTGTTCGCTATTCCAGCTTCCCGCCGAGGTCAATACGTTCGCAAGCATGCTTCTAGCGCCTCTCGAATTCGTGGGCCAGCGCGGGCAGGCTAAAGTGTACCATCGTGGGACGCCCGTGACAGCAGCTATACGGCGCACGCGTCTGCTCCAACTGCTCGATCATCTCGCGCATCTCACTGACCGTTAAGAAGTAGTTTGCCTTGATCGCCGCCTTGCACGCCACGTTCGCCAGTGCGCGCTCTTCCCAGGTCTCGGTGTGGCCCAGGCTCTCGGGAGCCGTCACTTCGAGCAGGAGCTCATGTAACGAATGAGCGTTCATCTGCTTTACGAGTACGCTCGGAACCGCGTGTACCAGCAACCTCTGATTCTCCGCGCTCTCCAGTTTGAAGCCGATGGTCTCCAGTTGCGCCATGTACTCCTCAATCGCTTCAAGTTCGCTGGGTGCCAGTTCAAGCTCGATCGGCGTGAGCAGCAGCTGCGAGAGCGGTGTGCGCGCCTTCAACGTTGCCACCATACGTTCCAATAGGATGCGCTCGTGCGCCGCGTGTTGGTCAATCAGGTACATCCCCTGCTCGCCCTCAGTGACGATGTAGCTCTGCCCCAGTTGCCCGATGACGCGCAGGTGCGGCAAACGGCGCGCCTGCCTCGGATCGACGCTCTTGCCCGCCAGCAGTTCCTCCTGTTGTTCAATTCCACGCGGGAACATGTCTGGCTCCTGCTCGGGGATAGCGGGAGGCGCTATCGGTTCCTGTGCGCTCTGTACTTCCTGCGCTCCCTGCGCTCTCTGTGTCCGGTCGTCATTGGCACGCGCCCCGCGTCGCGCACTTCTAGTCGGTGCCTCGCCAGAGTTCGCCGGTGCCGCTTCAGTGGGCGCATCTTCTGTTGTATGCACGTGACTCTGCCACAGGCGGGACAGCAGCGGCGGGCGCGTCCCGTTCTCCTCCTCCGTTACCGTTAACCAGGGATTGTCACGAGGAAAACTGGTCGCTTCGTTGCGCTCCTCGTTCTGCGTGGTGAATAGCGCGGCCATATCCTCGTCCTGCAAGCTATCGCCCGGCGCTTCAACCGACCCTTGCGCTTCAGGCTCTTCCTCTCGTCCCTCGTCGCGCTCCTCGCGTGGCTTCCAGCGCGGCATCTGCGGTTCCTCCAATAGGGCGGCGCGTACGGCGCGCAGAATCGCGGCGAAGACGCGCCTCTCCTTCAAGAAGCGGATCTCCGTTTTGGCTGGATGCACATTGACATCGAGCAACGCCGGATCGAGCTGAATATTGATCACGGCGATGGGATGCCGCCCACTGAGCAGCAGCGAATGGTACGCGCCCTCGACAGCCGCTGTGAGCATACGACTCAGCACCCAGCGCCGGTTGACGAAGAACGAGATGTGCTGCCGCGTGCTCTTGTAACAGCTCGGTCGACTGACATACCCGCTCACCAGCGGCTGCTCGCTATCATCTCCCTGTTGCTCGCTCGCCACGGGCACCATCTGCTCGGCAACCTGTAAGCCGTAGACCTCGACCAGGACGTTGGCAAGCTGACCATCGCCGGGGGTGGCGAGAATCTGGCGTCCATCGCTGAAGACGCTAAAACGGATCTCGGGATAGGCCAGCGCGTACTGCTCCAGAAGATGATGGCAGTGGCTTACCTCGGTGTTGCGACTCTTCAAAAATTTCAGGCGCGCAGGCACGGCGCTGAAGAGGTTGCGCACCGTCACCGTGGTCCCTTCGGGCGAGGCCGCCGGAGTCACAGGGGAGAGCTGTCCGTTCGCCGCGCCGATCTGCGCGCCCTGCTCCGCGTCCCGCTGCCGACTCAGTAGCGTCACCTCGGCGACCGCCGCGATGCTTGCCAACGCCTCTCCCCGAAAACCGAGCGAGCGAATATGCTCCAGGTCGTCGATCTGCCATACTTTGCTGGTCGCGTGCCGAGATAATGCTAATGGTAATTCGTCGGCGGCGATACCGCAGCCATTGTCGGTTATGCGTATAAGCTGCAAGCCGCCGTGCGCCAACTCCACGCGGATCTGCGTAGCGCCCGCGTCGATACTATTCTCAATCAGCTCTTTCACGACCGAGGCGGGCCGCTCCACCACCTCTCCCGCCGCGATCTTGGCGGCTACATCAGGCTCCAGTTGTCGTATCGACATAATAATACCCTCCCCCGGCAAAGCGTTGTGCATCTCGCATGTTTCTCATAGTAAGAACGAGTGTTCAGGGAAGATTATAACACGCGAGACAACCAGCGACCTGGACTTCATTACCTCAACGCAGCACCTGCACTGTTACTCCCACATCCACATCCTGCCATGCTCGATCGGTGGTGAGCGCGGGAAGATCCAGTATTCTTGCCAGTGCCAGGCAGGCGCGATCCCCAAAAGACAGGCCAGCGCGCCAGGTTAGCGCGCGCAACAATCCACTTTGATATGCCTGCTCTCCATCAAAAGCGATGACTTCCAATCCGAGCAGATCAAGCACCTCGCGGATCAGTCTTTCCGGCATGCCTCCTTCACAAAGTTTCGCTACTACTTCCGAGAGATTCACCGCGCTTATCGCAGCGCCCCCCGCTACCACATGAGCTACCTGTCCGCTTTCTGGCTCGCGATTCAGCAACGCGAGCAATGCGGACGCATCCAGCACTGCCCCCATCATTCTTCTTTCTCCGCTCGCCTCTCTGCAATTAGCTCATCCGATAACGATCTTCGCTGCTCAATATATTGGCTTACCAGTTCCTGCGCACGCTTTATATGCTGTTTCAATCTCAGGCGAGATTCCCAATGCCTGTCGTTACGCGAACCGGTATCACTATTCTGCATTCTGCCACCTTCTGCCAGTTTTGTCTTTATTTCAACCATATGGCAAATGATAGAGGTGCCATATTCTTTGCTCAACGGCTTTCTTAAGCAAAGAATACCATAGCACGCAAGAAGCGAGCGCATCTCAACCCTCTGGACAATCCTCCTTTACCCTGCTACCATACCATTTATTCTAGCTAGCAGGGAAAGGAAGAGCTATGACTCAATTAGAAACGTATATTGCACAACACGAAGAGCGCTTTCTCGAAGATCTGAAGGGATGGCTGCGCATTCCGAGCATCAGCGCGCTGCCGGAACATATGCCCGACATCCAGCGGGCCGCTGAGTACGCCGCTCATCAGCTTCAGCAGATCGGCTTCCAGGGCGTTGAGGTCATTCCTACGCAGGGCAGCCCCCTGGTCTACGGCGAATGGCTGCAAGCTCCCGGCAAGCCTACGGTGCTCATCTACGGGCACTACGATGTGCAGCCGGTCGATCCCATTGACCTGTGGGACTCACCTCCCTTTGAGCCGACGATACGCGATGGCAATATCTACTGTCGTGGGGCCTGCGATGATAAGGGTCAGACGATGCTGGTCATCAAAGCTCTCGAAGCGCTGATGGCGGTGAATGGGACACTGCCGGTGAATGTGCGCGTGCTGATCGAGGGCGAAGAGGAGAACGGCGGCGAGTCAATCGAGCACTATGTCAAAACCTACCCCGAGCGCCTGCAGTGCGACGCGGCCTTTATCTGCGATACGCATATGCCATCCCCGGATCTTCCGGCGCTGATCTACGGTCTGCGCGGCATTGTGTATACCGAGATCGAGGCTCGTGGTGCCAGGCGCGACCTGCATTCCGGTTCCTACGGCGGTGTGGCACCCAATCCTATCCACTCTCTGGCAATTATCATTAGCCGTTTGAAGGACGCGGACGGCCATATCCATATTCCGGGCCTGTACGATAAGATGCGCACGCCGACGCAGGCGGAGCAGGATTTCTGGCAGCACGATCCGCTGCATATCGGTGGATCGCTCGCGGCGGAGATGGGCGTGAAGCAGCTTTCCGGCGAGTCCGAGTATCCTCCGCTGCAACGCATCTGGGCGCGCCCTACATTGGAGGTCCACGGCATCGCGGGCGGCTTCACGGGCGAGGGTGCCAAGACGGTTATTCCCGCGATTGCGACGGCGAAGGTCAGTCTGCGCCTGCCGCCGGAACTGGTGCCGGACGAGGTCTTCACGCTGCTTGAGCGCGCGGTCAAGGCTGTTGCACCCGCCGATGTGACGGTGACGGTGCGCAAGATTCACGTCGGCGATGGCGTGCTTGTTCCACCCGATAGCGCGGCGATGCAGGCGGCGTCAGCAGCGCTGCAAGAAGTGTATGGCAAAGAGCCTGTCCTCATTCGCGAAGGCGGCTCTATCCCCATCGCGGCGCTGTTCGATGAGGTGCTGCACGCTCCGGTTGTCCTGATGGGTTTCGGTCTCCCGGACGACAATCTGCACGCTCCCAACGAGAAGTACTCGCTCGCTCAGTTCTTTAAGGGCATTCGCACGGTTGCCAGCTTCCTGACGAGAATGGGTCAATAGAAGATGGATTTAGCGAAGGGAGCAAGGGCAGTTTTGAGAATTGCCCTTGCTCCCTTCGCTAAATACTACAACTACCTCTTTTAGACCATGACTTTTTCCCCATTTTCGGCTATACTTCTTACAAGAATCTCCATGTATAGCGTCCTCAATTCGTAGTACGTCCCTCTTGCTGAAAACATACCGGCCCCGCTCCCTTCTCGACATCAGCATATCTGCATGTTACGAGGAGAAAGCCCCTTATGAAAGGGAGATGCTATGCAAGTTAATGGGAAACGAATCTTCTATCTCGGCTCATTCGCCGCGTTGCTGGCAATCATCCTTGCCTTCAGCCTGAACTCGCCTCCCAGGACCGTTTCCGCTGCTGCAACCGCTACATGGTCCGGCCAGACGACCGATTGGGTAAATGTGCGCACGGGCACGAATACCAGCGCTTCTATCGCCGTGGTCGACGCCCCTGGTACTGCCGTGACGGTCTACGCCACGACCTCTGGACAGGCCGTAGATGGCGGGAACGCTACCTGGGACCGCATCTCCAGCCTTGCTAGCCCTCCTCTCTATGTCTATGGGGAACTGGTGACCGCTACCACGAGTCCAGTTACCACGAATGCGGCCCCCACCAGTCAGGGCAAGGTTATTGTCGTGAACCTCTCGCAGCAATGGCTCTATGCTTACGAGAACGGCCAGCAGGTCTTCAGCGAGGCAGTGATGACCGGTCGCCCAGGACTGGAAACGCCGACGGGTACCTTCCACGTCTTTGCCAAGCTCAGTCCGACGACGTTCTATTCGCCGTTTCCCTATGGCTCGGTGAACTGGTACCCACCAACCTATATTAACTACGCGCTGGAGTTCCTGTCCGGAGGCTTCTTCCTGCACGACTCCTGGTGGCATAGCGTCTATGGTCCTGGTACTAATGTCTGGCACTACGATCCCGTTGACGGTTGGCAGAATGGTTCGCACGGCTGCGTAGCGATGCCGCTGAGTGCCGCCGCGTGGCTCTACAACTGGGCCCCGATCGGTACAACTGTGCAGATTACCTATTGATAACTCCGACGCGCTTCATAGAGCATCTTTACAGCTCTCTCACGTGAAGCGCGTCTCTATCTGCAAAAACCCTCCCTAAAAATAACGATTTTTTCGCAATAAGCAATCATCCATACGGTTGAAACCCCTTTTACCCTCTTGCAAGTATCTCCGATGCGTACTATCATACGGGAATAGATCATAGATCAGCATTTTATTAGTATTGGAGTTCTTGATGAACACACTCCCGTTGCTGGATATTATCAACTGGGGCTGGCTGCGTATCGGTCCCCCTTACATTTACGTGAATATAGATCCGGTTCTCGTGCACCTGGGACCCCTGGCGCTGCGCTGGTATGGCTTGATGTATGTCGTCGGCATCATTATCGCTTTATGGGTTATCAAGGGCTATACCGAGCGTAAAGGCATTGATCAGGATATGGTCTATCGCGTCCTCTGGTGGTGTATCGCCGCTGGACTGATTGGTGGACGCCTCTATTTTGTGATTCAGCAGCCCAATCTTGTTTCGTACTACTTTGCCAATCCCATCCATATTATCGCTACCTGGGAGGGTGGTATGGCCTTCTTTGGCGCGATCTTCCTGGGCATCCCCACGCTCATCTGGCGCGCGCGCGTCGAACGCGTTAATCCGCTGGTGCTTATCGATGCCGGTGTGCTCTTCGCGGCGGCAGGCCAGATCTTCGGGCGCATCGGCAATCTTATCAATGGCGATATCGTAGGCTATCCCAGTACCCTCCCCTGGTCTACGGTCTATACCCATCCCGATAGCTGGGCCTGCCTGCCTGGCTCTACAATCTGCAACGTTCCGGTCCAGCCAGCCGCTGGCTACGAGCTGATTACAAATGTCGTGCTGCTGCTGTTCATGCTGTACCTGGCGCGCCGCGTGACAAAGCCCGGTGTGCTGATGCTGGTCTACCTGTTTGCCTACGCTATTACACAGTTCTTGCTCTTTTTCGTGCGCGACAATATCTATGTCAAACTATTTGGCGTACTCGACTGGCATCTGAAGCAAGCACAGTGGACCTCGCTCTTCCTGCTGCTCTTCCTGATTCCGATCACTTACCTGGTTATACGCTACTCTAAGCCGGTCCCACGCGGCGAGGTCGCGGCAACCTATGGCATCGCTCAGAAGCCAGCGGAGGGTGAGAAACTGGGCATGAAAACGCTGGACGGCGAGACCGTGAAGGTCGAGGATGGCGAAATCAAACATATTCCCAGTTCTCAGCTTCCGGCAGAGCCCGAGATTGATACCGTTGAAGATACCGACGTGCCCGCGCCCGAACCTGCACGCTCCGATGAACCCGCACGCACGACGGACATACAAGCAGAGGACGCTCTCCCAGAACAGCCGACGACGGACACGGTTGTGCATACAGAGGATGCTCATCTTGAACAGCCAACGGTCGAAGATGATAAGGCTGTGCCAACAAAGGACGCACTTCCTGAGCAAGCGGTACACACGGATACAGTAATACCCTTGGAGGAGGCACTTCCCGAACACCTGGTGGCTACTCCCGCTATGGCAGCGCACGCGGAGAACACTCGCCCCGAGGAGGAGACGACTGATACGGCGGCTCACACTGAGGATACGCTCCCAGAACAAGCGACGGACGAGTCCGAGCATGGAGAGAATGCACCTCTTGCGCCGCCAGCGACGATTGCAACTGACGAGCCTACTCTCCCACAGCAGCCCGTCACCGAAACTGACGCATCCGAACTACTAGAAGATACGGACCCTAAAATTCCTGCGGTCCGCCTCGATAAGTCAGCGCGGAATGGAGGAAACGAGCTGCCAGAAGAGATAGAGGATACGGAAGAGGATACGTTCGCGCCACCCATAAGCAAGGAGGAGGATAAGGCGGCGAAGGGCAGATAAAAAATACCGCTAAAGCGCGCTTTAGCGGTACATGAGTTTCCGGTGCAGAATTGAAATCAAAGTATCGGTTAGCGTCAATATATTCTCGAACTGCTCGCTCTGCTGCTCCAGCGGCAGACCACTGTCGCGCCACTTAGGCACTACATACTGTTCACAGGCGGCGACCTCGCTGCGCACAAGCTGGCGGAGTTGGAAACGGATGAGCGCCGGGAGCGCTATTGGCAGGCCAAGCCCTTCGAGGTGCTGGTAGAGTTCCAATAGCAGCAGATCATCTCCTGTGAATTGTAGCGCTCCTTCACTTTCAGTGGGGAAGAGCAGTTCTTGCTTCGCCAGTTCGTCGATCCGCTCTTCACTTACACCCGCCTGTTGCGCCAGTTCAGCGCGTGAGAACCGCGCCACACTTCCTGTAAGCGAGGGCAGCATCCGTTGCTTCAGCGCCAGATTCATCTGCATGTCGCCCTGCTGCGCCCGAATCTCTAGCAATTGTTTGATGACCTCCAGGGGCTGATTCTGCCGCTCTTTCAATTCACGGATGATACCCAGTATCAGCACGTGCTCCTGGCTATAATAAGCAACGCGCCCGCGCATGAGGGGCGCGGGCAATAGACCCTGCGTATTGTAAAAGCGAATCGTTCTGCTGGGCACGCCAGAAAGATGCGCGAGGTCATCTATACGCAATAACTGCTGTACGTCGCTCTGTATCAAAGATGCTATCCCTTACTACATTTTCGCACTGAGTCTTTCACTACGGCTTCTTCGCCGGTTGCGCGGTCGGCTTCGTCGCGGCAGGCGTTGCTTGCGGATTATTGAGCTTTGCCTTCTCGTCGTCGACCTTGCGCTGTAGTGCTCTCAGGTACGATTGGGCACCATCCAGATCTGCATCGGCGATGGCGTTGAGCTGCTTGGGCATGTTCGTGACCTGGTTGACCCACGATTCGAGCACCTTCTGGATGGCGATGAGCGCGGTATTATCCATGTTAACGGCGATAAGGACGTTGCGCGCGGTCTTGAATGCCTTGAGCATGGTATTGAGGAAGTCATTGGTAAGGGTCGATCCGAATTGGATAACGGGTGAGACGAAGACATCGTAGGCGACACGTGTCAATTTGGCGGCTGAGATAGCTGCTCCCAGCGAGAAGCCTTCCATATTTTCCAGGGCTGTCACGAACTCTTTGCGCACATTCTGCGCGCCCTGCTCGACACCTCTCTGAAATGCGTCCTGTATTTGCTGCTCGACGTTCTGCGCCGCGTTCCCCATCGCCTGCGGAATTTTGGGACCCAGCTCGGCGGCTGCGATGCCCGCGCCTCCGACGACGACGGCCCCTATACCAAACAGGAGGCCACGGCGTGAGAGTTTGCGCTTCTTCTTGACCCTGCGCCTTATTGGAGCCCGTTCAGGATCTTCCTCGTCATAATAGTATTCATCGTCGTACTCTTCGTCGTCGTCATAGTCCTCTTGCGGTTCGACGGGGCGCATATTTCTTGTGGGGACGCGCGTGGCCATACCCGCACGCGGGCGAACAGGCAGATCGGACACCCCTTCGGCATACCCCAGGCGCGCATCGAGTGGATCGATTTCATCTTCATAGCCGACATCGTAGCCAAGATCGGGATCTATGTCCTCATATGCATACTCTTCGCCCTCTTCCTGCTCGTCAATCAGTTCCTGCGTTGGAGTAGCGCGCGGCGGGATGATACGTCCGCTGCGTGTGGGATTGGGCCTGTAGTCGAGCGGCGCTTCTTCGACGTATTCATATCCAGCTTCTTGCTGGTACGCTTCCTCGTTCTCTTGCGGATGCTCGTACTCGCCATTCTCTTCGGCAATGCGCGCCTTAGTGGCGATAATATTCTGGCGCAGGAGCTGTCGGGTTCGACGTAAATCGGGTCGTTGAGACATCAAGGCTCCGGACTTCGTCACTGCCTCGCCGCGCGTACCACCACCCTGTCCCGAACTATCGGGCCGCCCGCTCTGAGTCGGCTGTCCGCCCTGGGTATGTAGCGGATCGTATTCGTATCCGTATTGGCGTCCAGGACTCCTTCGATAAGTTCTTCGCTCCGAATAATCCTTTGACATGTGTTCCTCAACTCTCCTGACCTTCGCCGGTCTCACACCGACGTACATGGGCGATATGTAATTGCTGGCTACAGGGCGATAAGACGATAGGGCGCGCCCTTTATACTCATTTTACATCACTGATGTTCCAACCGTCCAGATCCTATAATGGAAAGACTATATATCTTTCCTGGCAGCCTCAACTTCTGGGACCCTCACTGGTAATAAACTGCTATTACGCCTCTTTCGCAGTACACCCTCTGCTCCTCCTGCCAGCTTTACGGCCCATTCCGCTTCTAAAGCGCGTTTAGCATCCTCGCTGCGCAATCCAGTTTACCACAAGGCTTTATCAGTTACAACATTTTCACTTTTCCAATTCCTGACTATCCTATTATTATAGCATAAAATTAGAACAAATGATCTTATTTTATTGCGCTATATCCACTTGCATCACAATTTTGTGATATATACGTCCCGATAATGGATGTTCCTCTTTAAGAGAAGTTACCGTTGGTGCTAAATGTTTAGGTTATATATAATACTCTTCATTTGTTATATCTGGATACAATAGTAGGAAAAGATCGCAAACAGGCAACCGCCAACCAATTAAACATTGCAAGCAACAAGACAACTCCCCCAAAAGGCGGCGCAGATGACGCACTATGCTATAATGTCCTCAGTGTTGTTGACCTCGACAGGGTGAGGAGGTTTTTTCGTATGCCCGCTTCCGAGACGAATGAAGATCAGATGCCCATTGTTGCCTGCATCACGACAGGGATGTTCCAGGAAAATTGCTTTCTCTACGCCTGCCCGCAGACGCGCGAGGCGGTGATTATCGACCCAGGCGATGGGTCCCAACAGATTCTGGATGCGATTAAGGAACTCAAGCTGGTTCCTAAATATATTATCAATACGCATGGACATATCGATCATATCAGCGGCGTGGACGCGGTGAGCGCGGTCTACCCCGTTCCGCTGATGATCCATCCCGCCGATGTTCCTATGTATACCGATAAGGCGATGGCCGAGATGTACGGACGCGCGGCCCCGCTTGTGAAGCGCAAACCCGATATTCTTTTGAATGAAGGCGACCGCATCACTTTCGGTACACTCGCGCTCGAAGTGCTGCATACGCCGGGTCACACTCCCGGCGGCGTGAGCCTGGTGAGTCGCCCTTACTGCGTCTTCACGGGCGATACCCTCTTCCGCCGCAGCATCGGGCGCACGGACTTCCCCGGCGGCGATTATGGCCAGATCGAAACGTCTATTCTCAAGAAGCTGTATACGCTCGATGATGATCTGGTGGTCTTTTCGGGCCACGGCGATCCAACTACTATTATTGAAGAAAAGTATGAAAATCCATTCGTAAGCGTAGAGGAGTAGTTTTGTGTCTATTATATGCGTTATCGGTACTGGCTATGTCGGCTTAGTCACCGGCACCTGCCTGGCCGATATGGGTAATCAGGTGACATGCGTTGATATCGTGCCAGAGAAAATTGAGAGCCTGCGTCATGGTGTCCTCCCCATTTACGAGCCGGGCCTGGAGGAGCTGGTTGAGCGCAATATTCACGCGGGCCGCCTGCGCTTCACGACGAGCTATAGCGAGGGACTGGATAATTGCGAGTTTATCTTTATCTCGGTTAATACTCCTACCAGCGCCAATCAGGGCGGTGCCGATATGCGTTTTGTCGAGAGCGCGGCGCGCAGTATCGCGCAGGAACTCGACCATTATGTCATTATTATTAATAAGAGTACGGTCCCGGTCGGTAGCGGCGATGTGGTCTCGCGCGTGATCAGTCAGCATCTTGCGCGCCCCGATCTGCGCTTCTCGGTGGTCTCCAATCCCGAGTTTCTGCGCGAGGGTTCGGCGGTACAGGATTTCCAGCATCCCGATCGCGTGGTGCTTGGTTCATCGGAGCCGGAGGCCGCGAATACCGTTGCCCGCCTCTACCTGCCTCTGCGCGCACCTATCGTCATCACCGATCTCTACACGGCGGAGATGATTAAGTACGCCTCCAACGCGTTCCTGGCGACGAAGATCTCCTTTATCAATGAGATCGCGCAGATCTGTGAGCGCCTGGGAGCCGATGTGAAGGAGGTCGCGGTGGGCATGGGCTACGATAAGCGCATCGGTCGCGCCTTCCTGGACGCCGGTCTTGGGTACGGGGGCAGTTGTTTCCCGAAAGACGTGCGCGCCCTGGCCCACATGGCCGACGAGGCGGGACTACATCCCCAACTGCTGCGCGCCGTTATGGACATCAACCACGATCAGCGCCGCTTGATCGTCACCAAGGTAACAAATATCCTCGGCTCGCTGCGCAACTGCACAATCGGCGTCCTCGGCCTCGCCTTCAAGCCCAACACCGATGATATGCGCGAAGCTCCCTCGATCGACATTATCCGCTGGATCACGGCCCAGGGCGCGACGATCCGCGTATACGATCCGGTGGCGAGCGAGACCGGGCGCGAGGCACTGACGCGCAATGGCGTACATATGGATATGGTGACGTTCTGCGAGAGTCCATACGAGGTCGCGCAGGAGGCGGATGCCCTGATCGTCGTAACTGAATGGAACGAGTTCAAGTCGCTGAATATGCAGATGATCCGCAGCGCGATGCGCCGCCCGGTGCTGATCGACGGACGTAACATCTATGAGGGTCCGGAGATCGAGCGCCAGGGCTTCATCTATCGCGGCGTCGGTCGCAGCACCAGCCCCGCGCCTTCGATTCTCCCCTCCGGCGATACGACAAGTGTCCTCACCGAGCAGCCTACGCTCGGCCTGGGCGAGGGCAAATAGAGCATGGACGACGAGCCGCTTCTCTTCACGCCGCTCATCGGCCAGGCGGGAACTCCCATTTCCGCCTGGCCCTCCGCGCTGCCTGACGCGCTCGCCGCCTCCTTCCATCCACCGCAGGGCGTCAACATAGCCGTTGGCATCGACATCATCGAAGTAGAGCGCGTGCGCAGGACGCTCGCCCAGCACGGCGAACGCTTCCTGCAGCGCATCTACACAGCGCAAGAGATAGAGCAATGCCGGGGCAAAGCCATCAAGCTGGCAGGCCGTTTTGCCGCCAAAGAGGCGATAAGCAAAGCGCTCGGTACTGGTATGCGCGGCATCTCCTGGCACGAACTTGAGGTCGTCCAACTGAGCACAGGTCGCCCAACCGTGCGCCTCTATGGCAATGCTCGTCTACGCGCCGAACAGCTCAACCTGAGCGCCTGCGATGTCAGCATCTCCGATCTCGCACAGTTCTCCATCGCGGTCGCGGTCGCTGTTCAAACCACGTGTGCAGCAGACATAAACGAGGAGAAATAGCAGGCATGCGAGCACTACTTCAGCGCGTCACACACGCCAGCGTTACCGTCGACGAGCGCATTGTTGGACAGATCGACCAGGGACTCCTGATCCTCCTCGGAGTGGGACAGGACGATAGCGAGGCCCAGATCAAACCCATGGTGGACAAAATCGTCCATCTGCGCATCTTCGGCGACGACGAAGGCAAGATGAACCGCTCCCTGCTGGATATCAACGGCGCGGCCCTTGTTGTCTCACAATTCACCCTCTACGCCGACACGCGCCGGGGCCGTCGTCCCAGCTTCACCAATGCCGCTCCTCCCGCCACCGCTGAACCCCTGGTCGAACGCTTTAAAGAAGCCATCTCCTCCCACGGCATTCAGGTAGCAGGAGGCATCTTCGGTGCCCATATGCAAGTCAGCCTGCTCAACGATGGTCCCGTGACTATCTGGCTTGATAACAAGGACGTATAGCCCTATAGAATCTGCTCCTGCCATTGGTATACTTGGGGGTAATAAAGCTACAACATCGTACCCGTACCATTTACGTATGAGCAGTGGGAGTTGAGAAGAGGGAAGATTTGACACTGGTTATTGCAGTAAAGATACCAGAACGTAACCGGGTCGTAACCCTTTCTCCCTTCTTCTTTTAGCCTTTGGCCTCTATACTTAGCACATAAGAGATACATACAGACACACAGAGAGAGACACACAGTCACGTATGCATCATTTGCCTGAGCGTAGCGAGATGAGCGCTACGTGAAGCACCTGAGAAGCGGAACAAAGAATATACATGAGTCTGGCGGTCTTTACCACAACCGACTCAGTTCGACGATACAGAGAAAGGCAGAACAAGCTATGACCATCAATTTCTTTCGCCGTGAGAAGCAAAACGAGGTAGTGGAGTCCGCTTCTTTGGAGCAGATGGAACTCAGCGACGAGCAACTGGAGCAGGTCTCCGGCGGCTATATCGTCGCAGGCCATAAAGGTGAACTGGATTGGCAGAAGAGGCTCAAGTACGCCCATAATCACCCCGGCATGATGATCCCACTGCTGGCGCGCTAGTTCGACAGGCGAGGAGATCATCCAGGCATTCAAATCTCGCTTGATCATTTATGACAAAAAGGACGCCCGGAATCGGGAGCGCCCTTTTTATACACAATGTTCGTCCGCTCACGCCAATGCGCGCACCTTTGGCTGGTAGCGCGTCTGCGTCACCAGGACAAGCAGGATTACGACGATGCCAGCGATAATATGCGGCAGCCAGACGTTAGGAGCCTTGTTGATAAAACCGAACAGGAATGGCGAGGCAATGAGGAAGGCGCAGGCCACGAAGTCGAAGACTAGGTGCAGTGACATAGGGATAAATTTCACGCCTGGTATGCCCAGTTCATAATTTGTCAATAGACTGTAGATGATGAGGCCAACACCCAGAACCATGGGGACGATGACAGCCGCGCCGCCTACGCTATAGAAGCCGAAGAGAAATGGAGCAGCCAGTAAGGCGATGCCTCCAATATAGTCAAAGTACGCGTGTACGCCTGTTGGTACAAAACGAATGCCGTTCATAGTAATCCTCTCTGCTGGAAAATCCAACCTCTGATGAATAGAAATGTTGCTTAATTTGTTCAGACAAGGATAAAGCGCTTTATTATGACTGTCGCTTATATGTACGGAGAATGGAAGAAGTTGGATTACTTCTTTCGCTCATACAGCAAAAAGGTGTGAGGAATGGTATTCTTCTCATCGAGCACACCCTTTTGTGAAGAGACCAGCGTGAAATCAGCGGAATTCCACGCGGGGAAAAAGGCATCGCCCTCAATATCAAGCGCTACTTTCGTGATATATAGACGTTCGGTGAATTCCAGAAATTGGCTGTAGAGGGACGCGCCACCGATAATAAAGATATCGCCAAGCGCCAATACCTCTTCTTTGCTATGCACCACTTCGAGATCGGCCTCGACAAGTTCATTATGACGCGTGAGCACGATATTTCTTCTCTGTGGCAAGGGATGCCCGATCGACTCGTGAGTCTTGCGTCCCATCACGACGGTATGCCCACTCGTGACCCGCTTGAAGTGCTGCAGGTCGTCTGGCAAATACCAGGGTATGCTCCCCTGCCGTCCAATCACGCGACCATTGGCGTAGGCCGCAATCATGCTGATCATTCCACGCCCGCTCATCCGCTCGCTGGTCTCACTCTCTCATTTCCAGGTCGAGAGATCACCGCATAGCACGGTCTCTTTCTCTTCAATCCTACCATAATTCCTAACCACGGACCACTTCCCCCAGGGCTCTACAACAATAACACTTGACGAGCGTCAGAGGCGCGAGGAGTGCGATGCAAGGCACCTTTCGAAAAGACCTGATTTGACACCCCTTCGACTGGCGTCTATACTACCTGTAATGAAATCATCGGAGAGATGGTGCAAAGGCAGGCAACATGCTGATGCATTCCTCTCTCTTTCTTTTGTTGCGCAGAAAGGACCCGTTGTAGTGCTCGTCGACAGCCATGCACATATCGATACTTCCCGCTTCGACGCCGACCGCGAAGCTACAATCCAGGCTGCTATCAATGGCGGCGTGACGCGGATCGTTGATCCTGGCACGGATCTGCCTTCCAGCCGAGCGGCGCTGGCCCTGGCAAAAGCCCATCCAGGCACAATCTTCGCCGGTGTCGGCGTCCATCCGCACGACGCCACGACTTACAACGAAGAGGTGGGCGCGTTGCTGCGCGAGATGGCACGCGAGCCGGAGGTTGTGGCGATCGGCGAGTTCGGTCTCGATTATTACCGCATGCTTTCGCCCCGCGATGTGCAGCGCGCTGTCTTCTGCGCTCACCTTCAGCTCGCTCGCGAGTGCAACTTGCCTTGCATCATTCATGTGCGCGACTCTCACGACGATGTGATCGAGCTGCTACGCGCTCATGGACAGGGCCTGCGCGGCGTCTTCCATTGCTTCTCCGGCGATGTCGCGCAAGCCGAGGAATGTCTGACCTTTGCCGGATTTATGCTCTCTTTCGCCGGACCACTGACGAAACAGGGCAACGCGCTGCCAGAGGTGGCGCGTATGGCCCCCCTCGATCGCATCCTGGTCGAGACGGATAGCCCCTACCTGATCCCCAAACCAGTTCATGCCCGCCGCAATGAGCCGCTCTTCGTCAGACATACCGCCGAGAAGCTGGCGCAGATTCGCGACATGACGTTGGAGGAGATCGCCCATATTACTACGACAAACGCCGTCAGTTTGTTTGGTCTAGGAGAAAATTGATCTGACGAAGCACAGCGGAGGCGGTAAAGCGGCGGCTAGCTGCTAGCCGCCTCCAGGCGCACCTTATGAATGAAACGAGGAATTAACGGATACTGATGTACAACGCACAGGGCATTGTCAAAGAAAGTTGTATGGAGGGACAAGACTTACAAAACCGCTGGTGTTGAGTGAGATCATCAAACAGTATCGGTTTTTCTCCCACTGAACAATAACGACACAGAAACAGGACTTTTTATCTCGCAACCACTCTGCTATACTAATAGGGCACCTACTCATACACGTTCATTCGCATTTTGATACATGTAGAGGGAGAGATTTCGTAGATGCCAGCAAACCACACTGAACTTGAAAAGAAACTTTGGGAGTCAGCTGACACATTACGTGCTAATTCTAAGCTCAAAGCTTCCGAATACTCGATCCCCGTCCTGGGGCTTATTTTTCTTCGCTTCGCCGATCAAAAATTTGCCCTGGTTCACCGGGAACTCACCGCGAGTATCCCACCTGGGAGCCGCCGCACCATCAGCAAGGCCAACTATCAAGCACAAGGAGTGATGTATCTTCCTGAGAACGCACGCTTTAGTTATCTGCTCAACCAACCGGAGGGTGAAGACATCGGACACGCCATCAACGAGGCAATGAAGGCAATTGAGTTCGAGAACGAGGACTTGCGCGGTGTCCTCCCCAAAAGCTACACCAGGCTCGATAACGACATCCTGGTGACACTCCTGAAAACCTTCGCCAGTATTCCCATCGATATCGAGGGGGACGCGTTCGGCAAAATCTATGAATATTTCCTCGGCAAGTTTGCGATGGCAGAGGGGCAGCGCGGTGGGGAATTCTTCACTCCCACCGTGCTTGTCAGGTTGATCGTCGAGATCATCGAACCGTTCCACGGGCGCATCTTCGACCCGGCATGCGGCTCTGGCGGCATGTTTGTACAGAGTGCGCGTTTTGTGCGGAATCACCAGCACAATCCCACTAAAGAGGTCTCTATTTACGGCCAGGAAAAGACCCTGGAGACGGTACGCCTGTGCCGTATGAACCTCGCCGTCAACGGTCTGTCGGGAGACATCAAACAGGCCAACACCTACTACGAGAACGTGCATAACTGCCTTGGGCGCTTCGACTTTGTGATGGCAAATCCACCCTTTAATGTCGATGGAGTGGACAAAGAGAAGATCAAGGATGATCGGCGCTATCTCTTCGGCCTGCCACGTACCGATAATGCCAATTACCTGTGGATTCAGGAATTCTATAGTGCTCTCAACGAGCATGGACGTGCAGGTTTCGTGATGGCGAACTCGGCCAGCGACGCACGAGGATCGGAGCAGGAGATACGGGCGAAACTGCTCCAGGCGCATGTGGTTGATGTGATGGTCTCTATAGGCTCCAACTTTTTCTACACGGTGACGCTGCCCTGCACACTCTGGTTCTTTGATAAGGGCAAGCGCGAGACGATCCGCCGCGACCAAGTGCTCTTCATCGACGCTCGCCATATCTATCGCCAGGTTGATCGTGCCCACCGCGACTTCCGTCCCGAAGATATCGAATTCATTGTCAACATCGTACGTCTCTACCGTGGTGAGAAGATCGAGACAGCGAATGGTAGCCTCGTACGCATACAGGAGACATTCCTCGACGGTATCTATACCGATGTGCCGGGGCTGTGCAAGGCAGCAACGCTGGCCGAAATTGAGGTACAAGGCTGGAGCATCAACCCTGGAAGATATGTGGGGGTGGCAGAGCGTGCCATCGAAGATTTCGACTTTAAGGAAAAGTTGGAAGCGTTAAACGAAGAGCTAGAGACACTCAAAGTAGAGGCACATGAGTTGGAGGAGCGTATTTCAATCAATATGGCGAGATTGCTGGAAGAGGTAGAATAATGTCAGGATATGATTGGAAAGTAGTACGTATTAAGGATATTGGGAAGGTAATAACAGGCCGAACGCCGCCAACAGCTATAAAAAGCTATTTTGGAAACAATTACCCTTTTATAACTCCAGCAGATATGAAGGGGGATAAATTTATTGTGAAGCCTGAAAGGGGCCTCTCATCTCAAGGAGCTAACTTCTTAGCAAATAATAGCCTTCCTCCACGAAGCATAGCGGTATCTTGTATTGGTTGGCAAATGGGAAAAGTGGCAATGATCTCATCCACCTCTTTTACTAACCAGCAAATCAATACTATAATACCTTGTAATTCTACTAATCCAGATTTTATCTATTATAGTTTATGTACGCGTCAACAAGAATTGAGAAACTTAGGATCTGTAGGGACGCGAACGCCGATCCTTATTAAATCTACTTTTGAAAATTTTCAAATTCAATTGCCGCCACTTTCAACGCAACAAAAAATCGCTGCTATCCTTTCATCCTACGACGACCTGATAGAGAACAACACACGACATATTGCAATTTTGGAGGAGATAGTACAATCGCTCTATCAAGAGTGGTTCGTGCGTTTCCAGTTTCCAGGACGTGAAAAAAATAGGATGGTTGCGTCTGCTCTAGGGATGATACCAGAGGGGTGGGAGTTAGTAAATCTGAGTAATATCGCCCATGAGATAAGGAGAGGAGTCAATCCAAATTCTATCGATCCCGAGACGCCATATTTAGGATTAGAGCATTTACCACGTAAATCTATTGCACTTTCTGAATGGGGAATAGCGGGAGAGGTACAAAGTACGAAACTTATCTTTAAGAAAGGTGAAATACTTTTTGGTAAGATCAGACCCTACTTTCATAAAGTTGGCGTAGCGCCATTAGATGGTGTTTGCTCATCCGACACGATAGTGATCTTGCCCAAGTCAGATAGATATTATGCTCTTGTGTTGTGCTGTGTTTCTAGTGACGATTTTGTAAATTACGCCACCAAGACCTCACAAGGTACAAAAATGCCGCGTGCCAGTTGGGATGTTTTGGTGAAGTACGCGCTAGTTATGCCGCCAGCACCCATACTTTCGCAATTTGATGAACTTGTGAGAGAGTTTGTGTTAAATATTCAAACTTTGATATTCCGTAATCGAACCCTACGCCGAACACGCGACCTGCTCCTTCCCAAACTCATCTCGGGGGAGATTGATGTCGAGCAATTGAAAATATATAGTAATGGGGGGACATATGAAAGCAGTAGAGAACCAGCTGCTACCATTTCTTAATGGGAAGAAACAATTTATCATTCCTATCTATCAGCGCACCTATAGCTGGACGCGTGAGCAGTGCGAACAGTTGTGGAACGACATCGTGCGTGCAGCTACCAGCGACAAAGTACCTGCGCACTTTCTAGGCTCCATGGTCTACATCCAGCGCGGTTTGTTTCATATCGCCAACATCCCACAACTGCTGCTCATCGACGGGCAGCAACGCCTGACCACGCTGACGCTCTTGCTCGTGGCATTGGCGCGAGCAGCGCAGGAGACGGCAACATCAACCGCAGTGAGCCACGAAGATATCTACGAATCATATATTATCAACAAGCATGGCAAGGACGAGCAACGTTACAAGTTGCTGCTCACACAGAGTGACAAAGAGACGCTGATACACCTGGTCGATCATCCTGAGCGTGCCCATGCGATGAAAACGACCAGTCGCCTCATTGAAAACTTCTTCTTCTTTGAAGAGCAGTTGCGCCGGGCGAGTGTCGATCTTGATACTATCTACTTAGGGATCAGCAAGCTGATCATTGTCGACATCTCGCTCGACAAAAACTACGATAACCCACAATTGATCTTTGAGAGCCTCAACTCGACAGGCATGGACCTCTCTCAGGCCGATCTCATCCGCAACTATATCTTAATGGGCCTTGACAGTGATGAACAGAGCCAATTGTACAAAGATTACTGGTACCCTATCGAGCAGAGATTCCGCCATAACGATAACGTCGACCAGTTCGATCGTTTTATGCGCGACTACCTGACTCTCAAGCAAGGAGTTATCCCTAATATTGACAAAGTGTACGCCGCTTTCAAAGTGTATCATCGAAGTAATATAACCACTCCTATCAAAGAGATCGTGGTCGATATCGCCCAGTATGCACGTTACTTCGCAAACATGGCGTTTCTGCATGAAGAGGACCGCGAGATCAAACAGGTCATATATGATATCAATACACTCAAAGTGGACGTTGCCTATCCCTTCTTCCTGGAAGTCTACGACGATTACATGCACAAACGTCTTTCACAGGAAAATCTCATAGCTATCTTAAAGCTGGTCGAAAGCTTCGTCTTCCGCCGCGCAATCTGCGGTATTCCCACCAACGCGCTCAACAAAATATTCGCCACTCTGGCAAAAGAGATCGACAAAGAGCATTACCTGGAAAGTGTGCAGGCTGCATTGCTCACAAAGGTCGGAAGCGCACGTTTCCCCAGAGATGATGAGTTCCGCTCCGCATTCGCCGTGAAGGACCTATACAATTACCCACGCCGCAACTATCTCTTACGCAAACTAGAGAACCACGACCGTAAAGAGTATGTGCATGTCGAGGGCTACACCATCGAACACATCATGCCACAGAATAAACAGCTTTCAGAAGCCTGGCAACACGAACTCGGTCCTGACTGGCAAGAGATCCATGCCCATTACCTGCACACCATTGGCAACCTGACCCTCACGGGCTACAATTCTGAACTGAGTGATCGCCCATTCCAGGAAAAACGTGACATGGAAGGTGGCTTCGCCCGCAGTCCTATCAAGCTCAACTGGAGTCTTGGCGCATTGAAGCACTGGAATAAGGACGAGATTGAAAATCGGGCCGAGCGTCTTGCTAATGAGGCTGCGAAAGTCTGGTCCCTGCCCCTCCTGTCTTCTGAACAAGAGAGCAAATTCAACAAGAGAAGCAAAAAGATACCGCTGGTAGAAATCGTCGGCCCGGTTGAACATCCCCAGGCGGGCTCCGTTCCCGAAGGCTTCAAACTCATTCAAAGTTCAGAGAAACGTTTCTATCTCTTCCGCAACGTTGCTGGAGAATGGGTGCAATATGGCAACGGAAAAAATCCCTGGTTCGCCATTTCATGGGAGTATGCAAAAGGGTGGATACAGGATAAGTCCCAGAAGAACGAAATGCCTTTAGGAGTGGGTGGGGAAAAGGTTATTGCTGCGGGTACAGCAAATGCTGAAGCAACAATCTTAACGGATTATGTGAGTACAGAACCTGCAAACGGGAGCAAGAACTATACACTGAGCGATCACCCCCACTTGCGGGGAAACATGCTTACGCTGTTTGAGCAATTACGCAAACGCGTTCTCAACCTGGATGTCGCTGTACGGGAAGATATCAAAAAGCAATACATCGCGTATAAGACAACGACAAACTTTGCTGACGTTGAACCGCAAAAGAAGCGTCTGCGAGTTTCGCTTAACATGCCCTTTAACGAAATCGACGATCCCAAAGATTTATGCAAGGACCTTACAGGTATAGGGCATTTCGGCAATGGAGATGTAGAGATTAGCGTCACATCACTTGATCAGCTTGATGACGCAATGGACCTTATACGGCAGTCATTTGAGCGGCACAGTGAAGAGGATGGTGCATAGCAAAACAGTGGGTCTCGCCCACCATCATTTTCGTACCGCGTCTCGGTACGCAAGGAAATGAGCAGGCTATTATGCATAATTACACCGAAGACTCGCTTGTTGAACAACCGACCATCGAACTTTTTGCCGAACTAGGCTATGAAACGCGCCGGGCACAACATGAGCACAAAGGCCCGTATGCCACGACGGGACGTCAAAAAGATAGCGAGGTCGTTCTCGTCCCGCACCTGCGCACGGCCTTGCAGCGGCTCAATCCAACCCTTTCATCGGAAATCATCGAAGAGGCGATAGAGGTACTGACCTTTGACCGCAGCGCACTCAGCCCAACCCTCGCCAACCGCGAAGCCTACCGTCTGCTCAAAGATGGTGTCAAGATCAGACTGCCTAATAAGAGCGACGAAGGCGAGGAGAACATAGCAACAGTCCACGCAATCGACTGGAATATCCCCGAACAGAACGATTTCCTGCTCGTCTCGCAATTTTGGGTACGGGGTCCCATTTATAGACGCCGCGCCGATCTCGTCGGGTTCGTGAACGGCCTGCCACTCATTGTGATTGAATTGAAAGCGGCGCATAAACGCCTCAAAGAGGCCTTCGAGGGAAACATCCGTGATTACAAAGAGACCATCCCGCAACTCTTCTGGTATAACGCCTGCATTATCCTCTCAAATGGACGCGAGAGCAAGATAGGCAGCATGACTGCAGGGTGGGAGCACTTCTTCGAGTGGAAGAAGATCAATAACGAGGGAGAGCAGGGTGTCATCTCCTTGGAGACCATGATTCGCGGGGCCTGTGAGAAGACACATCTACTGGACATCGTGGAAAATTTTACCCTCTTTAGTGATGAGAGCGGTGGCGTAAAAAAGCTCATTGCCAAGAATCACCAGTTCCTGGGCGTCAATAATGCCCTGGACGCCGTGCGCGGTCTCAAAGAGAACCAGGGAAAACTCGGCGTCTTCTGGCACACACAAGGAAGCGGCAAAAGCTACTCGATGGTCTTCTTTTCGCAAAAGGTATTGCGAAAACTGCATGGCAACTGGACCTTTGTTATTATAACCGACCGTGACGACCTGGATGGACAAATTTACAGAACGTTCCAGCATGTTGCTGCGATCACGGAAGCAGAGAACGAAGTCCACGCGAGCAGCGGCAAACACCTGCAACAGCTCCTACGAGCCGATCATCGCGTCGTTTTTACCCTTATCCAGAAATTCCGCACTGAGCAGGGCCAGACTATCTACCCCATACTCTCTACTCGTTCAGATATCATCGTTATGACGGACGAGGCTCACCGTACGCAGTACGACACCCTCGCGCTCAATATGCGGAGTGCACTTCCTGGAGCGGCATTCATCGGCTTTACCGGCACACCGCTCATGGCCGGAGATGAAAAAACGAAACAGGTCTTCGGAGACTATGTAAGCATCTACAACTTCAGCGACTCCGTTAAGGATGGCACCACTGTTGCACTCTATTATGAGAACCGCACGCCTGAGCTGCAACTAGCAAACAGAGACTTTAATACCGATATGGAACAACTGCTTGA
>Ga0209839_10000304_pt1 | contig 25517 bp, 23 predicted proteins | sample OrgsoiDNA2013050_FD_185800 | JGI IMG/M metagenome (GOLD analysis project Ga0209839, IMG submission 185800) | Permafrost soil microbial communities from the Arctic, to analyse light accelerated degradation of dissolved organic matter (DOM) -... | ecosystem: Environmental > Terrestrial > Soil >... | reverse complement strand
GGCGGCGACAAGATCATCGAGAAGGATCCGAAAATATCCATCCTCTATGTCTGCGACTGGAACCACAACACCAACGAACTAACCTGGCACGTAACCTACGGACCCACGCGCGACGCATCCAAGCTGACCGTGGCAGTGAACGCGTCAACCGGCGAGTTTATCCGGGTGGAAAAGTAACGAAACAAATAGCGCGTGTCCGAGGCATGGCCGCGGACACGCGCTGTGGAACTGAAACCCCTGGGAGGAAAAGCTGGGACAAAACCGCGCGGGAGCGCGCCTATCGGTTGTCTTCCCGCTGTCGCCGCATTTCGGCGGCAACCTGGGAGAAGAAGTTGTGCATCGATTCAGCCGACGCAATCGCGCGTTGCAGGGCCTGAGGATCACCGAATATCGCGATGTCCTGTAAAGAGTACTGGAGACGAACACGGTCTGCGGCGCACTGTGCGCTCAACATCTCCACGCTGGCCGCGGCCAGGTCCGCGCGCAAGCGGTTCATATCAATCTGCTTCTTAACTGCTGGCACCATCTACTGCTCCTCATGGTTGGATTGAACGCAGGCGGGTCCCAGGATCCGCTTGGGAGGACTGCCTTGCTTCTCGGATCCGGTGGAACCCGCCTGCGAGGTCGTCAGTTGTGACGTGTACGTATAGTATACAGCGTTAACGATACGACGTGCAAGTAATAAATTATCGTTTTCTGGAGGAGACTTGCCCCGTCATCCCGACCCTGATCTGGAACAACGCATCCTCGACGCCGCCTCGCGCCTGTGGGCCCGCGGCGGCGAAAAAGCCCTCACCATGCGCGCCGTCGCCAAAGCCGCAGGAACCACCACGCCCACGGTCTACGAACGCTATCGTCACCGCGACGACATCCTGAAAGAGCTGCGCCTGCAGACCCGAAGAGACCTCTTCGCCACGCTCAGCCGCACCCGCACCCTCCGCCAGGCGATCCAGCGGCAACTCGCCTTCGCCCTCAAACGCAGTCACGCCTATGAAGTCCTTTTCGACGGCGTTGCCAAACCACCTTCCCTGCATGAACCCTGGCCCTCGTTCAATCTCCTGCGCGATCGCCTCGCCCAGAGCCTCGGCGGAACGCCCCGCGGGCACACTCGCCTCATGCTCGCGATCTGGTCGCTCATGCACGGCACCGCCATGCTCATCATCCGAGGCAGCTTTGAAGGCGCTCTGCGCACGCAGGCCGTCCACGCCTGCCTCGACGCCTGCGACGCCATCATCGAGTCCGCCGCAAAATCCAAAGGCCTGGCTAACTCCGGCCCCAAATGGCCCGCAAATTTAATTCTTGGTGAAGCCGATCAAAGCCGCGTGGAAGGAAGAAAGAAAAACACGGGAAAGAGAAAATAAAGGCAGGTTGTGTGGCAGCGGGCACTCATGCCCGCGGGACAGCTAGTACGCTGCCGGCAAAGCGGGCATGAGTGCCCGCTGCCACACAATCGCTTCTTGTACCAACCATCACTTCTTGCCGATCGCCGCCGTACCCTTCAACCGCTCAATCGCCTTCTGCGCGTCTTCCGCCTGCGGCCCATGCGGAAGAATCTTCAAATAACCCTCATACTCTTTTCGCGCCTGATCCGGCTGATCCAACTTCTCCAGACAGACGGCCAGCCGGAACGTCGCGATCGCGTCATTATTTTTATAAAGCAGCGCCTCGCGATAACGATCCTCGGCGGCCCGGTAGTTCTTGCGCTTGAAGTAAAAGTCTCCAACCTCAACATCCTTAGCCGCCTTGTGCGGATCCCAAGGATGAAACTCGCTCACATCGGCCGTATTGTCCCCAGCCTCGGCATCCATCAGCATCTCCGAACTCTGCGGGTGCGCCTTCTCATCATCTGCCGGCGGACTCAAATCAATCTGCGTATCCTTGCTCGAACTCTGCCCCGGCTCATCGCCCAGAGCATCCGCATTCACGCGATCGGAGCGCGGCATCTGATTCGGCACAGACGCCGTGCGGGGCTTGTCTGAAGTTTTATCGGGCGACGAGGACGCCGGAGGATTAGAAGAACTCTGCGCCCAGGCTCCGACGCATGCACTCAGCAGCAATACAAAAAACAGGTGACGCATACCTCTTATTTTACCGCGCCCCATGCGCCGCGCGGAATCCCTGCAGGCAGCGCTTCACCGTCTCCAACTCCGAGTAGCGGCTGCCTTCCTGTTCGACCAGATAATATTCAACTCCGCCGCCATGCTCCGCCGCGTTGAAAATTCCCTTCCAGTCCGCCACGCCCTCGCCGAACAGCGTCTTATAAGCCACCGCCGGGTCGCGCGACCAATCCTTGCAATGAATGGAATGAATGCGCCCCGGATTCGCCTTGATCCACGCCACCGGATCGGCGCCCGCCTCCAGGCAAGTCCCCACATCCAATTGCAGCATCACCGAAGGTTTCGTCCCCGCCGCAATAATTTCCATCGGACGCTTCCCTTCCACCACTTTCCACTCGGCATCGTGATTGTGATACCCAACCTTCAGCCCCGCCGGCGCAAGCTTATCCGCAGCCGCATTCAGACTGTCGGCCAGCTTCCTATAGTCGACCAATTTCACCTTGGGCTCGCTCCACGCCTGCACCACATACTTGCATCCCAGAATCAGATTCAGATCGCGCGTCCGTTCGATTTTCTCCGCGCTGAAATAATCTTCGTTGTTATGCGTCGAATAGCACTTGATTCCAATTTCATCCATCACCTTCCGCATCGACTTGGCCTGATCGTCGGTCCAATCGTGATACGGCGCGTAGAACTCGACCACCTCGTATCCCATCTGCGCCACCGCGCGCACCGTTCCCTCGGCGTCAGCCTTGAGCGCCTCGCGCACCGAATAGAGCTCCAACCCAACAGGAATCGACTTCGAAGCAGCCGCCGCGATCCCGCGAAACGCCCAAGGCAATACCGCCGCACCGGCAACAAACGCCCGCCGGGAAATACCCTCAGTGTTCCTCCGAGTCCTCTGTGGTGGAAATTGGTTTTCCCCTGTGTAACCCTGTGTCCCCTGTGGTTGAATGTTTTTCTCTGTCAGCATGCAATCCCCCTAACTAACAGCCTTCTTCTCGAACCGCCGCAACCCCACCACCAGCAACAACAGATCAAAGAAAATCAGCGCCCCCAGCACCACGGCAATCGGCAAATGCGCAAACTGCGGAGCCAGTGTACCCCGCATCCCCTCGCTGGCATACACCAGCGGATTCACCAGCACCGCCTTCTGCAATATCGGAAACTTGTCCAGCGCGCTCCACGGATAATAAGTGCACCCGAAAAATATCATCGGAGTCATGACCAGGCTGAACATCAGCCCGATATGCTGCTGATCAATGCTGCACCCCAGCGCCAGCCCACCGCACGCGGAAAATGCCGCCACCAGCACAATCACCGCCGCAAATGTCCATGGCGTATGAATGCTGATGTCTACCCCCGGCCGCAGCACCAGCCACGCCAGCGGAATCACGACCAGCCCGGAAACAAGTGCCTGCAGCATTCCCGCAATCACTTTCTCAAGCGCAATCCATTCCATGTTGATCGGCGCCAGCAGCCGGTCTTCAATCTCGCGCGTCCACTGAAATTCGGCGATCAGCGGCATGGCCACCGCCCAGATCCCCGTGAACGTCATGCTGATCGAAATAATCCCCGGCAGCAGCAAGCTCTTATACGACGGCGGCATATACCCGCTGCCCACCATCACCTTGCCAAAAATAAACACGAATAGCAGCGGCTGCAAAAATGTCTGCAGAAAAAGCTGAATCGCATTCCGCCGCGCCACATGCGCGTCGCGCGACAGCAGGGCAAAAAACGTTTTCCAGTTCAATCGCGCAAGCTCCTTCCCGTATGGTGCAGAAACAGATTCTCCAGGCCCGGCTCGGAAATATGCACGTCCGACAGCTCCGCGCCCACGCCAGCCGCCAGCGTCGCAATCTCCGGAATCAGCGATCCCCCGCGGTCCGCGTAAACATCCACTCCGGTGTCATCCGCAGCCCTAACTTCGCGTACGCCCGCAAGCGTCTGCAACCGTGACAGCAGATCAGCCGTCTGCCTGCCAAACCGCAGCCGCAGCACATACCCGCCCGGAATCGACGCCTTCAAATCCTTCGGCGTGCCCACGGCGATCACATGCCCATGGTCGACAATCGCCAGCCGCTGGCACAGCGCATCCGCCTCTTCCATGTTGTGAGTAGTCAGCAGGACGGTCTTCCCCGCCGCGTGATACTCGCGGATAATTTCCCACAACAAAATCCGCGTCTGCGGATCAAGCCCCGCACTCGGCTCATCCAAAAATAGCACCTGCGGATCGTGCATCATCGCCCGCGCAATCGACAGCCGCTGCATCATCCCACCCGAAAACCCGCGCACCATCTGATTCCCGCGCTCGGTCAGCTTGAATTTTTCCAGCAGCGAGTCAGCCCGTTCATTCCGAACCTTCGATCCAATCCCGAAATACGCCCCGTGATAAACCAGAATCTCCCGCGCCGTCAAAGAAAAATCCAGATTCGCGCGCTGCGGCACCACCCCAATCAACCGCTTCACCGCCGCCTGTTCTTTCCAAACATCGTGCTCGCCGATCCAAGCCTGCCCGGAGGTCGCCTTCACCCGGGTCGTAAGCACTCCAACAGTCGTCGATTTCCCCGCGCCATTCGGCCCCAACAGCCCAAAAATCTCCCCCGCCGGAACATCCAGCGAAAGTCCGTCGAGCGCCGGAATCTGAGGCTTCGGCGCCGCCTTCGCCCCCTTGGCGTCGGCGCGCATCACAAATCCTCCGCCCGCCCCCATGGGAGGCGCCGAGCTATAAACCTTGCGCAATTCCTGCGTACGAATCCCAACTGCCATGAACGAAGTCCTTATCCGGAGCTATGTAGATTAGGTGGGAAGTATATCCGAACGTCCGATGTGAATAACGCCGCAGCCCGCCCCCAGGTTACAAAACAAATCGTGGAGCGACGGACGCCTTCGTCCGCCCGCCGGAGTCATCCGAACCGTAACCCGCTGAGTCAATTGCTCCACCCCAGCCCCAGTGGTACTATCCTGCGTCCCACGAAAGGAGCATTCCTATGAAAAAATCCGCGATGGCGGCTCTGATGGTACTACTGGTCGCCGGGCCCTCGTTCGCCAAAACGCACAAAGAGAACTATACGGTCCCCTGCTCCACCCTGTGGCCGGCAGTGAAAGACACTCTGCGCAACTCAGGGAAGTACGGCATTATCAGCGTTGACAACGAAGATTTGACCGCCTCCTTCAACATCGGAGGAACTCTCACCGGCAAGCGCATCAACTCGGTCGTTCTGAACGCCAAACCCGAAGGCTGCGAAATGCAGGTCCAGACAGCCTTCAGCGGCCTCGGCAACAATGACGAAGGAGATTTCAAGAAGCGCGTGGACGCATCGCTGGAAAAACTGAAGACTACTTCTCCGGGAGCACCCGTGCAACAAGACGATACTCGAAAGTAGCCACGAGCAGTCCGCTATGCAATCATCTCGCGAACAAAAAAGCAGGCCGCTCAGGGGGGAGCCTTGAGCGACCTGGTTGGCGAAGTCCTCCGGGGAGGAGGGTAAACTTTTCTGATCGGTGAACTCTGAGCCCCTGAGCCGCATTACTCACAGCTCATCGCTCACTGCTCCCTACATCGACGACGGATTCGTTCCAGTCGTCGCCGGCGCCGCTGCCGGAGTGCTGTCGCCCAGGGTATTGGTCATCAGGCGAACATCCACGCGGCGATTATCCGCACGGCCCGAAGAGGTCTTGTTGTCCTCGACCGGCTTGTCCTTGCCCAGCCCAATCACGTAAATCTTGTGCGCGGGCACGTTGTACTTCGACGCCAGATACTGAATCACTGAATTCGCGCGGCGCTGGCTCAGATCGTAGTTGTAGTCCGCCGATCCCACCGAATCCGTTCCGCCTTCCAGCGCGATGATATAGCCCTTGGTCGCAGCGATGCTGCCCGCCAGTGTGTTGAGAGCTTCCTTCGACTTCGGCGTCAGAACGTCCTTGTTGAAACCAAACTTCACTGACGTTTCGGCGACCGCGTGATAGTTGTCGAGGTTGGCGACGGTGTTGGTCAGCACGCCCACGCGCGCGTTGGCGGCGTCGGCCACCTGCTGCGCCTGCGAGGCATTCTGTCCAGCAGTCTGCGCCTTCTGCTCAACGTCGGCAGTCTTGGCGTTCACGGCGGCCAAACCGGACTGCACCCGCGCGTCAACGTCCTTGATGTCCTTAGAGTTCTTTGCGGTCAGGTCGTCGAGTTCGTTGGTCTTGTTGATCAGCGGCGTGGTCTGCGACTTCACATAATTCTTGCTCGAACAGCCGACCGTGGCGGCCATGTTGGCGGCTAAAAAGATAACTAACGAAGTGCGATTCATAGGTTTGAGGCTCCTTGTTTGAATCTTAATATGTAGCTTAACGGCGCGCCTTGGGTTGCCACGCGCACTCGAATTTCCAATCTTGAGGCCCTGGGATGACAGTTATTGCTTACAAGTCCCACCCCTTCAATTGCACGGCACATGCCGTTTTCCCCGCCTGGAAAGGACCGCGGTAAGTATATACAGTTTCAACGGTTTGCGCTCAATCCTGGCACTGGTCCAACCGCCGCACCGCTTGCCACAGACGCAAACCACACACACGGAGTGGAAAATTTATACGGCAGGACTCAGATCGCGGGCCATGAATCATAAAGTGGCGGACGCCTTCGTCCGCCCGCCCGCCGAGCGCAACTGCACAGCCAGCGAGGCGTCCGCTGCTCCATGCAAAACTCTGCTACATCGTAGAATGGAATTCTCTCCCTCATGGATCTGCTCGCCAAAATTCGCACCATCCCCACCGAGCCCGGCGTGTATCTCTACAAGAATGCCGAGGGCGAAGTCATCTATGTGGGCAAGGCGAAGAACTTGCGCAGCCGCGTGGCCAGCTACTTTCACGAAGGCCGCTGGGAGGACGCTAAAACCGGCACGCTGGTGCGCGAAGCCGTCGACATCGACTACATCGTCGTCGCCAACAACAAAGAAGCGCTCGCGCTCGAAAATAATCTGATCAAGCAGCGCAAGCCCAGATTCAATATCCTGCTCCGCGACGACAAGACTTACCCTTACGTGAAGCTCACGCTCGGCGAACGCTGGCCGCGCGTCTACGTCACCCGCCGCCTGCGCAAGGACGGCAGCAACTACTACGGCCCCTACTTCCCCGGCAACCTCGCCTACCGCATCGTCGACCTCATTCACCGAAATTTCCTGATTCCATCCTGCAAGGTCGACCTGACCAGATTTCATCCGCGCCCCTGCCTGCAGTACTACATCAAGCGCTGCCTCGGCCCCTGCGTGAAGGACTTAACGACGCCAGAGACCTATCAGGAAGCTGTGCGCGACGTGAAGTTGTTTCTCGAAGGCCGCCCGACCGACTTGAGCAAGTCGCTGCACCAGCGCATGGAGCAAGCCGCCGCCGCCGAAGAATACGAACGCGCCGCGCGCTATCGCGACCTGATCTCCACCGTCGAGCAGTTGCAGGAACGCCAGCGCATGGCCGCCGCCGAAGGCGACGACGCCGACGTCTTCGGCTACCACTACGAAAACGGCATGCTGGCGGTAAATCTCTTCCACATGCGCGCGGGAAAGATGGTCGACCGCCGCGAATTCTTCTGGGAAGACCTGCCGGAATTCACTTCTCCGCAGGACTCCTCGGCGCAGGACTCTTCTCAGAATTGTCATCCTGAGGCGCCGTCTTTTGGCGCCGAAGAGCCTGCCCTGAGCTTGTCGAAGGGATCTATGCAATCTGCCGGCAGCATCGAGTCTGCCGGCGAGTCCATATATCCTTCGGCCCGCCAACCCCGCGGACCTCAGGATGACAATGCTGATTTTCATCCCGGTGAATTCTTCTCCGCCTTGCTCAAGCAGCTCTACATCGGCCAGCCCTACTTTCCGCGCAATCTGTACGTCCCCGTCGACTTCGAGGACCGTGAAGCTCTTGAAGATTTACTCAGCGATCAGAACGCGGGCGAGGGCGCCCGCGCCACACGCGTGCATATTCTCGTCCCGCAGCGCGGCGACAAGCGCTCGCTCATCGACCTCGCGGGCAACAACGCCAAGCAGTCCTACGACCAGCGCTTCCGCGTGCTGAAGCCCAACGCCCGCCGCATTCAGGAAGAATTCCAGGAAGTGCTCAGCCTGCCCGAACTGCCCAAGCGCATCGAGTGCTTCGACATCTCGCACATTCAGGGCGCCGAGACAGTCGCATCGATGGTGGTGTGGGAAGACGGCAAGATGAAAAAGTCGGACTACCGCAAGTTCATCATCCGCACCGTCGAAGGCGTGGACGATTTCGCTTCGATGCGCGAGGTTGTCACGAGGCGCTACAAGCGAATCCAGGACGAGAAGAAGCCAATGCCAAGTCTGGTGCTGATCGACGGCGGCCTCGGCCAATTGCATGCCGCCGCCGACGCGCTCGACGCACTTGAGATCATCAACCAGCCGCTGGCGTCGATCGCCAAGCGCGAAGAGATCCTCTATGTCTACGGTCAGGAGAAGGATCCCATCGCGCTCGATCATCACTCCCCGGTGCTGCATCTGATTCAACTGATTCGCGACGAGGCTCACCGCTTCGCCGTGACCTTCCATCGGAAGCGCAGGCAGATTCGCGACCGTTCGACAGAGTTACTGGAAATTCCTGGCGTCGGCGCGAGCACCACGCGACGACTGCTCGAACATTTCGGCAGCGTGCAGGCGGTGAAGCAGGCCGACCCAGCGGCACTGTCGGCAGTCGTAACGCGAACACAGGCGGAAGCCATTCGCGATCACTTTCGCAAGTAGCCACAGCAAGGCCCCCACCCTTCGGCAAGCTCGGGGCAGACACCCAACGCCAACGGACCGCTATCGCTTTGGGATATTGTTGATTTCATTGGGGCACGGAATTGGCTCGATTGATTCCATGGGAGTTACGGGTTTGAGTCTTGACCGGCTAGGCATCGATCCGAAATCCGCCGTTCAGAACCCTTTGCAAAATGGCCGCTGCGAGGCCTGGAATTAGGCTGGGCGAACGATGTCTGTCGCGGACGAGCGGAAGGGCGTCTCTGACTCCGGACGCGGCAAATCGACGGGAAAGCGACCTAGCATCGGTTTATATCTTATTGCTATACTACGAGTCTCACGCCGCATCGCTAACGTGCTGATTTCACACGGCCGGCATCTCGCTTTAGAATTTCGTTCTAACTTATTGATTCCAGGTAGAAGCGCAAAGCCCTGAGCAAAGGTTGTGGAAGTTTGCCCGCAAACGGGTCAGAAATTCACGACATCCGGCATCAGCCAAGGCTTCCGCAGCGTAGCCGCACGTAAACCTCGACTTTCAAACGACTTCTCTGCCCCAGCATTTCTTCGCGACCTTCGCGAAATTTCTTCGCGTTCTTCGCGGTCAAAAGCTTTTTGCCAATGAGCGAGAAAGAGCCCATAACCGCGAAGTTCGCAAAGGAACTGCCGCGAAGGACGCGAAGAAAACCTTTACATCTTTGGTGCCGGACTGGCGTTGCCCATGTCGAGGACTACCTTCCAGCTTCCATCCGCTTGCCGCTTCCAGATGCTGGTGTACTTGCCATAGTCGATGCTGGGCTTGCCGTCTTTGTCCTTGGAATGGAATTCGTAGTTGCCGTAGGTGTAGCCGAGATCGCCTGAGCTTGAGATATCTGCGCCGACCGGAGTCCATCGAAGCTGATTATTTTTGTCGTCGAGAAAGCCCATGACTTTGGCGATATTTACTTTGCGTTCGATCAGCGCCGCGCCGTTGGGCACTTCGACAGAGTTGTCGGCGTAATAGGACATGTATCCCTGCGAGCCTTTGTCGGCAGCGGCCTTCATGAACTCGCCTTCGAGTTGCTTGAGCATCTCAGGCGTTGCCTTGGCGGGAGAGGTGGAACGGAGTTGGCCGGGCAGAATAAGTATTCCGGCAAAAACGGTGGATAGTAAGGTGAGGAAAATAAATCGAGATTTCATAGCGAGCCTCCGGGTGACGGAACATTCTACGCCGGGTGCGCACTGCAAAGCGCTTTTGCCGCAGAGATCATTACCGCTGTGTTGAAGGCGCTTGCTCTGCTTTCTTTTTCTTGGTTAACAACGTCCTGTCCACCCAATCGTCGGCAGCTTTCAGATCTCTTTGGCGGGCGGCCAGATCGTCACATTCCAGGTCGGCGCGTTCGCGGAGCATCAGGTTCAGGTAGGCCATAGCATCGTCGTAGTCAGGACGAAGTTCGATGGCCCGGTTAAGATTTTCGATGCCTTCGGCGACCCAAGGCATATTCTTGGCGACAAGTTCATCGTAGACTTTTTTCTCACGCGGCTTCTTCGCGTCCAACTGCACCTCAGGCGGCAGTTTGAGGCGGGCGCGCGCTTCCATCCGTGGCTGATAGCAAAGCGTCCAGTCGATCACACCGATGGAGTAGTACGGCTCGGGGTCCTTGGGATCAAGACCTGAGGCCATTTGGTAGTAGTGCTTCGCTTCGTCGAGCTTTTTCATGTTCAGGTAGATGTAGGCCACGCCCTTGGCGGCGTTCGGCTTTGAATCGCCCGCTGCGTCGGAGTCCAGCACGATCAGGTATTGGGCGATTGCCTGCTCCCCCATACGGGTATTCTCCGCCGACTCGACGCCCGGTATGTACTGGCCGACGTATGCCGTCGCCAGGTACATGTGAGCCACTGGCTTGCTGGGATCAAGTTCGGTGGCCTTGCGAAAATGCCGAATGGCCTCGTCATACTGCGAGCTGCGATAGGCCTGGGCTCCGAGATTGAGTTCCTCGGCATACGTCTGCGCATGAACTCGAATCAGCGGAAAGAAGAGAAGAGCAAGCGTTAGCACGCATTTCGGAAGAGGCTTCATCGTGAACCTCGCGCGGATTCCATGGGGCCCAGCTGCGCAGTCGATTGTACGTCACTCTTCCTTGGATACCGGCACCAGACATTAGGGACGCGGTTCGAGTGAATCAGTTCGCAGATGGAAGAAGACTGCTGTATTTCAGGTGGATGTGGCGCGGGGCCCTCGCCCGCGCTGGGATCTTGTCTGCCGCCGGCGGACGCGGGCGAGGGCGCCCGCGCCACACCGGCAGGTGCTCATCGGATCAGTGGCCGCCGCGGCTGGCCTCATCGGCATCTTCGGCGAGATCCTGGAGCAGTTCGAAGAACTGTTTGGACTGGCCGATGAAGAGTCCGTCGCCGGTTAGAGCGTTGACTGCTCCCATGGCCGCTCCCTTGGTCTCAGTCGGGCGAATGATCGAGACTGCCGGGAAATGGCGGCTGAGGAACACCGTCGGCTCGGGCATAATCAGGTTGGTCTGGAAATTTTCTCCACCGAGCGGCGGAGAATTCAGGTCGGGGAAGGTGACCGATACGCCGGTCACGGGATCGATTACGGCGCCAGCAGGCACGACGTTGCCAGCTTTGTCCTGCCAGGTCTGGAAGTGGCAGATTTCGGTTCCGCCAATGCTGAGAAGAATCCGTAGAACTTCTGCGTTGGTGGCTCTTTGCGCCAACTGCGGATACAGGCTGCTGCCGCCCTGCTCGATCCAAGCGAAGTGGAATCCGGCGGTGTTGGCGACGGCTTGCAGGAACGGGCCGTTGGCCACATCACTGTCAGTACGCGGAATGGCGGTGTGGCGTGCGGTGGCGAGCGTGGGAATGGCGTGACGGAATTTGTCGCCGAAGTCAGGATTGCCGGTCCGGCTGCGGTAGCGCGTCCACCAATCGGTGTGCACTGAGAGTTGTGTCAGGTTGGTCAGGCGGCCGAAGGTCTTGTTCGATCCTGTGGCCTGGCTGGATAGCAAAGTGCGGAAGGCGTCGAGGTTGACCGTGTCGGCGCCCTTGGACTTGAGGTAGGCGTTGAGAAAGACTTCGTGGCTCAGTTCATCTTCGGTGTTGTCGGAGATGTACTGGTCCATGTCGCCGTCGAGTTGCTTCACGTCGTTGGTGTAGTCAGTGTTGCCGCCGGTGGCCGCGGAGGGATAGCCGGGAATCAGCTTGGCCGCCAGTTTGGAAACTTCTCCGTCCTGGATGCCGGCCAGTTCGTTGTATTGCAGCCAGATGTCGCTCTCGATGATTTCTGCCGCAGCGACGAAGCGGAGGATGGCCGCATCGCCCTTGCTGAGAGAACCGTGGCCTTCGTCGGCGTGTGCGCTGACGCGCAGCAGCGGGGCGACCGACAGCGCTGCCCCGGCAATGCCCATGCCTTTGAGGAACGAACGCCGCTGCACGTCACGCGAGGGGCGAGGGTTCGGCTGATCGTTTGTTGACTGAAGACTGGTCTCGACGGGACCAATGGAGGGCAATTTTCCGTTGCTCATAGACTTATGCTCCAGATTTTTTGCGATGACGTTGCGGTCGAGGCAGGGACTTCGAAATCAACGTGAGAGGAGGATAGGAGGATGGCGGGAGGGTGATGTCACGAAGAGGTATGAGAGTTGTAAAAGATTGGTCTCGTGCGGTAACGAAGTGCCACCGGCTGTGCAATCTATTGCGGTGGCTCGCGCCAGGGCAAATCGGGAAGGCTCTAAGACATGCTAATTAAGCGAGTTAGACGAGGTTTCGCTTGCGCGATTGGCTGCCGAAGTGCACAATCGATGGCGATGGAATTCAGCCTTCGGGCTGGAGTGGGTCCCAGGAGCTTCGCCACTCGAAGGGGTAGGTCAAAATGAAGATTCGCATTGCCACGACGTCGCTCTTATTGGCATTTCTGTTCTCCGCTCTTACTCTTCCCGGGTTCGCGCAGCAGAGCGATACCACTGCGCCGCCTGCAACCTCTACTACGAATGACAGGGTGCTGGAGCCGCTGCCTCCGCACACCGCCACTGATTTCTGGGATGGCGACGATCCGAACCTGGTCAGTCTGGTAACGCATCCGTTTGCCAGCAAGAAGTATGTGCAGCGGATGACGCGGCCCATCAAGGACCGCCTGAACGAACTGGACGAGATCACCGCGTCCAACAGCACCGCGATCAAGGATGTGGATTCGCGCTCGCAGCATGGCATTCAGCTGGCTTCGGAAAAATCGAGTCTGGCCGATCAGCATGCGTCTGACGCGGCCACCAAGGCGCAGGCGGCACAGACGGCGGCTACGCAGGCGACAAGCAGCGTTTCCACGGCAGAGCAGATGGTTGGCAACCTTGACCAGTACAAGGCCAACGCGCAGACCGAAATTCTTTTCCGCGCCGGGCAGACTGCGCTGAGCAAGCAGGCCAAGGACGCGCTGGATGAGATGGCGGCTTCGGTGAAGGATCAGCGCAGCTACATCATCGAAGTGCGCGGATTCTCGGCGGGCAGCGTACAGACAGCGTCGGCTGCGTCGCAGAAGATGGCCGACTCGGTGGCGCGATATCTGGTGCTCAATCACCAGATTCCGGTCTACCGCATTTACGTGCTGAGCATGGGCAACACGCCCGTGGAGGGAACGGCCACGAAGCACAGCGGCGGCGGGCGGGTTGAGATCGCGGTGATGAAGAATGATCTGGTAAGTTCGGCGAAGTAAAATCACTCGATTCCCAAGGGCCACATCGTTCCGATGTGGCCTTTTTGTTTTCGTACGAAGTTCTTCGACCTGCCGGCGAATGGAATTTCCCCGGGTTCCCTGTGCGAACGTCGACCGCTATCGATTCTTCGCCGCTGGCGCTCCGGGTTGCGCAACCGGACCCATCAACGTTGCGTGACCAGGGACGAGGGGCTCAAAAGGTGCGCGAGCTTTCAGTGGAACGCTGCGGCGGGGGATTCTCGGCGCGGCAATGGGGCGCTCCTCCGCCAGGCGAACATTCTCATAACCCTTGCGCGTCGCCATGATGCGGTAGTCGAAAGCGACGCTTGAGTGGCCGCCGCGCAGCTCATGGACTTCGAATCCCTGTGGGGTTTTGTCGCTTACGTAAAGGCCTTCGCAGTCGCCTTCGGGGGTAAGGAATACGTGATACTCAATGCCGGTGTTTACCGTCTGTCCGAATATGGGCTCAAGGGTGACGGTGGCTTTTCCTTCGGACAGTTGTCCGGAGCCAGCGTCCTCGAACCAGTGTTGAGGCGCTTCCACGGCATAGACCTGCACCTTGCGGGCTCCTGCATCCACGGGAACGACTCCGGCCACTACACCGGTGCAGCCCAGGTTGCCGCTCGCATCGATGTGGCAATATCCGCCGTCCCCATACGCTTGGAATGAGTAAGAATCGATGTTGTGCTGATGGGCGACAAGCGTAGGATATTGCGACGACGAATTGCTAGCCGCGACCATGGCATAGTTATTGTCGGCAGTGCCTAGCACCCCGATGTCTCCGTAGCCGTCTGTTGCCGTTCCCGCATCCCCCCATACACCGGAGGAGAAGAAGTCAGTACCGGTTGCGCTTGGTCCAACTAGCTGACCATAAACGCCGACCCCAAATGCACTGGCCGTGCCGCCAAAGACGCCGACCGTATTATTGCTCGATCCAAAGGCGTAGCCTTCCACTCCAACACAGAAGTGGCAATCGCTTGAGTTGTAGGAATACAGACCTGTGCCACCCGTCGTCGTCGAGAAAATGCCGCCATACTGAGAGCCGCGCGCACTGACGCCGATGGTAGATCCGTTGACGCTCATCGATGCGGCCGCCAGGGCACTCCCGGCGATGATGTCGCCCGAGGCGCTGAGGTTTCCGGTGACGCTCTGGCTCGTTGTAAAGATGTTGGCCACGTTGAGTTGCGGGATGACGGTGGCATCAATGCTCAGGGTCCCGGCTCCCGTGATCGGGCCGCCTTTCAGTCCCAGGCCGGTGGCTATGCTGGTCACCGTTCCCTTGCCGGTTCCCGGGAATGTTTGGCCGGCGGCGAAAGTCAGGATTCCGCTGTTGGCGATCTTGAACCCGGTCTCGGCGGGCGTGGTCGTGCCCTGCCCGAAAAGCAGATTCAGCGATGCGCCGGGCGTGGCAGCGTTGTTGTTGACCGGCTCGGCTTTCAGCTGAAAGGTTTGTCCTACCGCGGCGCTGGTTCCGCTGTTGAACGCCGACGCCGGACACGTTGATGGGTTGCGAGGCCTTGCCTGTTGCTGCGGTCGCCGCGCCGGTGGCGGGGAGTACGAGTGTGCCCCGGACGGCAGCACCGCCGTGGATGTCCAACGCCGTGGTGGGGGCGCTCGTGTTGATGCCGATCTTCGCGGTGGGCGAGGTTCCCGACTGGAACATGGCAGAATTGCCCACCGTGGCCGCTCCGGTAAAATCTGGCAAGAAGCCGGTCGTGCCGGAACCGGTGATCGCCGCCGCAGGTTGGAACGTCCACGCCGCTCGATATCGTGGCGTCGCTCTTCGCCGTACCGCTAACCGGCGGCGCGGCCAGCACGAAAGCCGAAGGTGGCAGGCCTCCAATGGTTTCCGCATCGCGTGCTTTCAACGCATAGGGCACAGCAACCAGAAGGAGGCGCGGCCGTTCAGGCTGGCCCGCGACCTGCACCGCCAACCAGCGGGCCTGGCCGGAGGCGAACACGTCCTGAGGAAGCCCCTGGCTGGTCGTAGACCCAAGCACAACCGAGTAGTGTCCGCCCTTGTCAGGGTGGACATTCTGCGTTTCCATCCAAAGCGGCGCACCACCCTGCGACTCTTTGTAAAGGAGGAAGGTGACTCCGGCAACATCGGTCCGCGCCTCGCCATGCCGATCCGTCAAGGTATCGCTGAACCTTACGAGCGCAGGTATCGCGGTGGCGGCGCCAGAACCCGCGGGGGTTGAGGCCTGCTGCGCGAATGCGCAGGGAAGGAAGCATATGATCAACAGGGAAAGACGCAGGATGAGCTTCATACGGGAATTTCCTCTTGTAAGGGGTTCGGCTGATCCGGGAGAGGAGTGCGCGGACTGGGAGCGGTACGCTTCACGCCTCAACTTGTTGCTTTCAGCTCTTTGGGGGCAGAGCGTTGCCTAGTGTGCTTGAGGCCGGCTTGCGAGGTCCAGCAGAAAAGCAAAGTCGCCACGTAAATCCGGAATTGCGCCCCTGGCTGGAGTGCCGCACCGGGCGCGCCTTGCGCGATATGCGAAGAGTTGCGGAATACCCCGTCAATACTTCGGCCTTGGTCCATTCACACAGCACGAATTAGTATTCGTGTGGGGCGTAGAGGAGAACGTTAATGAAGAAGTTTATTCTTGGACTGATCGTTGGCTTTGTCGCGGTTCCGGCGCTGGTGTACCTGTATTTCGCGTCGGGGATCGCTCCGGTTGCGACGTCCGCTCCGCCCATGCCATTTGAGAACATGCTGGCACGCGCCGCGCTGCATGCGCGGATGGATAAGGAGATGCCGAAGGGCGCGGCTCCGGTCGCGGCGGACGAAGCTGCCTATACCGCAGGGGCACAAATTTATAAAGACTACTGCGCCGTCTGCCATGGATTGCCGGGGCAGACGCAGACCGCCATCGCGAAGGGAATGTTTCCCAAGCCGCCGATGTTGCTGGAAGGAACTGGGGTGAGCGACGATCCGGCGGCGGAAACGTATTGGAAGGTTGCGGGCGGGATTCGGATGACCGGGATGCCGGGGTTCGACAAGTCGCTTTCGACGACGCAGATGTGGCAGGTGAGTTTGCTGCTGGCGAATTCGGACAAGCTGCCGAAATCGGTGATGGATAGTTTGCGGACGGTCGAGTTGCCGATGATGATGCCGATGGCAGCGCCCACGCCGAACAACAAGACGAAGTGAGAGCCGTCCGTAAGGCGTGGTTTCACGATCAGATTGAGGCCGCGGTTCAGGCGTCCCTCGGGACGCGGTTATTCCCCGGCCGACTACCCGCGTTGGAAACGCCGGGCTGTCAGAGTTCCCTCCGGGAACGAATCCATGCATCGCAGCTTGGGAGGGATCGTGGCAATGACACAAAATCCCCACTTCTCGCAAAGGACGCGAGAAATGGGGCACCCGCTGTACTGATTCTCTCGCAACCAACGTCATGCTATAGTGCGGGTTCGCGATGGGATCTTTTCTGCTTTATGCATTTTCCTGGTGGGGAATTCTGCTGCGGATTGTGGCGATTGTTCACTTCATCCGGCGGCGGCCGGACTTCTTTTGGATCTGGGTCATTCTGATTCATCCCATCGGGGCGCTGGTTTATATCGTTGTTGAAGTGATTCCGGACGCGGGGTTGCTGCGCGGGTCGTTCCAGGTGTTTCCGCGGCGGCGGCGGATCGGCGAACTGGAGCGGATCGTCGTCGACAATCCTGCGGCGGGAAACTACGAAGAGCTTGGGCTGCTCTATCTCGACGACGGAAATTTTGCGCGGGCCCGGGCGTGCTACGACAAGGCAATTTCATCGCGGACCGATCATGCCGATCCGTTTTACCGGCGCGGGATCGCGGAGATTGAACTCGGCGACTTTGCCGCGGCCGTGCCCGATCTGGAGCGGACGGTCATGTCGGACGCGGACTACGACTTTCATCGTGCCAAAGGGCTGCTGGCGTGGGCGTACGCGCAGACCGAGCAGACGGACAAGGCCAATACGATGTTTCGCGAGGCGGTAAAGATTTCGACGATCTCGGAAACTTACTATCACTATGCGTTGTTTTTGCAGTCACAGGGACGCATGGCCGAGGCGCGGGAGTGGGCGCAGAAGATTCTCGACAAGAAGCCCACGATGCCAGGATATTTGCGGCGCCGGGAGCGGCCGTGGTTTCGCAGAGCTAGTGGGCTGCTGGCGCATTTGAAGACGCAGCGGGCGTGAAGTCGAGGGAATCCCACTTCTCGCAAAGGACGCGAGAAACGTGGACTGATACGCTACTCTGGATTTTCCTTCGGCGGAAGCAGTAGCCAAACCAATAGAGAATATGCCGCAACGGAAATAAGTAGGAGCCACCACGGATGAAACAGGATCGGAAAGAATACCCCATAGACCAATGAGCAACCACAAACGCCACCCTTTTGGCATAGCTAGTTACCCGGCCCTTTCCGCCCTCCGCCGCTCATAGGCTTCCCAGACGACGCTTTGGCATAAATCTAGTATGCCAGCCCAAAGCGCAGTCTCATAGCCCAGTTGCAGTTGGCGCCCGCTCCACGCCTGCTACACACGGATGGTAAGATTAGGGGTGACGAATTCCCGGCCTTCTTCCCGGTATCCTATTCGGCTGCTGGCGACCGATATCGACGGTACGCTGCTCAATCCTGAATTTAAGATTTCTGAAGGTGATCTGCTGGGGTTGCGGCGGGCGCATGCCGCGGGTATTGAAATTGTGCTGGTTACGGGGCGGCGGCATCAGTTTGCCATGCCCATCGCACAGCAGTTGGGATTTGATTTGTGGCTGATCAGTTCCAATGGCGCGGTGACGCGGTCGTTGGCGGGGGAGACGTTTCATCGCGACATGATGCCGGCCGCGAACTGCCGGCGTCTGTGTGGTGCGATGCAAGAATTTCGCGGGAACACCGTTCTCACTTTTGACCAGGAGACTAAGGGCGCGATTGTGCTCGAACATCTGGATGAGCTGGGGCCGAGCATCCGGCGCTGGCTGGAAAAGAATATGCAGTACATCGAGTTTGTGATGCCGATCGAGGATGCGCTCGTGCGAGATCCGGTACAGGCGATGTTTTGCGGGACCATGTCGCGGATGAGTGGGGCGCTGCGGGCGCTCGAAGGTGCGGGGATGGATGGGTCGGTCACGGTGCTGCGGACGGAGTATCCGGAGCGCGATCTGTCGATGATCGATGTGCTGAACGCGGGATGCTCGAAGGGGCATGCGCTGGAGCGGTGGGCCAACCATCGCGGCTACGGGCGCGAGGAGGTCATGGCCGTCGGTGACAATCACAACGATGTGGAGATGCTTGAGTTTGCGGGGCATCCGGTTATCATGGGGAATGCCTGCGAGGAATTGCGGGCGCGCGGTTGGACGGTCACGCGTAGTAATGGTGAGTGCGGGGTGGCGGCGGCTGTGGAGTTGGCGCTGCGTGAGAACCCAGAGGTCAGGGCTCAGGGGTCAGTGGTTAGACTCTGAATCGAACTTTCATGACGTTTTCTGGTTCAATGCGGAAAGTTCTGGCTGTCGGTGCGCTTGCGCTGGCGGCGCTTCCCTGCTTTGCCGACGAAGTTGCGGTGCTGAAGAATGGGTTTTCGGTGCGCCATGAGCGGCGGGTGGTGGTGGGTAACGTTACCCGGCTTTATGTGACGGCGGACGGGGCTAGTTTTGTGGATGTGCCGACGGCGGAGATTGAGCATTTTGAGGCGGCGCCGGAGGTTCCGGCTGCTTCGTTATTTCAGACCTCCTCAGCAAGATCAAAATCCCCACTTCTCGCAAAGGACGCGAGAAATGGGGCACCCGGCGCGTCGGTATTCCCGCTGGGCGCGACGTTCACTAGATCGAATGCCATCGATTTGAATGACGTGGTGAATACGGCTAGTGGGCGGTACCGGCTGGATCCTGATCTGGTTAGCAGTGTGATTAAGGCGGAGAGCGGATTTAATGTTCATGCCGTGTCGCGCAAGGGGGCGCAGGGGCTGATGCAGTTGATGCCGGGGACGGCTTCGCAGCTGGGCGTACCCAATGCGTTTGATCCGCAGGCGAATGTCGAGGGTGGGGCGAAGTATCTGCGGGAGCTTTTGGAGCGGTACAACTTTGATCTGGTAAAGGCGCTGGCGGCTTATAACGCGGGACCGCAGCGGGTGGAGCAGTTTGGGGGCGTGCCGCCTTACTATGAGACGCGGGCTTATGTGGCGCGCGTGGTGCGGGATTTTAATAGGAAGAAGGCTGCGCAGCGGAAGGTGAGTGCGTCTGCGAAGAATACCGCTGTCGTCGCTCAGGTTAAAGCTAGGCCGTAGGCGCATCCTCCATCTCTCGGGCGCTGACTGCGCGGGAGAGAGCGCCCGCGCCACATGTTCCAAACCTTCTGCAATGTTTGACCCTTGCGGCTGGGTAATTTACCTTGGGTGGGCCGTTTCCCGCTTCGCGTTGCCTGGGGCTGCGGCGCGGAGTTTTCTCCCCGAATGGATAAGAAGCGCATTCTGGCCAGTGCGGTGGTGTTCCTCATCCTGGCCGTTCTTATTTACCTGCAATACCGGCACTGGCGGACCTTCGACTGGGGCACATTCTGGAGTCAAACTCACCGCATCAAAAAATGGCATGTGCTGCATGGGATCGGACTGATTTACCTGGCGTACATCGTGAGAGCGGTGCGATGGAAGATTTTTCTGAAGCCGGTACGGCCGAAGACTACGGTTGCCGAACTGGTCTCGCCCACGCTGGTGGGGTTCGCGGGACTGGCGCTGCTGGGGCGGGCGGGAGAATTTATTCGTCCCTTCCTGATCGCGCGGCGGACGGGGCTTCCCTTCTCTTCACAACTGGCGGTGTGGGCGGTGGAGCGGATCTTCGATCTGGGAGCGTTCGCGTTCCTGATTGCACTGGCGATATTTCTGCCCAGCGCCCTGCCCTCAATTCCGCATCCTGAGTTCTACAAGAGCTTTCGCGAAGCCAGTTTTCTGCTGATCGCTGCCGTCGCCGTGACGGCGATCGCGGCTTTCGTGATTCGACGTAATGTTGAGGGTGCGGCGGGCTGGGTTGAAAACCGGTTCTCGCATCTTTCGTCGAACTGGGGGCATCGGCTCTCGCTGAAGGTCCGCGAGTTTGGACTGGGGCTGAATACGATTGACGGGCCTTTATCGATGCTATGGCTGTCGGTAGTGTCGGTGGGTATGTGGTACATGATCGCGCTGGCGTACCAGGAAGTGACGCACTCTTATGGGACGGATGCGCTGGCGATTCCGGTTTCGCAGTTATATATCCTGATTTTCGGCAGCATGGTGGGATCGATGCTGCAGTTGCCGGCGGTGGGCGGCGGATCGCAGATGGCGACGATCGCGATCCTGTCGAGCGTGTTCGATGTGTCGCCGGAGATGGCGGCGAGTTGCGGGATTCTGTTGTGGCTGGTGACGTTTGCGGCGGTGGTGCCGCTGGGGCTGGCGCTGGCGCATCGTGAGCGGCTGTCGTTACGGAAATTGTCGGCGGAAAGCCAGCAGGCTGAGGGGAAGGTGATTTCAGATTGAAGATTTTAGATTGCAGATTGAAAACCCTAGTTTCGCAGGGGGTTTAAATCTAAAATCTACAATCTGCAATCTAGAATTATTCCTGCCCTGGCTCCCGCCCTTACCCAAATCGGCACGGCGGAGCCGGTTTCGCACAGTGTGAAAAACTCTTCATCTTGACAACGGTTGGGCTTAGGCAGAGAATTGCGCCGCTTAGGGAACGCGCCTGACGGCGCGTTCTATCCCGTCGTCCACCCCCAATGACGACGGTCTGAGCCGCGAGAAAGTTTCCAAGTTAAAAGAATAACAACACAGCGCTCATAGCTTTGGATTTAACCCCCTGTACGACCAACGAGAGAACCGTTTCAGCGGAGGAAGGCGGCGTAGCGCGCCTTGCCCGCGGATTGTTTAACGCACGATTGCTTGACGCACTTCCGTTTGACGCACGATTCTAAGGAGGAAATTATGCAGTTTTTGCGCCCATCGCGGGCATGGTACGTATCCGCCCTGCTCACCGCCCTGCTGTTTGTGACCGTCGCCGCCAGTTCCAGCAAGGGGCGTGAATTCTCTGGGTATTTCGACGTTAGTGGAGTCCAAGAGCAAGGCGACATGGTGCAAGTCACCCTGCACCTGAAGCTTTTTAATCATGGCGACTTCGACGCCAAGAGCGTGATTGTGACCCTGATGGACACGGTTCCTGGCGGGCCGCTACGCGGTAACTTTCGGCCATTGAAAGTCTGGAAGAGCCAACAGTTCATCACCATGAGCCAGCAGTTTAACGTGAGTAAGCATGAATTCAAAGAATGGATGCAGGCTCCGGCTCAGCCCAATTTAGTCATCCTGTATCAGGATGGCGCTGGAAAAACCTGGCAGAAGGGCGCGCAAATCAGTCGCCGCCCGTTGGTTCCACAAGCGGAGCAGCAATGAATACGGCCGAGCGTACCCGATCGACAACCACGAATTTCGGAGGAGAAAATTTCATGCGTCGCTTGACGATTTTTGCAGCCCTGATGTTGGCCGCGCTACTGGTGTGTCTACCCGCGCTGGCCCAGGACATGATTACGACAGCAATCGGTGGCGGACCCAATGGCATTCCCGCCATCGATGCCAACCTATACAACCCCTACGGAGTAGCGGTTGACACGGCGGGAAACGCCTACATCGCCGCCTATAACCAGAACCGCGTGTTTAAGGTGAACCCGGCCGGAACCATCACTGTGCTCGCTGGCAGTGGGGCCCAAGGCTACACCGGCGACGGAGTTGTGGGCGGAGCGGCAGTCGCGAGCCTGTACCATCCTTTTGCGGTGGCGGTCGACTCGGCCTCACCGGCCAATGTTTACATCGCGGAATTTAGCAGTTGCACGATTCGAAAGGTAACCGGCAGCACGGGTACGATTACCACCGTTGCCGGAACCGGCGGAGCCTGCGGTTATACCGGGGACGGGGGGAAAGGAACCGCCGCCGAGATATATGGCCCCGCAGGACTGGCATTGGACAGCCTGGGCAATCTCTACATCGGAGATTATTACAACTGCGTGGTGCGGCGTGTGGTTCTGGCTACGGACGTCATTAGCACCTACGCCGGCAACCATACCTGTGGTTACACTGGCGATGGCGGGGCAGCTGCCAGCGCCGAGCTGTACTATCCGGCGGGAGTTGCGACGGACAGCGCGAACAACGTCTACATCGGAGACACAAATAATTACGTGATCCGCAAGGTGACCAAGGCGACCAACAAGATCAGCACCGTTGCGGGGAACCACACCTACGGCTTCGCGGGCGATGGCGCCGCTGCCACCAGTGCGGAAATGACCTACCCGGATGGAGTCGCGGTCAATAGCGCTGGCACCGTGGTCACTTTCGCGGACCAGTATAACCAAAGGGTCCGGCAGTTCACCGTGGGCGGAAACATCAACACTGTCGCCGGCAACGGTACTGCGTGTGCCGGAACCTGCGGCGAGGGTGGATCGGCAAGCAGCGCACAGCTCGATTACCCTATCGGCGTGGCCGAAACCAGTGGCGGCAAGATCTATGTAGCCGACAACAACAACTATGCCGTCGACAGTTTTACCGTGGGTGGAAACCTGAACCGGGTAGCCGGCAATCACAGCTACAACCTGGAAACGCTGATCACGGGCGCCCCCGCGACGGGTGTGCAACTCAACTTTCCTTTTGAGATTGCCACCGACAACGCAGGTGACGTCTTCGTCGCCGACAGCAGCAACTACATGGTTCGCAAGTACGTGAAGTCCTCCGGGTTGGTGAACTTTTTCGCCGGCAACGGAACCTACGGCTACCTTGGGGACGGTGGGGCGGCGACGAGCGCCGAACTGACCAATACTTTCGGAGTAGCCACCAATGCCGCCGGCACCTCGGTTTATGTCGGCGACACGTATAGCTGTGCAGTTCGCAACGTGACGGGGGGAAACATCAACCTGTTTGCAGGCGTGGTGATCAGCAACAGCCCCCGTTGTTCGTACACGGGAGACGGCGGTCCAGCGACCAGCGCCGACCTCTACTATCCCCGAGGGTTGGCCGTCGACACCAAAGGCAGCGTATACATCACGGACGATCAGGATCACGTCGTCCGCAAGGTTACGGCCGGAATCATCAATACGATTGCCGGAATCGGCGGTCTCCCTGGTTACTCAGGAGACGGAGGGCCAGCCGCAAACGCGCAGCTCAACGCGCCGCAAGCCGTCGCGGTCGATCCGGCTGGGAACGTATTCATCGCGGACACGGGCAACTACCGGGTCCGCGAGATCAACGCGCAGACCGGCATCATTACAACGGTTGCGGGAACCGGCAACTCCACCTTCACCGGCGACGGATTGGCCACCAGCAACAGCATCTACTACCCGCAAGGGATCGCGGTGGATCAAAACGACAACCTGTTCATCAGCGACTACAACAACCGTGTACGTTGGGTCAGCCCGAACGGCATCATGACCACGATCGCCGGCACAGGCGCGGCGGGCTACAACGGAGACGGTCTTCTGGCTACGACCGCGACTCTATCCGAGCCGACCGGAATCGCCCTCGATCCCGCGGGCAATATTCTGGTATCGGATTACAACAACTCGCGCGTACGCAGCATTTCGGTATTCCCTGCGCTGGGCACCAGCGTCGGCAACCTGGCATTCGGGTTGACGAGCGTGGGCTCGACCAGCACTCCGCAAACATTCTCGGTGAGCGCCTTGGGACCAGCCACGATCAGCAACATCGCGACCAGCGCCAACTACAGCGAAGCCGACAACTGCCCGGCCAGCCTGGCCAACGGCGCCACCTGCACGATGTATGTGTACTTTGTGCCGACCGGGTCCGGCACTCTTCCCGGCAACGTAACGATCAACAGCAACGGTTTCTTCAACCAGACCAATACGGTCAACCTGACCGGCTTGGGAAGCGCGATTTTGCTGACCGGAGCCCCGGTGAGTTTTGGCAACCAGTTGGTGAAAACCACCAGCGCGAACAAGGCGGTAACGATAACCAACAAGGGCACAACGGCGATCACCATGGGCGCGACTACGTTGACCAATACGACCGACTACGCCATCGTGACCAACACCTGTCCGGCCTCCGGCGCAACGCTGGCAGGCGGGGCAAGTTGTACCATCACGCTGCACTTCAAACCTTCGTCCACGGGTCCAAAGAGGGGTTCGGTTGTGATCAATGACAGCGATCCCTCCACCCCACAGCTCATCGGTCTGACCGGGACGGGAACCAGCAGTGTTTCGCTGTCACCGTCGGCAGTCACTTTCGCTACCACGGCGGTCGGGGTGTTGAGCACTTCCGCGAAAATCACTCTGACCAACAGCACGGGAGTGTCGATTACGCTGAACGCCACGCCGCTCACTGTAACCGGACCCTTCTTGATTGCGGCCGCCACCACCACTTGCACGCCGAGCCTGGTCATCGCCGCCGGCGGGACGTGCGTGATCAACTTGCAATTTAAGCCTACCAAGGTGGGCTTCGTTTCGGGCTCGCTCAGCGTCGCCGACAGCGACGTAACCAGCCCGCAAAGCGTGGCCTTGCAGGGTTACGGAACCGGCGTCAAGTTCACGCCGGCCACATTGACCTTTGGTACGGTTACGCGTGGCACCACCGTCACGTCAACCGCAACCATCACCAACGTGGGGACCACTCCGGTCTTCTTCACCGGCGCGGAACTGTCCGGTACCAATAGCGCGGACTTCAGTGTGGACGGCGGAGACGCCGCTCCTTGCAATCACATTGCCTCCAATCCACTGCTGCCGGCGCAAACCTGCCAGATCAACGTTCACTTTGATCCGAGCCACGTGGGAGCGGAAAAGGCCATCTTCAAAGTGTTCGATAACAGCGTAGGCAGCCCGCAAGCATTGACGCTCCAGGGCAATGGGCAGTAAGGGGCAACACTCCTTGCTGCTGTAGCCTGCTTTGCAACTCTGCCGCCGGGCCTTCGGGCCTGGCGGCTTTTTTGTTTTCGTAAGAGATGGAAATCAGAGTGAAGCGGAAGTGGTGGCCCCGGGCAGAGTCGAACTGCCGACCTTCGGTTTAGGAAACCGCTGCTCTATCCATCTGAGCTACGGGGCCATTGCGACGTAACCCA
>Ga0209839_10000303_pt1 | contig 25565 bp, 21 predicted proteins | sample OrgsoiDNA2013050_FD_185800 | JGI IMG/M metagenome (GOLD analysis project Ga0209839, IMG submission 185800) | Permafrost soil microbial communities from the Arctic, to analyse light accelerated degradation of dissolved organic matter (DOM) -... | ecosystem: Environmental > Terrestrial > Soil >... | reverse complement strand
CAACCCGGCGCTGTTCGGTCCGAGCGGAGGGTCGTCGTACAACGGCACCGCGCGAGTCAACTCGGGCCTCCCGGGGGGGCCGCCGGCCGGGTTCAAGGTGACCTTCACCAAGGCGGGCACGTACCACTACTTCTGCGACGTCCACGCGGGGATGGAGGGCACCGTCGTGGTGCTCGAGCCCAGGCACCGGATCCCCTCTGCCGCCCAGGACGCGAGGGCACTCCAGCGGCAGGTCAACCGGGCGGTCAGGATCGCCAAGCGACTGGCCGGCACGGTCGTGACCGGTAACAACGTCAGCGTCGGCTCGGGCGGGCCCCAGGGCGTCGAGGTGTACGCGATGTTCCCCAACTCGCTGACCGTCAGGAAGGGGACCGTCGTCAAGTTCTCGCTGACGCCGCTCTCGCGCGAGTTGCACACGGCCTCGTTCGGGCCCCAGGACTACCTCAACGGGTTGGCCAACTCGATCGTCGGTCCCGGCGGGATCGCCCAGCAGGCGATCTATCCGAGCGACCGGGCCACGGTCAACCCGATTCCGCTGACGCCGACAACGCACGGCAACGGGTTCGGCAACACCGGGTTCATGGACTCGGATGCGACGACGCCGCTGCCAACCAGCGGGCAGATCAAGTTCAACGCCCCTGGGACGTACCACTACCAGTGCCTGATCCACACGTTCATGACCGGGACGATCACCGTCACGCCCTGAGGCGGGACGGGCGTCAAGTGACGCGACAGCGGGTGCCCTGGCGGCTTCGCCTGGGCACCCGTCTCGCCGCTGAGGGCGCCTACTCGACCAGCACCCGCACGGTTTCGAAGTGCGGGTCCGCGGCCCCGTGCAGCCGGGCGCCGGCGTCCCTGAGCTCGCGCAGGTAGCCCACCACCTCGCCGGTGACCCGCTCCCCGGGCAGCAGCGCCGGCACCCCGGGGGGATAACCGGCGATCGACTCGCAGGAGATGCGCCCGATCGCCTCGTCGACCGGCACCGTCTCGCCCTCGCCCAGGAACGCCGCGCGCAGCGGGATCACCGTCTCGTGCTCGAGCGCGGCCTGCGGCCGGGCGATCTCGTGCTCCCGGCCCTCGCGGCTGATCCGGCGGACCGTCTCGGCGAAGTCGTGCACGAAGTGCTGCAACGGCTCGACCGGCTGCGCGATCCCGAGCACGAGCACGATCGTGGCGTGCGTGGCCAGCTCGACGTAGATGTCATAGGAGGCGCGCAGCGCCCCCGCGACCTCATATCCGGTGCAGCCGGTTCCGCGAACGTCGATCACGATCCGCAGCGGGTCCCAGCCCGCGATCCCGGGGCGCCCCACCATCCCCTCTCCGACCACCGAGCACCCGGGCACCTCGTCGATCGCCGCTCGCGCGGCGGCCGAGGCCGCCAGCGTGCGCTCCAGCAGCGCCTCGCCGTGAACGGCGATCTGCCGGCGGGCGCTGTCCAGAGAGGCCAGCAGCAGCGAGCTGGGGCTGGTCGACCGCACCAGCCGCACCGCCCGCCCCACGGCGTCGGCGTCGACCTTGCCGTCCCGCGCGACATGGAGCATCGCCGACTGTGTGAGACTTCCCACGATCTTGTGCGTGGACGCGAGCACGGCGTCGGCGCCCAGGTGCAGGGGGGACTCGGGCAGTGCCGGGTGAAAGCCGAAATGCGCCCCCCAGGCATTGTCGACCACCAGCGCGGCGCCCGCGGCATGGGCGACCTCCGCGCAGGCGGCGATGTCGGCGCTCATGCCGTAGTAGGTCGGCGAGACGATGAACGCGGCCCGGGTGCGCGGATCTCGCTCCAGCGCCTGCTCCAGGGCCTCTGGAGTGACGCCGTGGGCCATCCCCAGCTCGGCGTCGTACTCGGGCGCGATGAAGCTCGCCGATCCGCCGCTCAGCACCAGCCCGTCGACCACGCTGGCGTGCGAGTTTCGCTGCACCAGCACGTGCTCGCCGGGCCGCGCGAGCGACAGGCACAGGGCATGGTTGCCCTGCGTCGCGCCGTTGGTGAGAAACCAGGTCTGGCCCGCCCCGTAGGCCTCCGCGGCCAGCAGCTCGGCGCGCTCGTATGGGGTCGGAGGCGGACCGACGTCGACGCCGTCGATGTCCTGGGAGATGTCGAGCGCCAGCGCCCGCTCTCCGACGGCGCTCAGCAGCCCTGGATCCGAGCCGCCGCCGCCCTTGTGCCCCGGCACGTGGAAACGGCTGGAGCCGCGGAACCCGTACGCCACGAGCGCGTCCAGGTACGGCGTCGTGGGCTGCTCAGGCGCCGACCGGTTCACTTCGCGGCCTTGAGCAGGTAGGCGCGGACAAAGCCGTCGAGATCGCCGTCGAGCACGCGGTTGGCGTCGCCCATCTCGTAATCGGTCCGGTGGTCCTTGACCATCGTGTAGGGGTGAAGCACGTAGGAGCGGATCTGCGAGCCGAAGTTCACGTCCTGAGCCTCTCCCCGCTCGCGCGCGATCTCCTCGCGGCGCTTGCGTTCCTCCAGCTCGACCAGCTTCGAGCGCAGCATCGCCATTGCCGTCGCCTTGTTGGAGGACTGGGAGCGCTCGTTCTGGCATTGGACCACGATCCCGGTCGGCTTGTGCGTGATGCGCACCGCCGAGTCGGTCTTGTTCACGTGCTGGCCGCCCGCGCCGCTGGCCCGGTAGGTGTCGATCTGGAGGTCATCGTCCTCGATCCCCACCTCCGAGGTCCCCGCGACGACCGGGGAGACCTCGACCCCGGCGAAGCTCGTCTGGCGCCGGCTGGCCGAATCGAACGGCGAGAGCCGCACCAGCCGGTGAACTCCCTTTTCGCTCCCGTACAGGCCATAGGCGTTCTCGCCGCCGACCCGGAAGGTCGCTGACTTGATGCCGGCCTCCTCCCCCGGTGAGGCCTCGAGCAGCTGGGCAGTGAAGCCGCGCTTCTCGGCCCAGCGCATCTCCATCCGCAGCACCATCTCGGCCCAGTCCTGGGCGTCGGTGCCACCGGCTCCGGCGTTGATCGTCACCAGCGCATCACCGGCGTCGTAACGGCCCGCGAACAGCCGCTCCTCCTCGAGCGCCTCCAGGCGCTCTTGGACGGCAAGCACCTGATCCTCGAGCTCTCCCGCGAGCTCAGGGTCCTCCTCGGCCAGTTCGGCCAGCGGCTCGAGGTCATCGACATCACGCTCGAGCACGCGGTAGGTCTCCAGCTTGCGGCTCGCCCGCGCATGCTCGGCGCTCACACGGGCAGCACGCTCCTGGTCATCCCAGAAGCCCGGAGCCCCCATCTCGTCCTCCAGCGCGGCCGCACGCTCGCTCAGCGAAGCGGGGTCAAAGATAGTCCGCGAGCAGCTTGAGCTGGTCGCGGATCGCCGCGAGGCGCTGGGACAGCGGCTCGGAGGGGGCGCTAGCCATCGCTCTCAAGCCTACCTGGCCCGGTGAGTGACAGCGGTCACGGGTGGCTGCGTGAAGTCCTCCGCGGGCCATCCGGGCCCGCGTTCTGAGAACGAGACTCCTTGACCGCGCGCGCCGGCGCTACGCACCGTGGCACTTCTTGTACTTCTTGCCCGACCCGCACCAGCACGGGTCGTTGCGCCCGATCTGCTCGGTTTCGTCGACGCGACGCTGTTCCACGTGGGGCTGCGCGGGTGCCTCCTCCGCATAGTCCTCGGCGCCTCCCGCGGCGGCGGCCATGGTCAGGGCGCTCGGCTGTTGCGACGCGCCGCCGGAGTAGGTGACACTTCCACCACCGGTGGATGAGCTCGCGCTGCGGCTCGGGCGCACCGGCGGGGGCTGCGGCGCGCCGCCCTCCTCGCCCTGGATCGTCACTTCGACGTGGAAGATCATGCGCGCGAAGTCGCCCCAGACGCTGTTCATCAGGTCCCGGAAGAGCTCGAACGCCTCGTTCTTGTACGCCACCAGTGGCTCGATCTGGGCAAACCCGCGGAGATGGATTCCCTCGCGCAGGTAGTCCATGTCATAGAGATGCTCGCGCCACCGCTGGTCGATGATCTGCAGCAGCAGGAATCGCTCGAGCGCCCGCATCAGCTCATCGCCCAGTTCCTGCTCACGGCGGTCGTACTGCGCCAGCGCCTCCTCCTGGAGCCGCAGGGTCAGGTCCTCGCGATCCACGCGGTTGGGGTCGACCTCGATCAGCTCGGCACCGAGGGGGAAGATCTCCTCAACACGGCGCATCAGGCCGTCGATGTCCCAGTCCTCGACGAAGTCGCTGCCGGTGTACTCGGACACCAGGCGCGCGATCAGGTTGACGATCTCCTCGCGGGCTGCCTGGCTCATGTCGCGGCCGTCGAGCACCTCGTCGCGGTAGGTGTAGATCACCTCACGCTGCTGGTTGAGCACGTCGTCGTACTCCAGCGTGTGCTTGCGCATCAGGAAGTGCTGCTCCTCGACCTTCTTCTGCGCCTTCTCGATCTGCTTGGAGAGCATCCCCGCCTCGATCGGCTCCTCGTTGCCCTCCTCGTCGAGGCTTCCCAGGCGATCGAGGATCTTGTAGATCCGTTCGCCGGCGAACAGCCGTACGAGATCGTCCTGCGCTGAGAGGAAGAAGCGAGACTCGCCGGGATCCCCCTGGCGCCCTGAGCGGCCTCGGAGCTGGTTGTCGATCCGGCGCGACTCGTGGCGCTCGGTGCCGATGATGAACAGCCCGCCCGCATCCAGGACCTGCTGACGCTTCTCCTCGATCCGGCGCTGGATCTCGGGCAGCACCTTGGCGTAGTGCTCGTCGTAGTCGGGCATCCCGGGCTGCATACCGATCTTGGCCAGCTCCAGCCGGGTCAGGTGCTCCTCGTTGCCGCCGAGCTTGATGTCGACGCCACGACCGGCCATGTTGGTGGCGATCGTCACGGCTCCCGGGGCGCCGGCCTCGGCGATCGTCTCGCCCTCTCGCTCGGCGTGCTCGGGCTTGGCGTTCAGGACCGAGTGCTTGATCCCCTTACGGGCCAGGCGCTCGCCCAGCAGCTCTGAGACCTCAACCGAGATCGTCCCCACGAGCACCGGCTGCCCGGCCAGGTGGCGGGCCTCGATCTCGTTGCCCACGGCCGCCCATTTGCCGTCCTTGGTCTTATAGACCTGATCGTTGCGATCGGCTCGCACCATCGGGCGGTTGGTCGGGATCTGGACCACGGCGAGCTTGTAGATCTTCATGAACTCGGTGGCCTCGGTCAGGGCCGTGCCGGTCATGCCCGCCAGCTTGTCGTACATCCGGAAGTAGTTCTGCAGCGTGATCGTGGCGAGGGTCTGGTTCTCCTCCTGGACCCGCACGCCCTCCTTGGCCTCCACCGCCTGGTGCAGCCCCTCGGACCAGCGGCGACCCTCGAGGATGCGCCCGGTGAACTCGTCGATGATCTTCACCTCGCCGTCGATCACCGCGTAGTCGACGTCACGCTTGTACAGCGACTCGGCCTTGAGCGACTGGATCAGGTGGTTGACCAGGTGCCCGTTCTCGGCCCGGTAGAGATGGTCGATGCCCAGGAACCGTTCGGCCTTGGCCACCCCGCGCTCGGTGATCGCGACCGTCTTGTGCTTCTCCTCGAATTCGTAGTCGAAGTCGGCCACGAAGTCCTTCTTGGTCCGCGGATCCATGCCCTCGGGGGCCTTGCCGGCCTCCAGCTTGGGCGCCAGCCGGGCAAACTTCGCGTACAGGTCGGCTGCCTGCTCGGGCGCTCCGGAGATGATCAGCGGCGTGCGCGCCTCGTCGATCAGGATGTTGTCCACCTCGTCGACGATCGCGAACGTGTGGTAGGGCGACTTGCCCTCCTCGGGCGTAGGCCGTCCGCCGTGCTGGACCTTCTCCTCGAGCGAGGTGGCCATGTTGTCACGCAGATAGTCGAAGCCGAACTCCGAGTTGGTCCCGTAGGTGACGTCGGCGGCGTACGCGTCTCGCTTCTCCTCGTAGGGCTGCATGTTCTGCAGCACCCCGACGGTCACGCCGAGCATGTCGTAGATCGGCTTCATCCACATCGCGTCGCGGCGAGCGAGATAGTCGTTGACCGTCACGACGTGCACCCCGCGGCCGCCGAGCGAGTTCAGCACCACGGCCAGCGTCGCCGTCAGCGTCTTCCCTTCGCCCGTCTTCATCTCCGCGATCGCGCCGTCGTGCAGCACCATCGCGCCGATCAGCTGCACGTCGAAGTGCCGCATGCCCATCGCCCGCTTACCCGCCTCGCGGGTGAGCGCGAAGGACTCGTGCAGCAGGTCGTCGAGACTCTCGCCGTTGCGAGCACGCTCACTCAGCGCCTCAGCAGTCTCTCTGAGCTCGGCGTCCGTATCGTGCTCGAGCTCCGCCTCGTAGGCGTTGATCCGGCTGACGCGCTGTTCGTAGGACTTGAACTTCTTCGCTTCGCCCATGCGAAGCGCACGGTCCAGGAACGACATACGCCTAGGGTATCAGCGGTCCTCCGACGGCCGGGGCGGGCCTCTCACGCGGCCGGGGACACGTCCCCGGGCAACGGAGGCGTGGCCACGTCCGCCGGTGGCGGAGCGCTCGCGGCCACTCTCGACTCCCGGCGCCCCCGCCGCTTGTCGCGGTGGCGCTTGACCTGTACGGACAGCTCATCGGCGCACCGGTTGATCGAGTGCACGAGGTCCGGCGACGCGTCGCGGGCCCTTAGCGTGACTCCTTTCAGGTGCAGGGTCGCCTCAGCGACCTGCGAGTCCGCGATCGCGGGATTGCGCTCCTCGAACACCTCTACCTCTAGCTCAGCCAGCTCGGACACTTGGCGGGACACCTTGCGGAAGCGCTTCTCGACGTGCTCTCTGAGCTCGCCCGAGACGGGCAGGTTCCGGCCCTTGACCTCGATGCGCACGACTGACCCCCTTGTTGGCGGATTGATGTGCGTTGAGCCACTGAGACTATTCCTGCGCCGGGCTTTTGTCGATTGCGACAATGCACCATCGTGAGTCCGTACCTTTCCTGGACGTTCGACCCCAGCGTGCTGCTCGGCGTCGGCGTCCTGGCCGCCGTCTACGTGACCTGGTGGCGCCGCGCCCGCGAGCCGGGAGCCCCGCATCCGCCGGGGCTCGGGCGGCTGGCCCTGTACTTCGGCGGCCTGCTGGCGATCCTGATTGCCCTGGTCTCGCCGATCGACCGGCTCGGAGACCAGCTGATGGTCATGCACATGGCCCAGCACCTGCTGCTGCTCGACGTCGTCCCGATTCTGCTCATCCTCGGTCTGACCAAGGGGCTGATGCGCCCCGTGGCGCGCCAGGCGCACGCGCTCGAGACCCGAGCCGGCTTCTTCGCCCACCCCGTCTTCGCCGTGATCGCCTATGCCGGCTTCATGTGGCTGTGGCACGTTCCCGCGTTGTATGACGCCGCGCTGCACAACTCGTGGCTGCATGCCCTCGAGCACATCTGCTTCGCGGCCGCGGGAACGCTCTACTGGTGGCACCTGATCTCGCCGATCCGCAGCCGCTACCGGATGGCCGGGCTGGGACCGATCGGTTACATGGTGAGCACCAAGCTGGTGGTCGGGATCCTCGGGATCGCGCTCGCCTTCGCGCCGACTGCGCTGTACGCGTTCTACGCTCACCATCCGCACTACTGGGGGCTCTCACCGGCCGAGGACCAGTCGATGGCCGGGCTCGAGATGGCCCTCGAGCAGTCGATCGTGATGGGGATCGCGCTGGTGGTGCTGTTCGTGCAGATGCTGAACGAGTCAGAGCGCGAGGCCAGGCGCGCGGAGCGCTTCGAGATCGCCTGAACGAAGCGGCGGCCGCTCAGCCGCGGCGCATGCTCTCGAGGATCCCGGTGTGGCCGGCGATCGCGCCGATCAGGATCGCCCCCGGAGCCACCTCGGTGCCAGGCAGCACGATCGAGTCCTTGAGCGCGGCGCCGGCGCCGATCCGCGAGCCGTCCCCGATTGCCAGCGGCCCCTGGAGCCGGACGTCGGCGGCGATCTCGACGTCCGCGCCGATCCACACCGGCGGCTCGATCTTCGCCACGCCCTCGAACTGCGCTCCCTCGCCGACCGTGACGCCCTCGGCGATCTGCTCGCCCGTGACCCGGAGCGACAGCTCCCCCGTGAGCGCGTCGAAGGTACCGGACTTGAGCTCGTCCAGCGACCCGACGTCGTTCCAGTATTCGTCAAGCTCGTGGATGAAGAACGGGACGTCGTTCTCGAGCAGCTTCGGGAACACGTCCTGGGCCCAGTCGACGAACGCCTCGGGCGGGAAGTAGTCGAAGATCTCGGGCTCGAAGATGTAGATGCCGCAGTTGCCCAGGTCAGACAGCGCCTCAGCCGGTTCGGGCTTCTCCTGAAAGCCGGAGATGCGGCCCTCGGAGTCGTGCACCACCACGCCGTACTCGCGCGTGTCGGGCACGCGCTTGACCGCCAGCGTCGCGATTCCGCCCGCCGCCCGGTGGCGCTCGGCGAACCGCCGCAGGTCCAGGTCGGTCAGCGCATCGCCGGAGATGATCAGGAACCCCCCGTCCGCGGTCAGGAAGTCGGCGCAGTTGCGGACGCCTCCCGCGGTCCCCAGCAGCGCCTCCTCGAAGCGATAGCTGACGCGATTGCCGAAGTAGTCCCGGATCGTGTCCGGGAAGTAGTGCAGGTTGGCGATCACGTCGTCGAAGCCGTGCTCGTCGAGCAGATCGAGGATGTGGGCCATCACGGGACGATCGAGCACCGGGACCATCGGCTTGGGCAGCTCGTAGGTGAGGGGGCGCAGCCGTGTACCGAGCCCGGCGGCGAGGACCATTGCTCTCATAGCCGGGGAACCTATCGGACCGGGCCGGGTCGAGGTTGATTTCCCGTCGCGCTGACCATCGTTGCCCCGCGGAAGCAGAAGCGCCAGCCCCTCCCGGGCGAGGTGATCACCTCGTAGAAGAGGCACCGATTCCCGCTTCCGTCGCGGGAGACGCCGGCCGGCGGCCCGAAGCGATGCCTGAGCTGCGCGTAGGTCAGCGCGAGGACGCTCTCCCCCACCTGATCGTTGGAGATTGTTCCGGGCGCGGCCCGGCGGTGCTTCGCCGCGCCCGGCGCGGGGTGAATCGTCGTGGAGCCGCCGCCCGTAGTCGTGCCGGAAGCGGTCGTGGTGGTGGGGGCCGGGGAGCTCGTTGCCGGAGCGCTGCTGACCGGAGGGCCCGCTGCCGTGCTCGAGCCCGAGCCCGAACCGCCACAGCCCGTGAGCCCCACGAGCACCGAAAGCCCGGCGAGCATCACGAGCCGGGCAACCGCACCCAGCCGCGAGCGCGGCGCCGTGGGTGAGCGCCCAGCCCGGGAGCGGCGGCCCGGCATCTCAGCCGACGGCACGACGAGCGAGCAGTGCGGCTCCGATGGCGCCGCCGAGATCGCCGAGACCGGCGACGTGAACGGCCGGCGGCCGCTCGTCGATGAACAGATGCGGCTGCATCCGGGCCGCGATCCGGTCCGCGTAAGGCTGGCCGAAGCGAACGCCCAGGCCACCTCCGATCACCACCGCTTCGATGTCCAGCAGGTTGATGGCCGAAGCCACCCCGGCCCCGAGCGCGTCAAGTGCCGTATCGACGATCTCGATCGCGAGCTTGTCCTCTCGCTCGATCGCCTTCGCCCAAACGCCGCTGGTCAACCGCGTGCGCTTGCGCTCCTTCATCAGCTTGAACAGGTCCGTGCGCCTGCCCTGATCGGCCTGCTTGCGGGCCCGGGCCTCCATCGAGCCGCGCCCGGCATACGCCTCGAGGCAGCCGCTGCGCCCGCACGGGCACCGGGCGCCGCCGATCTTGACCACCGTGTGGCCGATCTCTCCCGCGGCTCCCCGTCCCAGCCACGCCTTGCCCCCCAGGATCAGCCCCCCGCCGACCCCGGTGCCCCAGAACACGCCCAGGAGAGATCGGTATGGGCGCCCGCTCCCGAGCTTGAACTCGGCCTCGGTGGCCACCGTGACGTCATTGCCGATGATCACCGCTGTCCCAAGCTCGCTCGCCAGCGCAGGTCCCAGTGCGAACGAGCCCTCCCAGCCCGGCAGGTTGCCGGCGCTCGCCACGGTGCCGGCCGCGGAGTCGACGATTCCCGGCGAGCCGACACCCGCGCCGGCCAGCTGCGAGGTCTCGAGGCCGGCTGCGCCGGCGGCCCGGGCCAGCGCCGCGACCAGCTCCGCGGCGACCGCCGGCGGCCCTCCCTCGGTGGGGGTCGGCCGCCGGGCCGAGCCGATCACCGTGTTGCGCCCGTCGACCACCACCGCCTCGATCTTGGTCCCGCCGAGATCGATGCCTCCACGGGCTACGCGCGTGCTGCTTGAGCCTGGCACCCCACGGATCCTAGCCGGGCCCCCGGAGTGACATGCGGTTTGGGCCGTGCCCGACCCGGCGCGGTCTACCCCCACGACTCCCGGTAATCGGCCTGCTCGGGCGTTGGTTCGTCGATCTCGACCCCGAGCGCGGCCAGCTTCAGCCGGCCGACCTCGCGGTCGATGGCGGCGGGGACGGGGAGCACGCCCGGCTCCAGGACGCCCCGGTTGGCCACCAGCTCCTCGACGCACAGCGCCTGAAGCGTGAACGACACGTCCATCACCGCCGCCGGGTGGCCCTCGGCGGCGGCGAGATTGACCACTCGGCCGTGAGCCAGGAGGTTCAGGCGCCGGCCGTCGAACCCGTACTGCTCGACCAGCGGACGCACCGTGCGCACCCCGCCTGTGGCCAGGGCCCGCAGCGCAGGCAGGTCGATCTCGACGTCGAAGTGCCCGGCATTGGCGAGCAGGGCTCCATCCTTCATCCGCTCGAAATGCTCGCTGCGGAGCACGCGGCGCGACCCGGTGACGGTGATGAACACGTCGCCGCGCTCCGCCGCCTCGAGCGCGGTCATGACCTCGTAGCCGGACATCCTGGCCTCCAGAGCCCGCAGCGGGTCGATCTCGCACACGATCACCGCCGCGCCGGCGCCACGGGCGCGCTCGGCCACGCCCAGGCCCGCCCAGCCGTACCCGATCACGACCACCGTGTGACCCGCGAGCAGCACGTTGCTCGCGCGGACGATGCCGTCGAGCGTCGACTGGCCGGTTCCATGACGATCGTTGAGCGCGCGCTCGGTGCGAGCCTCGTTGACGGCCAGGACGGGGCAGGCGAGCCCCTGCTCGGCCTCGAGGCGACGCAGGCGCAGCAGACCGGTCGTCGTCTCCTCGGTGCCGCCGATCAGGCCGGTCAGAACCGGACCGCCGGCGAGGTGGGCCGTCATCAGCAGGTCGGCTCCGTCATCGATCGTGAGCTGCGGCTGGCCGCCGAGCAGCGCCTTGACATGGGCGGCGTAGGTGTCGAGATCCTCGCCCCGGACCGCCCTGACCTCGATGCCGTGGCGTGCGACCAGCGCCGCCGCCACGTCGTCCTGGGTCGAGAGCGGGTTGGCCGCGCACAGCGATGCCCGCGCGCCCCCGGCCTGCAGCGTGAGGATCAGATTCGCCGTCTCGGCCGTGACGTGCAGGCAGGCGGCCACGCGGATGCCGTCCAGCGGGCGCTCGGCCGCGAACCGCTCACGCACCTTCCGCAGCACCGGCATCTGCTCCTCGGCCCATTCGAGCCGGGCCTTACCCTCAGCCTCGAGCCGCAGATCGGCGACCTCGTGTTCCGGGGCGGGCGAGCGCTGGGCGCGATCAGCTCGAGCGCTGCCCGCCGCCCGCCTCGCCGCCGGACTCACGGGACCCTAGTAGCGGTAATGATCTGACTTGTACGGGCCCTCGGCGGGAATGCCGAGGTACGCGGACTGCGCGGGAGTCAACTCGGTGAGCTTGGCCCCGAGCGCATCGAGGTGCAGGCGCGCCACCTTCTCATCGAGATGCTTGGGCAGCGTGTACACCCGCCGCTCATAGATCTCGGTGTGCCCGAACAGCTCGATCTGCGCGATCACCTGGTTGGTGAACGAGTTCGACATCACGAAGCTCGGGTGGCCGGTCGCGTTGCCGAGGTTCAGCAGCCGGCCCTCGGACAGGACCAGGATCGAGTGCCCGTCCGAGAACACCCACTCATCGACCTGCGGCTTGATGTTGATCCGCTCGACGGCGTCGAGCTTGCTCAGACCGGCCATGTCGATCTCGTTGTCGAAGTGCCCGATGTTGCCGACGATGGCCTGATGCTTCATGCGCGACATCTGATCGGCCGTGATCACGTCCGTGTTGCCCGTCGCGGTGATGAAGATGTCGGCGCTGTCGAGCACATCCTCCAGCGTCGCCACCTGGTAGCCGTCCATCGCCGCCTGCAGCGCGCAGATCGGGTCGATCTCGGTGACGATCACCCGCGCGCCCTGGCCACGCAGCGACTCCGCGCAGCCCTTGCCCACGTCGCCGTAGCCGCAGACCACGGCCACCTTGCCGCCGATCAGCACGTCGGTCGCGCGATTGATCCCGTCGATCAGCGAGTGGCGGCAGCCGTACTTGTTGTCGAACTTCGACTTCGTGACCGCGTCGTTGACGTTGATCGCCGGGAACAGCAGCTGGCCCTCCGCGGCGAACTGGTACAGGCGGTGCACGCCGGTCGTTGTCTCCTCGGTCACGCCCTGGATCTGTGCGGCAATCCTGGTCCAGCGCTGCGGATCCTCCTCCAGCGATCGCGTCAGCAGGCCGAGCACGACCTGGAACTCCTCGGACTCGGCGCTCGCGGGATCCGGCACCGCGCCGGCGCGCTCGAACTCGACGCCCTTGTGCACGAGCAGCGTCGCATCACCACCATCGTCGAGGATCATGTTCGGGCCCTCGTATCCGTCCCCGCCCGGCCATCTCAGCGCCTGCTCGGCGCACCACCAGTACTCCTCGAGCGTCTCGCCCTTCCAGGCGTACACGGGGACGCCGCGAAGGTCCTCCGGCGAGCCGTCGGGCCCCACCACCACAGCCGCGGCCGCGTGGTCCTGGGTGGAGAAGATGTTGCAGCTCGCCCAGCGCACCTCCGCGCCAAGCGCCACCAGCGTCTCGATCAGCACCGCCGTCTGAACGGTCATGTGCAGCGAGCCGGTGATCCGCGCGCCCTTCAGCGGCTGGCGCTCTGCGTGCTCCCGGCGCGTCGACATCAGGCCCGGCATCTCGTGCTCGGCCAGCCGGATCTCCTTCCGGCCGAATTCGGCCAGCTCCAGGTCGGCGACCCGGTAGTCGGACTTCAGCGCGGTCGTGCTCATCGGTTCTCCATCAGTCGGGGTGAATCGCCGCCGGGCTCACGCGAGCCTCAGGCGGCGGCCAGCAGCTTCTCGTGCTTGTCCTGCTCGAATCGGAGCCAGTCCTGAGCGCTCACGTGCTCCGGTCGGCTGGGCTTCTCGGCCAGCCAGCCGGCAACGTCGTCGCGGAGCTCTGCGCTGGTGGCCATCCGGGCCGCGAAGGCCACGTCGGAAAGCCCGATCTCGTAGCGGCCCAGCAGCTCCTTCAGCGTTCGCAGGCGCTGGAGCTCGGCCGGTCCGTAGAGGCGGTAGCCCGCCGAAGAGCGCGCCGGAGCCACCAGGCCGGAACGCTCTATGTATCTCAGCATTCGCGCAGACCAGCCGGTCGTCTGCGCTGCCTCGCGGATGGTCAGCGCCTCCATCGTTGGGCCAACATTACCACGAGAGTGTCAAGGTTGGGCATGCTCCGTCGCCCGCTACGACACTTGTCCATTCCCGCCGACGTGTTGGCCGGTTCCGGGCATCGACATCTCTCAACGCCGGTGCCGCGTCAACCGCGGGCCAGCTCGCCCTTGAGTCGCTCGATCATGTTGACGGGGGCGGGATCGACTCCGCGCAGCACCGCGAGGTACAGCGACACGAGATCGCCGAGCAGCACCAGCGAGATCAGGCGCTCGGTTCGGTTCTCGCCGATCGTCTCGATCCGGTACGTGGCCGCCGCCTCGGCCGCGATCAGGCCCCGCGTCAGCTCGATCCGCTGCTGGACCCGCGGGTGCAGATCGGAATCGTCGAGAAACACGGCGCTGAAGCGGCCGAGGTCGCTCGCGCCCTCCCAGCCGACGATCTCGTTGTGGTCGAGCTCGGGCAGCTTGGCGGCGAAGCACGGAGCCTTGGCGTTCTCGTTTATCTGCGTCTTCCAGCGGTAGGCGACCGGGGCCGTGAGCCCGGAGCCGGCGATCTGGGGGACGGTCTTGTGCAGGCCCCGGGCCAGCTCCTTGGCCAGCGAGCTCTCCGGAGCGTCGGGACCCCACTCGGCGACCAGCTGCTCCGCGTGGGCCGCCGCGACGTCGATCTCCGAGTGCAGGTGCTCTCCGGCGCCGCAGATGCACGCGACCTCGAGCGCCACCACCAGCGAGTAGGCGACCGCCGCCCGAGGTTGGAAGCCTCCGGGGAGCGGGATCACCGGGACCTTGTCGGCCCTCGCCACGCCGGCGAGTTTGCCGCCCGTGGTGGCGACGATGCGTCGCGCCCCCAGGGCCGCCGCCGCGTCGTACGCGGCCAGCGTCTCCTCGGTGTTGCCCGAGTAGCTGGCGCACAGAACCGTCGTGTCCGGGGTGGTCCAGGCCGGCAGCGCGTAGTCGCGCGCGAGCACGATCGGCCGTGAGGCGCGATCGCCGAGCGCCGCCCGCGCCAGCGCAGCTCCGATCGCCGAACCGCCCATTCCGGCCACCACCAGGCCTCCGGGCGCGTCGTGCGCCTCGAGGTTGGCGGACTCGACCCGCCACAGCGCATCGCGCAGCTGCTCGGGCATGGCCAGGATGTCCTCCACTAGCCCTGTGACGTCGATTCCCGAGATCGCCTCCCGGCTCAGCTCTCGCGTTGCAGTCAAAACTTGATCGCTCCCTCTGGCAGCTCGACTCCCGGGAAGATACGCACGCCCGACGCGAGGACGTTGCCCGGTCCCACCTTCACGCCCTGGCCGAGGACGACACCGCCCTCGATCCGGCAGTGCTCACCAATTTCCACCTCCGCCCCGACGATAGACGAGCTGATCGTGGTCCGGGCTCCGATCCGGGCTCCGTCGAGCACCACCGAGCTCTCGACGTGAGCCCCCTCGGCCACGGTGACCCCAGCCCCCAGGACGGTGCGGCCGCCGACGATGGCGCCCGCGGCGATCTCGCACCCGGGCCCGACCAGAGTCGGCGCGACCAGGCGTCCCTTGACCTCGGCGCCATCTGCGAGCGCCCGTCCCGCGTTCCTCAGCAGGCCGCCGAGCTCCGTGTCCACGTTCCCCTCGAGGATGTCGAAGGTGCCCTGCAGGTAGCGCTGAGGCGTCCCGATGTCGAGCCAATAGCCGCTGGACTCGAACCCGTACAGGCCACGTCCCACGAGCGCCGGGAACACCTCGCGCTCGATCGACACGATGGTCCCCGCCGGGGGCATGTCCTCGAGCACGTCGCGCTCCAGGATGTACGCGCCGGCGTTGATCAGATCCGTGTCGAGCTGGTCCAGCTCGGGCTTCTCAAGGAACTCGAGCACGGACAGGTCGGGATTGCGGCGCACGAGCCCGTAGGCCGAAGCGTCCTCGACCGGGATCAGGGCGAGCGTCCCCCGGGCGCCAGTGCGCTCGTGCTGCGCGAGCTGAGCGCTGAGGTCGATGTCGGTGAGCACGTCGCCGTTGAGCATGAAGAAGCGCTCATCGAGCAATTCCTCGGCGAACTTCAGCGCCCCGCCGGTGCCGAGCGGCCTGGGCTCCTCGACGTAGCGCAATCGGACTCCGAGCGCCGAGCCGTCGCCCAGCACGTCACGGACGCCGGCGGCCAAGAAGCCGCAGGACATGATCACGTCATCGACCCCATGTCCCCGGAGCCATTCGATCATGTAGGAGATGAACGGCCGGCCGACCAGCGGGACGACGGGCTTGGGCATCATCGAGGTGAGAGGGCGCAGCCGCGTGCCCTCTCCGCCGGCGAGGATCAGGGCCTGCATCTCAGCGGCCGACGCCTTCGTAGAGGAAGCCGGCGGCCCGCACGGCGTCCGGATCGAGGAAGTTGCGGCCATCGACCACCAGCCGTCCGCGCATTCGCTCGGCGACCTCCGCCCAGTCGATCCCGGCGAACTCCGGCCATTCGGTGACCAGGATGCAGGCATCGGCGCCCTCGAGCACATCGAGCGCCGAGCTCGCGAAGTCGACGCCGACCAGCAGCTTGCGCGCCTCGTGCTCGGCGATCGGATCAAATGCGCGGACGTTGGCCCCATCGGCCTGCAGACGGGCGGCCAGCACCAGCGACGACGCCTCGCGCATGTCGTCGGTGTTGGCTTTGAACGCGAGCCCGAGCAGGGCGATCGTCGTGCCCACCAGTGAGCCGAGGTGCTTCTGCAGCTTCCCGATCACCCGGCGCTTCTGCAGTTCGTTGACCTCGATCACCGCCGTCAGCAGCTGGAAGTGATAGCCCGAGTTCCCGGCCAGCTGCTTGAGCGCGGACACGTCCTTGGGGAAGCAGGAGCCCCCGAACCCGATCCCCGGTCGCAGGAAGTGGGTGCCGATCCGGTGGTCCAGACCCATCCCGCGGGCCACCTCGGCCACATCGGCGCCGGTCTCCTCGCACACATTCGCGATCTCGTTGATGAAGCTGATCTTCGTGGCCAGGAACGCGTTCGAGGCGAGCTTGACCATCTCGGCGCTGGCGATATCCGTCCGGACCAGCGGCGAGTCCAGGGGGGCGTAGAGCTCCCCGACCGCGTCCCCGGCCCAGTCTCCGTCGTCGCCCACGACCACGCGGTCCGGGGCCAGGAAATCCTCCAGCGCGGAGCCCTCCTTGAGAAACTCGGGACAGGAGACGTAGGCGAACCCCGGTTTGCCCTGGTCGGCGAACCCGCGCTTGATCGCCGCGCCCGTCCCCACCGGGACCGTCGACTTCATGACCAGGGCATGGCGGTCGGAGGCGGGCATCGAGGCGACCACGGCGTGGACCGCGGACAGGTCGGCGTCGCCCGAGTACGTGGGCGGTGTCCCCACGGCCACGAACAGCAGGCGGGCGTGCTCCAGCGCCGGGGCGAGCTCCGTGGAGAAGTGCAGCCGCTCGCGGTTGCGGGCCACGCATTGCCCCAGACCCGGCTCCCAGATCGGCATCTCGCCGCGGTTCAGCCGGGCGATCTTGTCAGCATCAACGTCCACGCAGAAGACCTCGCTGCCCACCTGCGCGAATCCGGCCGCGGTGACGAGGCCGACGTAGCCGGTGCCGATGACCGCGATTGGTTCCCGTTCCGAGCCCATAGGGCCGGGAAGGGTACAAGGGGCGCCGCGACACCGATGCGCCGTCATCGGTGTCGCGGCGCCGGCGGCGGCGATCGGCGCGGTGGCCGGGCTCTCAGGCCCCGGCGCCGATGCGCACCAGCGAGGAGGCGATGCCCAGCATCTGCGTATTGGTCAAATCGAGGGTGAGCGTGTTCGAGACCCAGTACACCCCGTGCGGCCCCCGCCAGGCGACCGCGCGCAGCTTGTGCCCGTCGAAGTAGAGCTGGAGCGCGCGGCCTCCCACCACCCGTGTCTCCGCCGGGCTGGCCAGCAGCGGAGGGTGCGCCCAGGTGGTGCCCTGGATGCCGTAGTACTGTCCCATCACCGAGTTCAGCACCACCACGATGCGGTAGCTCGCGTAGCTGTGACCGTGTGGGTCGGCGATCGTGTAGGAGCGCGGGTAGCCAGGGCTGGGGCCGTTGTAGGTGGCGCCGGCCGCGATCAGGCGCGGGAAGTACACGGGCAGACCGGCCCGCGGCATCGCGGCCGCCTGCGCGCGCCCGTCGGGGATGTCGGCGCTCAGGCCGGCAGCGGCCGCTCCCGAGGCCGCGGGCGCCTTGCCCGGCGCCGCGGAGCCCTCGCCCGGCGCGCCGTGGCCCGATCCGCCCGCCGGCTGGGCCGGAACCACCGCCATGAACTGCCTGAAGGCCTGTGCCTCGGCGCCGGGATCCGCGCTCACGAAGCAGGCGGCCGTGCACGGCTCCAGGATGGCCGGGAAATGGACCTCGCGGATCGAATGCACGTCGGAGAACGCGACCAGGTTGAACAGGTTGATCAACCCGTCGGTGGTGTGCAGGTTTGCGTCGGTCTGCGTGTGCTGGCCGAAGATCCGCAGCAGCGTGTCGCGGTTGGAGATCAGGTTCGCCTGACCGTACTGGTCCTTGGCCTGGCGGATGAAGTCCTGCTGGCGAGCCGAGCGAACGATGTCGGTGTCGGTATGCCGATAGCGAACGTAGGCCAGCGCATCGTCGCCGCACAGCTTCTGGTAGCCGGCCGAGATGTCGATGCTCGAGTAGTTGGTCGCCGCCGTGCCGATGTTCTGGTTGAAGTAGTGATGGTCGACGTCGGTGTAGACGCAGCCGATCGCATTCACCAGCTCACGGAACCCGGCGAAGTTGATGTCGACGATGTGGCTGACCTGAAGGTTCGGGAACACGTTCTGCTTGATCGTCTTCACGACCAGATTCGGTCCACCCAGCGAGTAGGCCGCGTTGATCTTGTCTGTCTCCACCCCGCCGCCCCGGACCGGGATCTGCACCCTCAGGTCGCGCGGCACCGAGATCACATTGATCGTCGAGGAGTTCGGGTCCATGCGGACGAGGATGATCGTGTCCGAGTTGGACGCGCTCAGCGGCGTGTGGGCGCGGTGGTCGGAGCCGAGGATCAGGATCGTCTGCGGCTCACCCGGGCTGGGGATCGTGACCTGAGCGTGGCGAATCGCCGGCGTGGCCGACAGGTCGGTCGCGAGCTGCTTGAACTGCAGCAGTCCGGCGACCGCGGTGGTGGTGGCCGTGAGCACGATCACGATCGCCGCCCCGAGTGCGAACCGGGTCAGCGAGCCGCGGCGCGAGTTCGGGATCAGGCTCACGCCAGGCCTCCGTCCACCGCCCGCAGGCCGCCGGGCGCCGGGGCTCCCTGCTCCAGCCACAGCGGCAGCACCCGGACGAAATCCGACAGCGCCCGGCGGTAGCGCGCCAGAGACCTCAGCGACACCCATTCCTCGGGCCCGTGATGACCGGCGCCGGCGGGGCCGAACTCGACCGCGGGGATGCCCGCCTCGATGAACGATGCGGCGTCAGAGGCTCCGTCCCGTCCCACGCTCATGACCTCGCCGCGGATCGATCGCGCCACCGCGTCGCGCAGCGCCTGAACGTAGGGATCGGTGCGGGACACGGTGACCGGCGGATGGATGAACGTCCGCATCACGTCGATGTCCGGGATCGCTCGCACCTGCTCGAGGATCTCGCCCGGGTCCTGGCCCGGCAGATAGCGGACGTCGACGGCCATGGTGCACAGGTCGGGCACCTTGTTGAGCGCGTCGCCGCCGACGATCCGCCCCAGGTTGATCGAGGGACGGGGGAACATCTCCGAGGACTCGCGCGTGAACGGGAGCGATTCGATCGCCCGGAACACGTCGATCGCCTTCAGCACGGCGTTGTCGCCGAGCCACGGGGTCGAGCTGTGCGCCGAGCGGCCGTGCACATCGATCCGCATCGCCAGTACGCCCTTCGCCTCGATGCCCACGTGCAGGTCGGTGGGCTCGCCGGTGATCGCGAAATCACCACCGAGCCCCCGCTTGACGAACCCGTCGGTGGAGCGCTCGTCGATCTCCTCGGACTCCTCGTCGGGCACGCACACGAACCGGACTCGGACGCGATCCTGGCGCTCGACGTCCTTGAGGGAGCACATCATCGCCGCCAGGCCGCCCTTCATGTCGTAGGCGCCGCGCCCCATCAGGCGGTCGCCTTCGACCCGGGGCTGGAACTGCTCAGGACGCCCGGGTACGACGTCGAGATGCCCGTGCAGGACCACGCACGGACCATCGCCCGCGCCGGCGCCGACCTCGGCCACCAGCACCGGGAGACCATTGTGATCGTACTCACGCACTTCGATGTCGCGGGATTCGAGCCAACCCTGCACGAATCCTGCGGCCGACATCAACTCGTCAGGCCGCGAGGTGTCGTACGTGATCAGCCGCTCAGCCAGAACCCGTTCGTCGAGCATCGGAGAGCAAGGATAGGGAGCACCCGGTGAGCTCAGACGGCAAGCCGGCCGCGAGCGACCGTGGCTGCGGCGCCCGGCCGCGGCTATTCGCTGCCGGCAATGCGCAGGAACGCCTCCAGGCGCTGTTTGTTCCGCTGCGCGACCCGCTGCTTCTCGGTGTCCTCGCCGGCCCGGTCCGCTGCGCGCTCGGCCTCCGAGAGGCGCTCGCGCAGCTCGGCGACGTCGAGGTCGCCGGGGGGGACCGCCTCTTCCACCAGGATCAGGGCGTGGGTGCCCGACATCTGCATGTAGCCCTCGGCCTGGGCAAAATGCACGACCTCCGAGTCGGACTTGTACAGCCGGAGCTCGGCCGGGTCGAGCATGCACAGGATCGGGGTGTGGTTGGCCAGGATCCCGATCGAGCCCACCGCCGTGCGCGTCGAGACCATCTCGACCTCGTCTTTGAACACCTCTCCTTCGGGGGTCAGCACCTCGACCTGGAATTTCGTGCGGGCCATCGGAGCTCCCCGTCTATTCCTTCTTGGCGGCCTCGACCACCTGGTCGATCGACCCCTTGAGGAAGAACGCGCGCTCGGGGAGGTCGTCGTGCTTGCCCTCGAGGATCTCGGTGAAGCCGCGGATCGACTCTGCAATCGGGACGTACTGGCCGGGCGTGCCGGTGAACTGCTCGGCCACGTGGAACGGCTGCGACAGGAAGCGCTCGAGCTTGCGCGCCCGCGTCACGGTCACCTTGTCCTCGTCGGAGAGCTCGTCGATGCCGAGGATCGCGATGATGTCCTGGAGCTCGCGGTAGCGCTGCAGCACCTCCTTGACCTCGTTGGCCGCGTTGAAGTGCTCCTCGCCCACGATCTCGGGCTTGAGGATTGTCGAGGTCGAGTCGAGCGGATCGACGGCGGGGTAGATGCCCTTCTCGGCGATCGACCGGGACAGCGTCGTGGTCGCGTTCAGGTGGGCGAACACGGACGCCGGAGCGGGGTCGGTGAGGTCGTCGGCCGGGACGTAGATGGCCTGGATCGAGGTGACCGAGCCCTTGCGGGTCGACGTGATCCGCTCCTGGAGCTGGCCCATCTCGGACTCCAGCGTGGGCTGATAGCCGACCTGCGAGGGCATCCGGCCCAGCAGCGCCGAGACCTCCGAGCCGGCCTGCACGAAGCGGAAGATGTTGTCGATGAACAGCAGCACGTCCTGGCCTTCCTCATCGCGGAAGTACTCCGCCATCGTCAGGCCGGACAGCGCGACGCGCATGCGCGCTCCGGGCGGCTCGTTCATCTGACCGAACACGAGCATCGTCTTCTCGATGACGCCCGACTCCTTCATCTCCAGCCACAGGTCGTTGCCCTCGCGGGATCGCTCGCCGACACCGCAGAACGCCGACAGCCCACCGTGCTGCTGCGCGAGGTTGTTGATCAGCTCCTGGATGATCACCGTCTTGCCCACCCCGGCGCCGCCGAACAGGCCGACCTTGCCGCCCTTGGCGTAGGGGGCGAGCAGATCGATGACCTTGATCCCCGTCTCGAACATCTCCGTCGTCGGCGTGAGCGCCTCGACCGTCGGAGCCAGGCGATGGATCGGCCAGCGCTTGGTGTCATCAGGCAGCTCGTCGCCCAGGTCGATCGTGTCTCCGAGTACGTTGAAGATGCGGCCGAGCGTGGCGGGACCGACCGGCACGGTGATCGGCTCGCCGGTGTCGAGCACCTCGGTGCCACGCGACAGCCCGTCGGTGGTGTCCATGGCGACGGCGCGCACCCGGTCGTCACCCAGGTGCTGCTGCACCTCGCAGACCAGGACATCCTCCTCGGAGGCGGCGATGTCTATGTCCTCCTCGGCCCGTGCGGCCTCCGGGCGCTTGATCGTGATCGCGTGATTGATCTCGGGGAGCCGGTCGGGGAACACGGCCTCGATCACCACGCCCTGGATTTCCTCGATCCGGCCGATGTTCTGTGTCTTGGTCTCCGCGGTGGCTGACATGTGTCTCCTAGTCTCAATTCCTGGTTGCGCTAAGCGAGGCCTTCAGCGCCGGCGACGACTTCCATGATCTCCTGCGTGATCTCGGCCTGGCGGGCGCGGTTCATCTCCAGCGTCAGGTCTTCGATGATCTCGCCGGCGTTCTCCGACGCGTTTCGCATCGCGGTCATGCGCGCGCCGTGCTCGGAAGCGGTCGACTCGAGCAGGGCCCGGTAGATCGAGATCTCGACATAGTCGGGCACCAGTCGCTGGAGGATCTCCTCCGGGTCGGGCTCGTACTCCACCAGCGCCCGCTGCCCGGTCTCTTCCTGTTCCGCCTGGTCATCGTCGCTGTCCTCGAGCACCGTCGCCTGCTGAAGCGGCAGCAGCACCTCACGACGCACGACCTGCGAGATCGGTGAGATGTAACCGTTGTAGAACACCTCGACCTGGTCGACCTCCCCGTCCACGTAGGCGGCGATCAGCGTCTCGGCGATGCGGCGCGCGTCGGCGTAGGCCGGGCGGTCCGAGAAGCCGACGAAGCTCTGGGCCGGCTCCAGGCCGCGAAAGCTCAGCGAGGACGCCGGGCGGCGTCCGGAGGCGAGGTAGACCGGTGAGCGGCCCTCTCCGTCGTGCTCACGCCCGGCGGCGACGCCGGCTCGGACGATCTGGGAGTTGAACGCACCGGCGAGCCCGCGGTCACCGGCGATCAGCAGCAGGCCGACGGTGCCCACGTTGTCGTGCTCGACCAGAATCGGCAGCCGCGGCACGCTTCCGGCCGCCTGCGCGGCCTCGCGCGTCATCCGCCGGATCGCGCCGGCGTACGGGCGCAGCGCCTCGATGCGCTGCTCCGCTCGCCGCAGCCGGGCGGCGGCGACCATCTCCATTGCCCGCGTGATCTTCTGGATGTTCTTGACCGACGCGATGCGGTTGCGAACGTCGCGCTGACTGGCCATGTGGTGTCCGGACCGCCCCCGGCTATGCCGGGACGGCCTCGGTCTCCTTCTCGTCGGTCTCGTCGGCGGACTCCTCGGTCTCCTCGGCGCGCTGGCTGGGGCGCGGCGCGTCCTGCGAGTCCTCAAGCGGGTGACCCTCCTCGTCGAGATCGAATCCGAACCCCTCGGCGTAGCGCGCCACCGCGCCGTCGAGCTGCTGCTGAATCTCGTCCGACCAGTCGCCGGCGGCCATCTTCTTGAGCAGCTCGGGCTCGTTGCCGCGGACGTCCTGGGCCAGGTTGTGCAGGAACTTCTCCACCTTGTCCACGGTGATCCGATCGAGGTATCCGTTGGTGGCGGCGAATACCTGGACGACCTGGTCCTCGATCGGCATCGGCTGGCGCTCGTTCTGGTTGAGCATCTTGACCAGCCGCTCTCCGCGCGCGAGCGTCTTCTGCGTCTCGGTGTCGAGCTCGGACCCGAACTGGGCGAACGCCTCCAGCTCGCGGTACTGGCTGAGCTCGAGCTTCAGGCGACCGGCGACCTTCCGCATCGGTGTGATCTGGGCGTTACCACCGACTCGGGAGACCGAGATTCCGACGTTGATCGCCGGCCGGACACCTGAGTAGAACAGCTTCGGCTCGAGGAAGATCTGGCCGTCGGTGATCGAGATCACGTTCGTCGGGATGTAGGCCGAGACGTCCCCGGCCTGGGTCTCGATCACGGGCAGCGACGTGAGCGAACCGCCCCCGAGGTCATCGTTGAGCTTGACCGCGCGCTCGAGCAGGCGCGAGTGCAGGTAGAAGACGTCGCCCGGATACGCCTCGCGACCCGGCGGCCGGCGCAGCAGCAGCGACATCTGCCGGTAGGCGTACGCGTGCTTGGTCAGGTCGTCGTAGATCGTCAAGGCGGCCCGGCCGCTGTAGAGGAAGTACTCGGCCATCGCGCAACCGGCATATGGAGCCAGGAACTTGACCGGTGCCGACTCGTCGGCCGCGGCCATGACGATGATCGTGTTCTCGAGCGCCCCGGCGTCCTCGAGCGTCTTTGCCAACTGCACGACCGTGGCCTTGCGCTGGCCGATGGCCACGTACACGCAGACCAGATCCCGATCCTTGTTGTTGATGATCGTGTCGATCGCGATCGCGGTCTTGCCCGTCTGACGGTCGCCGATGATCAGCTCACGCTGTCCGCGCCCGATCGGGATCATCGAGTCGATCGCCTTCAGGCCCGTGTTCATCGGTTCGATCACGGGCTGGCGCTGGACCACGCCCGGCGCCTTGTGCTCGGCCGGGCGGGTGGAGCTGGCTCTGATCTCACCCTTCCCGTCGAGCGCGTTCCCGAGCGGGTCGACGATCCGTCCCAGCACCTCCTCGCCGACCGGGATCTCCAACAGGCGCTTCGTGCGCCTCACTGTGTCGCCCTCGGAGATCCGCTCCCATTCGCCGAACAGCACCGCGCCGACGTTGTCTGACTCAAGGTTCAGCGCCAGCCCGGTGACGTCGTGCGGCAGGTCGAGCATCTCGAACGACATGCAGTTCTCGACGCCATGGATGCGGCAGATGCCGTCCGCGACCGAGAGCACCGTCCCGACCTCGGTCAGGTCGGCGCTCGAGGTGTCCAGCCCCTCGATGCGGCTCTTGAGGATTGAAGTGATCTCGTCGGGCTTGATGTCCATGCGGGGCTCCTTGACAGGCGCGGCGCGCTACGCCTGCGCGACTTGCTTGCGAAGTTGGTTCAGACGGTTCCTGATCGAGGCATCCAGAATGAAGTTGCCCACTCTGAGGACCACTCCACCCAGGATGTCCGGGTCGACCCGGCTCGAGAGCTCGACCGTGCGACCGGTCTGCTCGCCGATCCGATCGCCGATGCTCTGGACGGTCGATTGGTCGAGTTCCACCGCGCTCGTCACCTCGACCGGCAGCCGCTTGTTCTCCTCCTCCCAGAGGTGGTCGAAGCGGGTGCGGATGCGAAAGATGGCCGGCATGCGATGGCGCTCCAGCAGCGCCTGGAGGAAGTTCATGAACACCGGGTCGGCGCCGTCGATCATGCGCTCGAGCCCGCTCTTCTTCTCCTCGGTCGAGAAGTAGGGCGAGAAGAAGAAGACCGCGAGGTCGCGGTTCTTCGCCAGCGCGTCGGCGAATTGGTCGAGCTGCTCCTTGACCTGATCGAGGACGCCGCGCTCCTTGGCGACCTCGAACAGCGAGCGGGCATAGACCTGAGCGATCTCCTCCACTAGTGGCCGTCCCCGTGAGTGCGGTCGGGGGCGGCCACTAGTTGCTCTCTCCTGTGCCGCTGAGCGCGCTGAAGTCGAGCTCTCGCAGCGCTTCGTCGACCAGCCGGCGCTGATCGTCGGGGGTGAGGGACTTGCGCGTGACCTTCTCGGTCGCCAGCACGGTGAGGTCGGCCACCTCGCTGCGGATGTCCTCAATCGCCCGGCGAGTCTCGGCCTCGATGTCCCGCCTGGTCTGCTGCATCAGCTCCTCGCGCTTGGTCACCGCGCTTTCACGAGCGTCGCGCTCGTGCACGTCGGCGGCCTTCTGAGCCCGCTCGACAATGTCGTCCGCCTGCGCGCGTGCCTCCTGGAGCCGCTCGCGGTACTCGGCGAGCAACTCGTCGGCCTGCTGGCGGGTGCGCTCGGCGACGTCGATCGATTCCTCGATCGCCTTCTGCCTGCGGTCGAGCGCCTCCTGGATCCGCGGGAACGCGAGCCGCTTGAGCAGGAACAACGCGGTTCCGAAGGTGAGCAGCGTCCAGATCATCAGGCCGAGACTCGGCGTGACCAGGAAGTTGCCGCCGGTGGAAGCTGCTGTGTCGAGCACGGACATGACTACGAGAGGAAGAAGGCGATCAGGCCGAAGATGAAGGCGTAGAACACGATCGCCTCCGTCAACGCGAACCCGAGCCACTGAATCGACGTGATCTCATC
>Ga0209839_10000300_pt1 | contig 25673 bp, 21 predicted proteins | sample OrgsoiDNA2013050_FD_185800 | JGI IMG/M metagenome (GOLD analysis project Ga0209839, IMG submission 185800) | Permafrost soil microbial communities from the Arctic, to analyse light accelerated degradation of dissolved organic matter (DOM) -... | ecosystem: Environmental > Terrestrial > Soil >... | reverse complement strand
GGCGTAGGCGATCAGAAACAGGCCGGTCTCAAGCAGCAGCGCTTCGGGCAGGTCGAGCAGGGGCGCGAGCGCGCCGGCGCCGAAGGTGAGCAGCACGGCCGACGCGCCGCTGAAGATGGCGTCGCCCAAGATGGCGCGGCGCAGAAATTGGGATGGATGGATCATGGCAGTTCTCCTTTTTCGGGGTTGAGTGGACGGTGTGGGTCAACGCGCCGGCTGGCGGAGCCAGGACCGGAGCAGAAACTGGAGCTGACGCAGCAGGCGGATCGGGCACAGCGTCTTGCCGATGCTGTTCTCGACCGCCTGCACATGCGCGAACACGAAGACGCCGGTGTTTTGGACCAGCGGCTCGGGCATGTTGAGCGCACATGCCAGCATCCGGGTTGCCAGATTGAGCAGCCACGGGATCGCGCCGGCGGGTGAGAAGGTGCTGAATCGGGAAAGCGTGCGCATGGTCATCTCCTGTGACGGCAAAGATGACCGGGGCGGATAGGGAATTCGATTACGTCGGAGGTAATGGAACGCATGAAATCCGCGTGATAGGTTTTGCACCATGAACGCACACACAGCCACGGCGCGAGCCGACCGAGTTAGGCCCGCCCATATCGGCGATCACTTGCGCGAATGGCGGCAACGCCGCCATCTCAGCCAGCTCGATCTTGCCGGCGACGCCGAGATTTCCGCGCGCCATTTGAGCTTCGTGGAAACCGGGCGCGCGGCGCCGTCGCGCGACATGGTGCTGAAGCTGGCGGAGCGGCTCGATGTACCCCTGCGCGAGCGCAATGTGCTGCTGGTGGCGGCGGGGTTTGCGCCGGCGTTTCCGCAGCGATCGCTCGACGATCCCGCGCTGAAATCCGCGCGGGCTGCGATCGATCTGGTGCTGCGAGCGCATGAGCCCAATCCGGCGCTGGCGTATGACCGGCACTGGAATCTGGTTTCGGCCAACCGCATGGTGATGCCGCTATTGGAAGGGATTCCGGCGCGACTGCTCGGCCAGCCCTTCAACATTCTGCGGCTCGCCTTTCATCCGGAGGCGCTGGCGGCGCGCACCGTCAATCTCGCCGAATGGTGCGGGCATCTTTTGGAGCGGCTGCATCGCCAGTGCGAGGCGACGGCGGATCCCGAACTGATAAAACTTTATTCCGAGCTGAAGGCCTATCCGATTCCGGCGCGGTCGGCGCCGCTGTCGGCCGACAATGTCGCGATCCCCTTCAGGATGCGGCTCGACGGCGACGTGCTGAGCTTTATTTCCACCACGATGATTTTCGGCACTCCGGTGGATATCACGCTGTCGGAGCTCGCGCTGGAGACGTTCTTTCCGGCTGACGATCTGACCGCCGAACGGATGCGAAGCATGGCCGCCAACCTGAAATAGCGCCTTGCCTGAGCTTTGGATGCTGATTATCTCTGGAACTTCCCGATCAGGAGGTTGCCATGAGCTCCCTAAAACCGCTTCAGATCGATATCGTCTCCGACGTGGTGTGCCCGTGGTGCTACATCGGCAAGCGCCGGATCGAGAACGCGCTGGCGCTGGCGCCGGACGTGCCGGTGGAGATCCACTGGCGGCCATTCTTTCTCAATTCCTGGGTGCCGCGCGAGGGCATCAGCCGCGACGAATACCTCACCGCGAAATTCGGCTCGCCCGAGGCCTACAAGGGCATCGCCGAACGCGTCGTCGACGCCGCCCGCGAAGAGGGCCTCACCTACCGGCCCGATCTCGTCAAGCGCCAGCCCAACACGACCGACTGCCATCGCCTGATTCACTGGGCCGACGCGATAGGCAAATCGGCCGAGATGAAGCAGCGGCTGATGGAATTGTATTTCAGGGACGGCGGCGATCTCACCGACACCGACGTGCTGGTGCAGGCGGCCGGCGATTGCGGGCTCGACGCCGACGATATCCGAAAGCGTCTCGCCACCGATGAGGACGTCGTGCTGATTTCGGCGCAAGCCAAGGATGCCTCCGACAAGGGGATCTCCGGCGTGCCGACATTTGTATTTGCGCAGAAATACGCGGTCTCCGGCGCCCAGCCGGCCGAGCAACTCGCCCGCGCCATCCGTGAGGTGTCGGGAGAGATCAACGCCCAGGCGGCGGAGTAGGGCGGGCAAAAAGTCGTAATCTTTGTCTTGATAATTTCTTATTTGTAGCTACGATAATTAGATGAAGATCACGTTCGATCCGGTCAAGCGCGCCGTTACGCTTGCGGAGCGCGGTCTGGATTTCGAAGATGCGGCAGAGCTTTTTCGTGGCGATACGCTGGATTCCCCCGATGACCGCTGGGACTATGGCGAACTACGAATGCTTACGGTCGGCCATCTTCGTGGACGCATGGTGATCGTGGTCTGGACGCCGCGCGGAAATACGCGGCACGTCATCTCGATGAGGAAAGCAAATGCCCGCGAAAAAACGCGCTTTGGGAAGCGATTTGAAAAAAATTGACCGCCGTGTCGTGCAGCCGCACGAATATGACGAGATTCCCGAATTGACCGAAGAGTGGTTTATATCCGCAGATCACCGTCGTGGCGGCAAACTGGTTCGGCGGGGGCGCCCGAAATCCGACGATCCCAAGCAGCTTGTCTCGCTGCGGCTCGATGCCGAGGTGCTGCGGTGGTTCAAGCGCACCGGCGCAGGATATCAGTCGCGCATTGGCGAAGTTCTTAAGCGTCATGTCCGGCAAAGTGCCGCACGCAAGAAGAAGGCGGGGTAATCGCTTCCACAATCACCGCCGTCATTCAGGGCGGGCGCTTATGGCAAAGCTCGTCATGCCCGGCCTTGTGCCGGGCATGGACGTCAAGAAATGGGGAAACGTCATGATCTATGAGTTGAGAACCTACACCGTGAAGCCCGGCACGATCGGCGACATGGTGAAGGCGGCGAGCACCTTGTCGCGCGATATCCGAAACGATGACTACGGCAAGCTTGAGGGCTACTGGTCGACCGAGATCGGCCCCCTCAATCAGGTCATGCACATGTGGAGCTACGGCAGTTTCGACGAACGTGCGAAAAAGCGCGCCGAACTCGCCGAGAACCCGCGCTGGACCGGCGAGTATATCCCGCTGATCCGTCCGCTGCTGGTGCGCCAGGATGTCCGCCTGCTCAACGCCATCAAGCCGCCGGTGGCCCCGGCATCGACCGGCAACATTTATGAACTCCGCAACTACCGCGCCAAGGCGGCCGGCGGGCTCAAGCAGTGGCTCGATGCGTTCACTGCCGTGCTGCCCGCCCGCGAGAAGTATTCAAAGATCGTGGGCCTCTGGCAGACCGAGGCAGGCCAGCCCAACGAAGCCTGCCACATCTGGGCCTATCCCGACCTGAACGCCCGCGCCGAGGCACGTGGCAATGCGATGAAAGATCCGGAATGGCAGGCGTTTCTCGGCAAAGGACCGGGATTCCTGGAAGAGATGCACTCGACCATCATGCTGCCCGCGCCGCACTCGCCGTTGAAGTAAGGCTGCCCCGCCCCGTCATCGCGAGCCAGCGGGTCGGCGCCAACGGGTCGCGCGAATGCGCCCGATCATGGCTCGCAAACCCTTTGCCGACTTCCGTCGGTCATGGCTTGCCGGTGTAAACCGCCAATTGAGCGTCGAAAGCCCGCTTGTAAGCGGGCCGCGCTTCGCCGCGGGCGACATAGGCCGCGAGATTCGGATACCCGTCCAGGATGCCCGATGATTTCAACCTGAGCAGCACCGACACCATCATCAGGTCGCCCGCGCTGAACCCACCATCGAGCCAGTCGGCCCTGCCAAGGCGAGCGGAAAGTTGCTTCAACCGGTCTTGGACGCGATCCTCGACCAGAGGCAGGCGCTCCTTGCTCCAGGGCTTATCGCTTTCCAGAAGCCTGGCGGTTCCGAGTTCAAGGATCGCCGGCTCCACCGTGTTGAGCGCGGCAAACATCCATGTGATCGCGCGCGCCCGCGCATCGGCATCGTCCGGCAGCAGGCCCGCATGGCGCTCGGCGATATGGAACACGATCGACCCTGTCTCGAACAGGGCGAGATCGCCTTCCTCGTAGGTCGGAATCTGGCCGAAAGGATGAAGCGCCAGATGCGCGGGTTCCTTCATCGCACGAAATGAAACAAGGCGAACCTCGTAGGGTTGGCCGACTTCTTCAAGCGCCCAGCGAACGCGCGTATCACGCGCCAGTCCCCTGCCGCCATCGGGTGACCGCTCAAAGGCAGTAATGGTGATGGTCATCGTGCGGCTCCTCCTTGGCGAAAATCATCGGCTGCGGGGCTGGCTGGCTGTCAAGGCAAACTCACCGAGATTGAAGACGACCCCGTTCGATGTCCGGTTTGTCCGCATGGCAGAGCTTTGCAAACTCTGATTCCATCTTATGTTCAACGAATCTACCCGACGGGCAAATCACCCAAAAGTCTGTAAAGCCCCTTTGGCAAAAATATTCTGATTTTCCGAAATTGCAAATCAGTCTATATTCACCGCATCCCGCTCTACTCGGAGGGGCGTTTCGCGAACGTCACGGACGTCGGGGCGGGATGCGGTGGACGCAAGCGGCGCGCGAGACGGGCGATGCAGCTAGCGGACGGCCAAGTCGTGTGGTCCTGACACCTCGACGCTGGTGTCAAGTTCTTGAGAAACAAGTTTCTCAGGGATGACGGTGGCAAAAGAGCCCGATCGCCGGGGAGAGCACGAAGCAAACCGTAAAACCATTGCGCGGGGAATGCCGGGTGATTCCGGTGTGACCGTGGCTACTACGTGCACACTTTTTGCCGCGGCGCATCGGCGCCCGGCATTCCCTGCGCCCTCTGATCAGAGGGTTAAGGAAAATTCCGGTAAAACTTGGGCGAAACGCGCCGCGAGGCCGCGAATCTGCGTTTGCATGCAATGCTGTTTGAAATTTGAATCAACACAAGTCCATCCGCTCAGGCGCGCCTCACGCCCCCTTCAAATAATAATTCGCGCGTTTGCCGAGCGCGATCCGTCTCAGCACGCGGCGCATCTCAAGCGAGGCGCGCAGGGGCCGGATAGCCGTGGTCACTGTGCGATAGAACGCGAGCTTTAACGCATCCCGCACCGGCTGGACGCCCGGCGGCGGTTGCGGCAGGCCCAGTCCGCGCAGCATTGAATTGAAGAAATGCAAATCGTTGCGGCGGCGCACTTCGCGGGTCTTCCAGGTGATCGCCATCGAGATCGAATATGAATCCGCGGTCCGCACCCAGTGCGGCCACTGATACGGTACAAAGCAGCCGTCGCCCGCGAACAGGTGAAATTCGATGGCGCGCGACGCCAAATGCTCGTCGTATTTCAGGTTGCGATGCCTGGTCATCGAGCGCTCGATTTCGTCGTCGGAGACGATGGCGCGGTCGCTGTTGTCGAAGATCGTGAAGAACTTTTCGCCATGGATGTGCACGAAGAAATTGTCCTCGCTGTCGAGATGGAACGGCGTGGTCGAATTCGGCGAGGACACGAACAAAAACCCCTCGACCTGCTCGAAGTCGGCATCGAGCAGGCTGTTGAAGCCGCGCGCGCGGGCCACCGAAAGCAGCGTGTCTTCCAGCAGCCGGCGATATGGCGGCGAATTCTCCACGCGTTTGAGCACCATCCATGCGCCGGAGGTCTCGATGCTCTTCACCACTTCGACCGGATCGAGATCGAGGTGAGGGATCGCATCCGGATCCTGGCTGATCGCGACCTTGCCTGAATTGTATTCGATCAGGTCGCGCGGCAGCTCGGCGGCGAGCTGCGCGATGCGCGGCAGCGTCAGCAGCGGATGGCCGGCCAGCTTGTGGCGGATCGCGAACGGTTTTAGGGGAAACTCGCGCCTCAGCGCGGCGTTGCCGGCGGTAATCACCGGTGCGACGGCGGCGCCCTCGTTCATGACGATGTCTCCCGGCGTCTGCGGATGAAATGAACGGCGCGGCGCACCGGTTCGCGGATCAACCGGCGCAGCGTTATCGCCGCATGGATCAGCGACACCATGGGATCGTTTCGCCGCAGCGGAATCAGGACGTCGCCGATCGCAAGGCGGCCGCGCCAGATCGGATTGATCATCGGATGATCGGCGCCCGCGGTAGAATCCGCCATTGCCATCGCGGGATCGGCGCACAGGTGTCGCGTCAGATCCAGCGTCAGCTGCACGCCGGGCGACAGTTTGGCAAACCGCTCGTCGACGCCGAGCTTGAAGTAGAATGCGCGATCCAGGTGCCGCAGCACGATCGCGGCCGCGACCGCCGTATCGCCGGCCCGCAGCGTCACGATCTCGCATTGGCCGATTTCAGCAAGCGCCCTGGCCGCACGCCGGACAAAGCTGGCATCGCCCTCGTCCTGAACGAGCGCGGTACCGCGCTTCGCCTTCCAGCCGCTGGCCTCGAGGTTGAGGAATATCTCGAGCGCGGATGCGACGTCTGTGGGCGTACGCGCCACATCGAAATGGACGGCGCCGTGCTCGGCCAGGCGATGGCGCTGGCGGCGCAGTTCCTTGAGTTTCTTGGGTCCCAGCGCGTCGCGCAGCAGTTCATCGGCATCCCGCGTCGCATCGAGACAGGCGCGGACATGGGATTGCAGCACCAGCGGACGCATGCCGTCTCGCTGCAATAGTTCCGTGAAAACCTTCATGGCTGCGCCATCCAGCGGTACATCGCGCAGGATCAGCGCATGGGCGCCGGCTTTCCGCGCCTCAAGCATCAGCCCGGCGACGGCGTCGTTGGCCATGTCGCGATCGATCAGCGGCGTGGCAAGCGTGCCGTAGGGATCGGCGCTCACCAAAGCGGGCAGCGGGATCCTGTAAGCGCGCCACAGCGAAATCACCGGCACCAGGCCGATCAGGCTCGTCGTTCCCTCTTGCGCCGTCGGAGCATCGCGCCAGGCGCCGAGCGCGGATACGCCGGTGCGGCCGCGCGCGAAGGCGTTGACCGCCAATTCCCAGTCGGGCAGATAATAGCCGTTCGGCTCGACGGCGCGTTCGGCCAGCCGGCGCCATTGGCTCGCGGTGATGTCGCTGAGCGGCGCGAGCGTATCGCGATCGGGCGAAGCTGCTCCCGCCTGCGGGCGCGCGCCGATGCTATCCTTCAGCAATGCGCGGCGGACCACCGCCGAATTCGCAATCTCGACCACGTCCCCGGTTCCCCGTTTGCGGAGCCCGCGGAGCCAAATAGCGCCGCTCATTCCACCGCGTTGTCGGGGAAATGCTAGCGGAAAGATTGGAAGATACCGTTGGTGCGGGGAGTCAATTCGAGCGGTATTGTTAGCCGAGCGTTCATCATTCCGGCGCCGCAACCGCCGCAGCGGCAACCGTTGCTAGGCTGCGTGGCCGCGTTCGAGCGTTTCGGCTGTGGCGTCGTGCGTCAGCAGGAATTGGCTTTCGAATGCTTGAGCCGGCATCGGCCGGCCGAAGAAATAGCCCTGTCCCTGTTCGCAGCCCATGCTCATCAGCAAGTCGGCGGTGGCCCGGGTCTCGATGCCCTCCGCGATCAGCGACAAGCCCAGTTGCCTGGAAAGACCGATGGTCGAACCGACGATCGCCGCATCGTCGGAATCGGCGCGCAGCTCGATCACGAATGACCTGTCGATCTTGAGTCCATCGAGCGGGAATTTCTTGAGATAGCTGAGGCTGGCATAACCGGTGCCGAAGTCGTCGAAGACAACGCGAACGCCGAGTTCCTGAATCCGTCGAAATATGTCGAGCACTCTCTCTTCGTCCAACAGCAGGATGTCCTCGGTCACCTCCAGTTCGAGCAGGGCAGGCGTCAGGCCGGTGATGTCGAGGATCTCCGCGACCGAGCCTGCAAGGTCGCCCGACCGAAGCTGCGAGGGCGAAAGATTGACGCTGACGCGGACGTCACGTCCGGCTTGCTCCCAAACCCGCGCCTGTCGGCAAGCGGTTTCGAGAACCCATTCCGCAATCCGATCCGAAATCGATGAAGTATTGACGACCGGCATGAATTCCGCGGGTGAGACCAGGCCACGGACGGGATGATGCCAGCGAATAAGGGCCTCCGCGCCGATCAGGCCGCCGTCCGCCAGACGAACCTGCGGCTGATAGAACAATTCGAATTCCTTGCGCTCGGCGGCGCGAACCAATTCGGCCTCAAGCGTCAATCGTGCCTCGAGTTCCGCTCTGATGCTGCTGTCGAATAGCACGTGACCGCCGCGCTTGGTCGCCTTGGCGCGACAAAACGCCAGATGGCTGTTGCCCAGCATTTCGTCAGCCGTCATGCCGCCGCCTGGATGGATGGCTACGCCGATATTGACCTTGACGCGGTGCAGACGCGTTCCAGTCAAAAGCGGCGTCTTGAACGTGAGCGAGATGCGTTCGGACAATTGTGCGACGGTTTCAGTCATCTCGGTGGACGGGATCGCGATGGCAAATTCATCGCCGCTCAGCCGTGCGACTACTCCTGCGCCGTCCATCTCGGCCTTCAATCGTTCGGACACGGCACGCAACACGAGATCGCCGCAGGCATGGCCCAGCATGTCGTTGATCTGCTGGAAGCCGTCGAGGCCAACCACCAGCAGCGCTACTTCGCCCGCCGCCTTTTCCGCGGTGGCTATCATCGCAGCCAGTTCCGAGTGAAGGGTGTTGCGGTTGGCCAGTCCGGTCAGCGAATCGTATTCCGCCAGATATCTGATCCGTTCGGCCTCGCGCTTTCGCACCGATATGTCGCGCAGGATCGCGCCATATTGGAAGCCATCGGTGCCCAGCCAACCGGACAAGCAGGCCTCGACGGCAAACACATCGCCGTTCTTGCGACGGCCGTCGAATTCCATGACGAGGCCGCCCGCGCGCTGCGATTGGGCGCGCGCCTCCTCGCAGGAGGAAATCGATTCCGGCGAGGCGTTGGTTTGGCCAGCGCAAATCCGGTCGAACGGCTGGCCGATCATTTCCGCAGCGTCGTAGCCGAAAATCGCAACCGCTCCGGGATTCCACACCGTGATCAGGTGGTTCGAGTCGGTGCACACCAGGCCGTCGCCCAGGGACATCGCGATGCGCTGAAAGCGGTTCTCGGCGATGCGGCCGAGCACACCCCGGAAATCGATTTCATCCAGAGCAATGGCGGCGATGTAGACGGCGATCGCGGTATGAAACAGCGACGTATCGAGAACGAGGGGCAGCTTGGCCTGCAGCAGGGTTGCGCAGGCTTCAACCAAGGCCGCCATTCCGGCGAGCACGACAACCCTGATGCCGGCGGGGAGGCGGCGCCACGAGACCATCACGATCAGCGCGATGACGAATAGTCCAGCCAGCGTCACGATATCCGAGGTCTGGCGCAGGATGCGGTTCTGCAGGATCGATTCGGCCGCGAGGGCCTGCAGCAGAGGTCCGGAGACGAGGTTGCCGTTCGGAACGCTGAAGCGATCGCCAAGTTCAAGAGCGGTGCCGCCGATGACGACCTTCTTGTTCCGGAGCTTGGCCAGCGTTGCCTCGTCGCCACGCAGCACGTCGATGTAGGAGACCTTCGGGATGGAGGCGGTAAGGATACTGAAATCGATCAGGAATGGCTCGCGCTTTACCGCATATTGCCCCGCCAATATCGCACCCATCGATGGCAGAAATTGTCCATCGAGGTTCTCGCCAAAGGGGTAGTGCCGGACAAGGCCATCCGGCTCGATGGCGACATTCACGACCGCCGGCCATGAATGCTCGCCAAATAGCTTCAGCGGACGATTGATATGAACAGCCGTTGTATCGCCGCCGTAGGCTCCCGGCTGCTTGAAGGACGGCAACACCACGGATCCGCCCGCGCTTCGAAGCGCATCGGCAAATGCCTGGTCTGTCGCCGCGTCGGACGGCGTGCTGAAATCGACGTCGAATACGATGTCCCGAACATCGGCGCTTTCCAGCCGCCGCAGCAAGTCGGCATGGAGGCGGCGTGGCCATGGCCAGACTCCGATTTTCTCGATCGAGGGAGCATCGATCGCAACAACGACAACGTCGCCGGTGGCCTGACGCGGCACCCAGGCGAACCGCAAATCGGTCAGTGCATTGCGGAGCATGCCGTGCCAGCCGGACGACAGCACGATGGCCAGTGCAACCACCACAAGGATATGCGGCCGATAGTGTTTCAAGTTGTCCCCATCTTCACATCCCCTAGCCGCCCCGCGTGCCGGTCCGGCGGTTTAAGAATTATTCGGCCTATTTGTAATGGCCGTAGGCGTGGCCCTTGCCATTGTTTCCGTTGCCGTTCGCGCCGCTGCTGCCCGTGACTCCAGCTACGATTCCAGTCACGCCCGAGATTGTTCCCGCGGTGACCCCGGTTGCCACGTTGACAGCGGTTGCAATGCTGGCGTTGCCACCGCTGCTGCCGTATGAACTGCCGCTGCTGCTGCCGTTTGAACTGCCGCTGCTGTTGCCGCTTGAACTGCCGCTGCTGTTGCCGCTTGAATTGCCACTGCTGCTGCCGCTTGAACTGCCGCTGGTACCGCTTGCGGCGCTGGACGTCGTCGTCCCGGCTTCGTGCGAAGCCCAAACCGTATCCTTGTCGGCGACGTTTCGCGCCGTACCCGGCGTTGAACTCCCGCCGTGGGCGAGACCGTGGGTGACCTTGTGGAAATTCAGCCTGACTTCACCCAGCGACGCCGATATCCGCGTTACACCGTGCCTCGCGCCGCCGGCATCACCGTGTCCGAGCGCGCGGTTGAATTGGCCGTTGGCGGCGTGGCGTGGCGCGGAAAGTCCGGATTTCGGAACCATGATCTGTTGGATGGTCGATGCGCGCGGCCGGCCTTGCTCGATCGGACTGAAACTGCCGGTTCCGCTCAACGAAAGGCCGGGCTTGCCCTGCGCAAAGGCGGTCGCGACCTGTCCGGGCATCACTTGCGCGATCTGTCCCGACCTGAAGTCCGCGACCTCGACCTGTCCTCTGATCACGTCGATGCGGGTGCCGGCGGCGTCGACGGAGACGCGAAACTGCGTGCCCTTGACGACCGCGGCGAGGTAGGGGGTCTCGACCTCGAAATGCTTGACGTTGCGTTTTTCCACATCCAGCAGGATCGAGCCTGCCTGCTGCACGATCGTCGTCGACAGCCCGTCCTTCTTCTCTGTGGGCAAGCCGACCACCGAGTTCGGCGAGACCAGAATTGTTTCCTCGCCGCGCACCAAGAGGACGCGCCCGTTGCGGCCGGTTCGGATGGTGTCGCCTGGTTTCAAGACGTCTTGCTGGCCGAGCGAGACCTGCTGGGCGCCCGTCGCGGTCATCCATACTTCGCCGGATGATTTGTTGACCGACCAGGCTTCCCCTTCACCGGCGCGCGCATTGGAGGCCGCACCGAGAGCGAGTGCCATCACCAGGATGCGCCCAAACCTGCCAGCTCTGATCATTGAACACTCCGTCAACCCGCGACCCACACGCAGGCTTAGCGAAGAAGTTTCAAGATTGAGTGATTGCGACCGGCCGGTTTGCCGCGCCGTCTTAACGATTCGTTGACCATAAAAACCTATGAAAAATCATGCGGCTAGCAGCTGTCCAGGCAATCACCGTCCGTCATCCGTGGAACTACGGATGCGCGGTAATGGGGTCGGGGGCAGTGCGGCGTCCCGTTACCGTCAGGTTCGCTTTCGCGGTGCTGGCGCTGATGATCGCGTCGCTGGTCCCGGCGAAGGCGCAGCAGGCCAGCCCGTCCGGTTTTGATCCGCGACAGACAGAAAAATATTTCGACGCATCGCCGTTCGGACCGACGCCGGCAGCTCGATCCGCCTTGCGGATGCCGCGGCTGGCGCGGTCGGAGGTATCGGCGGATTCGAAACCGCTGTTGAAGTTGCGCCGGATCTCGCTGACCGGCGCCCGGGCGATACCGGCCGATCTGCTCGCAACGGCGTATCAACCTTATCTCGGAAAAGAAGTCTCGCAGGCAGATCTGGTGGCCATCGCCGCAGGCATCAGCGATCTCTATCGCGCTGCCGGCTTTCACTTGAGCCGCGCCATCGTTCCACCGCAGGATATCCGGGACGGCCAGGTCCGTCTTGAGATGATCGAAGGCAGCATCACGGAAGTCGCGCTGAAAGGCGACGGCGCGGAGCGTTTCGGTGTGCGGACGCTGCTCGGCCCGGTTTTGGCGGAACAGCCCTCGCGACTGCCGACGCTGGAGCGGCAGCTGCTGCTGATCAACGGCCGGCCGGGCGTGTCCATCGCCGATACCGCGCTCGAGGAGATCGGTGTCGCGACGGGTCGTTTCCGCCTCGTCGTCCATCTGAAGACCTGGCAGGTCTACACCTCGTTCGGGGTCGACAATCTCGGCTCTTCAGCGGTGGGCCCCTGGCAGGGCTACGCAACGGGCGCCTTCAATTCCTATCTGCTGCCCGGCGATACGCTGGCGCTCAATCTGTCGACCACGCCCGCCGATCCGCGACAGCTTGGGTTTGGCCGGCTGTCCTACGATGTTCCGGTTGGCACCGACGGGGTGCGGATCGGCGCGTCCGCCCTGTACAGCGAGGTTCGGCCCGGCGACGTCAGGCGCCTCTACAACGACGCCACCAGGACCTATTCCTTCGAGATTCGCGGCAGCGTCGTTCCGCTGCAGTCGCAGAACTCGACGCTGACGCTCACCTCGGCCGCAGGCTTCAGCAACGTCTCCGAGAGCGATGTGTTCGGCCCGTTCTACAACGATCACATCCGCACCGTGAGCCTGACCTCGGACTACCGGCTGAAGGACAATTTCGGGGGCAACAATTATTTCACGCTGACGTGGCGGCAGGGGCTCGATATCCTCGGCGCCTCGCACAAGGACGACGATTTTCTGTCGCGCGACGGCGCGTCCGGCAAATTCTCGGTGATGGATCTCTGGTTCACGCGCTATCAGACTCTTTCCGACGCCTGGTCGGTGAAGATGGCCGCGGCCGGCCAGATCGCGTCCGGCCCGGTTTTCACCTCACAGCAATTCTACCTCGGAGGTGCCGCGTTCGGGCGAGGCTATGGCAGTGCCGAGATCAGCGGCGACAATGGCGTCGCCGGTTCGCTCGAACTGCGGTTCGATCAGAAACTGAATTTCCAGTACCTGACGGGCTATCAGCTTTACGGTTTTGCCGACGCCGGCGTGGCCTGGAATGACGGCTACAGGTACACCGACGGTCTTTCGCTCACCTCTGCCGGCGCCGGCGTTCGTTTTTTTCTGGGCGGCGATCTGCGGGCCGACATCGCCGTCGCGGTGCCGCTTGGCTACCGCGCGCCCGACAACTCAAGCCGCAGCGCCAGGCTTTTGTTTTCGCTGTCGAACTCCTTCAAGCTCTGTCCGGAAAGAGCACAGGCGCGCTGCCTTTAGGCCGGTCGGAGTTCGGCGACCAACGGTCCGTGTCAGGTTCGACGGAACTTGCGGGGCTCAGCGACATTGCCCTGCACCGCGCTACCGCGGCCCAAGGGAGAAATGTCAAAATGAATCGTTTTCTGCTGATCGCTGCCACAGCTCTCTGCGCATTGACGATAATGCCCATGCAGCCGGCCGCGGCGATGCCGATGTCGCCGCTGGCCCCCGTCGCTGCGCAAGCCGGCGTCGATACCATTCTGGTGCGCGGTGGCCACGGTCATGGTCACGGGCATATGGGGCGTGGAGGTCGCGGCCATCATTACGGTTGGGGCCGAGGCCACGGGCATCACTATGGATGGTCACGTGGCAGACATTTCGGATAGCATTTGACTGCGGGAAATTCTGAAGGCGGGCAACCTCGGTTCCCCCGGCGCGTTCCGGCGCTGGATCGCGCCACACTGGCAACCATTCCCCGCGTTGATCGAGGCATAGCATGACCCGCCGAACTTGTGTCGGCGGGTCATGCTACGGTGCAAGCTGCCCCTTGCGGTGGGGGGGCGGGGACCACGCTCACCGAAAAGTCCGGTTGCAAGGACCGTCCGCGCTACCATTTCAGCGTCGATCCCGTCACCACGCTTTCAACGGCACGCGCTTTTAGGGCTGCCACTCGACGCATCCGTAGACGATGCCGAGCAGGATGCCGAACCCCATTTCAAATCCCGGGCAGGCGTGGGTCGGATGCGGCGTCAGGCTGCGATTGCCGCCGAACAGCGGACGGACATCGGTAATGCCGTTGCGGAGATCTTCCTGGGTCGCCCTGACGACGCTGAGATAGATCTTGTCGCCGGCACGGACCTGCACCGGATGCGTGGTTCCGAGCGTATGGTCCTTGACCGCCATGCGCCACAGCGCATCCGGCGTCGGCGTCATCTGCATCGTCTCCTGCATCGGCTGTTCGATCACCTCATGGGCCTTGGCAAATTCGTCCGGCTCCGAACTTTTTTTCAATTTTGCCTGCAGGGCAAACAGCGTCGCGGTCTTCTGCCAGGTCTTCACGATGGTGATGAGGTTGCCGTTGATCGTCGGCAGCGCGCCCATCATTACCCCGACAATGGTTCGCGCCAGGAGATCGTTATCCTCGGGGTTCGGAAATTCCTCGAACAGCGCCTTGGTGATGGCGCCGACCGGAGGGTTTTTCGGATCGCGCCGTGAAACCACGAATTTGTTGACCGCTTCCCGCAGGATCTGGCCGGTGCGCTGCCCGATATGGGTCAGCAGCAAATCCGGGTCGGGATGAACGATGTAGCCGGAAGGCGGGGTGTAATCGCCCGGGCAGCGCGCCGGCCCCACAAGGTTCGACAACCGAAAGCCGCCCGCCTGCACGAATTCCCCATCGGGGATATCCCACCAGTGATTGCAGATGCCCGCAAAGACGGTGTCGGAAACCTTCACGATGTCGAAGTCGGCGGGATCGGGCAGGGCAGCCAGCGCGGCGCGCGTCTCCTTCAGGGCAAAAGCAAATGCCTCTTTCCTGGTGACGCGTCCGATCGCTTCGTTCGGCTTGGTCGATTGCTTGACGTATTCCGGTCCCCAATCCATGCCGAGATAGATCAAGCCGATGCTTTGGTTCATGCGCGCCTGATAGCCCTCGATGGTGTAATTGCCGTCGGCGTTGAGAAGAACCTGCATCACCAGTTCCTTGCTGGTCACCAGAATGCCGTCGGGGGTTCGCCCGACGCCGCCTTCCTGGTTTTCCGACCAGGTCGCTGCGGCCTTGGCATGCTTCTCGGAAAGATGTTCGAGCATCATGCCCCACAAACTGCCGAGGCCCTGAGCGGTAGTCCTCGCAAAGCTGCCCACGGCGTCAATCGGTTTGGTTCCATCGGCATTTGGCGACATTGGGTTCTCCTGTAAAATTATCGCGCGGTGTAGCCCGCGCCGTGATGCACGCGATTAAAATTTCCGTCCAATAGGCGATCAACGCTTTGCTTCGTCTTCATGAAGCTGGCGCGTTGCCAAGGTGATGGTCCGCAAAGTCATGGCCCGCAAAGTCATGGTCCGCACTGAATTCGTTCCCCGACGGCGCGGCCGCCGTCGAGTGTCTAAAGCAGCAAGGAATTTTTTCGGAAAATGATGGAAATTCGTGACGGAGAGAAGAAATAAAAGCAGTCGTTTGGTTTTATTGATCCCCTTTTATCTGGCATGACGCGTCGATCGGGCCATCGATGGGCTTTGGCATTTTGCAAGCTGAGGTTGCCTTTTGCAATGCAAATTGCAGCCGGTCGATAAATCTTTCGCTGATCCGGCAGAGGGCATCTTGTCATCGGTGTGATCGAGATCATTCACCATCTAAACCAGCCCGGCCAGCGCGGCGCGGGCGTTGCGGACGTCGCGCGTCGTCTCGCCACCCTCGATCGCGGCCAGGATCGGCTCCAGCATCGCGCGGGGATCGCTGTCCGACCCGGTGTCGCGCCACAACTGCGCGAGGTCGGCAGCCGCGCGCAGTTCGAGCAGACGCGCTTCCTGGCCGCGGGCGACCTCGATGGCTTTTTTGAAACAGGCTTCCGCACGCAGCCGATCCGGCTCCGGCCGTTTGAGCGCAACGTGCCCGCAAAGCCGATGCAAATCGGCGAGCCAGTAACGCTCCCCGGATTGCTCGACAAAGGCGAAACCTTCTTCCAGTGCGGCTTCGGCCCCGGCCAGATCTCCCGCGGTCAGCAGCGCCTCGGCAAGATTGCTTTTGATGATGGAGTTTCCGGCATTTCCACCCGATCTGCGCAACGCGTCGAGCGCTGCACGAAGGACCGCGATGTTTTTCTCGACAGGGTCACGCATGGCGCAGGCGTAGGCGTGGAGGTAGCTGGCGAGCAGACGAATTTGCTCCACCCTTTTTTCGGCGCAATAGGCCGCGAGTTCGGCGCTCTCACGCTCCAGGGCCTCAAGATCACCCAACACCAGCTTGGGCCATGTCTGGGAGGAAAATGTCGCGGAAGCGACGGTGGTGGCGTGCCCGTGACTTAGCAGTTCAATCCGCACCTGTTCGCCGAGTTGCGCGGCGCTGTCGAGCAGGCCGAGCGACAGCCGCACCAATACTTCGAAGGAAAGCAAAGCGAGGCCTTGATCCCAACTGAACCGATAGCCGAGCGCCCGCTGCCGGCGCGGGTCGCAGTATTGGTTGCCCTTTTGCAGGCTTTGCAACGCTTCACGGTTCTTTCCGGCATAAAACTGAAGCGTCCCGAGCTGACGGTACCCGACGACCCGGTAGGTCGGATCATCCTGGCGCTCCGCGACTTCAATGATTTGATGGGCAAAATCGAGCGCCTGCTGCAATCGCGCCGTCAGGGTGGAGGCGGAGCAAAGCCCGTACAGAATGGACACGCGCTGCAAATCCGTGCCGACTCCCCGGTCCAGCAGCTGTTTCGCATCCGCAAGGGCGGCGAATGTTTCCGGCGCAGAAATGCTTTTCAGAGGGATCATCGCGTTGGCGCGGGCGACCAGAAGTCCCAATTCGAGCGCGTCGCGTTGCGGCCCCTCGGTCATGCGCGGGATCAACGCCAGGCCGGCGCTGGCGTGATGCTCGGCCTCCACCGGGGCCGACTGCGACAGCGCCAGTTCGGCGGCCGCCAGCCAGTAGGGCGCCGCCTGCTCGGCGAGCCCCGCTTCGGCGAAATGATGCGCGATGATGGCGGGCTGGTGTTCCTCCTTCGCGGAGCGCTCCTTCAGTACCTGCGCAATATCGGCATGAATGCGCTGACGCCGGCCGCGCAACAGCGACACGTAGGCGGTATCCTGCACCAGCGCATGCTTGAAAATGTAGCTGGCCTTGGGCGGCGTACCGCGACCGTAAATCAGTTCGGTTTCCATGAGCTGCTGCAGCGCGTTGTGCAATGCCTGCCCTCTGACCGGCGATACCGCTTCCAACAGATCGTAGGAGAACTCGCGCCCGATCGTCGCCCCGATCTGCGCGATCTCCCTGATCGGCGACAGGCGATCGAGCCGGGCCGTCAGCGAATCGTGCAGCGTCGAGGGGATGGCCAGCGGCGTCAACGCGGCGGCGAGAACATAGGCGCCGTTCTCCTCGCGCAACAGGCCGGATTCCAGCACGCTCTTGGTCAGCTCCTCCACGAACAGCGGCACGCCGTCGGTCTTTGCAATGATCTGATCGAGCACTTCGTCAGGCAACGCCCTGCTTGACATGATGCGATCGATCATGGTGACGACCTGGCTTCGTTCGAAACGGTTGAGCGCGACGGCGGTGAAATGCGGACGACCGATCCAGGGCGCCACGAACTCCGGCCGGGCCGTCATCACAATCAACACGGCGAGGTCTTGCACTTTCTCGACGAGCCGGCCGGTCAGATCGAGCGAGGTGGGATCGATCCAATGCGCATCTTCGAGCAGCATCACGACCGGCACCGATTTGGCAATTCCGACCACCATCGCGATCAGCACGGCGATGGTTCGCTCCTTGACCTCGCTCGGGGACATTTCGAGTGCCGGATATCGCCCCTCGGTCGGGATCGCCAGCAGCGACGCAAGATAAGGCACGAACTCGCCGACGTCCAACCCCGCGCTCAAGACCATCGTCTCCAATTTGTCGAGCCGCGCGGCGGCCGGTTCGCCGCTGACAAAACCCGCGCTACGCCAGATTTGGCCTATCACGGGATGGAACGCGTCGTTGCCGTGATGCGGCGAGCATTGATAGCGGAAGGCCAGATGGCGTTCGTCGCCAATGCGTTCGCGCAGCGCGGCCAGAATGCGCGACTTGCCGATGCCGGCCTCTCCCGACAACAGCACGACATGACCCTCGCCCTTGGTAGCGCGGCGCCAGCGGTTGATGAGAAGCGCGATCTCCTGCTCGCGGCCGACGAACGGCGTCATGGCCTCCGAGCGCGACGCCTCGAACCGGCTGACGTTCTCGCTCACGCGCAGGATCTGCCAGGCGGGAACCGGGGACTTGAAACCCTTTAATTCCAGTGGCCCGAGCGGCTCCAATACGAAGTGCCTGCCGAGCAACCTTCGCGTCGATTCGGAGACCACGACAGTACCGGGCTCAGCCAGGGTTTGCAGCCGCGCGGCGAGATTGGGTGTGTCTCCGACGACGCCGCGCTCGCGCGCCTCGCCTTCGCCGATCAGCTCGCCGACGACGACCAGGCCGGTTGAAATGCCGATCCGCACCTCGAGTGCGATGCCGCGCTCGCGCCGCAGTTTCCCCACCGCTTCCACCAGCGCGATGCTGGCGCGGGTTGCACGTTCGGCGTCATCCTCATGGGCGCGGGGATAGCCGAAATAGACGCTCGCGCCGTCCCCGGTCCACTTGGCGACGTGGCCGTCGAAGCGCGTTACCGCCGCCGCGACCGTGCGCTGAAACGCGCGGAGCAGGTCGCCCATGTCCTCCGGATCGAGTTGCGCCGTCAACGCGGTCGAGTCGACGAGATCGCAGAACATCACGGTCAATTGACGTCGATCGGCGGCGTCTTGCGGCTTCGCCGAAGACGCCTTGACCGGTGCTTCACCGGCAAGCTCGCGGATCGCGCGCAGCATCCTCAGCCTGTGGCCGAGTGCAATACCGAGGTCCTTGAGGTGCTGGTCGGTCAGCTCGGTCAGGACGTCGGCGTCGATCGCGCTTTCGCGAAAAACGGCTTCGTATTGACTGAGGCCCAGACCGCTTAGCCAGGTTCCGACATCCATTTATGGCCGACCCCTCATTGGTGCGGGGCGCCGGGCCAGACGAAATCCGGCATCCAGAATTGCCCTCAACTGTAACCTCCTCGCATTTCGTCGATTTTTGGCCTGGGCGCAATTCCCGGGTGCCGTGGAAAATCGCGGTCGGCCGGTCAAACCCGCACCGATTTTCTATATTTTTATACCAGAAGTTCGCCTTCGCTGAATTACACGCGTGGAGACGTAATGGAAGGCCTGTCCGATCTCGCGGCGGCCGGCGCTCGTTGTTGTGTCAGCGGCCTCGCGGGCTCCCCGGCGTGGGCTGGCGGACATCAGCCAGCCGGACCGCCGTCGTGGACAATCAGATCGGCTGGTAGGTCTCGGATACGCAGTTATCGTCGGCTTCGGCGCGCCGCCGGTCGACGATGGTGCCGCCACTGATCGTGACGCGATAGGTCTCGGTGCCCAGCGGTTTGCCCATGACGGACGTAAGCTCGGCCCTGACGCAGGCGCTCCAGCCTGAGCCGTACGGTTCGTGATGCGGCGGCGAGACCCGCACCTGGCGCGGGTACGACGCGGCAGTGAATACCGAATCCAGTTGTTCGTGGATCAGCCGGCCGACATCCGGCGGCGCTTCGGGCGGCGGCGCCTCGCTGGCCGTGGCGCGCATGAACTCCGGCACCGGCGAGCGGCTGTCGGCGATGCCGCAGCCTGAAAGCGCGATCACCGCGCCCACCATCAACGCCGAATGAACAATTTGCCGCAACATCCGCCGATATTATCCCGCCACGGGCGGCATGGGGTGCGGTCGCGGTCAATTCGCGCGCCCCTGGCGATCAAAAATTGCTGAAGCGTGAGAAGAGCAAGTTTATCGTGCGCCGCCACGACGATTCCTTGTTTGTGGTGATGTGGTTGCGTAGGTTTGGAGCAGAATGCCAGGGAGAGCGGCGATGAAGACCCTCACGGTTGCAGCGGTGATGCTGGCATTGATTGCAATACCGGCGCACGCCCAGATGCAGGGCAAGCGCCATACCGGCAGCGACGAAAAGAAAACCGGCCAGAAGGAAAACAAGGTCGACGAGAAGGCTTACAAGGCGGCGCTCGAAAGAATCCCGGATTCCAAGGAAAAATATGATCCGTGGGGCATCGCGCGGCCCGCTGATACCGCCAAGAAACCGAAATAGCCGGGTTTGTCGGATCGAGGTTTGAACCTCCGCAGGATGACAACTGACTTACTTGTTATCCTGGAGGTAAGCCCATGCTTCGTTCTGTCCTTCGCCATGCACTTCTGGCCGCCGGTATTCTACTGGGCTCGCACGCGGCGTTTGCCGAGAATCGCGTTGCGCTCGTGATCGGCCAGTCAAACTACCATTCGGTGGTCGCGCTTCCCAATCCGGCCAACGACGCCAAGGCCATGTCCCGGTTGCTTGGCGATGCCGGATTCGACGTCACGAGTGCTGCCGATCTCTCGCAGAACGAGATGCGTGAAAAAGTCGGCGATTTCGCGGCAAAAGTGGCGGCAAAGGGCCCTGACACCGTCGCACTGGTGTTCTATGCGGGCCATGGCCTGCAGATCGACGGCGAGAATTTCCTGGTGCCTGTCGACGTCGATCCGAAACGGGAAGCCGACATTCCGCTGCAGGCGATACGCCTCAACGATGTTCTGAACACGCTGACATCGGTGCCGAGCAAGACCCGCATCTTGCTGCTCGATGCCTGCCGCAACAACCCGTTCCCCGCGATCAACGGGACCGCCGGGCGCGGGCTGGCGATCGTCGATGCCAAGACCGGCGCTCCCGGCACGTTTATGTCGTTTTCGACGTCGCCAGGTGCCGAAGCCGAGGACGGCAGCGGCGCCGACAGTCCCTACACGACAGCACTGCTTTCGGCCGCCAAGGAGCCGGGGCTTTCGATCGAAGAAACCTTCAAGCGCGTGCGGGTTTCCGTCAACAAGGTGACCGAGGGGCGGCAAACCCCCTGGGACAGTTCCTCGCTGACCGACGACTTCAGATTTTTTTCCGGGCCCAGCGCAGCCGCACCGGCTCCGAAGCCCGTGGCTTTGAAGCGCACCGTCGATCAATGGCGTCGTGAACTGCAGGGCAAGCCGGTCGAGGCCGCCAATGAGCTGATTGTGGCCGACGGCACCGAAGAGGCCTATGAGGCGTTTGTCGGGCTATTCGCGCAACCCCCGTTCGGCCCGCAGGCCCGTGAATGGCTCGATCGTCACCGTCGAATGGTGGCGTGGAACAATGCGGTGATCATCAACACGGCGGCGGCGTATCGCGCCTTCCTTGTGCAATACCCCGATAGCGATCTCACCGTGACCGCGCGCAAGCTCGAGGATCGCCTGCGCTACCGTCCGAACATTGCGGGCAGCCTGGCCTTGGCCGTCGGCGGCGCGCCGAACGGGCCAGTCGCCCCGGCGCCGGCCTCGCCGGGTGGAGCGCCTCTGCCGACCAACGCCTCGCTGGCCGCCCCGACATGCCCCTGCGGTGGCACGCCGGCCCTGCCGCTGAGGAAAGTCGATCTGCCGCCCAAGAAGCACGCGGATCCGGAGCCGCCCAAGCGCGCCGGCGTGCGGCCGCCGCCGCGCGGACCGCGTGAACCACCACCCGACGACGATGTCGTGGTCTACCGCCGTTCGCCGCCGCCCGATTATTACGACCCGTCGCCTATGGCACCCTCGATCGGCATCGGAATTGGGATGGGTATGGGACGGATCGGCGGAGGTGGCGGCGATTATCGCGGCGGCGGCATGGTGGGCCGAAGGGGCGGATACTGATTGCGGCTCACAGCATTGCAAAGGCGCTTGAGACCATCGCCACCGGCTTGTTGTCGGTGGCGCTCGACAGGGTGACGCGGCCAAAGCTCATGGTGCGCCCAAGGCGCACCACCCGCGCATCGGCCAGCACGTCCGAGGACGTGACGGCGCGCATGAAATGCGTGGTCTGATCGACCGTCGTCATCGGCCGGTATCCGCGGTTGGCGGCAAGGATGGCGATCACCATGGCGGTATCGGCCAGCGCCATCAGCGCCTGGCCGCAGACGATGCCGCCATGCCGGCACAGGCGCTCCGAGAACGCCATGCGCAGGATCGCGCCCGGCTGCCAGTCGGCAGGCGCGCCCGGCGGCGGGGCGCATTCGATGCCGCCGATCGACAGCCCGAGATCCTGCACCCACGGGGCGAACACGTCGCCAAGAATGCGCCTGGCTTCCTCGATATCAAATTCCTCGGCTTGTGGTTCATATTGCATGAGACTGCGGTTCCTCGTTCGACGCGGCTGCGGCTATTCTCACGCATTCCAAAGGGCATTGGAAAGGGACACGGCTGTTGCGCGGCTTGAAAATGCCTGACTTGAGGCCGCATGATGGGAGCGGGGAGTGGGTCGACGAAGTTCAGGCAATGGGCACAGGTCGCCATGGGTCTGGCGCTCAAATGGCTCCACCAGCGGTCCGATCTGGGATGATTGCCTGCAATCGCCAAAATCCCGCAAGTCGGACCGCGTTTCGGCGGGCCGCGGTTGGCGTCGCGGTCGGTGCGGTGGTATGTTGACGGGAAATCCACGGAGCGTTCCATGAAAGTTTTCCGCATAGCGGCGGTGGTGGTGTTGCTGACAGCGCCGGCTTACGCGCAGGCCCCCAACATCAATCTGATGCCGCAACTGCAATCCAAAAGCCCTGAGGAAAAGGAGCAGGAGGCCCAACAACAAAAGGCCTACAAGGAATCGCTGAAGAAGATACCGGACGCCAAGGCCTCTTCCGATCCCTGGGGCAATGTGCGCAGCGTCGACACGCCCAAGGCAACGGCTAAGGCATCGGCGCCCGTGAAATCGCGCACCAAGACCGGCAGCACCGTAAACTAAGCCGAAAGGTCTGAACGGAAAGGCGGTCGCCTGGCGCTTCGCCGACCCCGCTCAAATCCAGCGCGGCGGATCGATCGGAACGCGAACTGCAGCCGCGGGGAAGGGCCACCCGTTCGCACGATACGGCAAAACCTATGGCAGCGGCGAGACGACCCTTATTCGGCCCTTGCCGGAACATTGCTCGCAGGGCGCCGGATACATTTTGCGGCCCGGCTTCGTCGGTTGCGTGACCGGCGGAAATCCGGTGCCGTTACAGGCCGAGCAGATTTTTTCTGTCCAGACTTCTTTCGGTTCAGGCGTTTTCATCGACGATCCCCTTTTCGCTCGAAGCGGTGCGACACGTCTATCTCTCCTCTCGAATGGCGCCCGAATACGAATTCCTGTGGAAACAGGTCGCTCGGGCGGGCATAAGCACGACAAAGGGCAGACGCCATCCTGTCCTTTGGGTTAGGGGAAACCGCTCAGGTCATGATTGCGCTTTTGGCGTCGATGCCGCCAGCCCATAACGACGGTTCGGCCCCCGTAGTGTTACGGGGTGACTTTGGCGTATCCTGTGCGATGATAACCGCGCTGGGGTATTGCGATTTCCAGTTCTAGTGCCTCGCCGCCGAGCATTATATTAGCCCGGCGGCGTTGCGCCGTTATAGGCACTGAATCTCAATCGAAGGCTGCCGGCAGCCGGCCGTTGCGGAACAAGACGGTGGGCTCGTCGTCATAGTCGCCCATTTCAGGGTCGCCGGTGGATGAGAAGGCGACGACACCGAGTTTGCTCAGCGCCAGCCGTTCCGCGGTACGCAGCGCGCCATTTGCCGTCTTGCACGCGATCGGCGCATCGGGTTTCAGGTTGCCGCCCTTGCCGGCGTTGAATGCCTGCACGAAGTAGCTGGTCTCGCGGGCCATGAGGGGCTCCTTTGAGCTGTCAACAAGCGCGGTCGGCGGGCACGGTCTTGAGCGCGGCGATCAACTCTTCATCGCCTGCAGCAGCGCCGGAATCCGGATGGTCGCGAAATTGGAATAAGAGTCCGACACCGCGTAGGGCAAGATGATCTGGTCGTTGTGCCGCATCGCCCCGCAGGTGTAGACGACGTTGGGAACATAACCCTCGCGCTCCGACGGTTCGGGCCGCAGCAGCGGCTCGCGCGAACGCGCCAGCACCTTGGAGGGATCGTTCTTGTCGAGCAGCGCCGCGCCGATCGAATATTTGCGGACCGGGCCGACACCGTGGGTCAGCAGCAGCCAGCCTTCATCGAGTTCGATCGGCGATCCGCAATTGCCGATCTGGACGAACTCCCAGGGAAATTCCGGTTTCAGGATCGCCTGACCGCCGTCCCAGGTATGGAGGTCGTCGGAATAGATCAGATACAGGTTCTCGTTATCCTGCCGCGCGATCATGGCGTATTTGCCGCCGATCTTGCGCGGGAACAGCGCCATGCCCTTGTTCTGCGCCGCAGTGCCCCGCAACGGCGCCAGCCAGAACGACATGAAATCGTGGGTCGCGATCAATTCGGAGCGGATCGCCCGGCCGCTATAGGCGGTGTAGGTCGCGTAATAGGTTTTGCGGCCCTCATCGCTGAATTCGACAAAGCGCGCATCCTCGATGCCGTTCGACTGGGATTCGGTAACCGGAAAGATCACGCGCTCGCTGAGTTCTTCTTCCGGATTAAAGGTCAGCTCTATGTGGTCGCCGTCCGGCGCGGATACGCGGCGGCTGATCCGGGGACTTGAGGCGAGCCGAGCGGTCGGGTCAACCGTCAGGCTGCCGTTGGCGGCGATGGTGCCGGCGCGAAACGTCAAGGACGAAACATGCCCTTCGCCGACGGCACGCAGACTGAGAATGAAGCGCAAGCCGCCTTTCGGCGCGCCGGACTGGTCCGGGTGCCGCACGATCGAGGGGTTGAACAGGGCCGAGGCTTCGAACGAATATTCGTTGAGAAAATAGGCGCCGATCAGCTGGCGCTGCACTTTGGAGAAAGTGCCGTGTGCCGCCAGCACCTCTTCCATGACGTCGGCGCGCGCCTCGAACGTCTCCAGCAGGTTGCGATGCCGGCCCTGGAAATTCTCCAGGACATCGGCGAGCTGGCCGGCAACGGCCTCGGAGTCGAGCGCGAGCACCCGGTCGACGATATGATTGGCGCGGGTCTTGTCGGTCGGGTTGAGATCGCGCGGCTCCGTCGCCGGCTTGAACGGGCGCACGATGACGCGCGCCGGATCGGGCCGAAGGTAAAGCGCCTGCCTGTTCAGGAAAGTGGTTTGCAGCAAGGTGCCCTCGGCTCGTTGGAGGTTGACTGTCGGGACGTTACTCTGGTGAACGATACTCTAGAGAACGATACTCGGACTTCAGGCGCGCAATACGCGCAGCGGCTGGGGTCGTGTCAGCCCGGCCGTGGAACGCGCAAGCTGGCGAATTTCCGCAAGACCGAGCAGATAGGACAGGACCGACTCGCCGCCGAGATTTTCATTGGCGCGGTCGGGATGCAGGCCGTCGCAGCAACTGCCGGTCTCGGGGTCGGCCAGCGCGACCGATAGATCATTGCTGCCGAGGAACCAGGCGAAGACGCGCCTTGCAATGGCCTTCCACTCGGCATCGCCATCGGCCCGCCACGCCGCGAGACAGGCGGCAATCGTTGCCGTGGCTTCCACCGGCTGCTGATCGAAGGCGCGCGGCGGTTGCCGCTGCTCGCCGAAGCCGGCGCTGCCGACGGGGCGGAAATGGCCCGCCGGCGCCGTTTGCTGCGTCATCAGCCAATTCAGGGATTTCAGTCCGGCGTCGACATAGCTGGGGGTTTTGGTCGCCATGCCCGTCAGCAACAAGGACTGCGGCAGGCGCGCATTGTCGTAGGAAAGTCCTGTCTCGAACCACACCCAGTCGGGCGTCTCGACACAGGCGAGAATGCGCATCAGCCGGTCGGCAAGAACGAGCCGGACATCGCGGGCGTGCAGGTCATTGGCGA
>Ga0209839_10000299_pt1 | contig 25704 bp, 26 predicted proteins | sample OrgsoiDNA2013050_FD_185800 | JGI IMG/M metagenome (GOLD analysis project Ga0209839, IMG submission 185800) | Permafrost soil microbial communities from the Arctic, to analyse light accelerated degradation of dissolved organic matter (DOM) -... | ecosystem: Environmental > Terrestrial > Soil >... | reverse complement strand
TCCCAGTGGCGGTGGACCGTGGCGCATGCTGTGCCCGGCGTGCGCCAGCGGCGCGGCCACCTCTCGTTGCCAGTCGGCAACCAAAGCGCGAGCTATCAGAAATGAACGATATCACTGTTTACCAATAGCATGGTATTATTGACCTATGGTGATACGGCGCGACGAGTACCTAGTGACCACGGCGCGGGACCTGGGCGCGGCGCTGAAGCACTTCCGGACCGCGGCCGGGGTGACCCAGGTGGCTGCCGCCGAGGCTATGGGGATCGGACAGCCGTACCTGTCCTCGCTGGAAGGAGGCAAGTTCGGCAGCTCGCTGACCCACGCGCTGCGGCTGCTGCGCTTCATCGGCTGCGAGGTCATCGTCAGGCCACGGGAACCCCGTGGCTGACCGGCTCGTCGCATGGCTCTATGACACGCCAGTAGCGGTGCTGACGGCCGGGCCGGAGTTCCGGATCCAGCTAGAGTGGCGCGCCGAGGGGATCGAACGGTGGGGGCTTGGCAGCCCTGTCCTCTCCGTCAGGCTGCCGATTGGCGCCCCGGCCGGTCCCCGGGACATGCGCGGCCTGGACTTCTTCGAGAACATGCTGCCCGAGGGACCTGCCCTCGCCCGGATGGCGGACCTGGCCGGGGTCCGCCCGGTGGACACCTACGGCATCCTTAAGGCCTTCGGCCGGGACTGCGCGGGCGCGATCATGATGCTCCCCGACGGGGAGCGACCCGGCGGGCACGGCGGCAGCGGGTACTCCCTGATGACGCCTGGCGACCTGCGGCGGGTGATCAACGCTCTTGATGTCACCCCCCTAGGCGCTGCGCCGGAGCGCGGCTTCCGCCCGTCGCTGGCCGGATTCCAGCGCAAGGCGCTGCTCGGCCGCAGCGCGGACGGGACCTGGCAGCTTCCCTGCGGGGACGCTCCCTCGACGTGGATACTCAAGCCGGACGGCCCGCACCCGATGGCTGCCAACGAAGCCACGTGCCTGCGGCTCGCCGCCGCCTGCGGGCTGGCGGTGCCGGAGACCGAGCTGCTCGACGTCTCCGGGCTTCCCGTGCTGGCGGTCAGGCGTTACGACAGACAGGACTCGGCCGCCGGGGACATTCCGGCCCGCGTGCATCAAGAGGACGGTTGCCAGGCGACGGCCACGCCTCCCGGGCTGAAGTACGAGGAACAGGGCGGTCCGGCGCTGCGCGACCTCGCCAGGCTGCTCAGGAACTTCGGCGACCCCCGCGAAGTGACCAGCCTGCTGCGCCGCACGACTTTCAACATGGCCGTCGGCAACGCGGACGCGCACGCCAAGAACTTCTCGGTGCTGCATGAGCCGGACAACCCGGCGATCAGGCTCGCGCCGCTTTATGACGTGCTCTCGACGATCTCCCTTGAGCTGGCCGACAGCGCGGGACAGCCAATGCGGGCGGATACGCACCTGGGCCAGCGGGTCGGCGGGCAGGCTGACATCCGAAAGGTGACCGCGGGCAATCTCATCGACGAAGCGGTCACCTGGGGCATCCGGCGACGCACCGCTGCGGCCGTCGTGACCGAGACGCTGGACTGGGTACTCACCGCCATCCCGGCAACGCCAGGCGATGAGCGGGTCCTCGCCGCTATCCAGGAGCAAGCCAAGCGGATCAGGGGCAGGTAAAGCCGCTGAGTCCCGCAGGGGGCGGCACGCCAGATCCGCCTAGGCCGTGTGGAGATGTCGCTTCGGATGGGTCGCGGCGCATAGGGCTGTTCAGAGCCAGCCGCGCTCGTCTGCTGTCCTGACGGCCTGTGCCCGGTTGCGTGCCCCAGTCTTGGCGATCGCAGCGGACAGGTAGTTACGAACGGTCCCTTCGGACAAGAAGAGCTTCGCTGCGATCTCCTGCACGGTCGCCCCGGGCCGGGCAGCGACTAGCACGTCGCGCTCCCGGGCTGTGAGTGGGGAGACTCCGCTGGCGAGCGTGGCAGCGGCCAGCGCCGGGTCGACGACGCGTTCGCCGGCTGCCACCCGCCGGATCGCGTGGGCGAGCTGTTCTGGCGGCGCATCCTTGACAACGAAACCGAAGGCACCGGACTCCATCGCCCGCCGCAGGTAACCGGGACGCCCGAACGTGGTGAGGATCAGCGACCGGCACTCCGGGACCTCGTGGGCGAGAGCGCCAGCCGCCGCGAGGCCGTCGATGCCCGGCATCTCGATGTCCAGCAGGGCGATGTCCGGACGGTGCGCTCTGGCCGCGGCGACCACCTCGTCGCCGCGCCCGACGGTCGCCACGACCTCGAAGTCGTCCTCCAGCGCGAGCATCACGGCGAGTGCGCTGCGGATCAGTTCCTGGTCGTCGGCGAGCAGGAGCCGGATCATGACGCGCTCCCTGCCGGGGACAGCGAGACCTGCAGCCGCCATCCCCTGGGCTGCAGCGGCCCGGCGTCGACGACCCCTCCGGCTGCCGCGACCCGCTCGCGCAGTCCCAACAGGCCGTTGCCCGGCTGCCCAGTCCCGCCCACGCCGTCGTCCACGATCTCCACCGAGCAGCCGGAGAGCCGGACAGCGCACGAGGTGGCGCGGGAGTGCCGCACGACGTTGGTGAGCCCCTCGCGCACTGCCCAGCCGAACAGCTCATGGTGGGCTGGGTCGATCACGTCGACGGCACGGGGCAGGTCTGCGGTAATGCCGGCCGCCCGCAGCAGCTCTCGCCCCGCGGCGATTTCCGCCGTGAGCGTCACGTCGCGATAGCCGGCGACGGCGGCCCGCACGTCGGCCAGCGACTGCCTGGCGATGGCTTCCACGTCGGCGATCTCCTGCAGGGCCCGCCCGGGATCGGCCGCACCGAGCCGGCGCGCGAGGCCGGACTTGACCGTGATCGTCGTGAGTGAGTGGCCCAGCAGGTCGTGCAGGTCGCGAGCGATCCGGATCCGTTCGTTCTCCGCCGCAAGCCGCGCCAGCTCCGCCCGCGCCTCGGCGAGCGCGAGGTTGCCGCGCATCACCTGGAGCACGGCGAACGTCACCATGGCGACGATGGGGATCGCGAGCGGGGTGAAGTCGCGGATCGAGTCGGTGAGGCTGACGTGCCAGGAGGGAATCCAGAGCGGAACCAGGAGCGCCGCCAGCGTCAGCGCGAGGACGACCGGCACGGAGCGGCCACCGAGACGGGCAACCGTGATCATCGTGATGTAGAGGCACATGACGAATGCCGCGGCGCGCGCGAACGGCAACTCCGCCACGAACAGCGCAACGAGGATCGCGTAGACGGTCCAGAATCGCCGCGAAGCCGCCTGCTGGAGCACCACCGGGGCGACGAGGATGCACAGGCCGAAGGCGGCGAGGATGGCGTAGCCACAGACCGCCTCCCGGCCGCGCGAGTTCTGCGCCACCGCGCCAGCCACATAGACCAGGTAGAGCAGGGGGGCCGCCGACCAGGCGAGCCGGCGCCACCCCCGGGTCCACTTGCGCTGATCCGCTATCCACTCCGCGCCGGCGGGACCGGCCGGCCCTGCATACTGGTCCACGTCAGTCAAGGTACCGGCGCTCGCGGAGTTCAGGCCCGGCCCGTATCCCGCCGGTAGGCGAGCGAGGCGGCCAGGACCAGGACGACGGTCCAGGCAGCGACGACGATCCACCCCTCGGCCGGCCACCTGCCGACGACCAGCGCCGCCTTGCCTGCCTGGACGAGCCAGAAGGAGGGGAGCAGTTTCACCACGGTCAGCATGGCCCCCGTGTTGAAGAACGCGCCGTACGCCCCGCCGAACAGGGCGAAGAGAACCACAAGCCCGCCCACCGCGGGTGCCAGCGCGTCTGCCGCCACCAGATGGCCCAGGATGATCCCCATCACGATGAACGGGGCCAGGCCCACAAGCAGCAGGCCGGCCATCTCCAGCCATTGCGCCGCAGTGAGGCGGACCCCGAGCGACGCGCCCGCCAGGCAGAGCAAGATCAGGGCGGGTATCGCCGCCAGGTACGCGGTGACCACCTTGGCGGCGAAGTAGGTGCGGGCCCGCAGTGGCGTGATCCGCATCTGCCGGGTCCAGCCCCTGGCCCGGTCGGCCGCGATGCGCCCTCCCGGCGAGACCGCGGCGAACATCGCGCCGTAGGCCGCCATCCCGGTCATGAAGTAAAGCGGGAACGAGATGCCGTCGGTCCGGGCATGGCGGTTCGCCGAGGCAATCGCGTAGAACAGCACAAGCGGCAGTGCCAGGGTGACGGCGAAGAACCTGCGGTTCCGCACCGTGCGAAGGATCTCGTAGCGGAGATGCGTGGCGCCGGTCACCTGACTCCCTCCTCAGTGTCGGCGCTGTCCTCGTCGGTGGTCAGCTGCAGGAAGGCCTCCTCCAGGCTCCCGCCGCGCACCTCGATGTCCCGCACCCCCCGGAACGTCCCGAACAGGGCATCCAGGGCGGTGTCCGCGTCCGAGCACGACAAGATGACCGTGTCCCCGTGCCGTTCCGCGCTCACCACCCCCGCAAGCGCGCCGAGCGAGGCGACGTCCACCCCGGGCAGCGTCGCCCGGATCGTGCGGGAACCCGCCTGCCCCTTGATCTCGGTGGCCGGGCCGTCGGCGACGATCCGGCCCCGGGCGATGAGCACGATCCGGTCGGCGTAGGCGTCGGCCTCCTCCAGGTAGTGGGTGGCAAAGACGACGGTCTTGCCCCGCTCGGCGATGGCCCGGACCGCCTGCCAGAAGTCGCGCCGCCCCCCGACGTCGATCCCGGCGGTCGGCTCGTCGAGTACGAGCAGATCCGGGTCGCCGACGAGAGCGGTGGCGAACCGGACCCGCTGGGCCTGGCCGCCCGACAGTTTCGTGGTCCATTGCGCGGCGAACTCTGCCGCCCCGGTCAGGCGGAGCACGTCGTCGACGGGAAGCGGGTTCGGGTAGTACGACGCCATCAGCGTCACCAGCTCGCGCACCCGGAGATGGTCGAGCGGCGACCCCGCCTGGAGCATCCCGCCGATCCAGCCCGCCCGCACGGCCGCAGCCGGCGGCACGCCGAAGATCAACACCGTTCCCTCGTCTGGCCGGGTGAGGCCGAGCACCATGTCGATCGTCGTCGTCTTGCCGGCGCCGTTCGGACCCAGCAGCGCGACCGTCTCACCGGGGGCGATCACCAGGTCGACCGAACGGACAGCGCGCACCTGGCCGTAAGACTTGGATAGCCGAGACAGGACAATTCCCCCACCAGAAGCGTCAACAGAGGCCATGGCAAGAGGGTGGCGCGCCCGCGGGCTAGCCGTGTAGTGCCGGAATCCACGACTTCGGCGTGACAAATGTCAGAAGCCGTATCTACCAGAGTTCCAGACCCCGTGACACCCCCCATGCAGCTGGCGCCCTGCGCTGATCTTCGCCCCGGCCGAGTGGGATTCTCGTAGCAGTCTTCGGCTGCCGCAAGAGGAACTGGTCACTGCGCAGCATCGAGGTCCGCCGTGGCGAGCAGATCACCACGTTCACCCGCGGCGAGCTGGCGGAGGCGGTTGCCGCGCTGCTCGGCCACGAGCCGCAGGCACCCGGGCCGCTGCCGGTCAGCGGCGCCTGGTGCCGCGAGAGTTTGACTTTGCACGCAGCCGACCGGCAACACGCGGATGGCCGATTGCGACTGGAGTGGCGTTGCTCGTATGTTGATCTCTGTCATTCGGCACTGCACCGTGCGGCGTGGTCGGGGCGGCGCTGGTACTTGCTCGCCTATGACAACGACCGCCAGGACTGGCGGATCTTCCGGATCGACCGGATCGGGGACCTGCGGCCGACCGGGCCGTCGCCACCGTGTACGCGCCGGCCGCGGAGGTCGCCCCACCGCGGATCCTGCATGGAGATCCTTCATCGCCCAAGACCACTGAAGCCGGGCTGGCCAATTCAGCTAGACCGGCTCGCCGAGGTCTCGCGCCATCCAGCCGGGTGTGTCGAAGCGCATGGGCGGATCGCCAACCAGCGCTGCCAGGTGCGTCTCCAGGCTTGCGAGCTCGGCGGGACCGATCTGCCGCTCCCATTGATCGCGCAGCTCGTCGAAGATCGCCTCACCTGTGCGCAGCACGTCGAAGCCGAGTTCGGTGACCTGAAGGCGCTTGCGGCGAGCGTCGCGGGGGTCTGCGTCGCGTGCCACATATCCGCGCTCCTGCAGCACCGCGATGGTTTTCGCCGCTGCCTGCTTGGAGACCGACAGGCGGCGGCCTAGTTCGGAGGCGTTGTCGGCGCCCGCGGCGATGGCCCGCATGGCGAAGTCATGGACAGGACGCACATCCTCGTAGCCGCGGCGGGCTAGCTCGGCTATCGCGGCGTCCACCAGTGAGCGGAAGCCGCCGAGCAGGAGCAGTGCGAGATCAGCGCCAGAGCGGGACATGGAGGGAGCCTACGGCAGCGGCTGGACAACGACAACCAAGTTGGCTACTGTGATGGACATCCAGGTTGTCGAAGTTGAGTCCGAGGAGAAAAAGATGGACATCACACCAGCTGGTCCCGCGCTGGCGGGGATCACGCACCACCGCGCAGAGGTCAACGGAACCGGGCTGCACTACGTGGCGGCGGGAACCAGCGGATCTCCGGTCCTGCTGGTCCACGGGTTTCCCGAGACCTGGTGGGCCTTCCGGAAGCTCATCCCGCTGCTCGCGGCCAGCCATCGCGTCTTCGCCGTCGACCTGCGCGGCTTCGGTGACTCTGACAACGCGGCGGGCGCGTATGACAGCACGACCTCAGCCGAAGACCTGCACCTCCTCATCGAGCAGCTCAACGTCGGCCCGGTCCACCTCACCGGGCAGGACATCAGCGGGGCGACGGTCTTCCGCCTCGCGACCACGCATCCGGAGGACGTGCTCAGTCTCACCGCCATCGAGATGGGCCTGGCCGGGTTCGGCCTGGAGATGCTGGCCGACGTCACCCACGGCGGCTCCTGGCACATCGGCGTTCTCGCCGCGCCCGGCATCCCCGAGATGCTGCTCGCCGGCCGCGAGCGCGAGTTCCTGGGACAATTCGCATTCCCGGCACTGAGCGCGACCCCGGGAGCGATTACCGGCGCCGACATCGACGAGTTCGCCCGCACCTACTCGCGCCCCGGCGGCTGGCGCGGAGCGATCGGCCTCTACCAGTCGATGCTGCAGGAAGGCCCCGAAATCAAGGCGCTCGCGGAGGCTCCCGGGCTGACCGTGCCCGTACTCGCGGTCGGCGCAGGCGGAGGCTCCTTCACGGCCGCCACCATGTCCCAGGCCGGGCCGGCCGAAGTCAGCTCAGTGTCACTCGACGGCGTGGGCCACTACGCCGCCATGGAGGCCCCCGACGAGCTGGCGAAGGCTCTTCTCGACTTCGCCGGAAGCATCGACGCCGCCTGACTGTCCTCAGCACTGCCCGGACCAGCTGGACAGCCGCCCCCACATCGCGGGGTATGCGCCAGCTGGTTCAGGTGTTCTGCGCCAGCCGGTCATAGCTCAAGACCTCCGGGCGCGCCGATGAGCGCGATGCCGTCATTGGGGTTTGGGACTACTGCGGGGCCGGCAGGATGAGGGTGTGACCGTCCGGTTTCCTGCTCCGCTGCGGCCCGGCGACCGCGTGGGCGTGACATCTCCGTCGAGCGGTGTCGAACGTTGGGAGTGGTCGCGGCTCGAGCACGCGGCCGACGCTGTCCGCGGCCGCGGGTATGACGTTGTCATTGGCGCCTGCATGGGCGGGGGGTCGCACGTCAGCGCCCCGGCCGCGGACCGGGCGGAAGAACTGATGAATATGCTCACCGACCCGTCGATCCGGGCGGTTGTGCCGCCGCGGGGCGGGGAGACCGCGATCGACCTGCTGCCGCTGCTGGACTGGGACGTTATCGCTGCCGCTGAGCCGACTTGGTTCGTCGGCTTCTCCGACATCTCGACCCTCCTCACGCCGGTGACTTTGCGGACCGGGATCGCGACGCTGCACACCAACAACCTCATGAATACCCCGTACCGGGTTCGCGGGCCGCTCCTGACCTGGCTCGATGTCGTCGCACTCCCGGCCGGGGCCTCGTTCACGCAAAGCGGCGAGGGGGCATGGGTTCGGCTCGACAGTGACAGCGCGGCGGATGTTACGGGCCGCCTCATCGGTGGCTGCATCGAAACTGTGCGCCACCTCGTCGGCACGCCCTATGGCGACGTCGCCCGTTTCGGGCATGAGTACGGCGCCCTCGGGCATCTCCAGATCAGCGCCGGCTCCGCAGCACTCACCCAGACCCTCAGCTGAACGGGCCTAACTGCTGCCCGGATAGGCTGCTGAGGTGCTTCCCACGGGCCATCTGCTCACCTTCGCCCTGATCTCCTTCGCGTTGATCGTCGCTCCCGGGCCGAACGTGCTCTTCGTGATCAGCCGTTCCCTGATGCTCGGCCGGGCCGCCGGGGTCGGCACCGCCGTGGGTGGCCAGGTCGGGGTCTACTTGCAGATCGTGGCCGTGGCCTTCGGCATCGGGGCCCTGGTCGAGCGCTCGATGGCCGTGTTCACCGTGATCAAGCTCGCCGGGGCGGCATACCTGGTCTTCCTGGGCGTGCAAGCGGTGCGCCACCGCCACTCGCTGGTGGCCGCGCTCGATGACACGGTTCAGCAGAAGAGCACCGGCAGGATCCTGCGGGACGGGATCGTGGTCGGCGTGAGCAACCCGAAAGCGATCGTGTTCTTCGCGGCCGTGCTGCCGCAGTTCGTGAACCGCTCGGCCGGCCATGTCCCGGTGCAGATGCTGCTGCTGGGGACGGTATTCATCGCCATCGCGCTGCTGTCCGACAGCGCCTGGGCGGTAGCCGCCGGCGCAGCCCGGGCGTGGATTGCCCGCTCACCGAAGCGGCTGGAGCTAGTCGGCGGTGCCGGTGGCCTGGTCATGATGGGCATCGGGGCGAGCCTGGCCCTCACCGGCCGCAAGGACTGACAGGTAACCCGCGCCTTTGAACAGCTCAGGGCCCGAGCCTGGCGATGACCGCGCCGAGCTGACCGGCGTCGAGTTCGTAGACGGTCTGGCCGGCGTGCGGGTCGCGGGCGTGGAGGACGTGCAGAAGTGGCGAGTGCGGGCCACCGATGTCCACCACCGTCGCTGACGCGCCTCTTACCGCGCGCTCGGTCCCGGCGGTGGCGGTGAGGTCGATTCGGCTGACGACTCCGGGCGTGACCCAGACCGGGGTGAGTTCCAGGTGCCCGAAGATCTGCAGGTGGAAGTGTCCGCAGAGGATGAGCTGGACGTCCGTGCCGCGGATCGCCTCGGCGAGCTCGGCGGCGTTCCGCAGTCCGAGGGCTCGCTGGACCTCGACGTCAAGGGCGATGGGCGGATGGTGGAAGGCGAGGATGGTGCCGTCGGGCGCTGGCTCGGTCAGGGCCTCGTGCAGCCAGTCGAGCTGTGCTCGGCTGATCCGCCCGTAGCCCTTGCCCGGGACCAGGGAGTCGAGGCTGACGATCCGGTATCCGCCCACCCGGCTGATCGCGGCGCGCTCACCGTCGGCGGAGCTGAGCAGGTCCGCCGGGTGATCGGTACCCGTCGCGTCGACGTGCCCGCTGCCCAGGACATCGGTGAATGCCTGGCGCTCGTCATGGTTGCCGGTGCTAAAGATCGCCGGAACACGGCGCTCACGAGCGAAGCCGCCGATGAGTTCGAGCACGTCGGTGTAGGCCTCGCGGGACCCGTCGTCCGCGAGGTCGCCACTGACCACGACCACGTCGATGTCCTGGACCGCACGGCAGTCCAGCAGTATCCGGCGCAGTGACTCCCGCGCGTTGACTCCGTGGCCGTTGGGCCCGTCCACGCAGTCGAGGTGGGGGTCCGACAAATGCAGGATCCGCATGTCGCCCACGCTACAAGGCCCCGGCGACAGCGAGTGCGCTCCTATGGTGTGGCGGCGGTTCTTGCTAGAAGATGATCTGGACGGTTCGGGACACCGAGCGGGATGGAGATCATGAAGGGCCGCGATGTTTTCATCGGAGCATTGCTCGGCGCATTCTTAGTGATACTGGCGACCAGCCATCCCAAGGGGAACCTGCCGCAGGCGAGTTCCCATGCGTCGGCCCGGCCGACCAGCCATCCGGCCTCGGCGCGGCCGACGCGCCATTCCGCGTCCGCCCGGCCGAAGCGTCATCCGGCGACGGCCCGGCCTACGCCTCATGCCTCTGTTCCGGCCACGGCCAAGGGCACCTCCCCGCGGGCGCATAGCACCCCGTCGGCGACTAGCGGCCACGCCGGGGGAGCTAGCTCCGGAGACTGGCTCATCGCGATCGCCAGTGTCATCGCCATTGCCTCCTCGGCCGCGGCCGTGACGATAACGGTCCGCGGTACGCGACCCGCGAAGATGACCAGCGCCTAGGGCCGAGCTGAAGGGACATCACATGACGATCCTGCTGGCCCTCGCCGTGGCGGCGGTCGCGGTCGCCAGTTCGTTTATGGCCGTCCGGTTCAGGGGCAACGTCCGGCAGAATGGCACGCTGCTTGAGCAGGCCAAGGAGCAGATAGCCGCGCAATGCACCGAGCAGGTGCAGCAGGCGGAGGCGAGGCTGAGCGTACAAAATGACCAGGAACGGCGGGTCTGGTCGGATGCCCTGAACGCGGTGCGGCAGGACGCGCAGGGGCGGGTCACCCGGCTCGGCGAGCAGACCCGGCAAAATCGCGACCGGCTAGCCGATGACAGCAAGCTGACCGGCCAGCTGCGGTCGGACCTTCAAGCCGAGGCCCAGGAACGCCAGGTCACGATCCACCAGTTAAGGGCGGACCTGCAGAGCGAAACCCAGGAACGGCAGCTCGCGCTTCAGCAGCTACGGGACAGCCTGCGCAGCGAGATGATCAGCCAGGTGAGCGACGGCGCTCAGCGCGTGACCGAGCGGGTTGAGCAGCAGCTAGCACAGGCCGCCCGCGAGATTAACGCGCGTGCGACGCAGGCACAGACCGCCCTGGCGACCATGCAAGGTGAGCTGGCCGACCACCGTCAGCGGGCCGACCGGCAGCTCGCGGATGTTGCCAGTGACATCGCCTACATCGACCAGCGTCTCGGCGACGTCCGCCGGCACGTTCGACGGCGACTGGATTATGAGGTCCTGGCCGGCGGCGCCGCGCGCCGCGTCCTCGCGGGCGGGATCTGCACCGGCCAGGCCGCGGCGGCGGACATCCTTCCCCTGCTGTACGAGGATTTCTGCCAGGCGGTGCCGCTGGAGATTGTCTTCCGTGAGCCAAGAAGCCGGACAGACGAACGGTTCTACTTGTTCTGGAAGTCGCTGCACGGCGCTCCAGCGGAGCGGCAACTCGAAACGCTGCTCAGCGCCTGCCCAGATGGCACGGCAGAATCCCAGCCGGGCCTGAACGAGTTGCGGAGCCTGCTGCTGGCCCTGCACCGGGCCGGCCCCGCGACGCTCCAGGTGGGACCGATGATCGTCAGCCGTACGCATGACGGTCTCGTTGGCGGCATTCTTACCGCCGCGGAGGCAAACCGCTCGCCCAGTCAGCGGCCAGCCGCGACGACCGCCGAGCAGGCGGAACTTCTTGCACACCTGGAAACAGATCAGCTAACGGATCTGGCGTCGTGGGCGGACAGTTACGCTTCATAGCGGAAAAGGCGCAGGTCCGCTACGCTGCCGTCCGCGGAGATGGGCATCTCGATGAGCATTGTCGCGGCCGGTACCTGAGTCACGGGATCAACATCAACCCAGAGGCCGCCCTGAATATCGGGATCCAGCAGCACGACAACTTCTATGCCGCAGGCGGCGTCCATCGCGGCCATGACCGATTCTGGCGTGCCATCGTAGAGCTTGCGGAATGCCTCGCGCCGCGCGAAGGAGAGCAGAACGTCGCTGCTGAGGATTCGCATCCGGGCGGCGGCGGCAATTACCTTCGCTGATCCCCAGATCACGACGCCTGCGGCATGCGGCGCTCCCCGACGCTGGGTGTCCGGGCCGGGGGTCTCGCCGGCCGGTCCCTGACCGGCCGCCAGCGGCGCCTCGGTCTCGGGTTCGCCCTCCGGGCTAGCCGCATCCGGCGCCCACCACCGCCAGTGCGTCAGCCGGGCGATCTCCGCCGGATCCTGGTCAGCACGCTCTCGCGGGGGGCCGCCCTCTGACGGCCCCGTTACGCTCAATTGACCTGCATCGGCGCGCGCCGCTGCGCCGCTTCCGTCAGCAGACTCACTGCTGTCATCAGGCTCACTGGGCTCCTCGGCGTGCTCGGCAATCCCGGGCTCTTCCGGCTCCGGCGGCTCGTCCGCGTGCTGGTACGCGACGCCCTCCTCGACTAGCTCGACGCTTGGCCAGCTCGCCGGCTGGCCGCTGACGGTGACGTCGTGTCCGGCAGCTAGCGGCGGCTCGTCGGCGGCCGCGTCATCATCGGAAAGCATCGTTCCGATATTTAGCCCGATCAAGCTGCTGCCAATCGACAACGGCACCCCGATCTTGAGGTCCTCGGCGTGATCGAGCTTCTCGGGCGCATCACAGGCCCGCATTATCATCTCGCGGCCTTGGACCAAGCGATCGCCATTCCTGGGCACGATATGATTCGCGAGTACCTTAGCCGTCATCCGGGCAACCTGCGTGACGATCGTCCGGGAGACTCCGCTGAGATCGAGCCCCGCTAAACCGGGGACGCGCCTGATATGGCTTTCCTCGATGTGCTGCTCACGCTGGAGCTCGCCTTCCAGGCGTCGTAGATCGCCGATCTTTCCCTGAACCTCAGCGCGGTAATGCCCGATCCAGCCCGCCGCGTCGCTTCCCAGTAGCTGGGCGCCCGCCCTGCTCGCCTCCCGGTCGTGCTCCGCTAACAGGTCATCAAGATGGTTAATGTCCTCGCGAATTCTCGCGAGACTCTCGCTGCGCGCACGCCCACCGAGTTCCTCGACGGCCTCGATGGTCGCGTCGGAGCGCGAGATCTGCTCCCGTCGCCTGCTGTCGAAATCGCGTTCAACTGCCGCCAGCTCAAGGCGTCGGATCTGGACTTCCTCCTCCCTTGCCTGCTCCAGCTCCGCCTGCTCCAGCTCCGCCTGCCCCTGCTCCAGCTCCGCCTGCCCCTGCGACTGCTCCTGCCGGTGCCCGGCCTCCTCTAGTTCCGTCCGATCACTCGCGCCCGGCTGGTCATCCCCGGTCCGGGGAACCTCGTCCGGTCCGTCAACTGGGCCGGAAATGTCGGGAAGGCTCATGCCCTGATCGTCCGCCGATCGGGACCGGACAGCAATCCCGGGCTACGAGACCCGGAGCCGCGCGACCATGCGCTGCTCCACCCAGCGCGCGGCCGCCGCCGCGGACGAGCAGCGCGGCACATCCGCCAGCGGCGGCCGGCGTACCACGACCACGGGCAGGCCGAGTTCCCTGGCCGCCGCGAGCTTGCCCGCGGTCAGCGCCCCCCCGCTGTTCTTCGTGACCAGCACGTCGATCCCGTGCTCGCGCATGAGCTCCTGCTCGGCGCCGGCGTCATAGGGCCCGCGGGCGAGAATCACCTGCCGGGCGGCCGGTAGCGGTGCCGCCGGCGGGTCCACGCAGCGGATCAGGAACCACAGGTCTGCGAGGGCCGCGAACGTGTGCAGGCCCTGCCGCCCCGTCGTGAGGAACGCGCGCCGCCCCAGCGACGGCAGGACCTGAGCGGCGGCCTGCAGCGAGCCGACCTCGTGCCAGCAGTCGCCCGGCCCGGCGATCCAGGGCTCGCGGACCAGGCTGAGCAGCGGCGTCCCGGCCGCGGTGCACGCGGCCACGGCGTTCGCGCTGATGGTCTGCGCGAACGGGTGCGTCGCGTCTACCACCGCGACCGCACGCTGGTCCCGCAGCCAGTCGGTCAGCCCGGGCACGCCGCCGAAGCCGCCGATGCGCACCTCCCCGGCCGGCAGCGCGGGATCGGTGACCCGGCCGGCCAGCGAGGAGACAACCAGCAGGTCGCCGGCCGCCGCCAGCCGGGCAGCGAGCTCACGCGCCTCGCCGGTGCCGCCGAGGATCAGCACGGGGCCGGGTAGCACGGGGCCGGGTAGCACGGGGCCGGGCGTCATGAGTCTGCGGGACGCCGGAGCAGGTAGCTGTCCATGATCCAGCCGTGCTGATCGCGGGCGGCCTCCCGCGCGGCCACGATCTGCGGCCCGACCTCGGCGGCGCGGCCGGAGATCAGGATCTCGTCCTTGCTGCCGACGTAGCCGCCCCAGTAGATCTCCAGGCCGTCGACGTCGACCTCGGTGAACGCGCACCCGGCGTCCAGCATGACCACGACATCGTCGGCGTCCGCCGGGAAGCCGCGGGCCAGCAGCCGGCCGGTCGTGATGTGCAGCGGGCGCCCGGTCCGGGTCAGGCTGACCCGGTGCCGCGCCGCCAGCGCCTGGATGCTGCTGATCCCGGGAATGACCTGCAGCTCGAAGCCGACCGTGCCGCGACCCAGCACCTCGTCCAGCACGTGCACGGTGCTGTCGTAGATGGCCGGGTCCCCCCAGGCGAGGAACGCGCCGTGGTCCTGCTCGCCCAGCTCCGCAGTTATCAGGCGCTCGTAGATCTCGGCACGCTTGCTGCGCCAGTCATCGACGGCGGCCCGGTAGGCGGCCGCGCCGCGATCACGCTGCGGATCGGCCGCCGTTACCACGCGATAGGCGGGGTTGGTGATATAGCGCTCGCAGATATCGCGGCGCAGGTCGGTGAGCTCTCGTTTCTGCTCGCCCTTGTCCATCATGAAGACGACGTCGACGGCGTTGAGCGTATTGATCGCCTGCACCGTGACCTGCTCGGGATCGCCCGCCCCGATGCCGACAACGGAGATTGTTCTCATCGCACCCGCCCATCCGTGCCTGGCGCGCCTTTCGCCCGGTCACGGTCGGCAGAGTACAGGTGGCTATCGGAGAATGAGCCGTCCGCCAGCACGCGGCCGACCACGATGATCGCCGTCCGGCGGATGCCGTGCGCGCGGACCTGATCGGCCAGGTCGCGCAGGGCGCATCGCAGCACCACCTCGTCGGGCCAGCTGGCCCGCGCGACGACCGCGGCCGGGCAGTCAGCGCCGTAGTGCGGTAGCAGCTCACCGGCCACCTGATCGATGTTCTGGACGGCGAGGTGCAGGACCAGCGTGCAGCCCGTCGCGCCGAGCGAGGCCAGGTCCTCTCCGGCGGGCATCGGGGTGGCGCGGGCCGCGGTACGCGTCAGCACCACGGTCTGGCCCACGCCCGGCAGGGTGAGTTCCTGCCGGAGCGCGGCGGCGGCCGCGGCGAAGGCCGGCACGCCGGGAACGACCTGCCAGGCCACCCCCGCTGCGTCCAGCCGCCGGGCCTGCTCGGCGACCGCGCTGAAGATCGACGGATCGCCGCTGTGCAGCCGGACCACGTCCTGGCCCGCCCGGTCCGCCGCGACGAGCTCCGCGGTGATGGCCGCCAGGTCCAGTTCGGCGGTATCGACCAGCCGGGCGTCCGGGCTGGCGTCGGCCAGTACCTCCGGCGGAACGAGGCTGCCGGCGTACAGGACCAGCGGCGCGGCCGCGATGAGCCGCTGGGCCCGGACGGTCAGCAGATCCGCCGCGCCCGGCCCGGCGCCCACGAAGTAGACGGTCATGCCCGTGGCACCTGGCCCCGCGTCGCCTGCCACTGGATGACGGGCAGGGCGGGTCGCCAGGTGCTGAAGCCGCCGAGCGGCTCCAGGTAGCTGAGGGCGGACCGGATGAGCTGGCCGCCTTCAGCTCGCTGCCAGCGGTGCAGGACGGCCTCGGACTCGACCGTTACCGCATGGGCCACCAGCCGCCCGCCGGGGGGCAGCCGTTCCCAGCAGGTCTCCAGGACCCCGTCGGCGGTCAGGCCGCCGCCGATGAAGATCACGTCTGGCGCCGCGAGGCCGGCCAGGGCGGCGGGGGCCTGACCGCAGATCACGCTCAGGCCGGGCACGCCCAGCGCGGCGGCGTTCCGGCGGATCCGCTCGCCGCGATCGGCCCGCGCCTCGATGGCGATGGCGCGGGCGAGCGGCTCGGCCCGCAGCCACTCGATACCGATGCTGCCGCTGCCCGCCCCGACATCCCAGAGCAGCTCGCGCGGTCCCGGGCGCAGCGCGGTCAGCGCGAGCACCCGCAGCTCGCGCCGGGTGATCTGGCCATCGGTCTCGAACGCGGCATCCGGTAGTCCCGGCAGCCGACCGGCGGCCGCCGCCGGGGAACTGGCCCGCGGCGCGACAGCCAGCACGCACAGGTCCGCGAAGCCGCGCCCGCCCGACTCGTGGCCCGCGGCCAGGTCGCCCGTGGTTGGGTCGCCCGCGGCCAGGTCGCCCGTGGTTGGGTCGCCCGCGGCCAGGTCGCTCGCCTTGGCTGGACCCCGCACCCGCTCCGCGGGGCCGCCCAGCCGCTCCAGCACCGTGAGTTCGCTGTCGGCCCAGCCGCGGTCGGTCAGCAGCCGGGCCACGGCCGTGGGGGTCTCGCCATCGCGGCACAGCAGCACGACCCGCGCGCCGGGCCGCATTGCGGCGAGCGCCGCCTCCGGCGGCTGCGTCACCAGGCTGACCACCTCTGCCTCGTGCTCCGGCCAGCCCAGCCGGGCGCACGCCAGCGCGACGCTGGACGCGGCGGGGAACACCGTCATCCGCTCTCGCCCGAGTCGCCGCGCCAGGGTGGCGCCGATCCCGTGCAGCATCGGATCACCGCTGGCCAGCAGGCACAGCCCCGGGTTGTCGCGGACGAGGTCGTCGAGGTGCTCAAGCAGCGGCGTCGGCAACGGCCGGCACTCCACGCCGAGGTCCGGGAGCAGGGCAAGCTGCCGGGCACTGCCCACGATGGCCGGGGCGCGGCGCAGTGCCTCGCGAGCGTCGCAGCCCAGCCCGTTCCAACCGCCCTCGCCGATGCCGACGACCATGATGGCCGGCGCGGCACTGTGGTCGGCGGCACTGTGGTCGATGGCACTGGCGTCGGCGGCACTGGGGTCGATGGAGCTGACGTCGAGGGCTTCGTCCATAGGGCGGCCAGCATGCCACAGCACGCCCTCCGGCTGGGCAGCGGCGGGCGCGATCGCAGCGTCATGAACGTGCGGCGGCTGCTGCTCCAGGACCCGGCTGGCTTCTTCCCGCCGCCCGGCGCGGTGCCGCCGGCCTGCCGGCCTGTGGACATTCATCAGTGGTTCGCATCGCACTGGCCATGACAAGCAACATCCGAACCGCTCACGAATCGGGCGGCCGGTGACCGTTGCTGCCATAGCCAGCGGGGCTGCCGGGGTGGGATGGACGGGCGGTAGCAGCAGCCGGGGCGGGCGGTCAGCGGGGCGGGCGGTCAGCGGTCCGGGCTGGCTTCCTTCTCCAGCAGCCGGGACCTGACCTCCTTCTTGAGCACCTTGCCGGCGCGCGACCGCGGCAGGTCCGGCCGGCTCTGGTACGACCTGCGTAACCAGGGCCTGTTCGACGCCTCGTTCCGCAGCGACGTGCTGGAGATCGACCAGAGCCTCGAGCAGATGATCTGGCGGGTGGTCAGCAGGTTCGCCGAGCTGGCGCAGGCCCCGCTCGTCGTGTCCTCCGGCGTCGCCTACGGGATCTTCGACGGGCTGTTCCAGCAAGCGCTGCTGCGGCAGGTGACCGACGAGAGCGGCGACGTGGCCAGCGCCTGCAAGACAGCGCGGAGAGCGTCCTGGAGTCGCTGATTATCGCGCGCTGACCCGCCGGCTATTGAGGCGCTGGTGATAGAAAGAGTGCGTGCTTGGTCTCCCCGATCGTATTCAGGCGTGCCTGTTTGACATGGACGGCGTGCTCACGAAGACCGCGGCGGTACACGCCGCGGCCTGGAAGCAGACGTTCGACGAGTTCTTGCGCAAGCGGGCTGAGGCCAGCGGCGGCGAGTTCACCCCGTTTGACATCCACGACGACTATGACGACCACGTTGACGGCAAGCCGCGCGAGGACGGGGTGCGCGACTTCCTGGCCTCCCGGGGCATCTCGCTTCCGGACGGCGACCCGAGCGACCCGCCGTCCGCCGACACCGTCTACGGGCTCGGGAACCGCAAGAACGAGTTGCTGCTGCAGCGGATCCACGACGACGGCGTGGCGGTCTTCGACGGCTCGGTCCGCTACCTGGAGGCGTGTCAGCAGGCCGGGCTGCACCGCGCCGTGGTCTCCTCCAGCGCCAACACCGTGCAGGTACTCAAGGTGACCGGGCTCGACCACTTCTTCGAGGTGCGGGTCGACGGCGTGACCGTCGTGCAGCAGCACCTGCACGGCAAGCCGGCGCCCGACACCTTCCTCGACGCGGCCCGCCAGCTGGGTGTCGACCCCGCCAACGCGGCCGTCTTCGAGGACGCGCTGTCCGGCGTCGCGGCCGGCCACGCGGGCCACTTCGGCTTCGTGGTCGGGGTGGACCGGGTCGGGCAGGCCGCCGCCCTGGCCGAGCACGGCGCCGACCGGGTGGTCCAGGATCTCGCGGAGCTCCTGGACGACAAGCCGGTTGCCCGGTGATCCCCGACGAGTCGTTCGAGGCCGAGGACTGGTGCTTGCGCGAGACCCTGCTGAGCCAGGACCGCCTGGCCCAGACCGAGTCGGTCTTCGCGCTGGGTAACGGGCACATCGGCGTGCGCGGCAACCTGGACGAGGGCGAGCCGCACGGGCTGCCGGGCACCTACCTCAACGGGTTCTTCGAGAGGCGGCCGCTGCCCTACGCGGAGGCCGGCTACGGCTACCCGGAGGCCGGGCAGACCGTCGTGAACGTGACCAACGGCAAGATCATCCGGTTGCTAATCGACGACGAGCTGTTCGACCTGCGCTACGGGCGCCTGCTGCACCACGAGCGGACGCTGGACTTCCGCTCCGGGCTGCTGCACCGCCAGGCGGAGTGGCGCTCGCCGGGTCACCGCGGCATCCGGGTTCGCAGTACTCGGATGGTCTCCCTGGTGCAGCGGGCCGTCATGGGGATCGAGTACGAGATCGAGGTGCTGGACGGCCCGGCCCGGGTGGTGGTGCAGTCCGAGCTCGTGGCCAACGAGGAGCTGCCCGTCACCAGCGGCGACCCGCGGGTGGCTGCGGCGCTAGAACGCCCGCTGCAGGCGATCGAGCACCGGTCCATGGGCGTGCAGGGGTACCTTGCGCACCAGACCAGGCGCAGCGAACTGCGGCTGGCCGCGATGATGGACCACCTCTGTGACGCGCCCGATCCCTGGGAGACCGAGGTGGAGGCGTACGAGGACTCCGCGCGGGTCACGGTTATCGCCGAGCTGTCGCCCGGGCAGAAGCTGCACCTGGTCAAGCTGGTCGCCTACGGCTGGTCGGGAGAGCGCTCCGTGCCGGCCCTGCGTGATCAGGTCGCGGCGGCCATCGCCTCGGCGCGGCACACCGGCTGGGCCGGGATGCTGGCCGAGCAGCGTGAGTTCCTGGACCGCTTCTGGGAGTCCGCCGATGTGCGCGTGGACGGCGATCCGGAGATCCAGCAAGCTATCCGTTTTGGCATCTTCCAGATTCTCCAGGCGGGGGCCCGAGCCGAGGGCCGGGCCATCCCGGCCAAGGGGCTGACCGGTCCCGGTTACGACGGGCACGCCTTCTGGGATACCGAGGGCTACGTGCTCCCGGTGCTCACCTACGCGCTGCCCTCGGCGGCCTCCGACGCGCTCAAATGGCGGCACTCGATTCTCCCGCAGGCCCGGGAGCGGGCCAGCCAGCTCGGCCTGAAAGGCGCCGCGTTCCCGTGGCGGACTATCGGGGGCGAGGAATGCTCTGCCTACTGGCCGGCCGGGACCGGGGCGTTCCACGTGACCGCCGACGTGGCCGATGCGGTGGCGCGGTTCCAGCTGGTCGCCGGCAACGACGACTTCGCCCGCCGGTACGGGACCGACCTGCTGATCGAGTCGGCCCGCCTGTGGGCGTCGCTCGGCTACTTCGACGCGGGCGGCGAGTTCCGGATCGACGGCGTGACCGGCCCGGATGAGTACAGCGCCATCGCCGACAACAACGTCTACACGAACATGATGGCCAAGCGGAACCTGCAGGCCGCCGTCGCGGCGCTCAACGCCCCGGGCATTGACCGGTCAGACTGGCCCGACGTGTCCGACCATGAGCTGGACATGTGGCAGCGGGCCGCCGATCACATGCGGCTGCCCTACGACGAGCGCCTGCAGGTCCATCCGCAGGCCGACGGCTTCACCGACCACGCGGTCTGGGACTTCGACGACACGGGCACCGGCCAGTACCCGATGCTGCTGCACTACCCGTACTTCGACTTGTACCGCAAGCAGGTGGTGAAGCAGGCGGACCTGGTGCTCGCCCTGCTGCGGGCAAGTCACGAGTTCACCGACGACCAGAAGCAGCGCGACTTCGAGTACTACGAGCCGCTGACCGTCCGGGATTCGTCCCTGTCGGCGTGCGTGCAGGCCATCATCGCCGCCGAGACCGGGCACCTCGACCTCGCCTATGACTACTGGGGCGAAGCGGCGCTGATGGATCTGGACGACCTGGAGCACAACACGGCCGACGGGCTGCACATCGCGTCACTGGCCGGATCCTGGATGGTGGCGGTCGTCGGATTCGGCGGGCTTCGCGATACGGAGGGAGCGCTGTCGTTCCGTCCCCGGCTGCCCGATGCCCTGCGGTCGCTGACCTTCAACCTGCTCTTCCGGGGCGCACACCTGAATGTCGCCATCAGCCCCGGCGAGGTGCGTTACACCTGCAATGGTCCGCACCACGTCGACCTGCAGCACTACGGCGAGGCGATACGGGTCGGCCCGGACGGCACCCAGGTCCGCGAGATCCCGCCGATGAAGCAGCGCCCGCGGCCGCGGCAGCCACCCGGCCGCGAGCCCGCCCAGCGCGGCCGAAAGGCCGACTAGCGGCGGTCAGAGGTCGAGGTCCACGATCACCGGCGCGTGATCGCTGGGCCCCTTGCCCTTGCGGGCCTCGCGATCAACCCAGGCGTCGGACACGGCGCCGGACAGGGCCGCGTTGGCATAGACCAGGTCAATGCGCATTCCCATGCCCTTGTGGAACGCGCCCGCCCGGTAATCCCAGTACGTATAGGGGTGCGGGCCCTTGGCGATGCGGGGAACGATGTCGGTGAGGCCGGTCTCGCGCAAGGCAGCCAGCGCCGCGCGCTCGGCCGGCGTGACGTGAGTGGAGCCGACGAACGCGGTCGGGTCCCAGACGTCGGCGTCGGCCGGAGCGACGTTGAAGTCACCCATGACCGCGAAGGGCCGGCCGCCCGCGGCGTCGGCGGCGACCGCCGCCCGCAGGGCCGCCAGCCAGCTCAGCTTGTAGGCATAGTGCGGGTCGTCGGGGCTGCGCCCGTTCGGCACGTACACCGACCGCACGCGTACCGGGCCGCAGGTAGCCGCGAGGGTGCGGGCCTCCGCCGTCTGCGCATCAGGAAAGCCGGGGTCATCGGGCAGGCCGCGGGCGACGTCGTCCAGCCCGAGCCGGGATAGCACGGCGACCCCGTTCCAGCGCCCCTCGCCGTGGTGCGCGAGGGCGTAGCCGAGCGGTTCGACCGCGTCGGCAGGGAAGGCGCCGGCGCCGACCTTGGTCTCCTGCAGGCAGACCACGTCCGGGTCGGCCTCCTTCAGCCATTCCACCAGCCGGGGCAGCCGGGCCAGCACCGAGTTCACGTTCCAGGTAGCGATCCGCATGCTTCCATCCCATCAGCCGCCGAGACCGGGAATCACCGGGCCAGGAATCACGGGGGCCCAGGCGGCGAGGACGCGGTCGATGGCCGGCCGCACCCGGTCGCGGGCGTCGGCACGCGGCAGGCCGGACATCAGCAGCGAGTCGTAGTCGGTATCCTCATGCCGCACCGAGGCGATGACGGCCAGCGTGATCGCGTCCTCGTCCAGGGCGCGCCCGGCGGCCGAGCGGCCGACCCGGCCGCTGCCGCGCAGCCCGGCATGCCGGGCGATGGCGTCCGTGCGCCCGCCGGGGCAGCCGGGGAACAGCCGCCTGATCTCCTGCGCCATGCGGGACTGGAACTGCAGGTCTTGCGCGGCGCGCCGGATGGTGTCCCGGCCCCGGCGGCGCAGCCGGGCTTCGGAGTCGGCGAGGCACCGTTCCTCCGCCTGCCGCAGGGCCGGCTCCTCGGCGAGGATGCCCTGCCGTTCGTATCGCTTCCGGGCCCGGCTCCAGCGAACGACCACCGCCGACAGGCTGCTGGCCTGCCGGGCGCGCCGGGTGAGTGCGGCGTCGCCCGCCGGGACGAAGACCAGGTGATCCATGTCGGCGCAGGTCAGGCAGAGCGGACCGACATCCTCCATAACGAGGAAGTCCCCGGTCCCGCCGCACTCGGCGCAGGTCCAGTCCTTGACCGGCAGGACGGCAACGAGGTCGGCCGACCTGCCGGGCCGCTCCGGGCGGTCTTCTTCCTGTGCTTGCGCCACTATCCGGGGCCGTGGCGTCGCGAGGGATTCGGGCTCACGACAGGGAGCGTAGTGCGCCCCGTCGCGGGTGCGCTAGAACCGCCGGGTTAGGACCGCCGGGCCGGGGCCAGGGCCAGCAGGCTGTAGGCGGCGAGGGTGGCCGAGTCGGCGATGCCCCCGCTGCCGACGAGATCACGGAACTCCCGGGTGCTGACCAGGCGGTGGGTCATGTCCTGCTCGGTAGGCTCGCGCTCGGTGCGCCCCGGGGTCAGGTCCTCGGCGAGGTAGACGTCGAACCCCTGGCTGCAGAACCCGTAGGCCGTGAACAGGCGGCCCAGGTGGGTCAGGGACGCGGCCGACAGCCCGGTCTCTTCCCGCAGTTCGGCCCGCGCCAGGTCGGCGGGTGTTCCGGTCCCGCCAGCCGGCCATGAGCCCTGCGGGAATTCCCAGGCGCGACGGCCGACGGGATAGCGGAACTGCTCGACCATCCAGAAGCCGTCGGCATCGCGGGGAATGACGAGCGCGAAGTCTGGCTTGTCCACGACCCCGTAGACGCCCGATGCGCCGTCGGGCAGCCTGACCCGGTCCTCCCTGACGGACATCCAGGCATTCTCGTAAACCGCCCGGCTAGTGATCTGCTCCATCGCACCTCTTTACCACTGCACCTATGACCACTGGGCCGTGAAGCCCAGGTAGCGCTCGGTGATCTTGCCGCGCGCGGCCGCGGCCGCGGCCTGACCGCGGTCGGACGCCTCGTACTGCGCCACGACGTCCTCCCAGATGCTGCGCCCGATCGCAAAGCCGACGAACGCGGGTACCTGGCTGGCGATCCGGAGCCAGTGGTCGAGCCGCTCGGCCGGCGCGTCGCGGCCGAGAACGATCAGGTCGGCCGTGCGGCCGCCGGCCTTGACCTGGGCGGCCACCTGCTGCGCCGCCTCGACGGTCTCCAGGCCCTCAACCTTCCACAGCGCCGGCTCCACACCGCGGGCCTGATTACCGGCGATCACCTCCGCCACGAGGCCGGGACGGAGGTCACGATCGTAGGCCTCGGTATTCTGGCCGGCCCGGCTGAGTTGGTCAGCGGTGGCCGGCACGAGCAGCTCGTAGATCAGCGGCCTGCCGATCTTCGCCAGGCCCGCGGTGACCTGCGCCAGCTGGCCGAACTGATGCTCGCGCTGCCCGGCGTCGAAGGCCGGGTTGTCGCGCACGAGGACCTTGGCGTAGTCGGGCTTGATCCGCTCGACGTGGTCGAGCCACTGATCGCCCCACTGCAGGGTGAACCAGTCGTGCCCGCTGGCCTCGATCGGCACGGCGAGCACCACCGAGGTCCCGCCGCCGCTGACGGTGTCAATGACGCCCTGGCCGTACTGCTCGTCGACGAGGACTCCGGCGCGGCCGGACGCCAGTCGCGGCGCGGCTTCCCGGAGGCCCTCGAAGATCAGCTGCTTGGCGGACTTCATCGCCGCCAGCTGAGTTATGTCCGGATCGTCGTTCTCGACGCCGAACAGGGTCTTGCCGAACGAGTCGCGGTGATCCATCGCCAGGATAAAGAGCGGATCATCGTGGCGCGGTAGCCAAGTCGAGTTGCCTGTCATGGTCGGGACGCTACCCTGACCGCCCGGGGGCTACCCTGCCTGGGCATAGTGAGCGCATGGATAAGCGCCTTCGCTTCGTTAATGATGTAACGGGGCTCCTGCGGGTCAGCCCCGGGAGCACGGTTGACCTGAGCCATCACGACCCGGCCGATACCGGCCCGGTGAGCCGTCAGCATGCCGATGCCCTCCTGCTTCAGGGCGTGGAGCTGTTGACCGAGTACCAGGACCGGCTCGCGGCCCAGGACACCTTCGGCGTGCTGGTCGTGCTGCAGGGCCTGGATGCCTCGGGGAAGGACGGCACGATCAAGCACGTCATGGGGGGCGTGAACCCGCAGGGCGTGACGGTCAGCAGCTTCAAGCAGCCGTCGACGGAGGAGCTCAGCCATGACTTCCTCTGGCGTTACCAGCGCGCGCTGCCGGGCCGGGGGAAGATCGGCATCTTCAACCGCTCGCACTACGAGGAGGTCCTGGTCGTCCGCGTGCATCCGGAACTGCTGACCGCGCAGCGCCTGCCGGCGACGGCCACGGAACACGATGTCTGGAGCCGGCGTTACCGGGAAATCAACGACTGGGAGCGGTACCTCGTGGACAACGGCGTCCGCATCGTCAAGATCATGTTCAACCTGTCCCGGCAAGAGCAGGCCAAGCGGTTCCGCAAGCGCATCGACCGTCCGGACAAGCACTGGAAGTTCTCGGCGTCCGATATTCGCGAGCGCTCCTACTGGGATGACTATCAAAAGGCCTTCGGCGAGATGCTGAGCGAGACCAGCACGTCATGGGCGCCCTGGTACGTGGTTCCCGCCGATCACAAATGGTTCGCGCGGCTGGCTACCGCCGCGGCCATCGCGGCGGCGCTGGCCGACATCAATCCCCAGTATCCGGTGCCCACCGCCGCGGACCTGGAGATGATGGCGCACGCCAGAGCCGAGCTAGCCGGTGCGGCTGCTCGTTGAGGAGATCCGGGTGCCCAGCACCGAGTCCAGGGCCTGGCGCAGCCACCGGGCGGCCGACCCCGCAGAATCCGGTGCGCTCGCATGCCGGGCCGCCACGTACAGGTCGGGACGGACCAGCAGCACTCCGGCGTCAGAGATCTCGCGAAGCTCGGCCCACGTGCCGTAGGGGTCCTCGAAGGGCTGGCCCGGGCCGATCGAGACCGTGCTGATCGGCAGGCCCGTCTTCGCCGTGACCGCCTCCGCCGCGTCCAGCCAGGCCTGGCCGCCGATGCCCGTCCACACGCTGAACACGCCGTGGCCGCCGAGATCCAGCGTCGAGACCCGGTGTCCCGCGCGGGTGACCCAGGTGTGCGGCAGCTTCGCCCCGGGCCAGGTGGTCGGCTGGGCGTACAGCTCGGGGTCACGGGTGAACGCCGGCATCGCCGTGCCGTCCGGAATAACGGCCGTCGATGCGTAGCGGTGGTTGTGCTCCACGCCGTGCGCGTCGAACTCGAACGCCTTGTAGGCGATGGCCTCGCGCAGGCTCTCCCGGATCTTCTCGCCCTCCGGGCCGGGCGCCTTGCGCAGCGCCAGTTGCCGGTTCAGCTTGTCGACGTTGGTGGTGTCGTCCACGTCCAGCGCGGAGATGATGCGGCCGGTGTCGGCGATGCTCTGATTGGCCCGCTCCACGATCTGCCGGGCCACCGGGGCCCGTTCGGCGTTGAACGACTCCAGCAGCGATGGGGCGGCGAGACCCTGCACCACGTGATGCAGCTTCCAGGCCAGGTTGTAGGAGTCCTGGACGGAGGTGTTGGAGCCGAGCCCGTTGGTCGGCGGATGCCGGTGCACGGCGTCGCCGAGGCAGAAAACCCGCCGGTCAGCGAGGGTGGTGGCGAAGTGATGGTTGACCGTCCACGGCAAGGTAGAGGTGACCCGCATCTCGAAGTCCTCGGTGCCGACCAGCTTCACGGCCAGCTCGCGGGCGAACTCCTGGGTGATCTCGGGTGGCCCGGCCGCGACCTC
>Ga0209839_10000298_pt1 | contig 25781 bp, 24 predicted proteins | sample OrgsoiDNA2013050_FD_185800 | JGI IMG/M metagenome (GOLD analysis project Ga0209839, IMG submission 185800) | Permafrost soil microbial communities from the Arctic, to analyse light accelerated degradation of dissolved organic matter (DOM) -... | ecosystem: Environmental > Terrestrial > Soil >... | reverse complement strand
AGGATAATTTACCCGAAGGTGAACAATTGGTTAGCCCTTCCGATATCAAGGCAGCCGGGCAAATGTTCACGGATACCTTGGGATTGCAGGAATTTTCGTCTCCGGTTGCTTTAACAACGGAAGGGGTCAAAAACATTATACAAGGTCATGTAACGGCATCGCGAAACGCCATGGAGGCGGGTTTTGACGGCGTAGAACTCCATGGTGCCAACGGGTATTTGATAGAACAATTTTTACATCCGGTAGTCAATAACCGCACCGATGAATATGGAGGTGATTTCAAACGCCGCACCGTATTCGTACTGGAAATGGTCGAAAAAATTGCTGCCGCAATCGGTAAAATTCATGTTGGTATCCGGTTTTCACCTTTCTCTACGATGGGTGATCTGCCGGCTTATAAACCCGAAGAAGTACATGAAACCTATATTTACTTAGCTGAACAACTGAATAAACTCGGGATTGCTTATATACATATTGGGTTGTCACCGGAGATTCCACAAAAGACACTCGATGCAATTCGCTCGACATTTCGCGGAACGATCCTTATCTGTAATGGGCTTACTCCTGAAAGCGCAGAAGTAGCGCTGGAAAAGGGATTTGCAGATCTTGTCGCTTTTGCCCGTTCCTATTTAGCCAATCCGGACCTGGACAGGCGAATAGAAAAGAATGCCGCCCTGAATATACCAGATCCTTCTACTGCGTATACGCCTGGAGCAAAAGGTTATATCGATTATCCAACATTAGTCAGGCCAAAAGAGAAAGCCTTACTGGTAGGATCAAACTAATAAAATCTACAAATCTTCAATCTATAACCACATGGAAAATATAAAAGCTGCGCCGATAACTAAAGGAGCGAAGGAAGGAAAAACCGTTTCAGTCGTTGGTGATACCTATCGCATTCTGATTGCTGGTAAACAAACAGGAGGCGCCTATGCCGCCATTGACATGCTTATTCCGCCTAATGGTGGACCAGGGCCTCATTCTCATGCCGGATTTCAGGAGTCGTTTTATGTCATTGATGGAGAAATAGAAGTTAAATCCGAAGTTTCAACCTACATAGCAAAAAAAGGATCTTTTGTAGATATCCCGATGGGCGGGATCGTGCATTGCTTTAAGAATAAAACGAACACAATAGCCCATCTTTTATGTTTTGTAGTTCCTTCCGGCCTGGAAGAATTTTTTTTAGAAATCGGCAAGCCCGTTTCACCAGGTGACTTTCTTCCGGTTCCGGAAATGGACGCGGAAAGCATAAAAAAATTGCAGGCTATTGCCACAAAATATGGGCAGAAAATATTTCCTCCGGATTATCTGGGATAATTTTGGGCCGAACAGCGTCAACTATATTCATAGTCATGGCAATAGAGTTTGAGTTTACAGTCCATGAAGGATTTCATTTTGCAACCGCTTTTGCGGAACGTTTCAACCTGATCGCAAGTCATGACCGGGTAGTTCTTCCCGATATACTCGGAGAAGGTTTTATTCAGGAAGTTTATCTGGATACCGGTTTGGCATTATGCATACATGCCTATGAATTAAAACAGACATTTACTCTCAAACGTCTTTCCTCCTTATCTGCGGACATGCTGACCTTCAAATTTGATTGCAGGAGATCCGCAGTGAATGTAAAGGGAAATACGAATGAACCATTATTTTCAGGCGCCAATGGTTGTGAGGTAGAATTTGGCACGAGTAACCTGTTTGCAGAGCTAACAATTCCTCCGGAGCAGACCATTAACTTTTTAGTAGTTACTACGACCCGGAAAACGTTACTGGGTTTATTGCACTTTGGGCAGGAAGGTCGATTTATTGAAACAATGCTTAACAGTGGCAGATCATTCGTTCTTCATGAAGTAATGTCCCAGGAAATGGAAAGAACCTTAAAGCAATTAAGCCATATTGATGAAAATACCAAACTGGCTACTTTGCTTTACCAAACCAAAGCGCAGGAATTAATTTACCTCTTATTTGTTAAACTATTGACGCGAAATACACCCACCCTGATCCCTGTTGATCAAGCCGACGTCAAGAAAATCTACGACATACGAAGCTTTATTCTTAGCAATCTGGGAGTAACCCCTCAATTGCCCCAACTGGCCGTAAGCATTGGCATGAGCTTAACCAGAATGAAACAACTTTTCCGGCAAATATTTGGCGATAGTATATATAATTATTATCAGACGGCCCGCATGAACGAAGCGGCACACTTACTTAGCTATCTGACCGTTTCTGAAACAGGTCATAAACTTGGCTTTAGCAACCTTAGCCATTTTGGCCGTGTATTTGAAAAACATTTCCTGATGAAACCAAAACGATACAAAGACTCATTAAATTAACAGCAGCACCAGGTGTCCTGGGCAGACTGGCGAAGACAGTAATGTATTGACTGCCATCGGTCTGTTTTATAGAAATAGACATCAAATAAGTCGAATACCCAAATGCCTGAAATCATCGAGTTTACTATCATCGGTTGCAAGATCAGTAATCATTCCGCTGATATCTTTAATATCACATACCTTATAATGTTCAGTAGTATTTAGATTGGAACTATTTACCAGGGCAAATGTTTTATTTGCATTTCTTAGCATACTTTGTTTTACTTCACCATCATTTTGAAAAACGGCGCTGATGCCAAAGTCCTTTTGAAGAGCACAGGTACCCATAAAATAAAGACTGGCGATATATTGCTTCACCTCATTGCAGGTCTGACCGCCTGTATTAATAACCGCTTCACGATCGTGAATACCACCCAGTATGATCAGTTCGATATCCCTGAATTTTGAAATGATCGGAACCAGCGCCATATTATTCGTAACCAGCCTGAAACTGGAGTCGGAAGGAAGATGAGTGGCGATTGAACAAATGGTAGAACCTCCATCCATAAAAATCGTTTGCCCCTTCTTAATCAGCTGTTGCGCCTTTAAAGCAATCAATTCTTTTTCTTCGGCTAAATAGCGGGTGCGATCCTGGAAACTGAGTGGGTTCTTAGAAATGGAAATCGCGCCCCCGCGAACTTTAAATAACAAACCATTGTTGTGGAGAGACTCAATATCCCTCCTCGCCGTATCTTCAGAAATATTTAAATCTTCTGACAAAGTTTCATAAAAGACCTTGCCTCTTTTCTTTATCACTTTAAGAATATGATTAAACCGCTCTTCTTTTAACATCGGGGTTGAATTAAAAAATTGAATTCCTGGTTTTTATATCAGGCCTAATGCATACAGCTCACTTTTCAAATCTGTTTTTTCCAGTACATGAATCGTTGCGAACCCTATTTCTTTTGCCGCTTGAATATTATTCATATTATCGTCAATAAACAGTGAGTTTTTAGCTTCCAAATGATAACGTTCCAGAATGAGTTCAAAAATCTTCTTATCCGGCTTTGTCATTTTTTCTTCTCCTGAAATGACAATCCCATCAAATAATTTAAAGAATGAGAATCGTTTGAAAACGATCGGAAAAGTTTCAGCCGACCAGTTCGTCAATCCATACAATTTATATTTCTCCTTCAGTTTTCGTAAAACGGTTACATTTTGTGGAATGTAACCTTTTATCATTTTCTCCCATTGATCATAATATAATTGGATTTTCACAACATGCTCCGGGAATTTGTCCTGTAGAATCCGGGTTCCCTCTGCCAGTGACCGTCCTTTATCCTGTTGAAGATTCCAATCCTCTGTACAAACCTTGTTGAGAAAATGTTCCATTTCTGAACTTTCTCCAAATTCATCCCGATACATATATCTCGGATTCCAGTCTATCAAAACGCCTCCGAAGTCAAATATGATTGTATTGATATTGTTCATTTATCAGGCTGAAATTTCCAGTAAATTTCCCTCAGGATCCAGGACAACCGTTTCATAATAACCATCTCCCGTTGTTCTCGGTTCGCTAAAAATGGTGAAGTTGTCGTTTCTTATACGTTCTGTCAGTTCATTCACTTTATCCTTTCCTCCCACAGATATTGCGAAGTGCGCAATGCCCATATTAAATCCGCGCTTACTGCTATCAGACCCGATATCCGGTCTCGTCATTAACTCCAATCTTGTTTTACTTTCTCCGAAAAAAATAAAATAAGCCTGGAACTGTGTTTTCGGATTAACATATTTCTCTCCTGAACTGGTATCGAAATATTTCAGGTAGAAACTTCTCATGAGCTCCAAATCCTGTACCCAAAGACCAAGATGTTCAATTTTCATGATGTCAACCGGTTAAAATGTAAATCCTATTGTGCGACGATTTTTCCCTGCATCGTTCCCCAATGACCAGGAAAACTGCATATAAAATCATAAATACCTGGTTTCGGTATGATAAACTCCACCTGATCAGAATCACCGCCGCCCACCAATCTGGTATGCGCGATAATTAATGAGTCTAAAGAGGATGGAACATATTGTTCAGTTTTTGCATTGTGCGCTATATCCGCAAAATCGGCAATATCGACACCGTTCTTTAAGATCACCACATTGTGGGCCATTGATGCGGCGGATTTTGCACCTGTATTTTTAAAAATGAGACTGATTTTTTTCCCGGCCCTGACCCTGAACAACTCTTTGTCATAGCGCATATTCTCATTTGCCTTCAATTGAACGCTATCGGTAAATTCAAGCTTCTCAATACCCGGAACAGATGTTTCTGTCTTTTCAGCTGGCGAACTTTCTTTGGAATTATTTTTATTGTCCGCCGTTGGTCCACAGGATAATAAGAGCATTGTAGCTGCCAGCACATATGCGTTTATTGTCTTATTGTATTTTGGCATGGATTGAATTTATCCGGATCATAGATATCAATTAATCCCGCCTAAGGCGGGAACAATTATTAAAGTTTTCTAATCTTCATATCCCTGAATGAAACGCCATTTGTCCAGTCCTGAACAGCAATATGTCCTTTGAAATATATTCCAAATTCAGGGTAACGACTCATGGAGCTTGCAGCTACTGTTTTTTTCCATTCATCGCTTTTCATATCCACCTGAACGGTTTGTACTCCATTCAGCCAGAAAGTAAGCTTACCATTCTGCTGTTGAATACGTGACTGGTTCCATTCACCGGAATTGGGGATGGTATTACTTGTATTTGGGATTATGCCAAAGATGGCAGCGGCTTTATGCGAGGAATCCTTAAGATAGTCGGGCTCTACATTTCTATCATCCAGTAACTGATATTCCGGGCCGGTGGAAAAAGTAGTCCCCAGGTCCGGTCTTTCCTGTACATTAATAAACACCCCACTGTTGCCGGCATGTGAAATTTTCCATTCGAATGTCATGTCAAAATTTTCATACTCGTTATCTGTCACGAGATCTCCGTGTTTTACATTTTTAGCGTGCGGGTTGCATACCAGGTTACCGCTGTCGACAGACCAGGCTGAAAGGATGTTTCCCCTGTTAAATACATGCCATCCATTCATGGTCTTCCCATCAAAAAGGAGGGCCCATCCATCTTTTTTTTCCTGATCAGAAATTGTATTGTGTTGTTCAGAATGACTTAAGCATGCAGACATAAAGAATGCACAAAACGCAACTATACAAATGCTAAAAATGTTTACCTGCCTTTTCATAAATGACTTATTAATTAATCCCGATATGACGACCGTTTGCAATATTATGCAATATTGCAGATATTTGCAAAATATAATGATTTGATAAAAAGAATAAAATTGAGTAGTAATCCGAGGTCCAGCTTTCAGCTAAAACAACATTTCTCCAGATGGCGTAACGGCTTTTAGACCATGATTTGTACATTTACTCCTTATGAATGTCAAATCAATGAAAAAAACCGCTATTCTTTCAATAATCTTTCTGATCCGCATTGCTGTTTCCGGTCAGGTTACCACAGCGAAGCTGGACAGTCTGCTGAATCTTAAAACTGCACAGCATACGTTTAACGGAACCGTACTGGTGGCCCAAAACGGAAAAATCATTTTGGAGAAGGGTTACGGTTTCAAAAATAAAAAAGAAAACCTTTTGAATACGGCAAATACGCTGTACCAGATCGGTTCGATTACCAAACAGTTTACTTCCGCCATTATACTTCAGCTGGTTGCCGCCAAAAAAATGACGCTCCAGGATAAACTGTCAAAATATTTTCGCGGATACCCCGGCGGCGATTCCATCACGGTGGAACAATTGCTGACCCATACTTCAGGAATATATAACTATACAAACGACGGGGATTTTATGCGTGACAGGTCCGAGCATCCGATTGCCCGGGACAGCCTGCTCGCGCTTTTTGAATACAAACCCCTGGACTTTTCACCTGGCACAAAATGGAGCTACAGCAACTCAGGATATATATTACTCGGCATGATCATTGAAAAAGTAACCGGCAAATCCTATTTCAGGGTGGTCAGGGAAAATATTTTCGAGCCTTTGGGTATGTGGCACTCCGGGTTTGATTTTACACATTTGAAAAATGCCGATAAGGCGACCGGTTATGCAGGCGATTTGACGATGCCCGTCGGCATCGTGGATTCGTCCGTTTCCTTCGCTGCGGGCGCCATATATACGACGGTCGGCGATTTGTACAAATGGGACCGGGCATTGTATACGAACCAGATCGTGGATCAGGCGCTGCTCCAAAAAGCATTCACCGTGTATCAGTCTTCCTATGGTTACGGGTGGATGATCATTGACAGCTACGGTAAAAAAACCGTCCAGCATGGTGGCGGCATTACCGGTTTTGCCTCCTATATACTGCGTGTCCCCGGAGACCAGATCTGCATTATCGTGCTGACAAATGTCGCTTCTGATGCGCCATCAAAGATATCCAATGAAATCAATGGCATGTTCAATGGTAAAACAGTTGATTTACCCGCCGAAAGAAAAGAGATCGTCGTTGACACGCAAACACTGAAGAAATATGTCGGTGAGTACGAACTCGCGCCCAGCTTTCATATAATTATAACACTCGAGAATGGTCTTCTTCAGGCACAGGCGACGGGTCAGGGGAAAAATGCCTTATTCGCGGAAAAGGACAGTTTCTTTTTTTTGAAAACTGTCGACGCACAGGTTGAATTCATAACCGGCGCCGACGGAAAGACGGATCACCTGGTGCTATACCAGAACGGCCAGAAAATGACCGCTAAAAAATTGGGCCCAGATGGATCGTCGCCACCGGCACCTGTAAGAAAAGAAATCAGTGTAGATACCAATACATTGAAAAAATTTATTGGTGAGTACGAGTTGGTTCCTGCCTTTCATATCGTTATTACGCTGGAAAATGGTGCGCTGCAGGCGCAGGCGACAGGACAACCCAAATTCACTTTGTATGCCGAAAAAACTAACTTCTTCTTTTTGAAAGTCGTAGACGCACAGCTTGAGTTCGTTTCCGATCCCGCGGGAAAAACGGATCATCTGATACTATATCAAAACGGGCAGCAAACAGAAGGCAAAAAGATTAAGTAAAATGTGTTATGATATTTCTTATACCATGAAATTGAAGGAGCTGGTGGATTATCGCGGATAAAGAGAAGAAACGGTCAATGATTTGCAAGAGTGCAAAAAAACAGATTGCCTTTTGCATTTTTTACTAATAATCATGCCGTCACTACTCAAGGCACCTTGCTCAGAAATGGCTGAAGTAGTCGTAATTTTAGAAAAGATCACCGTTAAAACAATATTTATGAGAAAGAATGCATTTTATCCTGCAAATTCATTTGCCATGTTTTGTGGGGTAGCTCTTTATCTCCTCATCGCTTGTTCACAGGTCGCTTGTAACTATCCGGTGAAAGAGAGGGCACCTATTAGAAACTGGATCACTTTGGATATCAAATATAAAGCCAATACGACCGCCGAATTGAGGGACATAACATTAAGATCCATCGAAAAACTCCTGGTCGATTCTTTTACTGCGCAGAAATCCTCCAACTACTATAATTATCCTCCCATTATTACCATCAGTAAAAGCCCCTCAATTGATACTTTACGATATGATATTAACATAGGTCCCAGCAGTAATTCAACTATGGTTCAATCACTCAGTCAACATTACTTGGCACTGCCCCAAAGGGATTCCACCGCTAAACCTCCATGTTATTGCTCCACCAACTGCGGTGTTTGCGAAATTTTGAATAACTATATGCATAATCCACCGCCAGATCATCCGGAATTTAAATATATAGATTCGATTTCGTTTACAACTCCGGAAATTGAATTTAAGAAATGATATTGTGCCAAATAAAATTGGCATTTTAAGTCTGCTTTACATAATAATTGCCAGGGAAACATAAGTAACGTGTTGAATGCGCATTATAAATATTATTGTTTGTTTTTTCTTACTTGGCGCTGAATCCTTATTCAGCCAATGTCCTGACAGAGATTCTCTATGGAAACAGATCTTCATGATCAGGAATTCTTCTGTCCTGAATAAAACGGAGCAGTTAACCCGGCTAACGAAACTGGATCAACAAGTAAAGGACTGTCCTATGAGGATGGATTCCACTTATACTTATCTACAGCTGAGTATTGGTGTTGTATTTTATAGGCTTGCAGATTACACACATGCAATTCAGGTTACCAAAAAAGCACTGAATATCATTCAGAAAAATAGAGAAAGCCCATGGATCAATAAAACAGATCTATTCAAATATTATTATTATTTGTCCATCTATTACGATTCAATAAAACTAGAGTCGCAGAAAAATGAAGCCATTGATAGTTGTATTTCAAACGAAATGGAGGCCAATACCGATTATCATTTTACCAGTTTAGTTTTGCAAGACAACGTTATAGATCTCTATAACAAAGGTGATTTTAATCGTTGCATTGAACGTTCATCCCTCGGAGAAGCTCTTATTCGCAAATATTATAGATATTTTGATAGCCTTAACCACACAATTTTTTTTATTACTTATAAAGCCAATGCCCTTCGATCTTTAGGGCGATTTACTGAAGAGGAACAATTCTTACGAAGCAAAAGCAAAGAATTCGCAAAAATTAATAACACAATTTACAAGGCTGATTTTTACAGTTTATTTGGGTATTTAAGTATATCCAAAAATCAATATGAAAATGCCATTGATTACTTTAAGAAAGCATATTATTACAATACACTTTCTGTCAATAAAGAGCTAGGTGCCACGGTATTAAACCGCATTGGAATGATTTATTACGAAAACCTTCATCAGAATGGGCCTGCGTTGCAATATTATTACAAAGCCCTGAAGCATTCTAATAATAAAGTGCTCGCCAATGCCAACGCTTCCGATTCCTTCTATATTTTAGGAAATATTGCAAATGTTTATGCGGGAATGAAATTATTTGATTCTGCTTATTATTTTTTTCAGAGAGCGTTCGATAAAATAAAGCCAGGAATAGATGAAAATGATTTGGCTGTACATATTGAGGACTATGTGATTGACAACAATGCAGAGCATGTGGTAAAATTGGTATTGGATAAGGCTGACACCCATTTGCAGGAATATGACAATAAAATGAATAATGGAGCATTATCTAAAGCCTTGAACATTTATAAGTCAGCAGATCGCCTCCTCAACGCCATAAAAGTGGAACAAACTGAATTAGAATCCAAATTATTTTGGAGAAGTTATGCCCAACATCTATACGAACATGCTATAAGGGCTGCCTACTTGGAAAATAACCAGGATGATGCCTTCTATTTCTTCGAAAAAAGTCGAGCAGTGTTATTGAGTGATCAATTAAATGAGCAAAATAATATTCCCGAAAGTGAAATTCTAAAGCAGGCAGATCTAAAAAGAAAAATACTATTGTTAAAAAGGGAGCAGATAATGGGAACTTCTTCCAATGAATACTTAGAAATTCAAAAAAGTCTTCTTACACATGAACAGGAGTTGGAAAGATTGTCGAAATCAATTAAAAAACACAGCTATCTCTATTCATTTGGTGATTTGGATACTACTTTTATTACGTTGAAATATGTAAAAAATAATTTATTAAAGGACCACCAGGCGTTGCTTGAATTGTTTGAAGGTGATAGCGCAGTATATGAAATGCAGGTAACAACTGGAAATAATTACTTTAGTAAAATTAATAGAACAGATTTTGACACCTGTGTCAATAAATATATAAACTTCATATCGAGTCCGATTTTATTAAATAGTCGGTTTACAGAATACACCAAAATCGCGCATCATTTATATGATCTGATTTTTAAAACCCATCCACTGCCTGCCGGCCGCATCATTGTTTCACCTGACAGGGGATATTTTCCATTTGAAACACTTGTATCGAATTCTAATTATGAGTTTCCGGTTTATTTTCTCCAGAATCACGCTGTAAGTTACACCTATTCAGCCAGGTATCTCATAAATGAAATGAATGTAAACCCATCCAAAAAAACGGCAAATTTTTTGGGAGTCGCTCCTGTCCGGTTTCCTACTCCATTTCGGCTCGCTGAGCTGCGTGGTAGTGACCTGTCATTAAATCAGATCGGCTCATATTTTCAGTGCGCCCATAATTTAACGGGTGATCAGGCTACCAAAAATAATTTCCTGAATGAGTTTTCAAAATATACCATCATCCAGTTGTATACTCATTCAACTGATAGCAGTAATAACGGAGAACCCATTATTTATTTTGCCGACTCTATTCTTTACTTGTCTGATTTAATTTCCGGAAATAAACCGCTTACCCGTCTTGTCGTGCTTTCTGCGTGCGAAACCGGCAATGGAAAATTATACCAGGGCGAAGGTGTCTTTAGTTTTAACAGGGGATTTGCTTCGTTGGGAATTCCTTCAGCGATCATCAACTTATGGTCGGTGGACAATAAGTCCACATACCGGCTTACTGAACTTTTTTATCAATTCCTATTACAGGGGCAACCCGATGATATTGCTCTACAAAATTCTAAAATTCAATTTTTAAAGGATGGTTCAAAAGAAAAACAATTGCCATATTTTTGGGCAGCTGCTATTATTGTTGGAAAAACGGATGTCTTGGTTCCTCATCAGGGAAAAACCTGGATACGGGAAGTTTTTACATTATTGACTTTAATCATAGTGTTCTTTTTTGCATGGAGAATGAGAAATTCAATACTTACGAGAATTTTACGAATAAATAAAGCGGCTTAATTCATCTTATTCTGTAGTCTAATTCCAAAATTTACCGAAGCGTAGATTGTCTTTGCGACCACCTAACAGTTGGAATCTGGCATTCAGTTTTATGATGTCTGCCGGAAGATGAGGGGAATTTGAAATGATTTGGACAATGCTTCAACAGCTGTAGCAGTTGCAAAAAGCCGGTTAGTGTCGGAAAATAATGGGCCGGCATTATCTGTTGTCCAGGGAGTAAAGCAGTCGCGCCTGGTTATTCGTAGTATTGGCGCATTGTTCCAACTTCCATCCGGGCGCTGCGAGGAAATAAGTGTGTTGACCTGAGTTTTTATGATAGATCTAAAGAGAGTGGGATTGAGGTAAAGCAGAGAAAAGATCAAAAGCGCAGACTCAAATACATTTTCCGGTGCAAATTGCTCAATGCATTTGGGCCTCGCAGGTGAGATATTGATGGCATTCATGAAAGACAGATTGGCTGCAGTGGCATATATCCGTGAGTTCCACCAAAACGTATTCCACCATAAATCTGAAGTTCTCTCCTTAAGGATATAGTCGATCCCGCTTCGCAATGCATTTTGAGTCAGCCTATGTTGCCTTAGCAAAGCAAGAAGTGCTACCGGAGTTACGTCCGGATGTGAGCAGGTCCAGGAGTCGTGTCGGCTGGTTGGCCGATAGGTGGCAAAACCACCGTCCGAAGATTGATATTGGGCAAGCTCTGTCAATGCTGCTTCCGGGACTCGTTGGCCAATTGAATTTAAAAACAAAATCACATAAGCCGTTGAATCCGCATCCGATCCGACAGTGGAACTATAGCCCCATCCGTCATCATCAAAAATATTTTGCAAGAGCCAATGGGCGGCTTGAAAAAGCCTGGATTTGATTTCCGGTTTTACAGTTAATGGAAGACAGCGCAAACTGTACCCAATATATCCGGTGGCCCATGGAGCAGAACTTCCGAGAGGTAATTCCCATTCGGACCATGATCCGTCTTCAGACTGGAGGGATAGTATATAATCTACGCCCGCTTGAATCGCGCGCTCAATGTTAGACTCCTTGATATTGGCCGTTGATCCCATATAGTCTTGGCTTGAGATATACAGTAGAATATATTGAAGACTCCTTTTGTCCCACACCGATATAACAATGAAGTTCTGTATCCGTTTTGCTTAGCTGGCCGCCGGATAAAATGCCCAGAACATCCTGATAATCGGAAGATTCCAGGGAAGAATGATTTAACCAGGATTTAATGCGTGAAAAAGCTTCTACATCGGATTTGAATATGCAATGACCGCATAATTCAAACTTATAGTCCACTTCTGAACCTTCTCCCAAACCGAAAGAACAAACTGCTGTTTGAGTTGGATAAATATAATCTTCGGCCAGAATCATTTTGGCAAATTCCCGAAGATTACATAGAAAATTGTCATTACATATTCTTTTTGAAAATTCTTCGTAGTACGACATACGTTTACCATAAGCGCTAAGGTAAATCCGACCGGAAGGAGCTGCTCCCCTCTTTAAAGTGATTGCAGTACCCAAAGGGAATATTCCGGCACCAGAGGAGTCAATTAATTTTTCCCAGGAATCTAATACTCCGAAATGTGCAGCAAATTTACTCAGCCTTTTCCATCGGTCGTCCTGGCTGCCCCATGTTCCATTCATATAAATCTTAAGCTGGGGGGAAGTTGAAGAAGCAAAACCTGCTCCAATCCAAAAAGCACCACCGGGATCGTTCAATAAGTCCACATAAGTTTCAGGAACCATTTTATTGATGAGTCCGGACGCTTCAATCAACTGGCTCTGGAGCTGCATCTTTTCAGCTATGGATGAAATACAATTTCGATTAACCAGGAATCGGTCAATGCCTGAAATTCCTGATTTGCCAGCTTCACCAAGAAATTGAAAAGACCGGTGAGCGGTTTTCCCTAAAGTAACGGCGAATTGAATCGGAGTACCATCATGGTTGATCCGGGAGTGACCCCTTGGTTTTATACCCAAAGGAAATGCCAATGATTCACCCAGAACCGCCTCATAAATTTCGGCGATCCGGGGATGTAAAGAATGCATGCCAAATAATGAGACCATATCGCCAATCAAACTACCAATATGTTGAAAGGCGGATTCATTTGCTATAATGGTTCTCGGAAGTTTGATCATCCCTTACTTGTGAGTATTTCCAGCGTCAGGACCGTCATTTGGTTTTGAAAGTTCTATTTTTATCCGGGATGGGGTTCGGCAATCAAAACTTATTCCCTGTCCCGGCTTCAGTGCGATTTTAGCAGGTACAAATCCCTTCTCCGTAACTTCTACCCGAAGTGGCCCGGGTGGCCGATAGGCGGTTTTTTCTATTTTCGGATAGGATACGTCGATTTCAGCCCTGGCTTTATTATTATTGCTCACTGAATACAGCCCAGGCCGGATAATTAGCCCTGAAAAAATATCATTGCTATTCAGATTACGACTATCGAATAATTGTTGGGTTTCCTGTTCTGCTTTTCGTATGTGCACATTGTAGCCACCTGTACCTTCAGAAACACGGAACACGGCGTAACCTCTTGGGTTTACCGTAAATTGATTTTCGTCAGCTGCACATGTATCAGTTTGGCTTTTCGAAGCCGCATTTTTAACAAGCAGCGCCAGGTCAATATTGACCTGTGCAACAGGGCTGTCTTTCTCTACGGAAATATAGAGAACAGCCAGGCTTTCTCCCTTTTCATTACGCACCGTACCCCTGTATTCACCAGGCTCATTAAAACTATGTGTAACCGCGCCCAGGATGGTTAGCGAACCGCTGTCCAGACCCATTTGGGTAAATAAATTTCGATTGAATGTCATGCTCATAATTGATGTCTATTTAGATAAGAACAATTAATATTTATGTGTACTTGTCAGTGTGCATTTAGTCTAAGGCCCCACATTGGCTCCAAGAATCATTTCTTTAGAATTCACCTGGGCGTTCAGGTTGCGTATGGGAATTTTTACCGGGATCAATCCGCTCGAATCCGGAATAGGAAGCGGATAAGGATCCTCAAACGATTGAATCGGATACTTGTCAGCAAAATAATCTGCAACGGCTGTTTCAATCAAAGCAGGGATCGGAAAAATGTCGCTCAATAAATTCTGGAAAAACTCATCAATAGAATCAGCAATTCCCAGGGCAGACTTAATCATATCGAGAATTGGTCCTATGAAAGCAAAAATTGCATCCTTCATCCAACCCGGTAACGGACCGAGTGCAGTGTTAATGACGTTTTTTACGGCATTTTCAAAAATATTTGAAATGGTAGCCGGTATATCGATAGGCTCTACATTTACAAAAGTGGGATTAATAAATACCTGCCACATATTGGATTTACCATTGAATTCCGCATCCAGATCAGACCAACCAGGCAGACGAGCCGGGTCTACAAAATATTTGGCTTTGAGTCCTGCTTTAACCTTAATGATCTTTGATACCAGTCCGCTTAAATCGACCGGAACACAAACAGAGCCTAAGTCAATTCCTGGAAATCCAACCAGGCATCCGTTCCATGGATCGGGTACGATACAAAAACCTGGTATGCCGGGCAGATTAAAGCAAACCTGAACTTTCAGGGTATCAAATACTATTTCCAGTGAATCGACTTCCACCGTGTTGTCGTCGTTAAGGGTAACACTGCCATTTTGAAGATGCAGGGCTATAGCATAGCTGGCTGAAAAAGGGCCGAAACTACCGCTATCAGACTTTGCAAAAGTGAAATTGTCTACGAGTAATTTGAACAACTGCTTAAATACCTTATCGGAAGCAGCTAATGTTACGTGGCTCATAAAATTTTTCGAATTGGTTAAGAAATCGTGATTGAGATGAACGCTTTTAGCTGATCCTCTTCAACTGCCGGATTGTTGGAAACAGGAGGATTGGGTGACGGCGAAATGGCAATGGTACCTACATTAAATATGGGAGAATTAAAAAACAAAGCAGCCAACGGAATTGCCAGTTTCTGCCTTAAAGTGAGGGTCACCGCTGTCCTGAGATAACATTCCAGGGAAGATTCAAGACCATCGGGTTTTATATCGACAATTTCAATACCATCAACTTTTCCAGTCAGGCATTCCTGTGAGGCTATCAGCTGTTTAGCAAAGTGGCCCACTACAAAAACTTCAAGGCAAAAACAATTTACCTTGCCAGGAAGTTTTACCGGTGGAATTGGATTTTTTGGATCATTCTTGCTTTCCTGACCGGGTCGCGAACTTCCATTTTGAAGTATAACAGGAACCCTGTCCAGATCCTTATCGGAGGGGCATCCAATACCTCCGCAAATTTTAAAATGTAAAGCAAACCGCTGATCCTTTAATGGCGGAGCCAATTCAGGGGGTAATGAAATAACATTACCGGGGTGGAAATCAATTTCCGCCTTCGTTAATTGGACCGTAAAACTCAAACCCACCGGAGGAGAATCTACGCCAATAACGGGTAATGGATCCAATATGGTGAAAATGGGATTGCCATAGTTTGTTACATCCCTGGTGAAATCGACAGGCTGGCACCAGAGTTCCCGATTAAGGGCTATATCCTGTGTTGCATAGTTGAAAAGAGAAGGACGCTGCCGCATAATGTGTCGAATCGTTAGATTCACCCCATCTTCATGTATCGCGGCATAAAGATCGCAGTTGTCAGTAAAAGCCATATTTCAATTTTTAAGGATTCACTGTTTTTTTAGTTCAAAATAGTTCTCTAAAGGAACCTATACATAAGCATCTCTGAAAAAATGTTCTTTAGTATCTCATCATCCAATCAATTTTCACACTATTTCCCTTTACTGTAAAATATAATTCGTAAAACATATTTCACGTATAGTCATCTCGGTTTTGCCTCATATTGAAACATACCAAGAATAAAAGGAGATATCCGATGTGTTATTGAGATGGGGAAGCCATCCAGGAGATAGATGGTCTTTGCATTTTCGTCCAAATGTGAAATAAAATTCCTGTTAATAATATAAAATTTGTTTAAGCGTATAAAATCGTTTGGTGTAAGTAGTTTAAGAATTTCTTTCAGCGTAGAGTGTCTTATCGTCCATTTTTTAATATTTCCATGTTGCACCAGGGTTTTCACATAATGATCTGCACTTTTAATAAACAGGATCTCGCCCGGTCGGATCCATATAAAAGATTCTCTCTTGTCCATAAACCGGATCAAAGCAGGTTGTTTTTCCATAAAAACAATGATTTAGCGTGATCTCACGACTATTCATCGCTGAAAATCTAAAAATGGAAACAGCTTTTTGCGTCATAGGTACCCTGTCACCTCATTTGAGCCCTTTTAGGCCCCCCGCGAATGCAACAACCAACGCTCGGGCTGAACATCATAGTGAGCGTAAATCAACACCGTTGGTTTGCCTGGCGCTTTATCCCCACTCCCATATACAACTGGTAATCCCTTCGTCGGAATGATTTCTGCAGTTGTCATTCCAATGGATTTCAACTTTTTTACAATCCATGCCGCTGCCCTTTCAATATCAGGCTTGTGTGAAGGCATCGATGATATGCTTGGTATAGACACGAACTCGAGGTATTCCTTTAAATGGGCTTCAGTATTTTCGTCAATATATTTTTCATATGATAAAAAGTCCATCTTTAGATGATCCTTTTCCACAACCCCGGACTGGTTATTTTGCGCTTTCAATTGCGTACCCGTTAGTGCGCTCAGGATTGCTACGATCAACGAAGTTGTAAAATTTAGTCTTTTCATGATAGTCTGTTTACTTTTAAAAAATATACATTCGTGTTCATGTTGCCAGTTACCTTGATCGAAAGAAAAATATTTATTTGATTGTTCATATATTTTATAATAACGGAGACAATAACCTCGCTAGTTTTTCCGGCAACTGACTAAATCTGGATCGGTTTGCCCAAATCCCTGGATCTATTTTATCTGCCTCTTTTAAGTCTTCAAAAAATGCGCTGCGCAGTTGCTGTGCAATCTCATGATCATAAATCACGCTGTTCACTTCGAAATTTAATTCAAAACTGCGGTGGTCCATATTCGCTGAACCCACGATAGCCAGTTCCCCGTCTGCCACTATTGTTTTTGCGTGAACAAATCCTTTTTTATAAAGGTAAATTTCAACGCCCACATCCAGTATCTCCGAATAGTAGGATTTTGCAGCCTTATTTACCATGGCTGAATCTGATACCCGGGGCGCCAGCAATTTTATTTTAACACCGCTCAGTGCCGCAACACAGATCGCATCTAAAATACTCTGGCCCGGGATGAAGTAGGGCGAAGTAATTAATAATTCTTCCTTTGCCGTTACGATGGTTTCCATCAGGAAATACATGATGGTCGGACTATCTGAATCCGGCCCACTGGCCGCTATTTGTACATATGAGTTGCCTTTTTTTATGTTGGCGGGTGGAAAATAGTCGCGTTCAATGGCCAGTTGCCGGCCAGAGCAAAAATTCCAGTCGCAAATGAATAAATATTGGAGATAAAAAACACCAGGGCCGTTAATCTGAACGTGGGTATCACGCCAAAACAGTTTCTTTTTATCCGGTCCATTAATATACCTGTCGGCTACGTTGATTCCGCCCATAAAACTGATACATCCATCTATCACGATTATTTTCCGGTGGTTTCGATAATTTGTGCGATTGGAGAAAGCAATAAAAAGAATTTTATAAAAAGGATACACCTCAATGCCCGCCTCGCGGAGTTCGCGAATAAATTCTTTTCTGATCGAGCGGCTGCCCAGATCATCGTAAATAAACCGGATTTGCAGACCTTCCTTTGCTTTCTGAATAAGTATTGTTTTAATCTGTTTTCCAATCTGATCATCCTCGAAAATATAGTACTGTATATGAATATGGTGTTTCGCATCCTTCAAAGCTTTTATCACTTCAGGAAATTTAGTTTCACCATTCAGCAATAGCCTGACTTCATTATTGGCCGTTAGCGGACTATTGTCATTTAAAAGCATACGCGCCAGTTTCTCATGTGTTTTTACCTCGTGTTCGCCCCTGTTCCAGGAATCCTCAGACTCGTGAACGATCTTTTCTTTGATGTCTGAGAGTATTTTATCATCCGTAACTATCTTTTTACTATAGAGCTTGTTTTTTCGATAATTCGCACCTACTGCGAAATAGACTAACATGCCAATTACCGGTAGTACAATGGTTATGATTAAATAGGCGAATGTTTTGGTCGTCGAATGGACATCGTATAAAATCTTGAAGCAGACAAAAACGAGCAAAAGGAAATAGATTGCGGAGATAATAAGAAAAAGGTGCATGACGGTTGAACGTTTAGGCGACAATATAGTCGTAATTATTTCTCCCCCCATGCAACAAATCCGTTTTAATTGTTTCTTTACTTTACTGCGGTGTAGGTAATAATTAAAAATAGAAGCTATGCTCAAAAGTTATTTGCGGGTGGCCTGGCGCTCCTTTGCCAAAAACAAGGTTTCTTCCTTCATCAATATTTTTGGGCTTTCGCTGGGCATGGCTGTGGCCATATTCAATGGCCTCTGGGTATGGGATGAATATTCCTATAATAAATACCATCAGCACTAAGACCGGATCGGACAGGTAATGACACATTAATTTCTGAACATTTCACTGGTTTAATGTAATGGCGTTATCACAAAAGTCACGCCTGCCAGAGACCCGGTCCCCAGTAATGGAGTTACTGTTTGTGTTTCATTCGAAGTAGTAAAAATAAGGTAGACAGGAAAACCGGGGACAGGCGCTGAGGCAACAGTATACTTACCATAAATCGGACTATTGATGGACCAGCTGGGTGTAACTGTAGCGCTTTGGGCAAAATAGATCGTTACATTTTTGTTGCCTGATGTAGTATCATAAGCGAACGCCAGTTCTGCGCCAGTAATATTTGTGATGCCGATGCTATCAGGGATCCACTTGGCAGTAGTGCCATCACTCCCGGAACCGAAAGGCGGTGTTACCGTGGGCGCCTGATTTACAATTTTTGACAGCGTTACCGAGTCGCCCTTAATATCGACCTGAAAGGTCGCCCCATCATGATAGAGGTCGTTATAGACTTCACTGGTTTTGGTTATGGTGGCATCAACCTTCACGGAAAAGGATAAAGCCGGAGGACGAAGAAAGAGGTGGGTAGTAAGGGTCTTCTGGGCATAAGTTATTATAACGCTCTTTCTGGATTTGCTCGCGATTGTTTTCTTGACCGTTACTGAAACCTGTATCGTTTTTTCTGTTGGAATTTTAGCAGGCGCAGTATAGATGACCTGGTTTCCGGAACCTGAAAGGGTTCCATTCTGACTTCCTCCAACTACGGTCCATGATGTGATCTGCTCAGTGGGTATCGGTTTGCCCTTCGGTAATCGAGGTAGGTCATCGTCGTCGGTCGATTGGGGATCTCCTGCCAATTCGGGATCTTTTACATATTGGTGCAATGTCAATGTACCGGTCTCGCCTTGCTGGTAATTAATCTTTCCGTTGGGGTAAATAATAAGTCCCGCCAGAAAACCACGCGCGGTAAAATGATGCACATCAAAACTGATCGTTTTGCCCACCGTATCCACATCTTTTTTTATATCGACATCCCACGCCTGCGTACTATCCTGAGTTGCATAATAAAGAAGATCCGGATCGGTGCCATTCACATCACTGTCCGCGTAGTGAAAAATAAGTGTAGCCGGCGTGGAAAATTTTGTGCCATTTGGCAGGAAATCATAGCCGGCCCCAAGGCCGCCAGGACATTCATTGGTTATGGGTTGTATCGTGATGGCTACGTTGGTGGACAGGGCACCCGGGGGTATGATTAAATCCATCCTTCCATCGGTACTGGAGATCGTTCCGCCCGCAGCGCCAATTGTTTTTGTGACCGGGGTCCCAATCGGCGTTCCGACGTCAGTAATTGCAATCGAAGTGTCGGTGGTGGTTGAACCAGTTCCTGTAGAACCGTTTCCGGGAGAGCTTGATTTTTTGCAGCTGCTGGCAAATGCCAGTATAAGCAGAATTGAATAGATGCGTGGCATAGGTCAAGGTTTTAATTAAATTAAAAAATCTATCGAAGGAAATAATTATTTTTTTTAACACGTGAGGTGCCATCCGTCCTACACCAGTTTTTCCTGTATAGCCACCCGTACCAAGCTCGCCGTGTTTTTCACATTTAGTTTCGCCAAAAGGTTCTTACGGTGAGTTTCTGCCGTAAAATGGCTGACAAATAGTTTTTCCGCAATTTCCGCGTTCGTTAACCCTTCCGTAATCAGTAGTAAAATTTCCTTTTCTCTTTTGCTAAGTACCGGAATAGAGGATGAGGAAGTTTTCTGATATTCCTTCAGCGCCAGACCCACTTCCCCGCTAAAAAACAAATGTCCTTCGCTAACTGCGTGAATCGCGCGTATCATTTCCTCTTTTGATGAATTTTTCAGAATATATCCTGAGGCGCCATTTTCAACCATTTTCTTAATGTCCAGTCCCTGGTTAGAAGTGCTTAACCCCAGTATAATTACAGCAGGATATTTTTCTTTCATGATCGCGCAAAGCTCAACGCCACTCAAATCAGGAAGATGAATATCCATCAGCACGACGTCTGCCGTATGATTGACAAAAAATCCCAGGCAGGAGTTTGCATTCATCGCCTGACCTGCCCATTGAAAATCTTTTTCGTGCTGCAGGATGGCCTGTATGCCTTCAATCACTACCGGATGATCGTCCACAATGAATAGTCGGATCATAATTTGAATTCAATATTTACCTGTGTGCCTTTTCCTGGTTCGGAATTCAGTTCCAGCTGACCTTTCAGATAGTCCACCCGCGCCTTGATATTTACCCAGCCCGCGCCTTTTTTTTCATCCAGTGAATTCAGGTCAAACCCTTTGCCATTGTCTTCGACCACGATATTCAGTCTGCCTTCGTCCCGGATCACCTGCACCATGGCCTCGGTAGCAGCCGCATGTTTCAGAATATTATTCAGCAGTTCCTGGATGATCCGGTAGCTCGTGATTTCTACCGCCTCCGGCATTCTGGAATCCAGACCCACCGACTGGTAAGAAACACTCAACATGCCGTTGGTATTGATGGAGCTGCAATATTGTTTTAATGCTTCATCCAGTCCATAGGAAACCAGTCCTTCCGGCATCATATTATGCGCTATCCGGCGGAGTTCCGCGATGGACGTATCGATCAGATCAAGTGATCGTTCAAATACCGCCATATTTTCTGGTGTTACAATTAAATTGTCTTTCATATGATGCATGGAAAATTTTATGCCCGATAACAATCCGCCGAGTCCGTCGTGAAGATCCCGCGCCATTCGGCCTCTCTCCTCTTCCTGACCCTTCAGCAGTGAATTGACGACCAGTAACTCATGATCCTTTTCCAGTTCAACGATACGCTGTTGTTGTATTTTCTCTGTTTGCCTGGCCAGCATCCTGCTTCTCCGCAGATTCAGATAAATCAAAAACGAAACGACCAGGAGTGCCAAAGCCAGTCCGGCCATCAGCCAGTTGAAGATGGCTTTTTGCTTTAACGAAAGTAACTGTATCTGCCTGTCCTTCTCAAGTGCCGTTATCTGTTGTTGTTTTTTTTCACTTTCATAACGGGCCTCCATTTCTGCAATCTTTTCACTGGCCGCCGTTTTATAGAGAGAGTCGCTGAGTTGCAAAGCCTTTGAGAGAAATGAATAGCCCTCATTTGCATGGCCCAGACTTTTTTCGATTTCTGCGCGGGTTAAATAAATTTCTTTTAAATCCGAACGTGATCCGATCTCATGCGCCAGGTCCTCCGCTTTTTTTGCGTAGGCGAGCGCGCTGTCGGGTTTGTTCATCTGTTTGTAAATCTCTGCCATCCGGGTACAGGCCTCACAAAGATGGAAGTGGTTGCCCATTTGCAGGGCGATTCCATAGGAAAACTTATACTGCCGCAGGGCGTTGGGAAAATCTTTTTTTGTGAAAAAGTAAGATCCCAGATTGTTGTAAATAGCGCCATGTTCCTCAAGATCACCCGTGCGTTCGGCAAGCAGGTTTGCTTTTTGCAGCAGTTCATATTGCCTGCCGGGTTCACCCAGATTAGACCAGGCATCCGACATGCTGATGAGGGCGTTGCATGCGGTATAATCATCTCCCTGTGCGGACGCCATCACATAGGCCTTGTTGCCATATACGATCGACTCCCGGTAGTCATTGTTTTCACCTAGAAAAATGCTGATATTCTGATAAACGCCCGGAAGACGAACCGAATCGTTTTTGATCTCCAGCAGACTGGCTGCCCGCTGAAAATTTTCGAGCGCCTGTATTCTGTCTTTTTTATAACGGTACGCATTGCCCAGGTTCGAATAGACGACGGCTATGCGGTTGGTGTCACGAAGCCCCACGGCCACCGGCATCGCCAGATTGAAATACGCGACTGCCGTGTCCAGATGATTGCTTTCCATATTGCCAATGCCCAGGTTGACAAGCGATGATAGAATGAGTCGTCTGTTTTGAATTTTTTCTGCAAGCTCCAGTGCCTGCCGGTAATATTCCAGGCTCTTCTCTGTTGATCTCGACTCGATATCTTCACCGATGTCCAGGATCGTTCTGGCTCTCACAGAATCATTCGTGGCAGTATTCAGTTTTTTCAACAGACTGTCAGGCACAGTCTGACTGAAAACAGCATTCATGGTAAGCATAGCCATCAGCGTAAAAATAATATGAACGTCAAAGCGCAGATCCATAATTCAAAATGATTCTCGTCAAATATTGTTTTTCTTAGGAAATATACCAATTTCCTGACTACTGCATTTTAGGCGTTATCTTGAAATACATCCCATTATTGGGGTCTCCAATTTCTTGTTCTTTATTATTTATTTTAAATGGACCAGGTGTACTTGCTGGTAGTCCATCGGGTATTTGTGTACTTGGAACAGTAAAATGCACTCCCCCGTCCTCAGGTAGATCCAGGCCATAAAACCCTGCCGTAAATCCAACGTCACTATTGAAATTGAGAATAAGCGTTGAATCACTGTTTATAACAGAATCATCTATCGCAATGTTTTGGATATCGAACATCCCGATTGGATTCGGAATCCAGGTCCAGTTGGTAGTACCGCCATCGGGCTTAAGATACGTTTCACTTGCCGGAGTTACCGACGGAGCATTATTTTGAATATTTTTTATAAACGCCGTAATTACATTTTGAAATGTATTTGGCGTAGCGTCCGGATGTACTGAAATGGTAAGATCGAAAGTTGCGGAATCTACATAAACCTGACCGATGTTTCCCGTCACTGCGCGGTCTCTATAATGGAAAAAAACTGAATAATTAAATTCTCTGGCTTCCAGCAGGAGAATACGCGGTGTATTGGAATTTGATGAATTTACCTCATCGGTTTTTTTGCATCCGTAAAAACAAATAATGAACATGCATAGGAGGAAAATCGGGTTATCTAATTTGCGCGCAAATAAATAACGCCGGCAAAGTGGAGATCTCAATTTCATTAGATAAGGTTTAATGATTAATAATTTACAAAAGGTACTTATCAGGGATGCCCAAATTTCCAGCCTATGTAGATCTGAAGGAGGTTGGATTTAATATTCACATCGGAAGTGTAGGATGGCGGGGTAGTTGACATGCCCGGATCGGGCATCTTATATAAATTATTCAGACTAACATTCAGTCGCGCGCCGACCAGCAATCCTTTGACGGGATGTACTTCCACGCCGCCACCGACGCTATAGGTGAACCGGTTGTAAAAACTCAGTGCCCCATTGATGGAGCCGGAAGTGCCGCCAGGACTCTTTGTCGTACTGTCTGCCACCGCATTCATCAGATAACCGAACTGCATACCCACTTGTATCTGAAAAAACTTCGTGATATTGATGCACATGTAAGTAGGCAACATGATATAATCCAGGTTCACTTTTCCGGAGACCAAACCCGTTTCATAATTATACCCCTGCCGGGAAAAAATCAGTTCCGTCTTCGAACCCAGTACCCGGTTGTAAGGCGTCGAAAAGAAGATACCGGCATTGAAACCGGAACTGCTTTGATTGTTTACGGAAGAGACATTGGTTACGTTTGTAAAATTGAGACCGGCCTTGAGTCCCAGCTGCGCGTTCACGATGGCTGGTGAAAGGATAATCAGCAGTAATAATGTACGTAGTCTCATATTGATTGATTTAATGAGTCAAAGAAAATCAATATGAAAATCGTGGGACTCACCCGAAAGAGGTATACCCCATTGGGTGCAAAAAATACCCTGAAAAGGTGAGTGATTGGGAACATCTCGATCGAAGTCTCCCCTGCTGAATGGGACGATTTTCCAAAGTCGGTCAAATGGGTTCACCAGGCCTGTATATACCAACGGGCCAATTAGCGCATAACTTTTAATCTGGAATATTCGTGAGCCTCTCCATTATTATGTCTAAGTGATGACGAAACGGAGGTAACTTGCTATACGACCACCCATTCTCTCACAATGAGATATATCATTTTACTATGGGCGTTTTTGATCTTTTTCGGGCTTGGCGCGTCGGCCCAAAACAACTATTCCGTTAAGGGGGCAATAGCCGACACTGTTGAAAAGGTAAAGCTGGTCACATCTGCCGTCACCATCCTACAGGCCAGGGATTCGATACTGGTCAAATTTGGCTATACCAAAACCGACGGCAGTTTTATGTTGGATGGACTGCCTGGCGGACAATACATCCTGCTGGTTGCATACCCGGATTATGCAGATTATGTAGAAACGTTCAACCTCGACTCAGCCAATCCCTCGCACGATTTTGGCAATATCCCCATGTCTCCCAAATCGCGTCTGCTACAGGAGGTCATTGTTAAAGGGACTGCATCGCAGATGAAAATTAAAGGCGACACCACCGAGTTTAACGCCAACGCTTTTGTCATCCAGCCAAATGCCAAGGTAGAGGACTTACTGAAACAGCTGCCGGGCATAACCGTGGACAAGGATGGAAAAATTACTGCCGAGGGCCAGACGGTGACCAAAGTTTTAGTTGACGGGGAAGAGTTTTTTGGAGACGACCCGACGCTGGTGACCCGAAACATCCGGGCCGATATGGTGGATAAAATTCAGCTATACGACAAAAAAAGCGACCAGGCGGCTTTTACCGGCGTGGATGATGGCAAAACTCAAAAGACCATTAACGTAAAGCTGAGGGCTGACAAGAACCAGGGCATTTTCGGCAAAGTGCAGGCTGGCGATGGACTTGAGGGTGTCTACCAGGGGGAAGCATTATTTAACTCTTTTAAAAACAAGGAAAAATTTTCTGTTTACGGTACCATCGGGAATAACGGCAAAGTGGGCCTGGGCTGGGAGGATGACCAGAAATATGGTACCGGAGACCAATGGAATGTTACTGAAAACGGCATCAGCATAAATACCCAAAGTTCCGAAGACCTGGACGTTTTCGGTGGAATTTACAGCGGCCAGGGTTTTCCGCTGGCGCAGACCGGTGGTCTGCATTATGACAGCAAGTGGGATGATGACAAGCAATCTGTCAACGCCAATTACAAGATCGGTTCCTTAACCATCGACGGATTAAACACTGTACTAACGCAAAACAATCTTCCCAATTATATTTTGAACAGCAGTTCCGATCAAAACTATCACAACTCGATGCTCAGGCAGAAGTTGAGCCTGGTTTACGAGACAAAGCTGGATACCAGTTCAAACCTGAAGATTGCTGTCGACGGTACAATAAAACATATCATTACGGATAGTTATTATACAGCGGGTGACACATTGAATGGTGCCCCGGTAAACAACAGCATTCGCCAATTGACTAACACGGCCG
>Ga0209839_10000297_pt1 | contig 25813 bp, 16 predicted proteins | sample OrgsoiDNA2013050_FD_185800 | JGI IMG/M metagenome (GOLD analysis project Ga0209839, IMG submission 185800) | Permafrost soil microbial communities from the Arctic, to analyse light accelerated degradation of dissolved organic matter (DOM) -... | ecosystem: Environmental > Terrestrial > Soil >... | reverse complement strand
GCGACCATCGGGCTGCGGACCGACGACGCGGAGAAGGCGTTCACCGAGGCGGTGCAGCGTGGCGCCCGGGCCATCGCGCAGCCGCGGGTATGGAAGCGGCATGACGGGTCCGAGGTGGTCACCGCGAGCGTCTCCGGGTTCGGGGACGTGAACCACCGGTTCGTGCAGCGGCGCGAGGGTGAGGCGTTCCTGCCCGGCGCGATCGACGAGCCCACGTCCGGCCCCGGCCCCGGCGGCGGCAAGCTGCTGCAGACGGTGGATCATTTCGCAGTGTGCGTGCCGGCCGGTGAGCTGGTCACCACTGTCGCGTACTACCAGCGGGTCTTCGGGTTCGCGCAGATCTTCGAGGAGCGCATCGAGGTCGGCATCCAGGCGATGGACTCCAAGGTCGTCCAGGACCCGAGCGGCACGGTCACGCTCACCATCATCGCGCCCGATCTGACCCGGCAGCCGGGTCAGATCGACGACTTCCTCAGCTCGCACGAAGGCGCCGGGGTGCAGCACATCGCATTCAGCACCGCCGAAATCGCTACCGCCGTCACCACCTTCACCAAGCGGGGCGTGCGGTTCCTGAGCACACCGTCGAGCTACTACGACGGCATCGAGCGGCGGCTGGGCCAGGTGGGCATGCCGATGGACCGGCTGCGCGCCGGCAACATCCTCGTCGACCGGGACCACTGGGGCGAGATGTTCCAGATCTTCACCGAGTCGGCTTTCGTGCGCCGCACCCTGTTCTTCGAGCTGATCGAACGGCACGGCGCGCTCACCTTCGGCACCAACAACATCAAGGCACTGTACGAGGCCAAGGAGCGAGAACGCACGCAGACCACGGTGGGGGCCTGAGGCGCGGTGCCGAAAAACGAGAAGGCGGGAACGTGCAGATAACGGACTTCGCGCTGACCGACGCGGAGCGATCGCTACTACCCTCCGATGAGGACGTTGCCCACTACGCGGAGCGCGGCTGGTACCTGTCGAAGAAGCTGTTCACCGACGACGAGGTGGACGCGGTGCTGGCGGCCAGCGAGCGGTTCTACGCCGGGGAGCGCAGCCGTCGGCTGTCGGGGCGCCCGCCGACGCTGGCCTGCTGGGAGCCGTCGGATGGGCCGGTGCAGCGGCACAACGACTACATCCACTACGAGTCCGACGAGATCGGCGCGATCCTGCGCAAGCCGCTGACCGGCGCGGTGGCCGCCCGGCTAGCGCAGGCGCGCGAGATCAGGGTGTTTCAGTCCACGCTCATCTACAAGCCGCCGCACCCGAACGAGCCGACCAACATGGTGCCCTGGCACTTCGACAAGCACTACTGGCAGACCTGCACCTCGGACAAGATGCTGACCGCGTTCTTCCCATTCCACGACTGCGGCGAGGAGATGGGCACGATCACGATGATCGACGGCAGCAACAACTGGAAGGAGATCGGCGGCGGCGACGGCACCACCAAGCACTTCGCCCACCGCAGCAACGCGGAGCTGGCGGAGCTGCTCCGGCAGAACGCCGAGTTCAACAACGCGGACATCGTCAGGGTGCCGATGGTGATCCCCAAGGGTCACGTGAGCTTCCACCACTGCCGCACCTACCACGGGAGCGGCGCGAACCGCGCGGACCGCCCGCGCCGGGCCATCTCCCTGCACCTGCAGGACGGCGACAACCGGTACCGCAAATTCACCCGCTCGGACGGGAGCGTGGTGGTGTACAACCACGACCACTTCGTGCGCCGCGCACCCGTCGGCGAGCCCGACTACGCCGACCCGGAGTTCTGCCCACCGATCTGGCGCGCCTCAACCTAAGGGAGAACGTCATGTCACGCTACGACTGGGGTCAAACTCACCCGGGCATCGAGCGGCTGGAGAAGGCCGTGGACGAGGCCCGCCGTCAGGTCACCGCACACCCCGTCTACCAGAGCCTGGAGACCATCGAGGCGGTCAACGCCTTCATGTCCCACCATGTGTTCGCGGTGTGGGACTTCATGTCGCTGCTCAAGTCGCTGCAGCGCCAGCTCACCTGCGTGGAGCTGCCCTGGGTGCCGTCCGGCCCGACCGGCAGCCGCCGGCTGATCAACGACATCGTGCTGGTCGAGGAGAGCGACGAGCTGCAGGGCGGCTTCATCAGCCACTTCGAGCTGTACCTCAAGGGCATGCACCAGTCCGGCGCCGACGCCTCGTCCATCGAGCACTTCATCGAGCTGCTGCGGGCCGGCCGGCCGGTGTCAGAGGCGCTCACCACTGCGGAGGTGCCCGGACCCTCGGCCGAGTTCGTCCGGACCACCTGGTCCTTCATCGAGAGCGCCCCGATCTGGTGCCAGGCCAGCGCGTTCGCCTTCGGGCGGGAGGACCTGATCCCGGACATGTTCGACAAGGTGATCAAGGTCAGCCAGCAGTACGGCAACCGGCTGGAGACGTTCTGCGACTACCTGGCCCGGCACATCGAGGTCGACGGCGAGGAGCACACGCCGATGGCCATGCAGATGCTGGCCGACCTGTGCGGGGACGACGACACCCGGTGGCAGCAGTGCGCGGACACCATCAACCAGGCGCTGGCCGCCCGTTGCCAGCTGTGGGACGGCATCCTGGCCGCGATCCAGGCCGGCGCCGAAGCCGCCCAGCCGGCCGCCGCGGCGTCTTCGCCCGGAACATATGCCACGAAGGTTCTCCGCTAGAACCGGGCAGCTCTTGTGCAGCCACAGTTACCAGAAGGGAGGAGGATTGCCATGGCCAGTGCGCAGACGGCAGCTTCTTCGGACGCGGCAGCCGCCGAGCAGGCAGCACCGCGCCCGGAAGATCTGTACCGGACGATCCGGCTGATCCGGCGGTTCGAAGAGCGCGCGATCGAACTCGTCCGGTCCGGCGATATCCCCGGCATCCACCCCTGCATCGGCCAGGAGGCCGTCGCAGCCGGGATCGGTGCTGTCCTTCGCCGCGATGACATCATGATGGCCAACCACCGCGGCCATGGTCACATGCTGGCCCGTGGCACTGACCCCGGTCGGCTGCTCGCCGAACTGGCGTTGCGGGAGACAGGCGTCGACCGTGGCAGGGGCGGCTCCCTGCACCCGTCCGACTTCTCCGTCGGGATGTATGGCGCCACCGGCACCGTGGGCCACGGCGCGCCCATGGCGGTCGGCGCAGCCTGGGCCCTTGCCCGGGCCGGCACCGACCGGGTGGCCATGAGTGTCTTCGGCGACGGCGCGGTGAACCAGGGTGCGCTGCTCGAATCGCTCAATCTGGCCGCACTGTGGCGCGTCCCGATGATCTTCGTGTGTGAGAACAACCGTTACGCCACCACGCTGCCCGTGCAGGCCGGCACCGCCGGCACGATCATCGCCCGGGCCGCGGCCTTCGGTATCCCGGCCGGCACCCACGATGGCATGGACCCCGACGTAGTGATCGAGGCAACCGCGGAGGCCGTGGCGCGGGCCAGGGCCGGCGAGGGTCCGGCTTTCCTTGAATTCAGCACGTACCGGTTTGAGGGCCACCACACATACGAGTACAGCACCAGGCTGCACTACCGCGAGCCCGCTGAGGTCGAGCGCTGGCGCGAGCGCGACCCCTTGGAGCTGCAAGGCGGCCGGATTCCGGCCGACCGGCGGCAGTCGATCGACGCTCAGATCGAGGCCGTGATCGACGCTGCGTCTCGGTTCGCCCTAGACAGTCCCAGACCGGACCCGGACGGCGGGCTCGACTACCTCTATTCCACCGGGCTGCCGCTCCGCCCCGGGATGGTCACCACCTAATGGGAGAACGGTGAAGTAGATGCCTAGGGTGTCCTACCTGCGTGCCATCAACCGGGCGCTGGGTGACGAGATGGAGCGGGATCCGGCGGTCTTCGTGATCGGTGAGGACGTCGGGCAGGCACTGACCTACACCACTGTCGGGCTGCTCGATCGGTTCGGGCCGGAGCGGGTGGTGGATGCGCCCCTGTCCGAGCAGGCGTTCACTAATTTCGCCACCGGGGCGGCGCTGGCCGGCCGCCGCCCGGTCGTGGAGTACCAGATCTCGTTCCTGATGCTCCTGGTTATCGAGCAGATCGCCAACCAGGCGAATAAGACTTCCCTGATGACCGGCGGGCAGGCCAGCGTGCCGGTGACGTACCTCATGCCCGCCGCGGGGTTGCGTCCCGGCTGGGGCGCCCAGCACTCCGATCAGCCCTACAGCCTTTTCTGCCACCTCGGCGTCAAGACCGTGCTGCCAGCCACCCCAGCCGACGCCTACGGCCTCCTGGTCAGCGCGATCAGGGACGACGACCCGGTGATGTTCTTCGGGGCGGTGGAAGCGCACAGGACCAAGGAGGACGTGACGTTCGCCGAACTCGCGCCCGTGCCACTGGGGGTGGGCCGCGTCCACCGTTACGGCGACGACGTGACCGTGGTGGCAGTCGGCCATCTCGTGCAAGAGGCGCTGGCCGTGGCCGACCTACTGGCCGACGAGATATCGGTCGAGGTCTTCGATCCGCGGACACTCTACCCGTTCGACTGGAACGGCCTCGCCACGTCACTGGCCAAGACGCGCCGGCTCGTCGTCATCGACGATTCCAACCGGTTCTGTGGCTGGTCCGCTGAGATCGCGGCCACAGCCGCCGAGGAGATGCGCCTGGACGGCCCGCCCAAGCGGGTCACCCGACCTGACGGTGCAGTCCTTGGTTGCGTGCCAGGACAGGACGCCATCCTTCGTCCCGGCCCTGACCAGCTGGCGATGGCCATCCGCCTGGCCTTCAAGAGCGGTCGCTGAGGGCTACCGACGTGACGGCCGATCTTGTGGTGCGGCTGCACCGTACCGCGGGCGATGAGCGGCGCGCTGCCCGGGCGCTGCTCGCCTCGACCGCCGCGTGGTGCGCTGGTGCGCCGGTGGGTTCGGTGACGCTGGGCCGGGCGGCGTCCGGCGTGCCGCTGCTGGGTGGCGGCGGGATGCTGCGCCAGCGGACCGCGCCGCCCAGGGCGTGCGATGCCCGCTGCCGCGTGTGGGTGACTGCCTGATGAAGACGGCTCTTGTCCTTGGCGGCAGTATCGCCGGCCTGATCGCGGCCCGGGTCCTCGCCGATCATGCCGAGGAGGTGTGGATCATCGAGCCGGATCTTCTGGAGGACGCGCCGACCCTGCGCCGCGGCGCGCCGCACGGCAGCCAGGCTCACAACCTGGGCGGGAGAGGCCGGAAGGTCATCGAGCAGCTGCTGCCCGGGATCGTGCGCCAGATGGTGCGTGAGGGTGGCCAGCTGGTCCATGGTGGCCCCGGCGGGGCTCAGTGGTTCCTGAACGGCCGGCCCAAGGTGCCGGTACGCGGCGGCAGCGTGGTCAGCGTGTCGCGCCCGTTCCTGGAGTGGCACATCCGGCGCAGGGTGCTCGCCCTGCCGAACGTGGCGCTGGTCAAGGGCACGGCGACCGGGCTGACGGCGACCGGCGACCGGGTTGATGGCGCGCTGGTCCGCCCGCCGGGGGCGGTGGACTCGGTGCGGCACCCGGCCGGCCTCGTGGTAGACGCGACCGGGCGGTCCAGCCGGCTGAGCGACTGGCTGGGACGGCTCGGGTACCCGGCGCCGGGCAAGCGCCGGATGATCTTGGACCTGGGCTACGCCACCTGCCTGTTTCACCGCGCCCCGGGCCAGCGGCTGGGCGGCCACGTCGGTGTGTACTCGGTTTATACGCCCAGCAAGGCGCACGACGGGCCCTGCTCGATGGCGCCGATCGAGGGCGGCCGCTGGCTGGCGCTGGTCAGCGGCTACGGCGACCGCCGCCCGGGTCGTGACCTTGGCGAGTTCCTGGCGCGCTGCCGCGCCAACCCCGCCACCCCGCTGCGGCTGCTGCCGGACGCCTGCGAGCCGGCCAGCGAGGTGTACGTGTATCGTTTTCCGTACAGTGTCCGGCGTGATTTCGACGTGCTCTCCCGGTTCCCGGCCGGGCTGGTCGCGGCCGGCGACGCGGTGGCGTCGTTTAACCCGGTGTACGGGCAGGGCATCTCGGTGGCCGCCCTGCACGCTGTCGCGCTGGCCGAGTGGCTGCGCGAGCCGGGCGCCGTGGACAGCCCCGCGTACCCGTACTTCCGGCGGGTGCGCCAGGTGGTGGACGACGCGTGGGGCTTCTCCGCGGCGCAGGACTGTTACCTGCCGCACCTCGACGCTCCGAGGCCGTTCGGCTGGCGGCTGCGCCGTGGCCTCATCGAGGCGGTGCAGTCCGCCACCGTCACGGACGAGGTGGTGCACCGCGCCTTCCTGGAGGTCCTCAACATGACGGCCACGCCGGACCGGCTGCGCCGACCGGAAATCCTGTGGCGGGCCGGTGCCGCCGCGCTGCGACGGCACCGGCCCGCCTAGCAGGTGCCCTGGCCGGTCAGCCGGTCAGTTCAGGCCGCTCAACTGGTTGTGCAGCTCGTCTGCCATCTCGGCGACGCTCTGCCCGCCCAGCATCTTGGCGATCGGCAGCAGCGTGCCCAGGTCGCGCTGGACCCGGGTACGGACCTCCACCGCCATCAGCGAGTCGATGCCCTGCCGCTTGAGCGGCCGCTGCGGGTGAACCTGCGCCGGCGGCAGGCCCAAGACGCCCGCGAGAACCTGGGTGAGGTAGCGTTCCACGGCGGCCCGATCGGTCAGCGAGGCCGCCGCCGATCGCGACCCGGCCGGCTGGGTCGCCGCCGGGCTCGCGGGCACCGGGCTCGCGGGCGTTAGTGCCGCGGGCACCGGCACCGGGACTGTCGGCGCGGGGGAGACCGGCGCCGCGACGGGCGCGGCGGGTGCCGGGGCGAGCAGGTTCCGCAGCAGCGGCGAGCTGGCCGCGTCCTTATGCGCGGCGGCCCACCGCGGCCAGTCCGCTGGGAGCACCATGGCGTTCGTGGCGTCCCGGGCCAGCAGCAGCCGCAGCGCCTCGATGCCCTCCCGGGGGCTGAACATGCCGATCCCGGTGGGGTTGATGTCCCGGTTCTGCTCCCGCCCGGCCCTGGCCGGCATACCGACCGACCAGAAACCCCAGTTCACGCTGAGCGCGGTCCGCCCCTCCAGCCGGCGCTGTTGAGCCAGCGTGTCCAGGAAGGCGTTCGCGGCCGCGTACGCGCCGAGCATCGGGGAGCTGAGTACCCCTGAGCCGGAGGAGAACAGCACGAAGAAGCCCAGCGCCCGCCCGGCGAACAGCCGGTCGAGCACCAGCGTGCCGGTGATTTTCGGCCGCAGGACGTCCGACAGGACTCGGGCGTCGAGGTCGGACACCGCGCTGTACTCGATGACCCCGGCCGTGTGCACCACACCCCGGATCGGTGCGTCACCCTGCTCGTAGTGGTGGACGACCGCCCGCATCGCCTCCTCGTCGGCCACGTCGACGGCCTCGTACACCGCCTGCACGCCGTGCCGCCGCAGGTCCGCCAGCCACCCGGCGGCCCCGCTCTCGGCGAGCGGGGTGCGCCCGGTCAGCAGCAGATGCCGGGCGCCCTCGCGGACCAGCCAGTCGACGACCACCCGGCCCAGATCGCCCAGCCCGCCGGTGACCAGGTAGCCGGCGCCTGGGTCCACCCGCACCGGACGGCTCGGGGCCGGGGCGGGCTCCGGCTGCTCGGCGGTCAGCTCCGCCGTGGACACCAGCACCTTGCCGACGTGCCTGGCCTGGGCCATGTACCGGAACGCGCCGACCAGGTCGGCGGCCGGGAAGACGCGGTGTGGCAGTGGCTGCAGGACGCCGGCTTCGACCAGTGCCAGCGTCTGCTCCATGATCGCGCCGAGCCGCCGCGGATCGCTCTTGCCCAGATCCACTACGTCTACGACGAAGAACGAGGCGCTGCGCGCCAGCAGCCGCATGTCCAGCGGGGTGCCCTCGATCAGGTCCCGTCGGCTCAGCTCCAGGTACCGCCCGCGGTCGGCGAGCAGGCCCACGCTCTTGAGCAGCCCCTCGCCGGCCAGCGTGTTGAGCACCACGTCCATGCCCTCGCCGCGGGTGTCCTCCCTGATCTGCTCGGCGAAGTCGGTGCTCCGCGAGTCGTAGACGTGCGCGATGCCCATCATGCGCAGCATCGCGCGCTTCTCCGGGTTGCCTGCGGTGGCGTACACCTCCGCGCCGCGCCAGCGGGCCAGCTGGACCGCGGCCATGCCCACGCCGCCGGTCGCGTGGTGGATCAGCACGCGCTCGCCAGCCCGCAGCTGGCCCAGGGTGATCAGCGAGTGCCACGCCGTGGCCAGGCCGACCGGCAGGCCCGCCGCCTCCTGCGCGGTGAGCCGCGCCGGTCGGCGGCGGGCCAGGTGCGCGTTGACGTGCATGTACGTCGCCGCGGACGCGTCCAGCGAGATGGCCACCACGTCGTCGCCGGGCCGCAGGCCGGCCACGCCCGGGCCAACCCGGGTCACCGTGCCGGCGCACTCGCCGAGGATGATCCCGGGCACGCCCGGCAGGGTGGGGTACCAGTTCATGGAGACCAGCACGTCGCGGTAGTTCAGCGCGAGGTAGTCGGCGCGCACCTCCACCTCGCCCGGGCCGGGCTCGCGCCGCGGGATGGGCACCATGCGCATCCCGTCGAGCATGCCGGGCGTGGCGGCCTGCAACTCATGCGCGACCTCGTCGCCGCCGGCCTGGCCGCCTTCGGCGGGGCAGGGCAGCAGCCGCGCGGCGTACCGGCCGTCCCCGCGCAGTGCCAGCTGGTCCTCCGACCCGGGGCTGGCCAGTTCCCGGCGCAGCGCGGCGGAGAGCGCTTCCGCGGGCCCGGCCGGGTCCAGATCCACCAGGGTGCAGCGCAGCTCCCGGTGCTCGTGGGCGATGACCCGGCCCAGTCCCCAGACCGGCGCCTGCCACATCGCCGCCGCCCGGTCGGCGTCGACCACCCGGTACACGCCGCGCGTCACCAGTGTCAGCCGGGGCGGCTCGGGCAGGCCGGCGCCGCTCAGCGCCTGCACCAGGCGCAGCACGCTGGCGGTGCCGGCGCGCTCGGCCTCCGCCGCCAGCAGCCGCGCCGGTGCGCAGGCGTCGCCCGGGTCCGCGTCCAGCGTCCACAGGTGGACGACGTCGCGCGGGCACAGGCCGTCGAACTCCGCCCGGACGTCGGCGAGCAGCCGCCGGTAATGGCTCGGCGCGGCCGGGTCGATCTCGTACCGGCCGGGTGCCACCTGCCGGTACCCGTCCCCCGGGGACACCACCACATCCGCACCCAGGGCGGCGCCGATGCCGCCCCGGTCGGCGAAGACCAGGCGCCGGCCGCCCGGCGCCGCCTCGCCGGGCAGCGCTGGCAGCGGCTGCCACCGTAGCTCGTGGAACCAGCCCTCGGGGTCGCGCACCGAGTCCGGCGGCTGCAGGTACTGCAGGCGCAGGCCCCTGATCTCGATGATCACCCGCCCGTCGCCGTCGGCCACCACGAGGTCGCCGCAGACCGAGTCGGACCGCCAGGCGGTGACCGGCACCGCATGCGCCCAGACCGGCACTCCGGCGTCCGGGTAGATCACTACCTCGTCGACGCTGCCCAGGACGAACGCGGCCGATCGGTCCTCGGCCGGGATCAGCGACGCGATGACCTGCCCGCAAGAGTCCAGGAGCGCCGGGTGGCAGGTGTACCCGGACGGATCCACGCCGGGCGGCACCCCGATGCGGCCCAGCGCCTGGCCCTCGCCCACCCAGAGCTCCTCGATGCCCTGGAACGCGCCGAGCCACTCGTTGCCCCGCGCCGCGAACCGCCGGTAGAACCCGGGGCCGTCGCGGTGGTCGGGACACGCCGCCCGCAGCTCGTCCACTGGCAGCCGGCGCTCCCCCGGCAGGGCCTCGCGGGTCACGGTGCCGGTGACGTGCACGGCCGGCTCGCCCGCGTCCGCCGCCTCCCGGCTCGTCACCGCGAAATCCCAGGCGTCCGCCCCGCGCGGGGTGAACTCGATGGACAGCGTGACCGCCGCGGCGTCCGGCGGGAAGAACAGTGCGTCGAGGTACCGGACGTCGCGCAGCACCGGCACCTGCCCGGGGCAGAGCGCGGCGGCGGCGGCGTGCACCATCTCGAGGTACGCCGTGCCGGGCAGCACCACGGTGCCCTGCACCTGGTGGTCGCGCAGGTACGGCTCTCGGGCCAGGTCGACCACCCGCTCGACGCGCTGCACCGGCGCGGGGCCCGGCGCGGCGGGTGCGGGTCCGGTTGCTGCCGGGGTGAACCAGTACCGGCGGCGCTGCCACGGGTAGGACGGCAGCCGCACGTAGCGGGGCTTCGGCTCGCCGAACACCTTGCCCCAGTCGACCGGGCACCCGGCCCGGTGCAGCGCGCCGACCGTGTCCAGCATGCTGGCCCGCTCCGGCTCGTCCCGGCGCAGGCAGCCGCTGGCCGTGCCGTCGGTGCCGGACAGCGCCAGGCACTCCTGGATGGCCGGCAGCAGGATCGGGTGCGGGCTGATCTCCACGTATACCGTGGCGCCGTGCTCAGCCAGGTGGGTCACTGCGGCGCCGAACCGCACCGGCTCGCGCAGGTTGCGCACCCAGTAGGCGGCGTCCAGCTCGGACCCGTCGCGCGGCGCGTCGTCCACCGTCGAGTAGAGCGGGATGTCGCCGGCCCGCGGGGCCAGGTCGCCGAGGCTGGCCAGCAGCTCCTCGCGCAACTGGTCCATCTGCGGGCTGTGCGAGGCCACGTCCACCTTGACCTGCCGGCAGAAGATCCCGCGTTCGTCCAGGCCCTTGACGATCGTGGCCAGGGCCTCCGGGTCGCCGGAGATGACGGTGGAGGTGGGACTGTTGCTCACCGCCACGGACACCAGGTGCTCGTGGCCGGCCAGCGCCGCCTTCGCGTCGGTGCTGGACAGCTCCACCGAGTACATCGCGCCCTGCCCGGCCACGGCCTTCAGCAGCCGGCTGCGCCGGCAGATGACCGCGCCCGCGTCCTCGATGCTGAGCGCGCCGGCGGCGCACGCCGCGGCCACCTCGCCCATGCTGTGCCCCACCACGTAGTCGGGCTCGACGCCCCAGTCCCGCAGCAGCGCGCACAGCGCGGTCTCCATCGCCCACAACGTCGGCTGGACCGTGTCGATCGATGCCGGGGTGTCGTCCTCGCCGGTCAGCCGGTCGATTAGCGACCAGCCCGCCTCGGCCCGGATCACTTTGTCGCATCGGGTCAGCATGTCGCGGAAGACCGGCGAGCCGGCCAGTAGTTCCCGGCCCATGCCGTCCCACTGCGAGCCCTGGCCGGGAAAGACGAAGACGGTGCGGGGCCGGGCCGCGTCCACGGGCGCGTACCCGGTGGCGCCCAGCCGTGGCCGGGACTCGCCGGCCACGTACGCCCGCAACCGCTCGGCCAGCTCGTCGGGCGACGCCCCGACTGCGGTCAGCCGGCTCTCGTGGTGCTGCCGGCGGGTTGCGGCGCTGCAGCAGACGTCGCGCATCTCCAGCTCCCGGCCGTCGCCGCCCGGTTCCAGGAACTCGGCGTACCGGGTGGCGAGGGCGGCGAGCCCGGTCGGATCGGGCGCGGAAAGCACGAGCAGCTCGGCTTCCGGTGTCCCGCCGCCGGCGGGTTCCGGCGCGGGCCTGGCTGGCGCGGCCGGCTGGTACTCGCCGACCACCACGTGTGCGTTCGTGCCGGAGATGCCGAACGAGCTGACGCCGGCCAGGCCGGGGCGGCCGGTCTGCGGCCACTCGGTGATCTCGCGTACTAGCCGCAGCCCCAGCGCATCCCAGTCGACCTGATCGGTCAGCACGGTGGCGTGCAGGCTGGGCGGGATCTGCCGGTGCTGGAGGGCCAGCACCACCTTGATGAAGCCGGCCAGCCCGGAGGCCGCCTCGGTATGCCCGATGTTGGATTTGACCGAGCCCACCAGGCAGGGGGCCTGCTCGACCCGCTCGGCGCCGGCCGCCGCGCCGAGGGCGCCGAGCTCCACCGGGTCGCCGGCGGGGGTGCCGGTACCGTGCGCCTCGATGTAGTCCACCTGGCCGGCCGGCACGCCCGCGTCGGCGTAGGCCGCCCGCATCGTCTCCTCCTGGCCAAGCCGGGACGGCGTCAGGAGATACCCCTCCGACTGACCGTCATTGCCGATGGCGGACCCATAGATCACCGCGTGGATCGCGTCGCCGTCCGCCTCGGCCTGGGCCAGTGGCTTGAGGACCACGACCGCGACGCCCTCGCTGCGGACGAAGCCGTCGCCGGCCGCGCTGCCGAACTTGCACCGGCCGTCGGGGGCGAGCATTCTCGCCTGGGAGAACGGGATGGTCTCCGCCGGAGAGGTGACCAGATTCACCCCGCCGGCCACGGCCAGCGCGTTCTCACCGGTGCGCACGCTCTGATACGCCAGGTGCAGTGCGGACAGGCCGGAGGAGCAGGCGCTGTCCACCGACAAGCTGGGCCCGCGCAGGTCGAAGGCGAAGGACACCCGGCCGGACATGAAGCTCCGCGCGCCGCCGGCCGCCGCGTACAGGTCCGTGATTCCGGCGCCGGTCAGCTTCTCCCAGTATGTGGACGACATGCCGCCGACATAGACGCCGGTGCGCAGCGCGGACAATTGCGGCCGGGTGAGGCCGGCGTCGGCGATCGCCTCGGCCGTGGTCTCCAGGAGCAGGCGCTGCTGTGGGTCCATTCGCTCGGCTTCGCGTGGCGCCACCCCGAAGTAACCGGCGTCGAACTCGTCGATCTGGTCCAGGAAGCCGCCCAGCCGGCTGACGATGCGGTTGGGTATGCCGGGCCGCGGGTCATGGTAAGCGTCAATGTCATACCGGCTGGCCGGCACCTCGGTGATCGCGTCGCCGCCCTGGCTCAGTAGCTGCCAGAACTCCGCCGGCCCGTTCGCGCTGGGGAACCGGCAGCCGATGCCCACGACGGCAACGGGCACCCCTTTCGGGGTGAAGGTTATCGATGGTGCCGCTTCGCGCCGTCTAGTCATGCGCCCCGTCTCTCGTTATCGGCTTCGCAGTGGCCTGGCCTCAGTCTTCCAGTCCGGCCTTGAAGACGGCTTGAGCGATGTATGACAGAAGCGGGCAAATCGGCTAGCCTCTCACCTGAACCTCTCTCATCTCGGGGGCTCCACCGCAGCACACGTCGGAGAAATTTGATTTTCCGTTGCGAGGAGAGGTATGGAAATCTCGATCCTTGGACCGCTCGTGCTCAGCCACGCCGGTCGCGTCGATACACCGACGGCCCCGAAACCCCGCGCCGTCCTGGGCCTGCTCCTGCTCAACGCCGACCAGGCCGTGCAGGCCTCAGCCTTGATCCGGGATCTGTGGGGAGCGTCCCCTCCGGTCAGCGCCGCCACCACGTTACAGACCTACATCCTGCGGATCCGCCAGTGCCTGGGCGGACTGCTCAGCGTCCCCGTCTCCGAGGTGGCCGAGCGCCTGCTCGTCACCGTGCCTAGGGGGTATACGCTGCGCGTCGCCTCGGCCGAGTTCGACCGGCGCACCTTCGATCAGCTCGCTGTGGCTGGCCGCCGCACCCTTGCGGCGGGCGAGAACGTCGAGGCGGCGGATTTCCTCTCGCGCGCCTGCGCATTGTGGCGCGGACCAGCGCTGGCCGACGTCTGCGCCGGTGCCGTCGCCGAGGCGCAGCTCAAGGCGCTGGAGCAAGTTCGCCTCACTACGCTGGAACAGTGCATCGATGCCCGCATGCGGATCGGGCATCACCAGGACGTGCTGGCCGAACTCACCCTCCTGGTGGCCGAGCACCCACTGAACGAGAACCTCTGCGCGCAGCTGATGGTTGCACTGCACCGCAGCGGCCGGCGGCCGGAGGCACTGTCGGTGTTCCACCAATTGAGAACGTCCATGATCGAGGAACTGGGCCTGGAGCCGTCCAAGCGGCTGCACCTGCTCCAGCAGGCGGTCCTGGCCGACGACCCGGCGCTCGAGGTGGCGCCCCGCGACGACGGATTGATCCAGCTGCTCGACCACCTTGCCCTCCAGCGCGCCCGCGCGCGATAGCGATCCCGCCCGCAACGGCGCGGCCGGGCATGTCATCCTGTCACGGCGATCCTGGCCCCGGTTCTGCTTGCAGGTAAGGGTGGCTGGGTGCTTCTCGACAATCATCGGCGGAGGTGGGTAAGTTCGGCGCGCTGGCGGCAGCCGGCGCGAGTTCCGCGGGACGGCCGGGTATCAGCGGCCGCCCGCATCGGGCGGACTCACCGCGACACGAGAGGCGCGCGACCATGAGCGGCGTAATCACCGGCATCGGCCTGTTCACTCCCGTGGGCACCGGCCTGGACGACGTGTTCGGCGCCGTGTGCGCCGGGCGCTCCGGGCTGCGCCGGCCGCCGGACGGGCATCCGGTCGCGGGCGTGCTGGAGGTGGCCGGCATCGCGCCGGACCTCGACCCGGACGGCCTCGTGCCCCGGCCGGAGTGGCGCACGGCCGACCGGTACGTCCTGATGTCCCTGCGCGCGGCGGCCGACGCGCTGAGCGACGCCGGCTTGCAGGCAGGCCGGGACGTGGCGGCAGACCGGGTCGCGTGTGTCATCTCGGGCACCGGTGGTCTCGCGACGCTGTCCCGGCAGGTGCTGCGCCACGCCGGGCAGGGCCGCCAGGCGGTCAGCCCGTACCTGCTGCCCGGCGTGCTGCCCAACATGGCGGCGGCGCGCGTGGCGATCGCGCACGGCATCCGGGGCTACAGCGCGTGCATCGCGACCGCCTGCGCCTCGGGCGCCCAGGCCGTCGCCGAGGCGCTGCGCCTGCTGCGCGGCGGAGAGGCGGACGCGGTGGTGTGCGGCTGCGCCGAGGCCCTGCTGTTCGACACGTTCGCCGAGACCTTCACCATCGCTCGCGCGCTGGCGCACGGCTGGTCGGAGCCGGCGGCCGCCAGCCGCCCGTTCGACAGCCGACGCAACGGATTCGTGCTCAGCGAGGGCGCGGCGGTATTTGTGGTCGAGCGCCCGGAGTTCGCCGACGCGCGGGGCGCGGCCGGGTACGCCGACGTACTCGGCTGGGGCGCCAGTACCGATGCCCACCACCCCACCACCCCGCGCCCGGACGGGGAGGGCGCGGCGCACAGCATGCGGCGGGCCCTGGCGGACGCCGGCATCGGGCCGGCCGACGTGGGCTACGTCAACGCGCACGGCACCGGCACCAAGCTGGGCGACGCCTCCGAGGCGGCCGGCATCCGCCGGGTGTTCGCAGCCGCCCCGGGCCTTGACGGGCCGCCGGTCAGCTCGGTCAAGGGCGTCACCGGACACATGCTGGGGGCGTCCGGCGCGGTGGAGATCGCGGTGAGCGCCGCAGTGCTCGGCCGCGGCCTGCTGCCCCCAACGTACAATTTGGACTATCCCGACCCCGTGTGCGAGCTCGACCATATCGTCAAGGAGCCGCGCGCCGACCGGGTGGACCGCGTGCTGACCAACTCGTTCGGGTTCGGCGGCCACAATGTGAGCCTCGTCCTGGGGCAGGCCAGCACTCATCGCAGTCGATGAGTATCGCCGCACGCCCGGTCGTCATGGCGCGATACCTCCGGTCCAGGTCACGACGTCGCCGCAGGCCCCATCGGCACAGCTGGCGCGGGCTCCGAATTACCGCTGCCACCATCGGAGCGGCCGTGGCATCAGCGTGGGCCAGGCGCATGTGCGGATAGGTTCACCGACTCTGCGCAAGCACCGGATCGAGCGCTTGTGACGTCGGGACGACCGCCTGGCGCATCGCCCGATGGCTCAGTGGAACGTCCGGCCGTAGCGCAGCCGGAGCGTCTTGCGGACGACATCGAACTGGTCCGGGGTGCGGGGGAACGACTGAAGGTCCTTGCCCAGGCCGAACCTCTTTCGCGCGGTCGACTTGGCGTAGCTGAACTCCCGCAGGCCCGCGTCACCGTGGAACCGCCCGAAGCCGCTCTCGCCGACGCCGCCGAACGGGATGGACGACAACCCGACGAAGGTCAGGACGGCATTGATAGTCGTGCCGCCCGCCCGGAGCCTGGAGGCGATCGCGGGTCCGCGCCGGGCCGAGTACACCGACGAGCCGAGCCCGAACGCCGTCCCGTTGGCCCGGCGCACCGCCTCGTCGATGTCAGGGACGGTGTTGATCACCAGGACCGGCCCGAAGGTCTCCTCCTGGACCGCGGAGCAGTTCTCCGGGACGTCGACCAGGACGATCGGGTGGATGAACGGTGGCCTGATCGACTCCAGCCCCCCGACCAGCGCGTGTGCTCCGGCCTCGAGCGCGTCACCGACGTGCCGACGAACGATGCCGACCTGGGCGTCGACCGTCATCGGACCGTAGGCGCTCAGTTCCCCGACACCGACGGCGATCTCGCCGGCGTGCTTGCGCACCTTGGCCAGGAACTCGTCGCGCACCGACTCCACCACGTACACCCGCTCGACACCCACGCAGGCCTGGCCGCCGTTGAAGAGGCCGCCCCAGACCACCCCTATCGCGGCGGCGTCGAGGTCGGCGTCGGCGGCGACGATGGTGGCGTCCTTGCCGCCGAGCTCCAGTACGACGGGGGTCAGGTTCTGAGCGCAGGCGGCCATCACCCGCCGTCCGGTGGGCGCTGAGCCGGTGAAGGCCACTTTGTCGGCGCGGGAGGTGCACAGCGCCGCCCCGGTCTCCCCGAAGCCGGTGATCCACGAGGTCAGTCCGGCGGGCGCATCCGGGTTTGCCCGGCGGAATGCCTCGATGGTGATGATGGCAGAGCCCGGGCTGAGTTCGCTGGGCTTGACCACGACTGCATTACCCGCGGCGAGTGCGGCGGCCATGCCGGACAGCGTTAGGTAGACCGGCGCGTTCCACGGCGTGATCACCCCGACCACGCCGAGCGGATGGTAGGACAGGCGCGCGTCGAAGTTCATCATGGCGATGCCCGGTGCGACCCGCCGGCTGCGGAGCACCCGCCTGGCGTGGGCGGCGGCCCAGCGGGCGTCCTCCAGCCCGGCGTACAGCTCGAACTGGACGTCCGCCCTGGGCCTCGCGGTCTCCCGGTGGCCGATCTCGTACACCTCGTCGCAGTGCAGGGCGAGCCAGCGCAGCCACCGTCGCAGGTAAGGCTTCCGCCCCTCAAAACCCAGTGCCTCCCACCAGCGCTGGGCATCGCGTGCCTGCGCCACGGCCGTCTCGACGTCGTCCGCGGTGTGCACCGGGTAGCTGCCGACCACCTCCCGGGTAGCGGGATTGACGACGTCGAAGGCGCCGGACCCGGTGGTGGTCAGCTCGGTACGCGCGGCCATCTGGTCCATCCCCGTCAGCTCCGCATCATGGCGGCGCAGTGCTCGCCGATCATCAGGGTCGTGGCGCTGGTGTTGCCTCCGGTGACGCTCGGGTAGACCGTCGTCGCGCGATTCGGGAGGGCCCGGGCCCTGTCACCGAGAGACGGGCGAGAGTGCAGTCCGGCGACGTCCGGCGCCACGAGGCGGCCCTGCTTGCGGATGATCCTGGACGGGTCGACGCCACCGGCCTCGAGCAGGACGGCGCTCACCCCGGCCCGGCCAGTCGCCGGGCCACGACGTACCCGGCGCTGCCCGCACCCACGACTATGTAGTCAGCGCTTCGCATCAGTGCCTCACTGATCCCGTCGTCGGTGTGAGAACACGTTACAGATCCTGGCGTGGAAATGGAACATGTTCTAATCCTTGGACGGGCCGGTCAGCTCACTCACGGCGTCCAGCAGCCGGGAAGCCTGACATCGAGTACGGACTGATCGAACTGCAGAGTCAGGGTGACAACGCCCCGAACAGCGAACCCGACCTCGCCCGGCCGCGGCCGCCACCTCCTGACCGTCCGTCCTCCGCTGACCGGCTCCCCGCGCTGGCCGGGCAGTTTGTCGCCGATGCGGTGCACGCCCGCTTCGACCAGGACGCTGACACGTTCGAGCGGTGCGCCGTACAGCTGGCCGACCGTCGGGAACGCCGGGATGGCAGCGGGCGGCGGAAGGCCGAGCCTGGGCTTCCGCGCTGCGGCGGAGGAGGCATCGCGCGTTCCAGTTCCGGCAGGTCCTCATCGACGGTGGCCTGCAAGATCGCGTGAGCAGTGTCGAAGTAGCGATGAGCGAGGTGGTCACGCATCCGGGCGATCTGGGGCCACGGGATTGCGGGCTGGGTGCCGAGTAGCTCGGCGGGCAGTGCCTTCACGGCCTCGCCGACCCCGCCGACCCCGCTGGGACGTGAGGTGGGTGGGATTTTCCGGTTAGGTGGTCGCGGTGGCGATCATGTAGCGGCTGGTGATGCGGAAGGCGCCCGGATCCTCGTTGGCGTCGGCGAATAGCTGCGTGAGGCTGGCTCGGGCGTGCTCCCATCGGCCGGCTGGCTCCAGCAGCTCGCGGGCCCCGGCCCAGCCGGGGTGATCGGCAAGCTCCGCGTCGGCGTAGGCCTCGGGTGAGGCGCCGGTGAACGTGAGTGCCTGGTGCTGCATCGCGACGGAGAATCCGTGCGGTGCGAGCAGCCCTGTCAGTGCCTCGGGATCGTGCCAGGCGAACAGCCGCCTGGCCGGGCTCTCTTTACCTGTGCCAGCGAGGAGCTCGCCGCGCAGCCGGGCCTGATCGGCGAGGGCGCCGTCGCGCAGCCAGGCCGAGAGCACGATCCGGCCGCCGGGCCGCAGTACCCGCGCGATCTCGGCTGCTGCGGCCGCCGGATCCGGCGCGAAGATCACGCCGAAGACCGACCCGATCGCGTCGACGGAGCCGTCGGGGACCGGCAGACTGGCGGCGCTGCCGAGGATGAACCCGGCGTCGAGCCCTGCGGCTGCCGCGGTCGCCCGCGCGACCTCCAAGAGTCGCGGCGAGGGGTCGACGCCGGTCACGCGAGCGCCCCGGCCGGCCGCGATTATCGCGGCGTTTCCGGTGCCGCAGCCGAGGTCGAGGACGACCTCGCCTGGGCCAGGCGCCAGGTAGCCCACGACGACCTCCGCGGCGGGGAGCAGCTGCACGGCGAGATGCTCGTAGTGACCCAGGTCCCAGTCCACCGGCCAAATCCTAGGTCCGATCCCCGGCGAGGGCTGGCCGGACCGGGGTTGCCTCGGAACGCGCCAGCCGCGATCGGTCGGCCGATCGCATCGCCAGCGGCACGGGACGGGACGGGACGGCAGCGATTTGCCGTCGCGGGGCTCTTGCGCCGCCTGGCCGGCGCTGCCGCCGTCGGTGCTTACCAGGATGACTTCATGCGGCTCGAGCCTGATGACTTCCTCGCGAGCCCGGGTATTCTTCGAGTCGGCCCGGCGCCTGAGCACCCGGCGCCCGCCCGGTAGCCCTCGGCCAGAACCCCCGGGCGTTCCCCCCGCCAGGGGATGCGCGCCTGCTGCGACCCGAACCCTCAGCGAGCGTGCACATGAAGGGGGTTACCAGGCGGTAGCGCGGCTGAGCGGACATCTCGCCGCGATGCAGCGGGCCGTCTACCCGGTCGCCAGCCGGCGGCTCGGCGAGAACCAGTATCTCCTCAAGCAGTGCCGTGCCGAGGCGCGCGAGACCGAATGGGCGCGCCTTCTGGGACGGTATTCTGGACACCATCGACTCACGACCTGGCGTGGGCCGCCCCTGAATGAATGCCAGCGGTAACCGAATGCAGGCTCTGGCATCCGATTGCGTGAAGCCACGCTGGGCATCCTCCGCCGTGGATGTGATGCCCTACGGCCTCGACCCGGACTACGGGGTCGACCATGGCCCGGTCCGGCGGCCGATACCCGTCGCCAAGTCCCTGGACGACGTGCTCCTGGCATATGAGATAAACGGCTGCACTGCCGCCGGACAGCGGGTTCCCGCTCCGGTTCATCGTTCCGTCCTGGGCAACACGCTCGGGTATCTCTTCGGCGCTGTCGTCCAGCATCCGTCACCGTCAGCTGACAGGCGCCCAGCGCCACGGGTACAACGCCCACCATCCCCGACCCGCCCTGGCTATCGTGCGAGGGCACGGGAACCTGCGGTCCCCTGGCGATCTCTGGAATTCATCTGCTCTCGCTTTAATTGCCGGAGGCCGCGAGTTCGGCTGGGAGATCAGAGGGACCGGGGGAGCCCGTTGCGGGCCTGCCGCTGCCCGGTCGGCCGGGTACCGACCAGTCCGCCGGAATCCCCGCGGGGTCCCAGCCAGTCGCTGAAGTCCTCGCCGGTGACCGATTCCAGCAGCCTGATATCGGTCTCGAAGCGCGGGATCAGCGCCTGCCGCTCCTGCCAGGTCAGCGGCCTTCTCGGCGCTGCGTCCCGTTGCAGGATCCGCTCGAGATGATCGATGACGCCCGATCCGGCGTGACCGGGCAGCGCCGCGGTAACCGCGCTGCCTGCCCGCAGCGTCGTGGCGACGGCGCGGTGCCGCAGCGTCGGGTCCGGGTGCGCGGTCACGTTCTCCCGCGGCAGCTTGGTGAGCACCCCTAGCGGCACGCCAAGAAACGCGCAGACCCGATCCAGCGCCCTGGCCGGGTCGTCGATCAGTGCGCGGTAGCGGAACACCAGGACCTGCTCGCGCGGGAAGAGCCCGAACAGGTGCTGTAGTTGCTCCCCGTACCGGCTGAGCGCGGTGTAGTGCCAGAACACAGCCCAGCCTGCGGCAATCCGGCGGTTCTCTTCGGCGCAGGCCTGGACGACGTCGCCGATCGGGTCCAGGCCCGCCGACCACAGGTGCGTCCAGTTCGAGTGCGCGCGCTCTACCGGGTCGCGCAGGACCACGATCAGCCTGGCGGCCGGGATCTGGGCCCTGATCCGCCGCTGGGCGTCCCGGCTGTGCAGGTAGAAGGGGGTCGACTCGCCGCGTAGCTGGCCGGCCGAGGCGGGGTCGAACAGGGCCTCGTAGTCGGCGCGCCGCCAGATGTGCTCGCGGTAGGTCTTAGCGTCGCCAGGACCGCCCTGGGCGGGCGGCGGCCCGTCGGTCAGGAAGAACTTGGGCTCCTTGACCGCTGACATGTACAGCGCCGGATGCCGGGCAAGGGCTACGTGCAAGGCGGTTGTTCCAGCCTTGGGCACGCCAGCGATGAAGAAGTCTGGCAGCGCCACGGCTTCTCCTCCCTAGGGGCTAGGGAAGGTGAGGGCTCTCGGGGGAGCTTAGGCTTGTTTCCCGATCTTATTAATAGGACATCTTCTTCGACCATACCTGGAAATGCTGCTTCAGAGCCGTGGATGCGTTCTCGGTAGCACAGGTTTCCGGGAGTAGCGGGCCCAGAAGCCTGTCCGCGCCGCCCCAGCCGGACGACTAGGCGGGCGACTGCGGGGGATGAGTGATCAACGTCGCTGGCCACGCCTGAGTCGCCGAACCCCCAGCTGGGCAAGCTTCCGAGGCGTGCCCGGCTCTGCGACACGGCAGCTAGCCTCGTGCGGGATCATTTCTGGTCAGCCTGGAGGCGGCGGTCGGCCAGCTGGCCGAGGAGCTTGGCGCAGGCATGCACGGTGCGCACGTGCGGTACCTCGATGCCGAGGAGCCCGGCGAGCTCGGCCACGGCGCCGGTCATGCAGTCGATCTCCAGCTGCTTGCCTGCCTCCAGGTCCTGCAGGGTGGAGGTTTTGTGATCACCGACCGCGATCCCGGCCGCCAGCCGCCGGTCCAGCGACACGGGGAAGGTGATGCCGAGGCGTCCGGCCACCTCTGCGCACTCCGCGAAGATCGCCCGGAGCAGGTCGGTCATCTCCGGCAGCGTGCCCAGCTCGCCGAGCGTCGCCCCGGTCAGCGCAGTGATCGGGTTGAACGCGACGTTGCCGACGAGCTTGAGCCAGATCTGGTCACGCAGCCGCGGGTCTACCGGCGCCTTCAGGCCGCTGGCCGTGAACGCGGCGGAGATCCGCTGGCAGCGCTCGGTCATGGATCCGTCGGGCTCGCCGACGGAGAACCGGGTGCCCTCGGTGTGGCGGATGACGCCCGGCGCCACGATCTCGGCGGAGCAGTAGACGACGCAGCCGATGTTGTGCTCGGGTCCGATCGCGCCGGCGATGACGCCGCCAGGGTCCACGCTCTGCAGGCTGGTGCCGGCCAGCGGGCCATTCAGCGACTGGAAGTACCACCAGGGGATGCCGTTCTGCGCCCAGATCACCGCCGCGCCCGGCGCGAGCAGCGGGCCGATGCGCGGTGCCACCTCGGTCAGGCTGTAGGCCTTGAGCGCGACGAACACCACGTCAGCGCCGCCGATAGCGGCTAGGTCGCCGGTCGCGGCCGGGCGGGCATCGAAGTTGCCCCTGGGTGACAGCACCCGGACGCCGTGTTCCTGCATCGCCTGCAGGTGCAGGCCCCTGGCGATGAGCGTGACGTCGGCTCCGCCGCGCGCCAGCGCGGCCCCGACGTAGCCGCCGATGGCCCCGGCGCCGAGGACGGCGAACTTCACCGGGCCGGCTGCCTGCCCGCGACGAACTCGGCCATCCGGCGGCGCTGGACTTTTCCGGTGGCCGTGCGCGGTATCTCGGCCAGCACGTAGACCGTCGCCGGCACCTTGAATGCCGCCAGCCGCTCCCGGCAGAAATCGGTGAGCGATGCCACGTCCGCATCGCGGGTCAGGGTGACGGCCGCGGCGGGCAGCTCGCCGTACTTCTCGTCCGGAATCCCGAAGCAGACCGCGTCGCCGACCGCCGGGTGCGCGAGGAGCACCTGCTCGATCTCGGCCGGGGAGATGTTCTCGCCGCCGCGCAGGATCATCTCCTTGAGCCGCCCCTCCAGGTTCAGGTAGCCGCCGTGCAGGACGCCGCGATCTCCGGTGCGGAACCATTCGCCCAGGAACGATTCCGCGGTGGCCTGCGGATTGTTCACGTACCCGGACATCACGCCGGGACCCCGGATCACGACCTCGCCGGGGCTGTCCTCGGGCAGGAACTGACCCTGGTCGTTCACGACGCCTATCTCGGTGCCGGTCGGCACGCCAACCGATCCCGGCACCCGCCGGTCCGGCGGTAGCGGGTTGGAGGCCATCTGATGGCTGGCCTCGGTCATGCCGTAGGCCTCCAGCATCGGCACGCCGTAGGCTGCCTCGGCTCGTTCCAGCAGCGCTGGTGACAGCGGCGAACTGCACGAGCGCACGAACCGCAGGCTCCGCGGCGCCCCGCCGGCATCGATCTTGTCGAGAATCATCTGGTGCATCGTGGGGCCGGCCGACAGCCAGGTGGCCTGATGGTCGCGCGCCTGACGCCAGAACCGGTGCGGCGTGAACCGGCGCGGTGCGATGACCGTGCTGCCCGCGCTGAGGGCGGCGAACGCCGAGGCCACGAGGCCGTGCACGTGAAAGAGGGGCATCGCGCAGAACGACGAGTCAGCAGGCCCCAGCCGGTAGTGCCCGGCGACGGTGCGAACGGAGGCCATGAGGTTACGCTGCCGCAGCGGCACCTGCTTCGGGCGGCTTGTCGTCCCGCTGGTATGCAGCACGATGCCGACGTCGTCCGGCTCGCCCGGCTCGAAGGATGCCGCCGGGCGCACGGCCGCCCCTTCGGCCTGCAGGTCTGGGGGGCCGTCGGCGTGAACCGTGATGGCGATCACTGGTGTGGCCGATGCCGCCGCCGCGCTGATCGCCGACTTCGGCTGGCCCGGCATGGTGACCAGCAGCCGCGGCGCGATGTCGCCGAGGAAGAACGCGAACTCGCTCTCGGTGTAGGCAGAGTTGAGCGGCGCCGCCGCTGCCCCCAGCCACATGACCGCCAGCAGCAGCTCGATGCACTCCGGGCCGTTCGGCAGCGCGACGGCAACCCGGTCTCCGCGCCTGACCCCGGCCCCCGCCAGCAGCCTGGCCAGCGCCTCGATCCGGCTGGCGAGCTGCGCGTACGTCAGCACCTGGCCGTCCTCCGGCGCGATCAGGGCGACGGCCGACGGCTCGCCACTGTCCAGCAGCGCGCTGAGCCCTTCTCCCGCGCCAGTGCCCGTGACCATCAGACTTCTATCCGTAAATAGGCGGAAATAACTTCGCCTGAGTTTAACGGGCAGCTATGCGGGCCGGAAGCCCGTGTCCCGGCCGCAGTGCGAGGTACTGTCGCTGATCGGTGATGTCGCCGGAGATCAGGACGGTCCTAGCCTGAACGTGCATGTCGTGCTGGGGCTGTCAGACGGGACGACGACGGGCAGGCCGACCGGGTGTGACTGGCCGCCGCCTGGTGGCGACCCTGCCCCAAGGTGGCCATCCGGCCAACCACAGGTCACAGCCTGTGCGTCGAGTTCTGAAGCGGTACAGGGTGCGGAGGAGTCACGATGGAGCTGGCCATGACGACAGTGATTCACTTCAGACTACACTGTAGGCCTACAGTAACTATGCTGATCGACAGTCGCCAGCGCTGTAGGTCCGCGCCAAAGTCGATCATGACCTCGGCTGGCTGAGAGAGGAGGTGCTTCTGCGATGACGCCACCGGTGGCCGGCCGCGATAACACCGACGCTAGCGCGAGTCATGATGGCAAGATCACCCGCGAGGTGGTGCTCGCTACCGCGCTGGAGCTCATCGACCGCGACGGGATCGACGGGCTGTCCATGCGGAGGCTCGCCCGCGTCCTGGACCGTGATCCGATGATCTTGTACCGGCGCGCGCCGAGCAAGGCGGCCCTGCTCGACGGCGTAGCCGAGACAGTCCTGGCCCAGCTCCAGGTAGATGCATCAGACCCTGACTGGGCTGCCCAGCTGCGCGCCGTAGCCCGCGGTTACCGGGCGCTGGCGCTGGCGCACCCGAACGTGGTGCCGCTGCTGGTCACCCGGCCTCTGGCCACCCCGCTCGGGCTCCGCCCCCCGGGCACCCTGCGCCCGCTCGAGGCCATCCTCGCCCTGCTTACCCGCGCTGGCTTCAGCGGGCCCGACGCTCTGCACATCTACCGGGCCTTGTTCGGATTTCTGCACGGTCATGTCCTCAACGAGTTGCAGGAACTCGTCGACAACCCAGACGAGACCGACGACCTGCTGCGTCTGGGCCTGCACCGGCTGCCAATCCGCGAGTTCCCGCTGCTCCGCAGCCTCGCCTCCGTCCTGGCCTCCTACGATGGGGCCGCCGAGCTCGAACGCGGCCTCGACATCCTCCTCGCCGGGCTGGCCACCACGCTGACCCTCCCGGTCGGGGCGCGCACAGCCAGCCCGGCAGCCCGCCCCGCCAGGTGACCGTTTCTGCACGCTCAGCGCCCCGGGTGCCTGGCGGACCCGGGCCGGATGCTGGCAGGCGGAGTCCCGCCGGCAGGGACGTCGGGGACGGGCTGGCCGCCCGGCGGTTCTGGCTGCGTGGCTGCCGCCTTCGGGGAGCCGCAGTCTGCTGAGGAGCGGACCGGCGCCCGAACATGTGCAGCCAGCCGTCGCGATCGTCGTCTGGGGTGAGATGGGTTCTGCCTGCCGCGCCATTCCCGAGCGTGCTGGCGGTGGAGGCGCGGGCGGTCTCGCGCTGGTCGATGAGGTCGTCGCGGTCCTGGGTCACGGCCGCTGTCTCACGGCGCGAGTGCTTGAGACCGCGGCGGGCGGCGCTGCCGCGCCGTGAGGTGCGCCGGGCGCCGGCTAGCAGGATGCTCAGCCCGAGCATGGCGACCGCGCCGGAGCGTTCGCTACCTGATCGACAGCTGAGCCGCGGAGGGCAGCGCCTCACGACCTGCCCGTCCATGCCGTCAGCCCCCTCCGTCGCAAAGAATGATGTCCCCGGCGTGCGCTGCCGGTCGGGCGCCCCGACACGCACCGGATCCCCTGCGGCCAGGAGCCGGCCTGGCAGCGGAACCTGCCGTCTCTCAGCCACCGGCGGGGCTAATGCGCAGGCCGCCTTGTCGCCGGATGTAGGTCTGCAAAGTTGACAACACTATTCTACGCTGTAGGCTGATATCGTAGGTCTACAATGTAGACAGACGCTGCAGGTAGTGGTTGGTCACAACCGGTGGCCACCTCCACCGCGCAGCCAAGGGAGATGACCATTTAGTGACTGTGACCCTGGACCGCGACGTCGGCGCCTTCATTGGCACCCACCCACGGCAGCTGTTCATCGACGGGCAGTGGACCGACGCGGCGTCCGGCAAGACATTCGAGACGCCCAACCCCGCGACCGGCGAGACGCTCGCCCGGATCGCTGAAGGCGACACCGAGGACATTAACCGGGCCGTGCGCGCC
>Ga0209839_10000295_pt1 | contig 25848 bp, 24 predicted proteins | sample OrgsoiDNA2013050_FD_185800 | JGI IMG/M metagenome (GOLD analysis project Ga0209839, IMG submission 185800) | Permafrost soil microbial communities from the Arctic, to analyse light accelerated degradation of dissolved organic matter (DOM) -... | ecosystem: Environmental > Terrestrial > Soil >... | reverse complement strand
ACGCCATGTCCACCACCTCTGCGTTGGCCCCGCCCCGCCGCAGCACGTTCGTCGACAGGGAACTCCGGGCCGTCAGCGGATATATCATGATAGCGATCGGCTTGGTTTTGATCGCGGTTTGCTTGTTGCTCACGTACATCGGATCCGACAAGGACAATGCTCTTCCCGGGGTCTTGTTTGTCCTGCCCGCGATCGTTATCGCCATCGCCGTTGCAAAGGGCCTCGTCATCCTGCAACCGAACGAGAGCCTTGTCTGCCTGTTGTTCGGAAGCTACGTCGGTACTGAACACCGGCCTGGGCTTTGGTGGGTCAACCCGCTCAATTCGAAGAACAAGATTTCGCGCCGGCTCGAAACACTGGAGTCCGGCCCACTCAAGGTCAACGATGCGGTCGGCAACCCGGTCGATATTGGCGCGGTGGTCGTCTGGCGCGTGGAGGACGCCGCAAGGGCACTCCTGGAGGTCGGCTCCTACGCAAACTACGTCAAGGCCCAGAGCGAAACCGCCCTGCGGCGGATGGCGAGCGTACACCCCTACGACGAGGTCGAAGCCGAGGAAGCTGCAGAGCAAGGCGAAAGGCCGGCGACCGGAACACACCGGCCGGACGGCGGGCATATGCCGATGTCCACGGTTACGTTGCGCGACGGTGGCGACGCGATCATTGAAACGCTGCTGAAGGAGATCCGGACACGGATGGAGCCGATCGGTGTCTCGGTCGTCGAAGCTCGCATCTCGCATCTCGCCTATTCGTCCGAGATCGCGGGAGCCATGCTGCGCAAGCAGGCGGCCAGCGCGGTGGTCGCAGCCAGGCGCATGGTTGTGAGGGGCGCCGTCAGCATCGTCGAAGACGCCCTCAAGGAACTCGACGAAAAGAAACTTGCTGACGCCCTCGATCCGGAGCGCAAAGCCGCAATGATCTCGAATCTGCTCGTTGTTCTGGTTAGCGACCGCGAGGTCACCCCGGTGATCAATACCGGCACCCTCTATTCGTGACCGGTCATGGCCCAACGAGGACGGCCCCCAGGCCCGGAACGCGTTCCCTTCCCGCTCCGGGCGGAGAAAGCGATTCTTGACGCGGTGAAGCGGTGCGCCGTAGCCGACCTGCGGAGCGTCAACGCCGAAATCGAGATGCTTCTCCGAGAGGCGCTGGCGCGCCGTGGAATCCGGATCAAGCCGACGAACGAAGGCGGCGACGGCAACACCAATGAATGACTGCCCGCCGCGCCTTCATCCGCGCCTTCGGCCAGCCGCCGCAATCGCTGCGCCGCGCGCGGGGGGTAGGGCCGAAGTGCGGAAACCCGAACGCTCTATCTGCGGAAATCCAGACGCCCCTGGGTCCAGCGTCCGTCTATTCTTTGATTGTTCAGGATCAAGCCGATCCAGGGACGTGTGATGGCTGGATTGCTTAAATTAATGTATTTGCCGACCAGCCGTTGCGGGCCCACGCGCCTCGCATCGATCAGACCTTTGCGTGCGCCGGAATCCCAGTCGAACAGCAGGTAGACGCGTTCTCCCGTTATTCTCGTGTCGGCCTGGCCCTGTTTCCATTTATTCGCGGCATCCCCCGGTATGGTGGGGTCCGCGCCGCCGTTCCAGCGGCTGGACCAATGGCCTTCGACCATGTCGTGCTGGTTGCCGTTGCCAGCGCTGCACCAGGGCTTTGCATTCTCGTCGTCCGCGGATTCCTCCAGCGTCGTGCTGCCGGCGAACTGCCTCACCTCCTCGTCGTCGGGATCGGGGACGTCCATGACGCCGAATGGATTTCTCATTGGTTTGCTCCAACCGCCAACAACGACGTCTTGCGCCGACAGGCGCGGGTTCGCCGTTTCCAGAGCGCTCACTCTTGCAAAACCGGAGGGCCCGTCGCCACCCGATTCCCGAGAGGGAATTTTCAGCGCCGCAAGCCGGTGGAGCGGCTGGGGATCGAGGTGGTGCGGCGCGTGCAATCCTCCAGCGAAGTCCGAAAAGTGCCCGGGAACAGGCTCATGCATCGCAGCGAGAACGGCAGGTCACTCAATGACCTCGTCGGCGCGGGCAAGCAATGTCGGCGGCAAGTCAATGCCGAGCGCCCTGGCAGTCTTCAGGTTGAGAACCAGATCGTATTTTGATGCCTGCTCCACGGGCAGGTCGGCTGGCTTTTCACCCTTCAAGATCTTGTCGATATAGATGGCAGCAGCATGGCGATACATGTAATTGAAATCGGCGCCGTAACTCATCAAGCCGCCCGCGGCCACGTTGTCCTTGTTTCCGAACATTCCCGGCAGCCTGAACTTCAAGCCCAATTCGGCCAGGGGTCGGGGTTTTTTAATTGGTGAGCGGCGACGGCGGTACAAGAAATCCGTCGGCTCGCTCGCGTCGCATGATCGAGAACGCCCCTTCGAAGTCGTCGATCGTCTGCACGGGTGTCATTAATAATTGAACACCCAGGGTTTTCCCCGCGACCTCAATCTCATTGACAACCTTGACGTGGGAAGGCGTCGTCGGGTTCCAGAGAATGCCAATGCGGCTGGCGCTCGGTACCGCCTGTTTGAGGATTTCAAGGCCCTTGGCGGCCAGTTCGGTAAGAACCATCGATACACCGGTGATGTTGCCGCCTGGATGGGCGAGGCTGGCAACGTGACCGGTACCGACGGGATCAGCATGCTGTGCAAATACAATCGGGATTGTCTTCGTCGCCTGCCTCGCCGGCTCCACCTGTGTTGAGGCTGGCGCGAAGATGATATCGACATTGCTGCGAACCAGCTCGTTCGCGAGCACGGACATTTCGCCGACGCTCGTCGCCCAGCGGAATTCAAAGCGCGATGGACAGTTACGACCGGGCTTGCGTTTCCAACAACCCGAGCCTGCGGCCCAGCCATTCGGTGGATGGGGCCTGGATCAGGATCGTCATCAGGATGGCGATGAAGGTGACGGAGGCGATCATCTGGGCGCCGGGCGCCTTCATGCCGAGCAATAGCCCCGCCAGTGCTGCCGGAATCACGCCGGTCTCGCGAGTCCAGCACATGAACAGCATCTCGCCAAAACTCCAGCGCGCGCGACGATCCGGCAGCGCGCACAAAAACACCGTCGCCGGCCGCGCCACCAGCATCAGTACGGTGACGACGGCGACACCGCCGAGCCAGTATTTGCCCATCAAAGCAAAATCGACCTGCGCGCCGAGCAGGATGAAAATGAACAGGCGCATGATGAACGCGGTGGTCAGGACATATTCGTCGAGTTTTTGGGCCTCGCCGGCTTCCATCTTGAAGCCGAACGTCTCCTTGTTGCCGAGCACGATGCCGAACACGAACACCGCCATGAAGCCGCTGGCCTCCATGCCATCGGCGGCGAAATAGGCACCGATGACGGCGACCAGCGTCACGACCGGCGCGTATTCCGCGAGGAACGCCCATTTCTCGTGGGCGATGAGAAACGCGGCCACGTAGCCGAGCACGATACCGGCGAAGATGCCGACGGCGGATTGCTTGAGCAGGTCGAGCATTGAGGAGGCCAACGAGAATTCGCCGCTCCCCGTCGCCACCGCCAGCACGCCGAAGGTGACGATCGCACCCATGGCGTCGTTGAATGCCGACTCGCTCATCACGGTCTGCGCCACCCGGTCGCGAATCCGGACCTGCCGGAAAATCGGCACCAGCGTTGCCGGATCGGTCGAGGCCAGCGTCGCGCCCAGCAGCAGCGCCACGATCAGGGGGACGCCAAGAATGTAATGCGCAGCGATGCCGGTGATGACAGCGGTGATGATGACGCCGACGGTCGCGATCACGACAATGGTGATCCAGACCTGCTTCAAGACGTCAAAGCGCAGCGACGCGCCGCCATCAAAAAGAATGTAGCTGGCGCCGAACAGCAGGATGATCTGGTTCAGCGCCGAATCCGCGCTGATATGCACGAGTCCCAGCGCCTGCGGGCCGATCGCGATGCCTGTGATGAGAAACACCGCGACATCGGGAATCCTCATCTTCTGCGCCAGCAGGCCGGCGACCGTGCCAACAGCCAGAATCAGCCCGCACGACAGCAGCGTGTGTTTTGCGATTTCGATCGAGGCTGACGTTTCCAATTTGTTTTCTCGCTAAGCGATGGAAATAGTTGGTGCGCGTGTCATTTTGGCAGATCATGATTTGCAAGGCCGCGACGCTGCCCGACGCACCGCGAAATAGCAAGGTCGCCGCCAACCGCGGGACGTATGCAATATCAGGAATCATGAACCACCCCCCTTCGAGCATGAGTCTGTACGGACCTTTCGAAACCAACTAAAACCGCACCTTCGTTCATGAGGATTTCGGGATGCCCGACCTGTCGACGCTGGGGTTGTTTGCATTGGCATGTTTGGCGCTGACCGCCACACCGGGCCCGGATATGCTGCTGATCGCTTCGCGAAGCGCAAGCCAGGGGCGCGCGGCAGGCTTTGCGTCACTGGCCGGAATTCAAGTCGGGACCTATTGCCATGCGCTTGCCGCAGCGTTTGGACTTTCGCAGCTGTTTCTCGCAGTCCCGCTCGCCTACGATATCGTGCGCTACGCCGGTGCGGCCTACCTGTTGTATCTTGCCTGGAAAGCATTTTTTTTGGCAAACGGAACGGTATCAACTCCGGACGCGCGGCTTCCTCGATACCCGGTCGGCCAGATGTTTCGCCAGGGGCTACTGACCAACATTCTCAATCCCAAGATGGCGCTGTTCGTGCTGGCGCTGTTCCCACAATTTGTCCACCCGGAAGCTGGCTCCGTGGCCGGACAGATCGTGATACTTGCGAGCCTGCTCAATCTTATCGGGCTGATGGTCAATGGCTTGGTGATCTTCACCGCAAGTCGGATCGGACGAGCTTTTGCTGAGCGCAATCGCTTCAGCCGGGTGCCGCAATTCCTGCTCGGAAGCGTCTTCGCAGGCCTGGCCATCCGTTTGGCGCTTGCCGAGCGCCGCTAACGCTCTTCTTCGACGCTTTAGTTCAGCGCCTTCAGCCAGACGCCGATTTCACTCGCCGCGACATTGGCCTGCTGCAGCAGCTTGCCCATGGTGAAGAAGCCGTGGAATTGGCCGGGAAAATGCCGGTAGGTCACGGCCACGCCGGCTTCGATCAGGCGGTGCGCGTATTCGTCGCCTTCGTCGCGCAAGGGATCGGCGCCCGCGGTCAGCACATAGGCCGGCGGCAACCCGATCAACGTGCTGGCGCGCGCGGGCGATGCCCGCCAATCATGGACGTCGGCGGCGCCGTTCAAATAGTGATCGCGAAACCACAAGATGACGGAATGCGTCAGCAGGATGCTGGTCTCGGGCTCGCGGTGCGAAGTGTGCGTCATCGCAAAGTCCGTTGCCGGATAGATCAGCACCTGGCCTGCGATCGCAGGTCCATTGCCGTCCCGCGCCGCGATCGCGACCACGGCTGCGAGGTTGCCGCCGGCGCTGTCGCCGCCGACCATCAGCCGCGACGGGTCGATGCCGTGCTGTTTTGCATGTTCGGCGATCCACCTGGTCGCGGCGATCGCGTCATCGACGGCGGCGGGAAATTTGTGCTCGGGCGCGAGCCGATAATCGACGGACACCACGATGAGCTCGCCTTCGTCGGCCAATTTGCGGCACACCACGTCGTGGGAATCCAGATCGCCGATCACCCAGCCGCCGCCGTGGAAAAACACCAGGCATGGCGCGAGGCCGTCGGCCTTCCTGAGTTTGCCTGGCGTGTAGATGCGCGCCGGGATCGGCCCGGCGGGCGAGGCGATCGTGAGCGGCTGCACCTGGTCCAGTTCGGGCGGTTCGGGATTGCTGACGAAGCGGGCCTGGGAATAAAACTCGCGCGCCTCGGCTGGCGAAACCGTTTCATAGGGCGGACGGCCGGCTTCCTGAAAGGCCTTGAATACGGCGGCGGCATCGGGATCGAGGGTCACGGGCATGGGTGGGAAGACCTTTAGTGTTGGGACTTTGACCAAACTCACTGTTGTCATTCCGGGGCGCGCGCGAAGCGGGCGAACCCGGAATCTCGAGATTCCGGGTCTGGTCCGGAGCCTGTCATCGGGCGGCGCAAAGCGCCGACCCGTTGGGACCATCCCGGAATGACGATGAAGTCAGGCCGCGGTTCGTCCGCCGTCGACGGTGTAGGCGGAGCCGGAGACATAGCTTGCTTCATCTGACGCGAGGAACGCCACGATGGAGGCGACCTCGGAGGCATGCCCGAGCCGGCGCGCCGGAATCCGTTCGACGATTTTTTCGTTGGCGGTGGGGGCGTTGCCGGGATTACGGCCTTCGATGATCGCGCTCAGCATACGGCTGTCGATCATGCCGGGGCAGACGCAATTCACGCGCACCCCGGTCGCGGTGCATTCCCACGCCGCACTCCTGGTGAGCCCGATCACCGCATGCTTGCTGGCGCTGTAGACCGCGATGTGCGGCGATCCGATCAAGCCGGCAATCGATGCGGTGTTGATGATGCTGCCCTTGTCCTGCTTCAGCATCACCGGCAGCACATGCTTCATACCAAGAAACACACCGACCACATTGACGTCGATCACCTTGCGAAACGTCTCCAGCGAATATTTCGTGATCGGCGCGACGTCGCCCTCGATGCCGGCGTTGTTGTAGAACACGTCGATGGTGCCGAACCGGTCGACGGCGGCGCGGACATAGCCGGCGACCTCGTCCTCGCTGGCGACGTCGGCGGGCACGGCGAGCGCCTGCGCCGAGGCCGGCAGATCCTTGATCGCGCTTTGCAGATCGGCCGCCTTGCGGTCGACCGCGACAATGCGCGCGCCGCGCGCGGCCAACAGTCGCATCGTGGCGGCGCCGATGACGCCGGCGGCCCCGGTGACGACAGCGACCTTGCCGTCCAGACGAATTCGATCGGGCATGGGTTGCGTTTCCTCTGCTGTTCCGGTTGTTTCCGGATTTCTGACGGTCCGGCGCAGGCGCCCGAACGTTCATCGGGGCGACTATTTCATCTGCGGCGGGGGCTGACCAGTCGCCGGAACCGGCGGTAAACGGCCCTTTCCCCGCCGTATTCGGCGTGTTAACCGGGCCCCTGCGATCGGCGGATAAGTCTATAGAATGTCGCGAGCCCGATTCGCCTGTAAAGCCGCGAGATGTTTCGAACCATTGCCCTGACGAGTATTGCGGCATTTGTCGCCGCCAGCACGATCTCGCTTGCGCCGCCCGCGCGCGCGCAGATCGGCAATATATTTTCCGAACCCACGCCGCGCCCGCCCGGTAATATTCCCCGCGGCGGCAATCAGCCGCCACCCGACGACGAGGAGGAAGTGCCGGAACTGCCACAGGGCCGCCTGCTGCCGACCCCCAATCGCCCGCCGCCGGGGCAGGGCATACCGGCACCGGGCAACATCCAGTCGCAGCCTCTGGCGCCGCCGCCGGGCACGACCGTGATTCCGCAGAATGCGCCACCGGGCATCGCGGTGGCGCCGCCGCAACCCAACCAGGGCGTCGCGGTGGCGCCGCCGGGCGCAGCGCCGCTGCCGGGATTGCCGCCGGGACAGAAGCAGCCCAAGGGCGTGCCGCAATCGCCGGCCACATTGCAGCCCGGCGACGAGGTGGTTTCCGAACCGCCGGTGCAGAAGATCGTCAACAAGAAGGCGAGCTTTTCCGGGCTCGACAAGATCACCGGGCGCATCATCAACTTCGATGAGGATATCGGCGAGACCGTTCAGTTCGGCGCGCTGCGCGTCAAGACCGACGCCTGCTACACGCGTCCGGCAACCGAAGCCGCCAATACCGACGCCTTTGTCGAGGTCGACGAGATCACGCTGCAGGGCGAGGTGAAGCGGATTTTTTCGGGCTGGATGTATGCGGCGAGCCCCGGCCTGCATGGTGTCGAGCACCCGATCTACGACATCTGGCTGACCGACTGCAAAGCCCCTGACGCCGCGGTCGTGAGCGCACAGCCGGATGCGCCAAGGGCGGCCTCGCCGCCTCCCTCCCAGAAGCGCACGCAAAAGCAGCCGCCGCGTCAGCAGCCGCAGCAATTCCAGCCGCCGCCGCAGGACCTGCCGCCGCCGCAGCGACAGCAGAGTCTGTTCCCGCCGTTTGGCCGCTAGCGCGCTTTGCGGGGCCTGCGCTCGTGCTAGTGGCGCCCCGCGATGATCTCGAGCGCCTTCGCGCCGCCGATCGGCCGATCGACCGGCAATTTCGCAAAATCGGCTTCGCCTGCGACCGCCTTGTCGAGCAGCCCGCGGTAGCGCCGGCGCGAGATCTCGACGGCGCCCAGGCTGCGCAAATGCTCGGTCACATATTGCGTGTCGAGCAACTGGAAGCCGCCGGCGATCAGCCGCGCCACCAGATGCACCAGCGCCACCTTCGAGGCGTCGCGGGCGCGATGAAACATGCTCTCGCCGAAGAAGGCGCGGCCGAGGCTGACCCCGTACAATCCGCCGACAAGGTCGTCATTCTGCCAGACCTCGACGCTGTGGCCATGTCCGAGCTGGTGCAGCCCGATATAGAGATCGCGGATACGCTTGTTGATCCAGGTGTCGTCGCGGCCCGGCTGAGGCGCCGCGCAGCCCGCGATCACCGCCTTGAACGCGGTATTGACGGTGACGGTGAAGGCGTCGGAGCGCACGGTGCGCGCCAGACGCGAGGGGATGCGAAGGCCGTCGAGCGGGATCACGCCGCGCATTTCCGGTTCGACCCAGAACAGGGTCGGATCGTCGGCGCTTTCGGCCATCGGGAAGATGCCGCAGGCATAGGCGCGCAGCAGCACTTCGGGGGTAATTTCGGAAGCGGCGGAGTCGCGCGATGTCATGCACGACAGGATAGCAGGGTGAGGGCCGCGGCGGCTAGCTCGCCGCCGCACAACCGGGTTTCGCCGCCGGCTTGTTGACGCGGCGAAACCGCAGCAGGATCCGGGTGCCGGCGTGGCCGGGGTCGCGCTCGACGCTGGCTTCGAGCTTGGAGGCCATGGCGGAGACGATGCGCTGTCCCATCCCGGTGGAGCGCGGGTCAAGCTTGACGTTGAGGCCGACGCCGTCGTCGGCGATCGACAAAAGGAGATCGTCGCCCTGCGCATGGAGGGTAACGTGAATAGGCCCGGCGCCGTCGGGGTAGGCGTATTTCACGGCGTTCATCACGAGCTCGTTGACGATGATGCCGATCGCCACCGCGCGGTCCGGATCGATCTCCACCGGCTCGGCCTTCAAGGTCAGCCGCGACATCTTGTTGCCCTCGGCGGACCTCCTGAGATCCTCGAGCAGCGCGTCGAGATACTGGTTCAGGAGCACGCTTTTGAGGTCGTGCGAGGTGTAAAGCCGGCGGTGAACCTGCGCCACCGCGGCGACCCGTCCCATCGCATTGGTCAGCGCCGCCTTGACGTCATCCTGGGTGCTCGAATTGGCCTGCAGATGCAATAGCGAGGCGATGATCTGCAGGCTGTTGCCGACCCGGTGGTTGACCTCGCGCAGCAGCATCTCGCGCTCGGCGGCGAGCGCGGCATAGCGGTCGCGCGAGGCGCGGACCTCGGCCTCGGCGTCATCGCGGGCTTTCTGGATCCGCGCCTGCCGCAGCGCGCCGTTGACGGCGACCTGGAGCAGGGGGATGAAATCGCCCTGGACGTCCTTGACCAGATAGTCGGCGGCGCCCGCCTTCAGCGCGGTGACGGCGATCGCCGAGTCCTGCGAGGCGGTGACAAACACCACCGGCGGCGCGTTCGGGATTCCCAATATCCGATCCAGCGTTTCGAGGCCGTCGAGGCCGGGCATGTATTGATCGAGTGCTACAACATCGATGCCGCCTTGCTGCAGCCGATCGAGCCCGTGCGTGCCGCTCGCCGCATGAACGACCGTGAAGCCGAGCCGCGTCAGACCGAGCTCCACCAGCCGGGCCAGCGCCGCGTCATCGTCGATATACAGCAGTGTCGGCGTCGTGGGGTTCATGTGGCGGCTTGCGGAACCTGGATGACGGAAAAGAACAGCCCGAGCTGGCGAATGGCGTTGGCGAAGCTTTCGTAGTTCACCGGCTTGGTGATGTAGACGTTGCAACCGAGTTCATAGCAGCGCTTGATCTCCTGGGAGTCGTCGGTGGTGGTGAGCACCACGACCGGCGCACATTTGAGATATTTGTTCTCCTTGACCCGCCGCAGAATGTCGATGCCGGTCATATCCGGCAGATTGAGGTCGAGCAGAATCAGCAGGGCCTCACCCCTGTGATCGATGCCGGCGCCATCGACGCCGAAAAGGTAATTCACCGCAGCTGTACCATTGCTGAACGGCAGGATCTCGTTGTTGACGCCGGAGCGGCGGATATTTCGCTCGATCAGGCGAGCGTGCCCCTCATCGTCCTCGATCATGATGATTTTGACTGGTTTGCTCATGAATCCCTGTTCCGGCTACTGGCTGTCCATTTCATGGGCAGTGTTATCGTGAATGTGCTGCCGCTGTGAAGTTCCGACGCGACCGACATGGTTCCACCGAGTCGTCGCACCAATGCCCGGACATGGGCAAGTCCGATGCCCTGTCCGGGCTTGTCCTGGATACCGGCGCGACGAAAAAGATCGAAAATCCGCTGATGGTCCTTGGGATCGATGCCGCGGCCGTTGTCGGCGATCTCGAAAATCGCAAAGCCCAGCTTGGTCCGGCCCCGGACGGAAATGTCGCCGGGAACTCCCGGCTTGAGGTATTTGAGGGCGTTGTCGATCAGGTTGGAGAAAATCTGTTCCAGCGCGAGACGGTCGCTGACGATGTCCGGCAGCGGCTCGATGCGAATCTGGGCTTCGGCCTCGGCGGCCTGGTGCGCAACGGTTGCCACGATGCCTTCGATCAATTCGCGGGTCTCGATTCGCACCGGCTCGAATTCGCGCCGCCCCTCGCGGGTGAGGTTGAGGATGGCGGATATCAGGCGGTCCATCTTGGCGATCGACGATTTGATGAATCCCAGCGCTTCGGTGAAATCCTGCGAAAGCTGCCTGTCTTCGCCGTCAAGGACCGGCTCGTTCTCGCCGGCGATCAGCGGCACCGGCGAAGCCGAAGCCGGGGCGCGGCCGAGTGTCGCAATCCGCCTGAAAATGTCGCCGCGCAGTTCCTCGAGTTCGCTGGTAAAGCCCATGATGTTCACCAGCGGCGAGCGCAGATCGTGGCTGACGATATAGGCGAAGCGCTGGATCTCGTTGTTGGCCTCGCGAAGATCGGCGGTGCGCTCGTCGATCGTGGCCTCCAGGTTGACGTTATTGTCGCGCAGCAGGGTTTCGGCGTCGTCGCGGGCGCGCGCGGAGCGTCGCACCAGGAAGATCGAGATGCCCGCCAGCACGACAACGAAACCTGAACCGATGCCGGTCATCGACGCGGCCAGGGTCTGGCTGCGGTCTGCGCTTGTCGTGCGCAGCTCGAACAGACGATCTTCTTCCGCGCGCATCCGGCCGGCCAGATCGTAGATGCGGTTCATGGCCTCGCGGCCGGCGTCCTCGCGCACGATCTTTGCGGCGTCATTCAGGCGCTGCGTCCGGGCAAGTTCGATGGTTTGACGGAATTCCTCGATCCGCTGGTTGCTGAGTGCGACCATCTGGTCCAGCACCTGTCTTTGAGCGGGATTGTCGCTTACGAGTTGGCCCAGCCGCGTCATTGCCGGTGCAAGCTGGGATACCGCTTCCTCGAAATCGGGTTGAAAATTGGGCTGCAATGTCAGAAGAAAACCGCGCTGCGCGCTTTCGGCCCGGCGCAATTGCAATTGAGTGAAGGATATCTGATTTTCGGCTTCAACGGTGTGCACAACCCAGCGCGCGTCATCCCGCGCCTTGTTCACCAGATAGACCGAACCGGCACTGATAGCCGTCAGCACCACGAGGCCCGCCGCAAGCAGCAGGATTTGTCCGATCGCGCGCCGGCGCGTGGGGTCGGGCGTCACAATGTCTCGCATCACGAACGAACGGAATTCAAACAGTCCCCCAAACGGGAAAGGTTTTCCCAGCGGGGCCAAACGCCCGTCCGGGCAATTGGTTCCAGCCGCCCCGATTCGGATCGATCAGGGGCTCAACTGGCCGCCGGCTGGCCGGCCAGATACTGTTCAAGCCAGTGGATGTGATAGTCGCCATCGATAATGGCGGGTTCGCGGACCAGGGCCCGGAACAACGGCAGCGTGGTCTCGATGCCTTCCACCACCATTTCGTCGAGCGCGCGGCGCAGCCGCATCAGGCACTCGGCGCGGGTCTTGCCATGGACGATCAGCTTGCCGACCAGCGAGTCGTAATAGGGCGGGATGACGTAGCCCTGGTAGACCGCCGAATCGATCCGCACGCCGAGGCCGCCGGGCGGATGGTATTGCAGGATCTTGCCGGGCGAGGGGCGGAAGGTCACGGGGTTTTCGGCGTTGACGCGGCACTCGATGGCGTAGCCGTTGATGATGACTTCCTGCTGCGTCACCGGCAGATCGCCGCCGGCCGCGATCCGGATCTGCTCCAGCACGAGGTCGATATCGGTGATCATCTCGGTGACGGGATGTTCGACCTGGATGCGGGTGTTCATCTCGATGAAATAGAATTCGCCGTCCTCGTAGAGAAATTCCACGGTGCCGACGCCGAGATATTTCATGTCCTGCATCGCCTTGGCGCAGGTCGCGCCGATTTTTGCGCGCGACGCCGCATCGAGCGCCGGCGAGGGGCCTTCTTCCCAGACCTTTTGATGGCGCCGCTGCAGCGAGCAGTCGCGCTCGCCGAGATGGATGGCGCCGCCGCGGCCATCGCCGAGCACCTGGATTTCGATGTGGCGCGGCTTCTGCAGATATTTTTCCAGATAGACCGAGGCATCGCCGAATGCGGACTTGGCTTCATTGGAGGCGGTCGACAGCGCCAGCATCAGGTCGTCGGCGGTCTGCGCAACCTTCATGCCGCGTCCGCCGCCGCCCGCCGCCGCCTTCACCAGCACCGGAAAGCCGATTGTCTGCGCGATGGCCATCGCATCGTCGTCAGGACCGACGCCGCCGTCGGAGCCCGGCACCACGGGAATGCCGAGCCGCTTTGCGGTCTTCTTGGCCTCGATCTTGTCGCCCATCAGGCGGATGTGTTCGGCCTTCGGCCCGATGAAATGCAGGTTATGATCGGCGAGGATTTCGGCAAAGCGGGCATTTTCCGACAGGAAGCCGTAGCCGGGATGCACCGCGTCGGCGCCGGTGATTTCGCAGGCCGCGAGCAGCGCGGGCACGTTGAGATAGCTGTCCTTTGACGGCGGCGGGCCGATGCAGACGCTCTCGTCGGCGAGCCGCACATGCATGGCGTCGGCGTCGGCGGTGGAATGCACCGCGACCGTGGAAATGCCGAGTTCCTTGCACGCGCGCAGAACCCGCAATGCGATTTCGCCGCGATTGGCTATCAGGATCTTGTCGAACATGTTGTCCTAGCGGCGAATAGCGAATAGCAGGAGCGAAAACCATTCGCTATTCGCTACTCGCCCTACTCAATTATTACCAGCGGTTCGCCGAATTCGACCGGCTGGCCGTCCTCGACAAGAATCTGCGTCACGGTGCCCGCGCGCGGCGATGGAATCTGGTTCATCGTCTTCATGGCCTCGATGATCAGCAGCGTCTGTCCGACCGACACCTTGGTGCCGACTTCGATGAACGGCTTGGCGCCGGGCTCGGAAGCCCAGTAGGCGGTGCCGACCATCGGCGAGGGCACCACGCCCGGGTGCTTGGCGAGATCGGCGACGGCGACCGACGCCGTGGCCGACGCGGAAGCCATGGGTTGATAATTCGCCGGCATCGTTGCGGCGATGCTGACGTTGCGGGCGACCCGCACCCGCAGGCCCGCGCGCTCGATCTCGATCTCGGTGAGACTGGTCTCGTCAAGCAGAAGTGCGAGTTCGCGGATGAGTGCACTATCCTCGCTCTGGAATTTTGCGGCTGGTTTGTCGTCAGGCTGGCGCGCCATGATCTGGATCCGAAAGTTTCTGTGGGTGACGGGCTAACGCGTCAGGCTGTTGTCTTGGCTGTCTTGGCGCCGATCCTGGCGGCAAGGCCAGCGATCGCGAGCCGGTAGCCGTCGATGCCGAAACCTGAAAGCGTCGCGAAGGCGGCTTTGGCAGTGAAGGAATGATGACGAAAGCTCTCGCGGGCGTGAATGTTGCTGATGTGGACTTCGACGGCCGGAATTTTCACCGCCACCAGAGCGTCATGCAGTGCGATCGAGGTGTGGGAATAGCCCCCGGCATTGATGATGATCCCGGCCGCCTTCGCAGCATGCGCCTCATGCACGAAATCGATCAACTCGCCTTCGCGATTGGACTGCCTGCAATCGGCCTTCAGGCCGAATTGCTCCGCGGTCTCGGCGCAAAGTTTCTCGACATCGGCAAGCGTCGCATGCCCATAGGTCTCGGGCTCGCGCGTCCCCAGCAGATTGAGGTTCGGGCCGTTGAGCACGTAAATCGTCTCGGCAGCTGTCTTGGCCATCGATATCCCGGCAATGTGGCGGTAGGTGGCGCGGTTATAGGTAACAACGGGACCAAGGGGAAGCCTTTAGGCCGCCTTGCGTTGCCTTCAAATGGCTCATCCGGCTCGCAAAAAGGTGCGCATAAGCTGTGGAAATCACAAGTTAACCAATGTTGCGGATGGCGCGGTGGTGCGCTCGCCGCGCCGGACGCAAGAGGGGCGGGCATCGCTGCCCGCCCCCAAATTCGCTATGCGCTCAGTATTAGACGTCGAGCACGGCAACGATCTCGAGCGTACGCGGATTCACCACGATGATCTGATCGTTGACGAGGAACATCTCGTAGCCGCGCCAGTCCGGATAGATCGTGACGATTTCGACCGGAAGCGGGTGGAACGATACCTCGCGCGGAACACGGGTACCCACCGAGATCGCGAAATTGACGTTGGTCACCGGCCGGATGTTCTGCTCCTTGATCACGGTGCTGATCTTGGTGCGCTGTTCGGTCGAGAGCTTTGCGCCGGCGCCGGCCTGTCCGGTGGTCTGGGACCTGCCTTCCGCGCCCTTTGTCTCGGCGTTCATGTTGCCCTTGCGGTCCTCGCGGCCCTCGGCCTTCATGTTGCCGTCGCGGCCTTCGCGGCCTTCAGCCTTGGTGCCGGTGCGGTCCTCACGGCCTTCGGCCTTGAGGTCCTTGGCCCCTTTGGCGTTGTCGTTCTCGGAGCTCATGCTCTTCGACTTTTCGCCCTTCATGTCGTTGTCCTGGGCCGATTTTTCGCCCTTCGGCGCGGCCTTCATGTCGTCCTGCGCGTGCTGGTTCTTGGCGGCAGCGGGCGGTTGCTCAGACTGCGTGGCCTTGGCGCCGGGCGCAGGCTTGGTCGGCTGCTCGGACTGCGTGGCCTTCACGCCAGACGACGGCTTGGCCGGTTCTGCTGCATCGCGAGCAGCGGGCGCGGCCGAAGGCGCGGCGTGCTCGGACGGCTGCGCCGCGGATCCCGCCGACGGCGCCTCGCGGCCCACCCCCTGCGCGCTGGCGAACCCGGTGCCGGCGATCAGCGCCGCCGCGGCCACCGACATCATAAAACGATTGGTCATGGAACATCTCCTCACGTGGTTTGCATTGCCCGCGCCGACAACGAGATGAGATGCGCGATGTTCCGTGATAATCCCGGTTCCATCGGGTTTGTTTTGTGAATGCGCGATGAACGCCAGCGCTTTGAAAATCGGTCAACAAAAAAGGCCGGCTGTTCGGCCGGCCCTTCAGTTCGCGTACGCAGCAGGTTCAACCGATCGAGTGGACGCTCAGCAGGTCGCCTTGCCGCAGCGGGCGAGGCCGATCTTTTCCTTCAGGCCATCGAGGCCGACGGCGCCGACCACGATCTGCTTGCCGATCACGTAGCTCGGCGTGCCGTTCATGCCCATGTCCTCGGCGAGCTTGAAGTTTTCCTCCAGCGTCGCGCGAACCTCCGGGCTCGAAATATCCTTTTCCAGTTTCGCCATGTCGAAGCCGGCTTCTTTTGCCGCCGCCATCGCGTGGGCCTTGTCGGCCTGGCCGCGGCCGCCGAGCAGCTTCTGATGGAAGTCGAGATATTTCTTGCCGGCCGGGTCCTGCATGCGCGCGGCGACGGCGACCTGCGCCGCCTCAACCGAGCCGGGCCCGAGCACCGGAAATTCCTTCAGCACCACTTTCAGTTTCGGATCGGATTTCATCAGATCCAGCATATCGGCCATCGCGCGTTTGCAATAACCGCAATTGTAATCGAAGAACTCGACGAAGGTGACGTCGCCGTCCTTGTTGCCGACGGTGACGCCGCGCGGCGAGTTGAAGATCGTCTCGGCGTTCTTGGCAATGCTGGCTTCATGTTTCTCGGTATCGGCGGCGGTCTGACGCTTGCTCAGTTCGGCCATCGCCTCTTCCAGCACTTCGGGATGCGCCAGCAGATAATTCCGGACGATGGTCTCGATGTCCCCGCGCTGGCTGTCGGAGAAACTCTGCGCCGACGCGGCAGGCGGCATGCCGCAGAGCGCGAGCGCGAACAGGACGGGGACGAGCAGGCGAAGCGAAGGCATGGGCAAATCCTCTTGGTGAAAGCCGGTGTCCGAAAACCTTCTTGACCTGGCTCAATTAACGCTAGTTGCTGCTTTGGCCGGGCATCGGCTTTGCAGCGACGATATCGTCGGCCTTGACCCATCCGGGTGTGCCGACGGCGAAGCGGGTTTTTGCGCGGGAGGCGAGTTCGCGCGCGGTCTTGTTGTCGCCGCGAAGAAAGGCGGCCTGCGCCGATGCCAGGTCGGCCTCTGCGAAATCTCCCTTTCGGCCATAGGCCATTGCGAGCTGGGTATAGCCGAGCGGTGCTTCGGTCTCTCGTGCCACGGCGGCGCGCAGAATCGAGATTGCTTCTTCCGTATAGGCCTTATTATCGGTTCCCACGAGCGCCTGCCCAAGTAACATCTCGATGAGCGCTGCGTTATTCGAGAGCTGCACCGCCCTTCGCAAGGGCGCGATGGCCTCCGCGGGCTTGCCGCCTTCCAGCAGCGCCTGACCGCGCAATTCATAGAAATACGGGTTGGCGGGCTGCAGCTGGATCAGGGCGTCGATCTGGGCGAGCGCGGAGCGCAAATCGCCATGCAGATAAGTCGAGATCGCGTGCGCATAGCGCGCGGGCAGGCTGTCGTTCGACATCGGATAGCGCCGGTAGACGGTGTCCTGCCGCTCCATGAAGGCCGAGATCTTGGCGCGCACCATGTCGTGGCGCAGCTGCAGGGCCGGATCGTCTTTCTTTTCCCAATAGGGACTGGACCGCGCGATTTCCTCCAGTGCCGCGACGCGCTCGGCCGGCATCGGATGCGACTGGACGTAAGGATCGGCGCCATGCGCGGCGAACAGGCTGTCATTGGTAAACCGCTTGAAGGTTTCGTACATGCCCTTGGCGGACTGGCCGGTCGCGGTCAGAAACTTCACCCCGGCGCGGTCGGCATTTTCCTCCTGCTGGCGCACATAGGAGATCAGGGTGCGGCGGATCATTTCCTGCGGTCCTGCGACCGCAGCCGCGCCGGCGTTGGCCAGGCCACTATTGCCGTTGTTGCCTCTCGAGCCCGCGATCATCGCGCCGGCGCCAAGCAACATCGCGATGATCATCTGGGTCTGCGCCTGGGCCATCTGCTCGCGCATCTTGGCGAGATGGCCGCCGGCGAGATGGCCGGTTTCATGCGCCAGCACCCCGATGATCTGGTTCGGGGTCTCCGACTGCATCATCGCGCCGTAGTTCACGAAAATGCGGCGGCCATCGGCGACGAAGGCGTTGAAAACGCTCTCGTTGATAATCACGATCTGGATATTCTGCTTTTCCAGGCCCGCGGCCCGCAGGATCGGCCGGGTGTATTCGCGCAGCAATTGCTCGGATTCGGTATCGCGGATGACCGGCGGGCCCTTTTGCTGCTGCGCCAGCGCGGGCACCGGGGCAATGGCGAGCGCGACCGCGGTGGTGACAGCGGTCAGTCCAGCCATTTTTTTGCGTAGCGCAATACGGAGCAACATTGAGCAATCTTTAATCGTTGGCGGCGGGCCGGATACGGGTTATGCCCTAACAAGCTGCGGAATGCGGCTAGTCTGGGGCACCGAGACGCCGGGATAAATAGCAGATATCGATGCTGGATGCGACATTGAGAGAACGGGCCGGCGGCCTGCTGACGGCGTCGGGGCGCAGCAATGTTCCGCCGTTCATGGTAATGGACGTGATGGCCGCGGCGGCGCGCATCGAAGCGGCCGGCGGCCATGTTATTCACATGGAAGTGGGACAACCGGCGGCTTCGGCGCCGAAGACCGCGATATCGGCCGCTCACGCCGCACTCGATGGCGGCCGGATCGACTACACCTCGGCGCTGGGCATGCCCTCGCTGCGCGGCCGCATTGCCAGGCACTACCAGGAGACGTATGGCTGTGCCGTGGATGCCGAGCGGATCGTGGTCACCACGGGTTCCTCGGGCGCGTTCATCCTGGCCTTTCTCGCCTTGTTCGAGCCGGGCGATCGCGTTGCGGTCACGGTTCCCGGTTATCCGCCATATCGCCATATCCTCACCGCGCTCGGCTGCGAGCCGGTGCTGATCGAAACATCGAGCGAAAACCGTCACGCGCTGACTGGTGAAGCCTTGCTCGCCGCCCATCGCAAGAATCCGCTGAAAGGCGTGCTGGTCGGCAGCCCGGCCAATCCCACCGGCACGATGATGTCCCGCGACGCACTCACCGGCCTGATTGCTGCCGCGCAAGGCGCGGGTATCCGGTTCATCTCCGACGAGATTTATCATGGCCTCGACTACGCGTTTTCAGCGGTGACGGCGGCGGAGCTTTCTCCCGATGCGCTCGTCATCAATTCGTTCTCGAAATATTTCTGCATGACCGGCTGGCGGGTCGGCTGGATGGTGGTGCCGGAACCGCTGGTGCGGCCGATCGAACGGCTGCAGCAAAATCTCTCGATTTCGGTCCCGACGCTGTCGCAGATAGCAGCCGAGGCTGCATTCGAGGGCCGTCTGGAGATGGAAGAAGTCAAACGCGGCTACCTGGAGAACCGCGGCATCTTGATCGCCGGGCTGCCGCAAGCCGGCCTCACTAAATTCCTGCCCGCCGACGGGGCATTTTATCTCTACGCGGATGTATCGGAGTTCACCTCCGACAGTTTCAAGTTCGCCAGTGAGATGCTGGAGAAGGCGCATGTGGCGGCAACCCCCGGGATCGACTTCGATCCGGTTCACGGCCATCGGTTCATCCGCTTTTCCTATGCGCGCTCCGCCGACGAGATGCGCGAAGCCGTGACGCGCATCGCGCGTTGGCTCGGATAAGCTCCGCGAGCACTTTCGATTCCTCTCTTCACCCAATCTTCACCTGCACGCCGAACAACCTGCCCATAACAGGAGACGTCCTTGTCCACGAGATCAATCCCGGAGCCCGCTGTCACGCCGCACTTCCCGCTCGCCGAGGTGCTGTGGCCCGATCGCGCCGAAGGGGTTTCCGGCGTGCTGCGTGTCGTGATCCTGATTGCCTTGGCAACAGCACTGCTGACGCTCTCGGCCAAGGTCAATCTGCCGCTGCCCTACGTGCCGATGACGCTGCAAACGCTGGTCGTGCTGATGATCGGCGCCGCCTATGGCGCGCGGCTCGGCGGCGCAACCGTCACGGCCTATCTGGCGATGGGGGCGATCGGATGGCCGGTGTTCGCAGGTCCCGTTGGCGGCCTCGCGCCGCTGGTGGGGCCGACCGCCGGCTATCTCTTCGGTTTCGTCGCCGCGGCCTTCATCACGGGATGGCTGAGCGAACGTGGCTGGGATCGCTCCGTGGCGCGGCTTTTCGTGGCGATGGGACTTGGCCACATCGTCATTCTTGCGGCCGGATTTGCATGGCTCGCGTTTGGCATGAAACTCGGCGTCGAGAAGGCATGGCTGGTCGGGATCGCGCCGTTCTTCGCCGCGTCGGTGATCAAGAACGCACTCGGATCAGCCCTTGTGCCGGCGATCAGGCATGTGGTCGATCGCCGCGGCTGAAACTGCCGTCGGTCGAAGGCAACGCCATTGACTCCGCTCGGCCATTCGATCTTGGGTGTATCCGGTGGGACGGCTGTCTGCGAACAACGACGGACAGATCCGCGAATTCTGACGGGGAGGGAAGGTCATGGCGGCAACGATCACAACCGATGCGCGGGCTGGCGCGGCAAGACCCTGGTACAAGGTGCTTTATCTGCAGGTCCTGATCGCGATCCTGCTCGGTGTCGTGGTCGGCTGGCTGGCGCCCACATTGGCGACCAATGACTGGATCAAGGCGCTCGGCGACGGCTTCATCAAACTGATCAAGATGGTGATCGCGCCGATCATCTTCTGCACCGTGGTGTCGGGCATTTCGCATATTCAGGATGCCAGGAAAGTCGGCCGCGTCGGGGTCAAGGCGCTGGTCTATTTCGAAATCGTCTCATCGTTCGCGCTGATCATCGGCCTCGTGGTCGGCAACCTGATCCCGGTGGGCCGCGGGCTCGCCGTGAACCCGGATGCGGCGGCGGTTGCGACCTATGTCAAGCAGGCGGAAGCGCAGAAGTCGGTCGATTTCGTTCTCAACATCATTCCGGACAGCGTGGTCGGCGCGCTCGCGCGCGGCGACATCCTGCAGGTGCTGCTGTTCGCGATCCTGTTCGGCTTTGCGCTGATGGCGCTCGGCGAGCGCGGCCACCGGCTGCGCGAAGTCATCGACGACACCGCGCATGCGGTGTTCGGCGTGATCGCCATCGTCATGAAGGCGGCGCCGCTCGGCGCCTTCGGCGCGATGGCCTACACCATCGGGAAATTCGGACCCGCCGCACTCGGCAATCTGGTCGGACTGATCGCGGTGTTCTACATGACCGCGGCGCTGTTCGTATTCGGCGTGCTCGGGCTGATCGCGCGGCTCGTCGGCTTCAATATTTTCAAGTTTCTCGCCTATATCAAGGACGAGTTGTTGCTCGTGCTCGGCACCAGTTCGTCGGAAAGCGCGCTGCCGCAGTTGATGGAGAAGCTCGAGCGGCTCGGCTGCTCCAAGCCGGTGGTCGGGCTGGTGGTGCCGACCGGCTATTCGTTCAATCTGGATGGCACCAACATCTATATGACGCTGGCGACTCTGTTCATTGCGCAGGCGCTGGGCGTCGACCTGTCGTTCAGCCAGCAAGTGACCATCCTGATCGTCGCGATGCTGACATCAAAAGGCGCCAGCGGCGTCACCGGCGCCGGCTTCATTACGCTGGCGGCGACGCTCACGGTGGTCAATCCGGCGCTGGTGCCGGGCATGGCGATCGTGTTTTCGGTGGACAAGTTCATGAGCGAGGTCCGCGCGCTCACCAACATCATCGGCAATGGCGTCGCCACGGTCTTTGTGTCGTGGTGGGAGGGTGAACTCGATCACGAGAGGCTGCACGCCCATCTCAACAAGCAGATCGATCCCTCCGACGTGGAGACGGCTGTCACAACCGGTTAGCTTGGGCGTGAAATAGTCAAGGGGTAGTCAACAGATCGCGCCCAGCCTGGCCGGGGAATATCCCCCATTCAAGCCGTCCAAGCGCGGGCGAACCACTGCGTAACGACGGCTGACTTCGGAGACATTGCTGCCGCCGAACCGACAGACCTGCGCCCTTTACGCAGGCAGATACAGGCACCTGGGGAGCTTCAAGCATGGACTTCAACATCAATAGCCTCGTCACACCCGGCCTCTGGGCAGGGGCCTTCGTCGCGTTTCTCATTTTGCTGCGGGTGGCCAATATCTTTCGCTACATCTCGAACAACCAGGTCGGGATCGTGGAGAAGATGTGGGCTGCGAAGGGGTCAATCCAGTCGGGCTTCATCGCGCTCCATGGCGAGGCCGGGTTCGAGCCCGAGATCCTGCGCGGCGGCGTTCACGTTTTCTTTCCCTTCACCTATCGTATCCACAAATCCGACCTCGTCACGGTCGGACAGGGCAAGATCGCCTACGTGTTCGCGCGCGACGGAACCTCGCTGGGGGCTTCCCAGGCACTCGCGGCCAACGACACCGAGGACAAGTCCGACTTTCAGGATGTTCGGAGATTTCTCCTGGGCGGCGGCCAGAAAGGTCCGCAGCGCAAGGTTCTGCGCGCGGGAACCTATGCGATCAACACCACGCAATTTGCCGTCATCACCGATGAGCGGGTCTATGGCCACGCCTTGAGTCAGCAGGAACAGGGTGTTCTTGACGACATGACGCAGACGATCGCACAGCGCGACGGATTCGCCCCGGTCATCCTTGCCGCCGGTCAGGATCTGGTCGGCATCGTTACAGTGCACGACGGCCCCTCGCTGCCACCAGGTGAAATCATCGCACCGGAGGTTGGCACCGACCTCAATGAGGCCGGGACGTTTCATAACAACTTTCAAGAGCCGGAGAAATTCCTGAAGGCGGGCGGATTTCGCGGACGCCAATTGCAGGTCGTGGTCGAGGGCACCTGGTACATCAATCGATTATTCGCGACGATCGAGGCCGTCCCCAAATCCGTGATCCCGGTCGGCAATGTCGGCGTGGTGATCTTCTATACCGGACCGAAGACCGCCGATGTCTCCGGCGAGCAATACCGCCATGGCGAACTTGTCCTGAACGGCAGCCGCGGCGTCTGGAAGGATCCCATGCTGCCCGGCAAATACGCGTTCAACACCTACGCCGGCAAGATCGAGATCATCCCCACGGTCAACTTCATCCTCAAATGGGTTCGCGGTGAAGTCGGCGCGCTGAAGCTCGACGAAAATCTTTCCGAGATCTCGCTCATCACCAAGGACGCGTTCGAGCCGACGCTGCCGCTCTCGGTGGTCATGCACATCGATTATAAAAAAGCGCCGATGATCATTCAGCGCTTCGGCGACGTGAAGAAGCTGGTCGAGCAGACCCTCGACCCGATGGTCAGCGCCTTTTTCAAGAATATCGCGCAGAAGATGACGCTGATCGAACTGTTGCAGAACCGGGCTGCGATCCAGGAGGAGTCGGGGAACGAAATGAAAGCGAGGTTCGAGGCCTACTCGCTCGAATTGCAGGAGGTGCTGATCGGCACGCCGCGTGCCGCGACTGGCGACCAGACCATCGAGAATATCCTCATTCAACTGCGTTCACGCCAGGTGGCGCGCGAACAGGTCACGACCTATCAGGAGCAGGAGAAGGCGGCGGTGCAGGAGCGGACCCTGAACGAGGCCAAGGCGACCGCGGCGGCGCAGATCGCACTGACGCAGTCGCTGATTCAGGTCAAGGTGCATGAGAACGAAGGGGCCGCGGCGCTGGCGCGGGCGCTGAAGGATGCCGAGACCGTCAAGGTGACCGCGGCCGCGGTCGGCGAGAGATCGCGGCTCGAGGGGCAGGGCGAGGCGGACCGGACGCTGGCGATCGGTACGGCGAATGCCCAGGCCACCAAGCTCTCGGTCGATGCCTATGGTGGCCCCGAATATCGGCTTGCCGAGCAGAACTTCTCGCGTTTCGCCGACGCCTTGACCAAGATCAATCAGCCGCTGGTGCCGCAATTTCTGATGTCCGGCGCGCAGGGGCAGGAGAACAATGGCGGCCTCATCCCGACGGCGATGCTGAGCTCAATGTTCGGACGCATGATGCCCGATGCCCTGGAGAAGCTGAAGGAAGAGGCGCCAAAGCCCAAGCCTCGCGGCAACGGCCCATAGACTAGCCACAGCATCAGCCCATCCCGGGCGCGCCAGGCAAAATCAGAGGGCCTGGACGAGCCCGGGCCCTCTTGAACAATCGACGTTGCACCTTGGTGTCAGTCGTCATACTCCTTCGAAATGTCCCGGCCGGTGTAGTCAGGCATGAACCACGCCGCCACAAGGCTTACGACCGAGCAAGCGGCGATGTAGACGGAAATCGCGTAGCCGGAGTGGTAAGCGGCGAACAGGGCTGTCGCGATCAGGGGCGCAGGACCGCCGGCGATCACCGATGCGAGTTGATAGCCCAGTGACGCACCGCTGTAGCGCAATCGCGGCGTAAAGGCCTCTGCGATCAGGGCTGCCTGCGGTCCATATTGCATGTCATGCGGGATGAGCGACAGCACGATTGCGATGAACACCAGGGATGGAACCGCCGTGTCCACCATTCCAAAGTACAGGAAACCGAATACGCCCACCGTCGCCGCGCCGATCAAATACATCTTCCTGCGCCCGATGAGGTCGGAGATGTGGCCCGACAGCGGGATGGTGACGAACGAGACGCAAGAGGCAACCAGCACGGCGATCAGGATCAGATCGCGCGACATGTGCAAGGTACCGACGGCGTAAGCGAAGATGAACGCGGTGAAGATGTAGAACGGCGCTTGCTCGGACATCCGCAGCAATGCCGACAGGAAGATCTCCTTCGGATGCTTCTTGAACACCTCGATGATCGGGGTCTTCTCGATTTTCCTGGTATCCAGCAGCTGCTGGAACACCGGCGTCTCGAGGATGCCAAGGCGAATCCATAGTCCGACGCCAACCAGGATGATCGAGAGCGCGAAAGGAATTCGCCAGCCCCACGTTGAGAACTGGTCACCCGACAACTGGCTGAATGCGAGAACTGCAAGGTTTGCCAGAAACAGGCCGCACGGCACGCCGAATTGCGGCCAGGATGCCACCAAACCGCGTTGACCGTGAGAGCGCGACCATTCCATCGCCAGCAGCACCGATCCGCCCCATTCGCCACCAACGCCGATACCCTGCAGCATCCGCAACACCGTCAGGATGACCGCGCCCCAGATGCCGATCGACGCATAGGTAGGCACGAATGCGATCAGGAAGGTCGCGATACCCATGCACAGCAGCGTGGCGATCAGTGTCGCCTTGCGGCCGATGCGATCACCATAGTGACCAAAAATCGCGGCACCGATCGGGCGCCCGACGAAGCCGATGAAATAGGTGCCGAAGGCCGCGAGCGTCGCCGTCAAGGCATCTTCGTTGGGAAAGTAGAGCTTGCCGAAAATAAGCCCGGCAGCCGTGCCATAGAGGAAGAAGTCGTACCACTCGATGGCGGTGCCGATGGTTGACGCGATGACCGCCTTGCGCAATTGCATGCTGTGATCGGATGCGGACAACGTCGCATGTGTGATTGCCATAGCCATTGAATGGCCCTCCCTGGTTGATGGTCTTCTTGTCCCGTGGGAACCGGGTTCTCAACGGTTCATCGAGGGGAATGCTACAATCAGCTCGCGGCGACCGAAAGGTGCATCTCACCGAAGGCAGTCATATTGCTGCATCGCAGGAGATTGGTGCGAAGCTCTGGTTATGACACTCAGGCTGCATCGGCGCCTTGGAAATGTTGGCTTCGCACCAACGCCGGACCTTTCAGGATGTCGGCGTCGCATCGTCTCTGCCGCGGACCTGATGTCTTGCCGCTCAGCGTGGTGCGAGGTCGGCGATCAGTCCGTTGGTTGCAGCCACGGCGGCGGTGAAACCGCCAGTACTGAACGCGTTCATGACGAAAAAGGCGGCCACCCCGCGGGTCGGCGCGATCGCCAGATACGCGAAGGTGCCCTGCAGGCCGCCGCTTTTCTGCAGGATCAAGGGCCGGTTGGCGGCGGGCATGTTGATCACCCAGCCCAGACCCATCGCATCCATCGGCCCGGCATCGTCAAGCCCGGCGACCGCCGTCAGGCCGTCGCGGTAGAGATAGGCAGCGTGATCGAGCAGGCGCAGGTCGCGGTCCGTCGTCGCAAAGCGGTCGAGATGCCACTTCATCCAGCGCGCCATGTCGTTGGCGGTGCTGTGCAGTCCCCCGGCGCATTCAATGCTGGCCGGCGTGTGCGCTGCGGGCATCGGCGAGCCGTCGAAATCGTGGCCTTGCATGACACGTGCTTCGTCGCCGGGGCGCAGGTTGAAGACGGTATCCTTCATTCCGGCAGGATCAAGAACGCGCTCCCTGAGAAGGTCGGCGTAGGATTTCCCGCCGGCGTTCGCGAGCGCGGCGCCGAGAAGATCGAAGCCGTAGTTCGAATAGAGGGCCGCCGTGCCGGGCGGAAAGAGCAGGGGATCGGT
>Ga0209839_10000294_pt1 | contig 25899 bp, 20 predicted proteins | sample OrgsoiDNA2013050_FD_185800 | JGI IMG/M metagenome (GOLD analysis project Ga0209839, IMG submission 185800) | Permafrost soil microbial communities from the Arctic, to analyse light accelerated degradation of dissolved organic matter (DOM) -... | ecosystem: Environmental > Terrestrial > Soil >... | reverse complement strand
TGGGTTCAACCAGTTTTTGCCATTCGGCTTGACCTTGTCGTGCTCGCGGCTTACCGTCACTGTCCGTAACCGTTACCGTAAGCTACGACTGGCCGGGGGCCAAAAACATGCCATCTGAGTACGCAAAGACACTGGGCGCGCGGCTCCGCGCGATCCGGACGCAGCAGGGCCTGTCCCTGCACGGGGTTGAAGAGAAGTCCCGGGGCCGGTGGAAGGCGGTCGTCGTCGGTTCCTATGAGCGCGGCGACCGGTCCGTAACCGTCCAGAAGCTGGCCGAGCTGGCCGAGTTCTACGGCGTTCCGGTGTCGGAACTGCTCCCCGGTGACTCGGCTCCGGCACCGCTCGCGCCGACACCCAAGCTGGTGATCGACCTGGAGCGGATGAACGAGCTGCCCAAGGAAAAGTCCGGCCCGCTGGCCCGGTACATCGCCACCATCCAGAGCCAGCGCGGCGACTACAACGGCCGGGTGCTGTCGGTCCGCCAGGAGGATCTCCGCTCGCTGGCCGTGATCTATGACAAGTCCCCGGCTGACCTGACCGAGGAACTGATCAGCTGGGGCGTGCTGGACTCTGAGGCCCGCGGGGCCATCGACACGCTCTGACGGCTGAGGCCTCCCCGCGCCCCGCCCCGCCCCGGTCTGTGCCCGTGACAGCGTTCACGCGCATGGCCGGAATGGGGAAGGAACGGTTGCTTGCCTGGTTCGGAGGCCAGGGCGGAAACGGTTACCCGCCCTGGCAGTGGTTAGCAAGGGTCCGGCTCAGATATGCGGGACCCGTGATCATGGAACTTTGAGCTGCCCAGCGTCGTATGTCGCCCAGGGACTGCTTTCCGCCGCATCGCGCGCGGGGAGCCGGTCGAAGAACCGGCCGAGCACGTAGCTCGGTACGGCCGCGATCGCAGTCATCAGCAGCGCAAACGGCGCGGCCTGACCGTAGGCCAGGCCGCCCTGGGCCGGCAAAGGCCCAGAGCGGCCGCCCAGCCGCCGCACGGAAGGCCGCTAGCCCCAGAGGCCTGGCAGGCCGCCCGGCCTTCCCGCGGACGGCATCTCGGCCGCCGCGTGAAGACCCGCTAGCCCGCCGTGCGGAGCGGCAGCGGGGACTGGCTCGGCACGCCGAGCGCGGTCTCCACGACAGACAGGAATATCTCCGCGTCCCGCAGCAGGTCGTCGGCCTCCCGCGCGGTAGCCGCGCGGGACAGGCCCGCCTCGGCGGCGGCACGCTTGCTCGCCCCGGCCGCAAAGAACGCGGCCCACTCCGCCAGCGCCGGCTCGACCTGCGGCAGCAGGTCCCACACGCTGCGGGGCCGACGGCGGCGGGACCCGCTGGACGGCTCACCGCGTACGGCCACCACCGCCGCAGCCGCGCGCAGCGCGGCCAGATGGGCCGCGACGTAGCGTCCGGCGGGCGAGGTCTCATCAACGGCGTCGGCCAGCCCGCGCCGCGCAGAGTCGAGCAGCGCCAGGGCCGACGGCGCCATCCGGTGCCGCGGCAGGCCAGTCGGCGACGGCCTGCCGCTCCCGGGGCCGCGCTCCGCTGGGGTCCGCTCCGCGGGGGCGCGGTCCGTCCGGGTGCGCATCGGGGTACGTCCCTGCGCTGACGTGACTGCGTTCACCATCGCGTCCTCTCTTCCGTGCGGGACCGTGCCAGGCGAGGCTCTTCCCGTCACCCCGCCTGGCACGGGGCCGGCCGCCCGAGGGGGGTCGGGCGGCCGGTGCATCGCAGTACCATTCGAACACAGGTTCGGCTGTGTGTCTAGTCCGCCTGTATCTGCGTTCGAATCTAGCGAGAGGGTCTGACATTCCGGGCCGCGCCTGGAGAGCAGGGAGGGACAGCGCGAGAGGAGTGGTGCGAGAGGAGTGGCGGCACGGGCAGCTGTTACTAGGGACGTAAGTCCATGACAAAACATGAGCTTGTCATGACATGGTTGCGCAGTGTTTCCGTTCACTGCCGTTGCGTTAGCTACCGTTTTGCCGGTAATGCGTCACGCGTCGGGGGCCCGGACGGGACGAATGCGGCACGGGGGCGGGCCCGCAACTTATTGCACCGCTTTGTCGTCGTCTATAGCGGAAGCTCAGCAGTGGCTCAGAAGCGGCCGCCAAACGTTCAGGCAGGGGCCAGTGGACACGGATCAGTAGAAGGGACAGAACGGGGTTGTCCGGCATGGGATCGCCGACGGGGAAAGGAACCGCGAGGTCGCGTGGGCCGTCGCGCCGCACCCTGCTGCTCGGCGGGCTGGCCGGGGCGGCCGGAGCGGCGGCCATCCCGCTGGCCCTGGGCCGGGACGGCGCGGCCCAGCCGGACGGCGACTACGACGACGGCCCCGCCTGGGAGCACCCGTCGGCGCGGACCTACCCGGTCACCTCGCGTACCTTCCCGTTCAACACGGGCTGGCTGTTCGGCGAGTACACGCCCGGGTCCGAGCAGCCCGGCTTTGACAGCGAGCACCTGGATTCGGTCACCCTGCCGCACTGTGTCACCCAACTGTCCTGGCAGAAATGGGATCCAGCGGCCTGGGAGCGGGTCTGGGTCTACCGCAAGACGCTCGACGGCACGCCGCTGCGGAACGGCCGCGTGCTGCTCGACTTCGACGGCGTGATGGTCAACGCGACGGTGCTCGTCAACGGCCAGACCGCGGCCAGCCACCTCGGCGGCTACCTGCCGTTTTCAGCCGAGCTGACCAGCTTCCTGCAGCCTGGCGGCAACGCGGTCGCGGTGCTGGTCGACGCTCGCTGCGTGCCGGTCCCCCCGCAGGCCATCATGGATGACCCGCACTCCGTCGACTTCCTGCAGCCCGGCGGAATCTACCGCGACGTCCGGCTCCGGCTGGTGCCGGACACCTACCTGTCCGACGTGTACGCCCAGCCGGTCGACGTGCTGTCGGCCAGCCCCAGCGTCGACATCCAGTACACGCTGGACGCGGCCCGGGCACCGATCGCGCCGGTGCAGATCACGGCCCAACTGGCCGACCGGGACGAGACGGTCGTCACCGCCACCCGGACGCTGAGCGAGGTGCCGGCCGGCGAGACGGCCGCCACGCTTTCCCTGGGCGGCTTGGGCGAAATCGAGCTGTGGTCGCCGACCAGCCCGAAGCTCTACAGCCTGACCATGACCATGACGGCGCCCGGCATCGGCACGCATTCGGTGCACCAGCGGATCGGGTTCCGCGATGCCCAGTTCCGGGACGACGGTTTCTTCCTGAATGGCAAGCGGCTCAAGATATTCGGCCTGGACCGGCACCAGCTATTTCCCTACACCGGAATGGCCATGCCGGCCCGCGTCCAGCAGCGGGACGCCGAGATCATCAAGAACGACTTCAACTGCAACATGGTGCGGTGCTCGCATTATCCGCAGTCGCCGCACTTCCTCGACGCCTGTGACGAACTGGGCGTGATGGTGTGGGAGGAAGCGCCCGGCTGGCACGATATCGGCGACGCGGCCTGGCAGGACATGGTGCTGCAGAACGTGCACGACATGGTGGTCCGGGACCGGAGCAGGCCGTCGGTGATCATCTGGGGCACCCGACTGAACGAGACCCTCGACTACCCGGGGCTGTACCGGCGGACCCGGCAGCTCGCCCGGGACCTGGACGGCACCCGTCCCTCGACCGGCGCGATGGACCGGTACAGCACCGAATTCTGGGACGAGGACGTCTTTTCCTTCAACGACTACCACCTCACCCGCAGCGGGCACTACCGGCTGAAGCCACCGCTGCCGGGCGTCCCGTACCTGGTCAGTGAGTCGGTCGGGGTGGAATTGCCCCGGCCTCGGCATTACCGCTGGACCGACCCCCCCGCGCTGCTGGCCCGGCAGGCGGTCTACCACGCCCAGGCGCACGACATCGCCCAGTCCGATCCGCGGTACGCGGGCCTGCTGGCCTGGTGCGCGTTCGATTACGCGTCGCAGCTGGGGCAGCCGTGGCGCCAGAACGTCAAGTGGGCGGGCGTGGCGGACGGCTTCCGGGTGGCCAAGCCCGCCGCCGCCATCTACCTGTCCCAGGTGGACCCCCGGGTCCGGCCGGTCGTCGTGCCGGTGTTCTTCTGGGATCTGGCCGAAGCGGACTCCCCGGACGGCCCGGGACCCGACGCGATGGTGGCCAGCAACTGCGAGCAGGTCGAGGTCTTCATCGGCGGCGACCACGCCGGCCCGGCCCGGCCCATCCTGGAAGCGGACCTGTACGGTCACCTGACCTATCCACCGACGCTGGTTGATCTCGTCATCAACCGCGACGACCATCCCGACCTGCGGATCGAGGGCTACGTCGACGGCAGGCAGGTGGCCGTGGTCCAGATGTCGTCGGATCCAGCCGGTGACCGGCTGGCGATGACGGCGGACGACGCACAGATCGCCGGCGACGGCTCGGACGCGACCCGGGTGGTCTTCCGGGCGGTCGACGCCTACGGTAATCAGCGCCGATACGCCTCCGGCGAGGTCAGGCTGCAGGTGACCGGGCCGGGCGAGCTCATCGGGGACAACCCGTTCGCGTTCGGCGAGTACGGCGGGCTCGGGGCGGTCTGGCTCCGGTCACTGCCGGGGCGGTCCGGCCCGGTGACGGTCACCGCCGAGCACCCCCAGCTGGGCCGCGCCCGGGTGACGGTCAGCGTCGCGACGGCTGGCCGCCAGAGCCTGGACTGACCGGCCAGCTGCGCGTTCGCTCTTCTATTAGCTCTTAACGGGCCTGATGCGCAGACCCGCCTGGCCGTGCCGACAGAAGGGTCTGGCCGAGTGGGCCGCGCCGCAGCAGGTCGTGCCCGTCCGCAGTGAAATGATCACGGATTGCTGGGCGCGGTGCCATCGAAGAGGCAGACCTGAATGGCAGGATCGACCCGCGAATGCATCGCCGGAACGGGGAAATGTGTTGACGGGCGACGTTTGGCGGGGGATTAACACGACTCTCATGCGTGGAATTGTTGACTATTTGATCGGCTTAGTTGTTGCCGGCATGACGCGCCAGGGGACGCCATCGCGCCGGCGACCGGCCGCTCGTTCCTGTGAGCGAGCCGCCGAACAGGTCCCTGAGCGGGCCACTGAGCAGGCGGCTCGCCCTGTCGTGGGCGCCGGCCTGGGCGCCGGCTTGGGTGGCGGCCAGGCGCCGGCTGGGCGCCGGCCAGCTCACCCCGGCTGAGACGGCAGCGGGAGATGGCCCTGAAACCTGTGGGGTTCCGGGGGATCTCTGGTGGGTACGGGAAGAACTTGACCGCCGAGCACAGCGTCGTACGAGGAGGCAGACCGATGGCCGTCACGACCGCACGGCCGCAGCGGGTGAGCGCGGTTCCGAGCTACGTGTTCGGGGCGCTGGGGCGGCTGCTGTTCGGTTACGACCTGGGCGTGGTCGCGGGCGCGCTGCTCTACATCGAGCCCGAGTTCGGCCGCGGCTCGATCCGGGAAACTTCGTGACCAGCTCGCTGCTGCTCGGGGCCATGATCGGGGCCGCTCGGCTGCGGGGCGCTGTCGGGCCCGCTTCGGCCGGCGGCGGTCGCTGGTCCTGGGCGCGCACAGCATGATGGTCTGCACGGTCCTGCTGGGGCTGACGTTCCTGTGCTCGGCGGGCACCGGTACCGTGTTCAGCATCTTCGCCGGGTATGCGTCCTGGCCTGCGGGTTCGCAATCCGCTGGATACCAGAGACCCGGGCCAGGACACTGGAGCAGATCGAAGGCGAGCTCGCCTTACCCATAACTAGGCGGGACCCCGCACGGGCGCCGTACCCGCGGTCAATCTCGTTAAGAAATTGAAGATTCGGGTCCGGTCCTCCGCCGGCACCCGCGCGACCAACAGCCGGTTCCCGCTGCGGCGCCGGACCGGGAGCGAAGGGAGAACCGCCATCATGGGATGTGAGGTTTCCTGGTTCGCCGCCCTGTGCGACGACGATTACGAATTCCTTGGCGTGCCCGAGCCGGCGCTCCGGTCGAGCTGGGAGCACTGCCGTACGATCGCGCTCGCGGCCGAGGCGGGCGGCTACGACAACCTGCTGCTGCCGTCGGGTTACGCGATGGGCATCGATTCGGTCAGCTTCGCGGCGGGCATCGCCCCGGTGCTGCGGCGCATGCAGCTGCTGGTGGCGGTGCGGATGGGCGAGATGTGGGCCCCGCAGCTGGCCCGGCAGCTGGCCACCCTGGACCAGATGCTCGGCGGGCGGCTGACCGTCAACATCATCTCGTCCGATCTGCCGGGCCAGAAGCTGGATTCGGGACCCCGGTACCAGCGGACGCTGGAGATCATGAGGGTGGTGCGTGACCTGCTGGACGGCAAGCCGGTGGACTTCCACAGCGAGTTCGTCGACCTGACCCTCGATCCGCCGCGGCTGCGGCCGAAGGGCGGCTGCCCGCCGTTCTACTTCGGCGGCCTGTCCGAACCTGCGCGGGAGGTGGCCGCGCAGGCCGCCGACGTCTTCCTGATGTGGCCGGACACGCTGCCGGGGGTCAAGGCGGTGATCGGTGACATGCGGACCCGGGCGGCCCGGTACGGACGCGAGCTGCGGTTCGGCTACCGGGCGCACGTGATCGTCAGGTCCACCGAGGCGGAAGCGCGGGCCGCGGCGCGGCGGCTGCTGTCCCGGCTGGACGCCGAAACCGGAGAGCAGATCCGGCGGCGATCGCTGGACACCTCCTCGGTGGGTAACGCCCGGCAGCGGGAATTGCGGGAGGAAGCCAACCACGAGGGCTACGCGGAGCCGCAGCTGTGGACGGGGATCGGGCGGGCCCGTTCCGGCGCCGGGGCCGCCATTGTGGGCGACCCGGACCAGGTGCTGGCCAAACTGCGGGAGTACCAGCAGCTCGGCATGGATTCCTTCATCCTGTCCGGCTACCCGCACGTCGCCGAGGGTGACCTGTTCGCGCGGCACGTCCTGCCCAAGCTGGAGCACGCCCCCCTCTTCCCCCACTGAGCCCGGTCCGCCTGACTCTGCGCCCGGCAGGGCGATGTCCTGCGGTTACGGGGAGCGTTTTCAGTGGATCCCGGTACGCCAGCAGAAGACGCTGCCCTGGTCCTGTACCTGACCGAATGGGCCGACTACCGCGCGATCGACCCGGCCGCACTGGCCGCGGTGGTCACCCAGCGCGCGGTCATCGACGCCCGCTGCGCACTCGACGCCGACCTCTGGCGCGCCGCCGGCTGGACCGTCCACGTCCTCGGACGGCCATGAGCCGTGATGCTGTCGGGACTGCTGCCACCGGAAAAGAAATGTTCCAGAAAGTCCGAATAGCGATAACAAATGGGGAAACTTCGCTTCTGAGGTAATCCGCGCAAGCCCGCTGGGCGTCATGCAACGGTCGGCACGATTCACGGCTCGCCGCGATCAGGTGGACGTGCCCGGCTGAGACAAGTCCGCCGCGCGGACGGACCCACAGGGGCGGGATATAGATGATCAAGCATTCTTGGCGCGGTGTTTCCCAGGGTCACCGCGAGGATGGGACCGGCGTCTGGCGCCGGGCGACCGCGGGCATCGGACGCGCGCGCTTCCCGTTCATTGTCGCGGTCGTGGGCGTCCTGGCCGTGGCCCTGCTGCCCGCCATCACGCTGGCGCTGCCGGCCGCCCGCGCGGACGAGGTGACGGTCTCGCAGAACAACCTGCGTACCGGCTGGGACTCTAACGAGCCTGCGCTTACGCCGTCCGCGGTCAGCGGCGGCAGCTTTGGCCAGTTGTTCTCCACTGCCGTAAGCGGGTCGGTCTACGCCCAGCCCCTGGTCGTCGGCTCGACCGTGATCGTGGCAACTGAGAACGACTGGGTCTATGGCCTGAATTCGACCACAGGCGCGGTGAACTGGTCATTGTCGCTGGGTGCGCCCTGGAACACGAGCAGCCTTTGCAGCGACCTGTCGCCGGACGTCGGGGTCACCAGCACGCCCGTCTACGACCCGGCCACCGGTGCCGTCTATCTAGTGGCCGCGACGATGGCCGGCTCGGTCCCGCAATACCATCTGTACGGCATCAGCCCGCAAACCGGCGCCATCACCAAGCAGGTCGCCATCGGCGGTAGTCCCTCGAATGACTCGTCTATTACGTTCAACCCCGCACAGCAGTGGCAGCGGCCGGGCCTGCTGCTTATGAACGGCTGGATCTATGCAGGGTTCGCCTCGCATTGCGACAACTCGCCCTATGACGGATTCGTGGCCGGCGTGAACATCTCCACCCAGGCGACCACCCTCTGGTCCGATGAGACCGGCCTGACCGATAACCAGGCCGGCATCTGGCAGGGCGGGGGCGGCCTGATGTCCGACGGGCCGGGGCGGATCTACCTCGTCTCCGGTAACGGCGTCTCCCCGGCGCCCGGGCCGGGCACCGCGCCGCCGGGCCAGCTCGCCGAGTCCGTGGTCCGGCTCGCGGTGCAATCGGACGGATCGCTGGCCGCGCAGGACTTCTTCAGCCCGAAGAACGCCCCGTCGCTCGACGCCGCGGACCTCGACTTCGGTTCCGGGGGGCCGGTAGCCCTCCCCTTCGGGACCAGTACCTACCCGAACCTGATGGTGGCCGCGGGTAAGTACGGCCGTATCTACCTGCTGAACCGCAACAACCTGGGCGGTCAGTCGCAGGGACCGAGCGGCACCGATGCCTCTCTGCGCATTATCTGCTGCTTCGCGGGCGAATGGGGGCACCCGGCGGCATTCGCTGACACCCCCACCCTGACCAGCAGCAATAGCGCTGCCGCCAACGATTTCCTGTACTTCGACGCCAACACTGATTACCTCCGCGAGATGAAGTGGGCCTACTCCACCGGGGGCGTGCCGGTGCTGCATACCGTGGCCACCAGCTCGTTCAAGTTCGGCTACACGTCCGGCTCGCCGGTGGTGACGTCGAACGGAACGAGTCCGTCGTCGGCCATCGTCTGGGCGGTTGGTGTCACCAAGTCGACCGGTGCGGGCGGAACGCTCTACGCCTTCCGCGCCGTCCCGGCCAGCACCTGCACTTCCGGGACACCCTGTACGCTGACGCCGCTGTGGTCAGCGCCGATCGGGACGGCCGCCAAGTTCACCACCCCGGCAACCGATAGCGGGCACGTCTACGTCGGAACCAGGGACGGCCACGTCTTCGGATTCGGCATCACCAGCGGGGCGGCTGCGGCGTTCACCGCCAAGCCGACCAGCTTCGGCGAGGCGCCCGTGGGCGGCAGCACGAGCCGGAACGTGAGCGTAACCGCGTCCGCGAACGTCACCGTCTCCGGTGTCTCGGCGAGTTCCACGGCCGCCACCACCAGCTCGTACTCGGTCGGGACGGTAACGAAGACCGCCAACGGCAGCACAACCAGCGTTCCGGTCACGTTCCCGGTCACCCTGGCTAAGGGCGACGCGCTGCACGCGCCGGTGACGTTCGCGCCGTCCTCCCCGGGCGGTGTCACCGGGGCGCTTTCGTTCACTACGAACTCGGCCCGGGTGCCCTCGGTGAACGTACCCCTATCGGGCAACGGGACGCAGACCGGGCTCTATACCACGCCGAGCTCGCAGGCGTTCCCGCTGGCGCCAGACCAGGGGGTAACCGACGTGCCGGTCGGTATCACCGAGCCAAAGACGATCGAGGTCACCAACGGCGGCACGTCCACCCAGACCGTCACCGCGGTCACCCCGCCGTCCGGTGAGTTCTCCGCGAGCGGGTTGCCCGAGCGCGGCACGAAAATCGCCCCCGGGCAGTCGGTCACGATGCAGGTCACCTTCGCGCCGCGGCACGCCGGGCCCGCCGCCAGTTCGCTCACGATCAGCGGACACAGCGGGATGAGCGCGACCGTCGGGCTGTCCGGCATCGGCACCCCGCCAGTCAGCCAGTTCACGCCGTCCGTACGGACGGTGAAATTCGGGTCAATACCGGTGGGCAAGAAGGTAACGGCAACGGTCCGCCTGACCAACACCGGCAACCAGCCTGCAATCGTCGCCAGTTCGTCCCCACTCAGCCGACCGTTCGCGATCCGCTACCGGGTGGTCAAGGGACTTCCGGTCAACGGCGGCTATGACCTGAAGCTCGTGATCACCTTCCGGCCGACCCGGAAGGGAACGTTCAGCGAGACATACAAGCTCACCTGGACCGACCCGCTAGGGACACACGCCCTTGCCGTCACGATGTCCGGGACGGGCGTCCGGTAGCGGGTCAAGCACGTTAATTCCGTGCTGCGCAGACGCCCCTTACGTAACAGCAGATCGCTCAGCGTAAAAGTCGTGTATCTACGTAAACCATCCTATATAGACATTCGTCACATTACCGCTGCGGGTTTCGCATCATTGGTGATGCCGTCGCCGCATCGGTTCAGCCATGAAAGGTCCCACTGCCAGCGCACGCGGAGGTATTAGCTAGTTGACTGCAGACGCAAACGAGGCTGCCAGCCGGCGTCCCTTGCGCCCCCCGCACAGTCATGCCTTGGCCCGCCGCGACCGCCCGGTCGTAGCCCTGCTCCGCCGCCACTGGCGGAAATTTGGCGCCTTCGGGACGATCGGTTTCACGGTCTTCCTCGCCGGGCTGGCGTTGCAGGTGGCGCTGGTCCGGCTGGCCGGGATGGGCAATGTGACGTCTTACGTCATCAAGACCCTGGCCTCCGTACAGCTCAGCCTGCTGCTCAATCGCTATCTCACCTGGCGCGACCGCGACATTCCGATGATCCGGGCGGCTGCGCTGTTCAACGTCCAGCAGCTAGCCATCCAGGGCATCGGCGTGGCCGCCTACGCGGGCCTGGTCCGGCTGGGCGTCGGCTACATCGTGGCCAACGTGGCGATCACCGCCATACTCACGCCGTTCGGCTATGTGGCCAGCCACGTGTGGTCCCTGGCGAGCCGGAGGAGCACCCGGCTGGCGGACGGTGGTGTTCATCATTCGAACGCCGGCGCCCGCCTCGCCACCGGTAGTACGCACCACGCCTACGCCGGCGCGCACCACGCCAACGCCGCCGCCCACCACGCCAACGCCGCCGCCCAGTACGCCTACGCCGGCGCCACGCTCATTCCGCGGGCCCGGGACTCGGAGATCACGTGGCCTCTGCCGGTGCTCCGGGACGAGATCGTCCCGCAGCCGGCCCCGGCGCGGCGCAGCCGCTGGGCGCTGCTTGATTCCGTTCCGTGGTCGCTGGTCGTCATCCTGGCCGCGCAGGCCACGATGTCGCTGCGGCTGATGTGGACCAACACGGCATTCCTGGACGAGGCAACCTACCTGTTCGCCGGTCATGTGGAGCTCATGCACTGGCTGCACGGGTCGGCCGTGCCGACCTACGCGACCTATTTTTCCGGGGCCCCGGTTGTCTACCCGCCGTTGGCCGCGCTGGCGGCCAGCGCCGGCGGCCTGATCGGAGCCAGGCTGCTGTCGCTGGCCTTCATGCTCGGCGCAACCATCCTGCTGTGGGGGGTCGCTACCCGGCTCTTCGGCCGCTGGGCGGGGTTCCTCGCGGCCGCGTTGTTCGCGGCCCTGGGGCCGACCCAGTTCCTGGGCGCGTTCGCGACGTACGACGCGATGTCGCTCTTTCTCCTGGCCGCCGCCGCCTGGTGCGTGGTGGCCGCCGAGGACCGAGACGACTCCACCTTGCTGGTGATCGCCGGGGCGGCGTTGCTGGCGCTGGCCAACGCGACCAAATACGCCAGCATTCTCTTCGACCCGACCATTGTGGCGCTGGGGGCCCTGGTCGTGGCCCGGCGGCGCGGAACCAAGGCCGCGGTGGGCCGCGGCGGGATGATCGCCGCCTGTGCCGTGGCGATGGATGCCGGCCTCCTCGCTCTCGGCGGCTCCCCGTATTTCACCGGGCTGCTGTCGACGACCGTGTCCCGGGCGGTCGGCGGCAACCCAGCCAGCGTCGTACTCACCGATGCCAGCCGCTGGATCGGCATCGCCTGCATCCCGGCCGCCATCGGCGTGGCCGTGGCGCTCGCGCGCCGTCGCGACCGCGTGCAGGCCGCCATCGTTACCCTGCTGGCCGTCTCGGGAGTGCTGGCCCCGCTGAACCAGGCGCGCATCCACACCACGACATCACTGTCCAAGCATGTCGATTTCGGTGCATGGTTCGCCGCCGTGGCCGCCGGCTTCCTCATCATGCAGCTCGCCCGCGTCAGCCGGCGCCGCTGGGCCGCAGCGGGCCTGGCCCTGGTGGGTGCGGCGGCGGTGCTGGTCCCGGCGGCGGTTGTGGGCCGGACGCAGTCCGGTTACTTCTTCCAGACCTGGCCAAATTCATCCCAGGTCGCGTACCGGCTGCAATCACTTACACGTCAGCACCAGGGCCATTACCTGACCGAGGATTACGACGTACCCGCCTATTACCTCCAAGACCATGTGGCCTGGTGGCAGTGGTCCGACACCTGGTTTTTCGCCTACCGGCCGGCAGGCACGACCCGCACTCTCAAGGGGCTGGCCGCCTACCAGGCCGCCATCCAGCAGCATTATTTCTCGCTCGTGATCCTTGACTTCGGTGACACAGCGAATACAGATAAGGCCATCACCGCCGACATCCGCCAGGCCGCCACGTATCACGTCATCGCCGAGCTGCCCTACTGGGACAAGTTCGGTGTCGGCCAGTTCACCGTCTGGATGTATCGGCCGCGGGCGGCCACCGCGCCGGCCGCCGCTGGCCGGGTAGCCACCACCCGGGCCACCATCGGAGGTCCTCGTGAGCGCCGTCACTAACCCGCCTATCGTCGGCCGGCATAAGCGAAGGGACGACCTGCAACTGCCGGTGCCGCCCTCGGATACGGAGAAGTACCTGTATGCCGACCGGAACCTCGCACTGATCATCCGGACCTCCCTGGCGAGTTTCGGCGCCTTGCTGATAAGCCAGGGGCGGTTCATCGTGCTCAGGCCACAATTGCTAGTGCTCGCGCCGCTGATTGCTTTCACGCTGGCGTACTACGTGATCTCGCTGTGCGTGAACTTCGGGACCCATGGTTTTGACATGGACGGCCACCGGCGGTTCGTCCGCGACTGGCGCCCGCGGTCCTATCCAACCCTGGATGTCTTCCTGCCCGTGTGCGGCGAGCCCATCGAAGTCCTGCGTAACACCTGGGTCCACGTCTACCGCCTGCTCCGCGCCTACCCGGGTCTCTCGATCGCCTACGTACTGGACGACGGCGACAGCGCGGAGGCGCGGGAGATGGCCGAGACCCTGGGCTTTGAGTACCTGGTCCGGCCGAACCGGGGCTGGATGAAGAAGGCCGGCAATCTGCGATACGGATTCAGCCAGTCCTTCGGTGAGTTCATCCTCATCCTCGATGCCGACTTCGCGCCTCGCGCCGATCTGCCCGCCGAGATCCTGCCGTACCTCGCCGCCGACCGATCGCTCGGCATCGTCCAGTCACCGCAGTACTTTCACACCGAGGGCCGGATGTCCTGGGTGCAGCGCGGCGCCGGAGCGGTCCAGGAACTCTTCTACCGGCTCGTTCAGGTGTCCAGGGACCGGCATAACGGCGCGATCTGCGTCGGCTCCTGTGCCATTTACCGGCGTACGGCCCTGGCCTCCAACGGCGGCACCACGCTGATCGGGCATTCCGAGGATGTGCACACCGGGTTTGACCTTCGGCGGGCCGGGTGGGGCCTGCGGTATCTTCCCATTCCGCTGGCCACCGGTTTGTGCCCGGCCGACCCCGATTCGTTCTTGACCCAGCAGTACCGGTGGTGCGCAGGATCAATGTCGCTGCTCGGTTCCCGCAAATTCTGGGCCACGCGAATGCGCTGGCGGACCCGCTTCTGCTATCTATCGGGATTCTGCTACTACGTGCACACCGCGATGTTCACATTTGCCACGCCCATCATTCCGCTGATAATGCTGATCTACCTGCCCAGCAGCGTGCGGGTCATCAACTATGTGTTTATCCTGCCGTCGATCATCTACAACTTGGCGGTCTTCCCGGCCTGGCACCATTGCCGCTTCGGTCCGGCCGCCCTGATGGCCAAGCTGCTGTACGGCTGGGCGCACGTATTCGCGCTCTGGGACATTATCCGCGGGCAGCAAGTGGGGTGGCAGCCGACCGGTGGATCCAAACGCAAGTCAAAAACCCGGCGCGTTTGGGGCGGGATCCTGCTGTGGAACGGGACCTCGGGGGTGGTCTGGGTCCTGCTCGCGCTCTGGCGTGTCGCGGAAAACGGTCTGAGCTTCCTGATCCTGCTGGCCACCGGCCTGCTGGCCTGCGCCATTACGGCCATGACGCTGCTGGCGCGCCGGAACTACGCTGGCACGCTGGAAGGAGCGTGACCACGTGCGGTTCCGTCGCCTGCGATTCCTCCTCCGCCTCCTGCGCCGCGCCGGCACGGTCGCCATCGTCGCGGTAGCCATTGCCGGGGTCTACGCGGTCGGCCGTCACGAGGAGAAGACGGCCTCGGCACTGGGGGCGTCACCACCGCTTGCCGTGAAACCCCATGGCTATCTCGGCGTATACGTGCCGGGCGCGCCGGCGTCCGATGCCGGGCTGGCCACGTTCAGCTCGCGGACCGGGACCCAGCCGAACGTGGCGGCGTACTACAGCGGGTGGCTGGAGCCCTTCCAGTCACGATTCGCGGGGGAAGTATCCGCGCGCGGGACGGTGCCGCTGGTGCAGATCGATCCCAGCGGGACCGACCTGGCCGCGATCACCCATGGCCAGTACAACTCCTACCTGGAGTCCTACGCGACGGCCGTCCGCGATTTCGGCCATTCGGTGATCATCAGCTTCGGCCACGAAATGAACGGCAGCTGGTACTCCTGGGGCAACGGGAGAACCTCCCCCGCGGTGTTCGTGGCCGCCTGGCGGCATCTGGTCAAGTTGTTCCGGACCTGGGGCGCATACAACGTGACCTGGCTGTGGACGATCAACTCCCTCGCCGGCGGCCCGGGCCAGGCGGCCGCCCCGCAGGCCTGGTGGCCCGGTGCGGACTACGTCACCTGGGTAGGGATCGACGGGTACTACTACTATCCGGCCGAGAGCTTCACCACCCTGTTCGGCAACACCATCTCGGCGGTACGGCGCTTCACCCGGGATCCAGTCCTGATTACCGAGACGGCCGTCGCCCCGGCCGCGGGGAAAGCGGCCAAGATCCCTGAACTCTTCGCGGGAGCCCAGTCCGCCGGGGTGCTCGGGGTCGTGTGGTTCGACGCCCCGGGATACCGGGACTGGCGCATCGACCAGGATCCGGCCGCTCTGGCTGCCTTCCGGCAGGCAGCGCGGGGATTCGGCTGAGTCCGCAGCCCACGGCGCCAAGGCTGATACCCGGAACGACGCACCCCCGAGGCCGGATGACATGACCAGAGGAGACGATCATGACGCTCCGCGAGCGCGGTGTAGTGAGCACGCAGGCAGTGGACCTACCCCGGCCATGGTGTTCGGCGGCGTTGGCCGTGGTGCTTCCCACTTACAACGAGGCTTCCAACCTCCCGGTCATCGTCGCGACGCTGCTGGGCTTGCCCCTGCCGGGCCTGCGGATCCTCGTGGTGGACGACAATTCCCCGGACGGCACCGGGGACGTGGCGGACAATCTCGCTGGGCACTACGGCGAGGCCAGGATGACCGTCATGCACAGGCCGGGCAAACAGGGCCTCGGGCGCGCCTACGTCGACGGCATGACCCGCGCGATGGAGGCGGGCGCCGAATTCGTGGTGCAGATGGACAGCGACCTGTCGCACGGGCCCGAGTACGTGCCGCAGATGCTTGGGACCCTTCTCTCAACGGGAGCCGACGTCGTGGTCGGCTCCCGTTATGTCGCCGGAGCCAGCGTGGCGAGCGAATGGTCCTGGTACAGGAAGGCCCTGTCCGCCTTCGCCAACACCTACGTCCGCGTGCTTCTCCGGCTCGGCATCCGTGACGTTACTGCGGGCTTCAAGCTCTGGCGCAGCTCGGCCCTGGAGGCCATCGATCTCGCCAGCATCCGCAGCAACGGCTACAGCTTCCAGGTCGAGATGAACTACCGGACAGTCCAGCAGGGCCTGAAGGTCGTCGAGGTGCCCATTCACTTCGCCGAGCGCAACGAGGGCGAAAGCAAGATGAGCCCGCGCGTGCAGCTTGAATCGGCGCTGATGCCGTTCCTCCTCTGGGGACGGGGATGACCTGGGTGCCGGGCCGGACGGCCAGCCAGGCCGCTCGTCGGCCGGAGCGGAGCGAACAACGACACTGCGCCGCTCCAGGCTGCACGGACATTCTCGAAGTGGCTAGCCTCCCTCTTTCACGCGGCAGGCGAGCTGCCACTTTGGCGGCCTATTTGATCTTGGATTTGCGCGCTCGTGGCGGTAGGCCGGAACGCGCCATGTACCTTCCGCGGCCGGGCCCGGGATGGTGTGCTGGGCAGGCGCGGGGGGCCGGGGTCAGGCGGTGACGTAGGAGGCGGATTCGCCGCGCAGGGCAGTACTGCGGCGACCGTCGACGCCGACCGGGATATCGCCGGCGACCGTGATGCGGTGCATCCGGCGGGGCAGGTCGCCGTAGTCGTCGATGGCGTAATGCTGGGTCGCGCGGTTGTCCCAGATGGCGAGATCGCCGGGGGCCCAGCGCCAGCGGACAGTGTTCTCCAGCCGCGTGACGTGCCGCTGGAACAGCTCGAACAGGTAGCGGGAGTCCGATGCGGACACGCCCAGGATGCGCTTGACGAACTGGCCGAGCACCAGCGTGCGCTCCCCCGTCTCGGGGTGGACGCGGACCACGGGATGCTCGGTCTGGAAGATCGTCGACAGGAAGACCTCGCGGTAGTGCCGCTCATCCCGGGCCGACCTGGCCGCCACGCCGCCGCCGGACTGCTCCGCGTAGTCGTATTCGTTCGTATGCAGCGCCCGGAGGCTCTCGGCCAGGGTGCGCAGCTCCGGCGAGAGGCTCTGGTACGCGGTCGCGGTGTTGGCCCAGCAGGTATCGCCCCCGTAGGGCGGCAGCGTGACGGCCCGCAGGATGGAGACCGCGGGCGGCCGGTCGACGAACGTGACGTCGGTGTGCCAGGCGTTGGCCTTGCCCCCGCCGGCCTGCGCGTCCAGCTCCAGGACGTGAGGCTCCCCCGCGGCCCCCGGCACGGTCGGGTGCGCCGCGGTCAGCTCACCGAACAGGCGGCCGAAGCCCGCCTGCTCCGCGTCGGTCAGGTGATGCTGACCGCGGAAGAAGATCACCTTGTGCTCGCCCAGGGCGTGCCGGATGCTGCTGAACACATCGCCCGGCAGGTCCGCGCCGATACGAACGCCGGTGACCTCCGCACCGATGTGGCCCGCGATGCGCCGGATGTCGATGGCCGGTGCACTGGTGGACATGGGTCTCCCTCCTGCCGGGGTCGCGCGCCCGGTTCCGTAGCCGCGCCTGGCTGTCACCGCGAGCAAACACCGAGGCAGACGCGATGTCAATAATTTAGATGGGTTTTAGAGACTTTAGGTGCCGGTCGGGGTGACGGGCACGTCCCGTATTCTCGTCAGAATGGGTCCGGCGACGACGTTGACGGAACTGGGGGCCGCACGCTTTGTCGTGGCCGTCGACAAGATGCTGGCCGTTTACACGGCGGCCATGAAGCCGGCCGCCGCGCAACTGGCGGGGCGGCGCTCAATCATGGCCCGGCACTCCACCAATCCCGGTTTCCGCGCGCTCGCCATGCTGGATGCTGACGGGCAGCCGGTCGCCTTCACCTACGGGTTCCACGGTGAGCCCGGGCAGTGGTGGCACGACGTGGTGAACTTTGCGCTGTCCGCCTCGGCCGGCGCCGCCGAGGCCCAGCACTGGCTGACCGACTCGTTCGAGGTCGCCGAGCTGCACGTGACCCCGGCCTACCAGCACCAGGGGCTCGGCCGGAGCCTGCTGTACCGGCTGACCGCCGACCTGGAGGAGCCCTGCGCGTTGCTGTCTACGCATGACTCCGAGTCGCCGGCCCGGCACCTCTACCGCAGCGCAGGCTTCGTCGACCTGCTGACGACGTTCCGGTTTTCCGGCGGGGACCCGCCGTACGCAGTGATGGGCGCCGAACTACCGCTGCGGCCGGGCCCCGCCTAGCCGGCTACGGCATGGCCGGGCCGGGGCTCCTAGCCGACCACGGCATGGCCGGCCGGGCCGGGGCTCCTAGCCCGCTACGGCATGGCCGGGCCGGGGCCCCTAGCCCGCTACGGCATGGGCGGCGCGCATCCTGGCCGCCCGCTCGGCGAGGCCGAGCCGCTGGTAGATCTCCCGTGTGGCCCGCGACCAGTTCAGAGTGTAGAAGTGCAGGCCGGGCACGCCCTCGGCGAGCAGCCGCTCGCACATCGACGCCGCGTAGCCCACACCGATCTCGCGGACGGCGGCTCGGTTGTCGGCGACGGCGTGCAGCCGCTCGGACAGCTCCGGCGGGATACGGGTGCCGCCCAGCTCCACCGCGTGGTCGACGACCCGCACGCTGGTGATCGGCATGATGCCGGGGATTATCGGCACGGCACAGCCGTGCGCGGCCACCCGGTCACGGAGCCGCAGGTAGTCCTCGGGGTAGAAGAACATCTGGGTGACGGCGAAGTCCGCCCCGGCCCGGCACTTGCGGACGAAGTACTCGACGTCGGAGTCCAGGTCGGCCGAGCGCGGGTGCTTCTCCGGGAAGGCAGCGACGCCGACGCAGAAGTCACCGGCCGACCGGATGAGCCGGACCAGGTCGTCGGCGTGCGCCAGGCCCTCCGGGTGCGCCGTCCACTCCGCGTTCGGGTCGCCTGGCGGGTCCCCGCGCAGGGCCAGCATGTTCCGCACGCCGACCGCCGCGTAGGAGCCGATGACGTTCCGGAGCTCGGCGACCGAATGGCTCACCGCGGTGAGGTGCCCCACCGGGGTGAGCGTGGTCTCCTCGGCGATCCGCCCAGTCACCCGGACCGTGCGGTCCCGGGTCGAGCCGCCCGCGCCGTAGGTGACCGAGACGAACGTCGGCCGCAGCGGCTCGAGCTGCCGGATCGCCCGCCAGAGCTGCTGCTCCTCGGCGTCGGTCTTCGGCGGCATGAACTCGAACGAGAAGGACTCACCGCCGGCCGCGATCAGGTCCCGGATGGCGGCGGCGTGCCGGGCCGGACGGGACGGAGTACCGGCGGGCGCAATAGGGCGTCGCGGGCGCGGAGGCATGCCTCAGGGTAACCGCTGGGCCCCGCAGGCGGCCAGGGAACCAGGACGGCGGGCCGGTCACGGGACGCGGGACAGGCGGGCCGGTCACGGGACGCGGGACAGGCGGGCGGCGAACGCCGCCGCGGCCGCGGCCGGGTCGGGCGCGTCGGTGAGCGCGCGGACCACCACCACCCGCCGGGCCCCGGCCTCCAGGACCTGGTCCAGGTTGCCCAGCGTGATGCCGCCGATCGCGAACCAGGGATACCGGGTGTCCAGCGCGGCCGCGTACCGTACCAGCGACAGGCCGGGCGCGGGACGGCCCGGCTTGGTCGGAGTCGGCCAGACCGGGCCGGTGCAGAAGTAGTCCACGCCCGGCGCGGAGGCCTCGGCCGCCGTCTCCGGCTCGGCGTGTGACGACCGCCCGATCAGGGGGCCTGGGCCGACGATGGCCCGGGCCACCGCGACCGGGAGATCGTCCTGGCCGAGGTGCAGGATATCCGCGCCCGCGGCGTAGGCCAGGTCCGCCCGGTCGTTGACGGCGAACAGCGCCCCGTGCCGGGCAGCCTTCTCCCGGAACACCTCCAGGAACGCGAGCTCCTGCGTGGCCTCCAGGCCCTTCTGCCGCAACTGGACGACGTCCACCCCGGCACCGAGCACAGCGTCCAGGAAGGCCGGGAGATCACCCTGCCGCTCCCGGGCGTCCGTGCACAGGTAAAGCCGGGCCGCCGCGAGCCGGTCCCGGAGCTGGTCCGGCGCGCCGGGCGCCTTGGCCGGGCCGGTCACGGTCAGGCAGGCTGCTCGGTGGTAGCGGCCGGGCCGGTGAGCCGCAGCTCGACGCTGATGTTGCCGCGCGTCGCCCGCGAATACGGGCAGACCTGGTGGGCCGCGTCGGCGGCCTCGCGGGCCTGCTCGGGGCTGGCGTTCGGCAGGTAGATCTCCAGCGTGGCCACGAGGTCGAAGGCGTCACCTTCGGGGCCGATGCCGATGTACGCCTTGACCGTGGAGCCGTCCACGTCGACGCCCGTCCGGCGGGCGATCGCGCGCAGCGCGCTGTGGTAGCAGGCAGCGTACCCGGCGGCGAACAGCTCCTCGGGGTTGGCCCCGTCGCCCGAGCCGCCCATCTCCGGCGGCAGGGCGAGGTCGAGGTCGATCCGGCCGTCGGCCGAGGTGACGTGGCCGTTCCGGCCGTCGCCGGTCGAGATGGCTTCGGCGGTATAGAGGACTTTCTCAGGCATGATCAAACCCACCTCAAGGGCTCCGGAATGGGCAGGACGAAGGCGCGCGCGGCCGCCGTGGCCTGTGCGGCCCGGCAGCGCTGCCGCCCATGGTAGGGGAGAGCCGATCCCGCCGTCGGCCGGCCCGGCACCCTGCGTCAGCAGCGGCGCAGGCACCTTCCGCCAGGCTGCCACCGCTCCCCCGGCTGGCCGGGACCCGCCAGCTGATCCTGCTCACCTCGGGTCCCTCGCGCTCAACCAGCTGGCCCGAGGCCGATGCCCCGGCGAGGCGCCGGTGATCAGGACGGGTTTAGAGGTGGGGTGCGAATGCATCGCTGCCTCCCGCGACGGGCTTCGAGCGAGCGAACACACCGCTGATAAGCCCTCGCTCACCATAACTTGAACGACTGTTCACGTGAAGCCGGTCGTTTCAAGCCTGCCCTAGACAGCGAGGCCATCAGCCCGCGGCGCAATCAGCGGGCCGGCTCGGCGGCCGACAGCAGCTCCCGGAGCGCGGCGGCCGTGGTGAACGGGACGGCGGCGATCCCCGCTGCCTTCGCGCCCGCCACGTTCGCCGCGACGTCGTCGATGAACAGGCAGTCCTCCGCCGCGACACCGAACCGCCGCAGCGCCAGCTCGAAGATCCGCGGATCGGGCTTGCACACGCCGACAAAGCTGGAGATGACGACGTCCTTGAAGCGGCACAGCAAGGGAAAGGCCTCCAGCGTGGCCGGCCATACCTCGCCGTTGAAATTGGAGATCGCATAAAGCTCCCGGCCCGCGTCGGACAGCTCGGTGACGAGCTCACTCATGCCGGGGACGGCGCCGCCAAGCATTTCCAGCCACCGGTCCCAGTAGGCGCTGATCAGCGCGGCCTGCTCCGGATAGCGCGCGGACAGCTCCGCGACCGCGGCGGCGGACGGCTGGCCCGAGTCCATCTGCAAGTTCCAGGCCGGGCTGCACACCTCGGTCAGGAACCACTCGCGCGTCTCGTCGTCGGGGATGAGCTGGCGGAACAGGTACCGCGGGTTCCAGTCCAGGACGACCCCGCCCAGGTCGAAGATAAGCACCGGACGGGACCCGAGCCACACCGGGTCCTCGGCCACTCCCGCCATCTCGGGCTTGCCCGGTTCGTCCAACGTCTGCTCCCTTATTCGTTCGGCTTATTGTGGCAAACCGGCCTGGGCAGGATCGGCAAGTCAGGCGGCCCGGCTTACTGCGGCAGACCGGCCGGGGGCAGCACGGGGAGATCACGCGGCGCTCCGCCGGTGATCAGCCGGGCGAGCGCGGCCGTGTCGAGGTGGTCCGCGACCAGGTCCCCGAGCACGTCGAGCCGTGCCTCACGCAGCTGCGCGAAATCAGTGTCCGGCGCGGGCGTGAAGTCCCGGCCCGCCAGACGCGCCACCTCGGTCAGGAACGCCCGGCGGAAGCCGTCGTTCTCCAGCGTGCCGTGCCAGCTCGTGCCCCACACCGCGCCGCCCGGCCCGGCCCGGCAGCCGTCCAGGAAACGCTCGGCGGCCGGGGCGGTGAGCCGGACGAGGCCGTGATGGATCTCGTACCCGGCGACCGGCTGGCCGAGCGCCGTGCCCACGGGACGGCCCAGGCGCTTTTCCGGGCCGAACTCCACCTGGGCCGGGAGCAGCCCCAGCCCGGCGACCTGGCCCGCGCGGGACTCGACCCGGTCCTCGATCTGCCCGGCCAGCATCTGGTACCCGCCGCAGATGCCGAGCACCGGCCGGCCCGCCTGCGCCCGCTCGGCGATGGCGGCGGCGAGCCCGCGCTCCCGCAGCCAGGCCAGGTCCGTTACGGTCGCCCGGGTGCCGGGCAGGACGACCAGATCGGCGTCGGCCAGCTCGGCGGGCTCGCGGGCCAGCCGGACCAGCACGCCCGGCTCGGCGGCGAGCGCGTCGACGTCGGTGAAGTTGCTGATGCGCGGGAACCGGACCACGCTGACCCGCAGCACGTCGCGGCCGAACGGGACCCCGCCCGAGCTGGCGGCCGAGCTGGCCCGGCGGTCGAGGGCCAGTGAATCCTCGGCGTCGAGCCAGAGGTTATCCGCCCACGGGAGCACGCCGAGCAGTGGGCGGCCGGTCAGCCGCTCCAGCATGGTGATCCCGCTGTCCAGCAGTTCAGGCGCGCCGCGGAACTTGTTGATGAGGAAGCCGGACACGAGTTCCTGGTCCGCGGGGGGCATCAGCGCGAGCGTCCCGTACAGCGCGGCGAACACGCCACCACGGTCGATGTCTCCCACCACGATCACCGGCAGCCCGGCCGCGCGGGCCAGGCCCATGTTCGCGACGTCGGTGTCCCGCAGGTTGATCTCCGCCGGGCTGCCGGCCCCCTCGCAGATCACCACGTCGAACTCGGCGCGCAGCCGGTCCAGGCTGGCCAGGGCGACCTCGCGGAGGTCCTTCGCCATGGACCGGTAGGAGACGGCGTCCGCCTCGGCGGCAGGATGGCCGAGGACGACGACCTGGCTGCGCCGGTCGCTGCCCGGCTTGAGCAGCACCGGGTTCATATCCGCGGTCGGCTCGACGCCGGCCGCGGCGGCCTGCATGACCTGAGCCCGGCCGATCTCCGCACCGCCGGGGGTGACGAAGGAGTTCAGCGACATGTTCTGCGCCTTGAACGGCGCCACCTTCAGCCCCTGGCGGGCCAGCCAGCGGCAGAGCCCGGCCGTGATCGCGCTCTTGCCGGCGTCGGAATTGGTCCCGGCGACCAGCAGCGCCCCCTTCACCGGGACGGCCGCGGGCGCCCCGGGCCCGGCCGTTCCCGGGCGCCCAGCAGCGCGAGCCCGACGGCCAGCACGGCAGCGGCGATCGTGACGGCGCGGGACAGCCGATGCGCCCGGCGGATGTCACCGGGCTCTGGGAGACGGCCATTGCCGAGCTCCGGGCGGCTCTCGGTCACGCCCTGGTAGGTGCTGGCCCCGCCCAGCCGCAGGCCGAGTGCTCCGGCGAAGGCGGCCTCCGGGCAGCCGGCGTTCGGGCTGGGGTGGCGGCCCCCGTCGCGGCGGGCGGCGCGCAGGGCCCCGCCGGGGCTCCCGCCGGCCACCGGGGCGCAGGCGGCGGCGAGGACCGCAGTGAGCCGGGCCGGCGCCCAGTTGGCCACGTCATCCAGGCGGGCCGCGGCCCAGCCAAACCGCCGGTAGCGCGCTGACCGGTAGCCGACCATCGCATCCAGGGTGTTCACCGCGCGGTAGGCAGCCAGCCCGGGCAGCCCGGCGGCCGCGGACCAGAGCAGCGGGGCGACCGCCGCATCGCTGGTGTTCTCGGCCACGGACTCCACCACGGCCCGGGCGAGCTCCTTCGGTCCGAGCTGGCTGGGATCCCGGCTGCAGAGCCCCGGCAGCACCGCACGGGCGGCGGCCAGGTCGTTGCTGTCCAGGTGCAGCGCCGCTCGTTCAGCAGTCTGGCGCAGCGAACGGGCACCGGTGACCGCCCACACCCCAGCCGCGAGCGCGGCGGCGTGCAGCAGCGGACGGTCACGGGTGAGCCGGTGCGCGGCCATCGCGGGGGCGGTGGCAGCGGCCAGGCAGGCGCCGGTGTGCAGCGCGCCGCGGAGCCGGCTGTCCGCGTACATCCGCGTCTCCAGCCCGGCGGCCAGGCGCCCGAAAGCGGCCACCGGGTGGCCACGTCGGGGGTCGCCGATCAGCGCGTCCAGCGCCACCCCCGCGGCCAGGGCCGCCGCGAGCGGCCAGTCACGGCCGGTGCCCCGCGACCTGCGGCCCAGGCGGACGCCCTTTCGCCTCAGCCGGGTGCCCGGGCTGGCGCCGTTGACCCGCGGCCGGCGGCCCGGGCTGGCGCTGCTGGGCGTCACCAGGCCTCGCCTGGCGCAACCTGCCCCGTCCACGTCACAGCACCTGACCCTAGGCGAAACCGCCGGGGGCCGTCTGGGCTCCCCCTGCTTTGCGCCCGGGTTTGCGGTCAGCTCCGGCTAGTGAGCGGTCAGCCCTGGTTGGTCGGCGGTCAGCCCTGGTTAGTCGCCGGTCGGCTCCGGGTCGGGCGGCGCAGGCGAGCTTCAATCTCCGGCCGGTTGCGCTCCAGCCAGATCGCGGAGCGCAGCAACCGCTCCCCTACCCCGGCCTCCTGCATGCGCGTCCAGGCCCCACCACCCATCCTGGCCCGCTGGGCGATGCTCGCCCGCGACTGCCTCAGCCACCGGCTGGCCACTGGCACCAGACGGGACCGGGCGGCGTAGGAGAGCCCGTACGCCTCGCAGAAAAGGGCGATGCGGGCCGGCGCGTGGGCGTCTGGGAACGTCGGATCCCGATCGGCCGGGTCGGCGATCGGCGCCCAGTAGCGCAACGTCTGGATGATGTCGACCAGCCGTGTCCCGGGCCGCGCGAGATCGAAGTCAATGAACGCGTACGGCCGGGCGCCATCCGGCCCGGTGCGGAAGATGACGTTCTCCAGGTTCACGTCGCAGTGGCAGATGACGTCCGCGGGGCCGTCGACGAACCGGGTCAGCTCGCCGTCCCACTGCGCCCCCGGCGGCGATTTGAAGCCGATCACCGCCTGGTGATAGCGCAGCAGCAGTTCGGCCAGGTCCTCGAGAGTGGAATCGGCGACGGCGAAGCCCGGCAGCGAGCGCCTCCCGGTGAAGCCGGGCAGGTAGGTCAGGACCTCCCGGTTCCTGCCGTCGATGCCGAGCACCCGCGGGGCCCCATCGAACCCGACAGCCTCCAGGTGCCGCAGCAGCGCGTGCACCGCAGGGGTGTGCGGCCGGACCGGGCGCCGGACGGTCCGGCCCACACGGACGACACCCTCGGTCATGTCGCCACCGAGGAGGGGAACTTCGGTTTCCCCCGGGTCAGCGCCGAAGTAACGGGAGAGAATGGCGGTGTTCTCCGGGCATTCCGGGTGCCCGCGGCTCACCAGGGTGAGGAGTGCGCCACGGGGCCCGGGTCCGGGACTGGGCCCGGTCTGCTCCTCGGCCGGACGACTGGGGCCAGGAACCGGCTGGGCCAACCCATGGGCCAGGCCTCCCGCGCGCAGGCCGACATGCCGCATCCGGAGCGCGTGGACGCGATGCTGCAGTTCCCAGGAGCGGGCCTGCAGAGCGAGGCTACGATCCGCCAGTTCATCCGAACACTCCCGTAGCACATGAGCAAGGGACTGAATCAACCCGAGGAGATCGCTCAGCGAGCACAACTCCCGCATGGCTGTTTCGGCCTCTGCGGCCGACGGCCCCGAGCCGAAATTAGCCCGGCGGCTGGTCGGGCCGGGCAGGGGCGGCTCGATAGGGTCAGCCTCCGTCGCTTCGGCAGGCTGACGATCCGGGTACCGGCGGGCCTCGGCAGGCGGCAACGCGGGCAGGGCCTCGGTGATCGTCGCGACAGCGTGTCCAGTTAAAACCTCGTGAGACACCTCAGCGTCACCCTTCACACTGGTAAGGAACCGTAATCGGCGGTTTTAACCCAGACATCATGAAAAGTGACGATAAACGGTTACTGCCCGGAGTCGCTAGTCGGCCCTCCGGGTAACTCCACGCCTTTACCCTCCATTGGCCAAAGCCATGTCAACGCTGAATGACCGAAGTCACGCCGTTAACTTCTGTTTCAAAGATGGCGAAGGCACCGTGCGGCAGATCTCATGCGGTGGCGGCCAGGCTTTACGGATGGTCAGCAATGCACGACATTGGTGACCGGAATGGCAGTTGGCCGCTATTTCGTGGTTCTGATCCGGGCCGGACCGGGCTGATGCGGCGGCACCCCTGGGCGACCTGAGCTGGGCCACGCCGACGCGGCGGCGGGCCCAG
>Ga0209839_10000293_pt1 | contig 25947 bp, 19 predicted proteins | sample OrgsoiDNA2013050_FD_185800 | JGI IMG/M metagenome (GOLD analysis project Ga0209839, IMG submission 185800) | Permafrost soil microbial communities from the Arctic, to analyse light accelerated degradation of dissolved organic matter (DOM) -... | ecosystem: Environmental > Terrestrial > Soil >... | reverse complement strand
GGCGGTGGAACTCCGGTCGCGGCGGGCCGGCGCTGGCCACCCTGTCGAGTGCGGCCGGCAGCGCGGTCCAGGACGGCGGCCTGCGGCAGTACGCCGCCATGCGGCAGGCCTGCGTGCAGGTCACCGCTGCGGTGGCCGGCGCGAAGGGCGCCCCGCCGATTCCCAGTGCGGGCTTGCAGCGGCGGTATGCCAGCGCGCTGGCCGGGTTCGCGAAGGCCGCCGCGGACTGCGAGTCGGGAATATCGGTGCGTCCCGACGGAGCCGAGTATCTCCAGACCCGGCAGAACCAGTCGCTGCTCAGCCGGGCCCTGACGGAGTTCGCGACCGGCGGCACGGCCCTGTACCGGGCCACGGCGACGATCCAGGAACTCGTCCTCAGCCGCTAGACCCGTGCCGTTACCATCCCCGCCGGGCCCAGGTTCGCCACCACCAGAGGTTTTGCGCCTTGCGCCCGATCGCGGACAGTACGAAGGGCTGCAGATAGGGCGTGACCCGCGGCCCGAGCCACGTGCGCAGCTGAAGTCCGCGGTAGATGGGCAGCCTGCCCGCCTCCGGCCAGCAGTCGAAGGCGAAGGCGATCAGCTCGTCCACGGGCGTCTGCTCGGTGCGTCCGCGGTCGTAGGCGCGGGCCGCGGCCCAGAGAGCCTGCCAGCAGAGCTTGCGGTGCACGATGTCGGACAGGCGGGCCGCCTCGGGCAGCATGTCGCCGCACCGTTCCAGGACTGCCTCGTAGGCCAGCCGACGCTGGCTCAGTTCCACGAGCAGCGTCCGCGTCTTACTCATGTTCTGCCCGTGGATCCGGTAATACGCTTGATCGGCGCCGCGTATATAGCCCACGTCCGCATGTGCGGCGAGACGGAGCCACATCTCGGTATCTCCGGTATGCGGCAGGTGCGGATCGTATCCGCCGACCCGCTTCTGGAGCGCGGTGCGGACCATGACCTCGGGCGAGGATATGCAGGAGACGCAGGAGCGGAATCGCTGCTCCAGCCACCGGTGGCCGGGCCAGACCGACCAGCCGGCCGCGGTGGTCCGGGCGACTGGCGGCGGTGAGCCGTGCTGGAACCGCACCGGGTGGCCGTAGGCGAAGCCAACCTCAGGGTGGGCGTCCAGCAGGTCCGCGGCCCGGCGCAGGGCGCCCGGCGTCAGGCGGTCATCCGCGGACAGCAGGACCGTGTAGTCGCCGTCGGCCCAGTCCAGCAGGCCCTCGTTATAGGTCGCGATGTGTCCGGCGTTGATGGCGTGCTCGGCTACCGCCACGCGCGCGTCGCTGGCGGCGATGCCCCGGGCCACCTCGGCGCTTCCGTCGGTGGAAGCGTCGTCGATGATCAGGACCCGCACGTCGATGCCGGGCTGATCGTCGAGCGCGCTCCGGACAGCATCGTGCAGAAAATGGCCGTAGTTGTAGCACGGAATAACGACGCTCACTGAGGAATTCACCGGGCGAGTCTATTGCACGAGCCGACGTTATCGACGTGCCGTCGGCAGATTACGGCGTCACGCGCTACCATTCTGAGCGCGCCCGTGACGATAGTCTTTGCATATGCGATGACCTGTCCGAATTTCTTTATCAATGTCAGTGCAATTCCTGGATATGACGCGGAAAGGTGGAATATGAGCGAGATACCGCTTGTCGACCTGGCCGCGCAGCATGCGGTCGTGGCCGACGAAATAGCCCGCGGCTGGGCCGACGTGCTGGCGCGGACGGCCTACATTGGCGGACCGCAGGTCGCGGCGTTCGAGCGGGAGTACGCCGCGTTCAGTGCCGCGCGGCACTGCGTCGGCGTGGCGAACGGCACCGATGCGATCGAGATCGCGCTGCGCTCGCTCGGCGTGGGTCCCGGAGACGAGTGCATCCTGCCCGCCAATACCTTCATCGCGACCGCCGAGGCCGTCTGCCGGGCCGGAGCCACCCCGGTGCTGGCGGACTGCGCCGACGACGGGACGTACCTGATCGACGCCGGCGCCGTGGCCGCGGCCATGACGGGGCGTACCAGGGCGATTATCCCCGTGCACCTGTACGGCCAGGCGGCCCCGGCGGAGCGGCTGCGGCCGCTGGCCGACCGGGCTGGCGCCTGGATCGTGGCGGACGCGGCCCAGGCGCACGGAGCCCGGCGCGGCGGGCTGAGCGTCAGCGCCCTCGGGCATGCCGCGGCCACAAGCTTCTACCCCGGCAAGAACCTGGGGGCCTACGGCGACGCGGGGGCGGTGCTGACCGAGTCCGACGACCTGGCGCAGCGCGCGCGGATGATCCGTGACCACGGCTCACAACGGAAATACGAGCACGACGTGTTCGGATTCAACAGCCGGATGGACAGCCTGCAGGCCGTCGTCTTGTCGGCCAAGCTACGCCGCCTGGCCGCCTGGAACACAGCCCGGCGCGCGGCCGCGGCGCGTTACGGCACTCTCCTATCGGAGCTGCCGGACGTTATCCAGCCGCGCACGCTGGAGGGCAACGAACACGTCTGGCATCTCTACGTGATCCGGGTCCCGGACCGGGACCGGGTGCTCAAGGAACTCAACGCGGCCGGCATCGGCGCCGCGATCCACTATCCAGTGCCCGTCCACCTCACCCCGGCCTTCGCGCATCTTGGCTACGCTCCCGGCGCGTTTCCGGTCACCGAGCGGAACGCCGGCGAACTGCTCAGCCTGCCGCTATTCGCCGAGATCAGCCTGCGGCAGCAGGAGCGGGTGGCCAGCGTTCTCGCGGCGGCGCTCGGCCACTGACGCTAAGCTTCTAACTTATGGTAGTCGGAAAGTTACCTGAAGTAGTCGAATGTGCCGTCGTTATCGTGACCTATAACAGCGCTCGCGACATCGCCGGGTTGCTCGACTCGCTGCCGGCCGCCGCCGCTGGGCTGACGCTGCGCATCGTGGTGGTGGACAACGGCTCCACTGACGGTACCGTCGGCCTGGCGCGCGCGGATTCCAGGGTCACGTGCGTCGCGACCGGCGCCAATCTCGGCTATGCGGGCGGAATTAACGTCGGCCGGGAACATGCGGGCGAGTATGGTGCACTGCTGGTGCTCAACCCCGACGCGGTGCTGGAGGCGGGCGCGCTTCGCCAGATGTTCGGCGCGTTGGAGGATCCGCGCGTGGGCATCGTCGCGCCGATGCTGCTGGACTCCGGCGGGCGCCTGCATCTGTCGCTGCGCCGGGCCCCGACCCTGGCCAGGGCGATCGGGGATGGACTGCTCGGCCGCCGGGTCGGCCGCCGGCCGGGCTGGCTGAGCGAGATGGTGCGCGAGGAGTCAAGCTACAGCCGCCGGCACGCCGTCGAATGGGCGACAGGAGCCGCGCTGCTCATCTCGGCCGCCTGTGACCGCGTCGTCGGGCGCTGGGACGAGCGATTCTTCCTGTACTGCGAAGAAACCGACTATGCGGCGCGCGCCCGCGACGCTGGATACCGGATCGAGTACCTGCCGACCGCGCGGGTGCGCCACGGCGGCGCCGGCTCGGGCCAGTCCAGTGCCCTGATCGCTCTGAAGGCGGTCAGCCGGATCCGGTACATGGAAAAGCACCGGCGGCGGTCGCGGGCCTTTCGCGCGGCCGTCGTCCTGCACGAACTGCTGAGGTCCGGCGATCCAGGTCACCGGACCGCACTGCGGTACGTCCTGCGCCGGTCCAGCTGGCCGGCGCTCCTGCAGACCGCCAGAAGGGGTAGATTGCCGTGGCCGAACTAGCAGTGATCACGCCAAGTTACGGGCCTGACTTCGAGCTATGCCGGGACCTGAACGCGTCGGTCCTGGCCTGCACGCCGACTTCCACCTCGCATTACATCATCGCCCCCGAGCGCGACCTGGAGCTGTTCTCCGCGTTACGCGGACCGCGCACGCAGGTGTGGTCCGTTGACCGGATGCTCCCTCGGTACGTGCTGAGCATCCCCCGGGTGAACGCCTGGCTGAATCTGCGTCACCCGTTTCCGCCGATCCGCGGCTGGGTGATGCAGCAGGTGGCGAAGCTGCACGCGGCGGCCCAGATCGAGGCGGATGTGCTGCTGTCGGTCGACTCGGACGTGGCCTTCGTCCGCCCGGTCACGGCGCAGACCTTCCGGCAGGCCGGCCGCACCTGCTTCTACCGCAAGGACGGGGGGGTGCACGAGGGTCTCACCCGTCATCTTGCCTGGCACGACGTCGCCCGCAAGCTGCTGGGCGTGCCTAGCGCGCGGCCGCCCCTGCCGGACTACATCCAGTCGCCCAATTTCTGGGACCGCGGCACGATCCTGGCCATGCGGGACCGGATTCAGGAGGTCACGGGCCAGCCCTGGCTCCTGGCCATCGCCGCCCAGCCGCGCTTCTCGGAGTGCACCCTTTACGGCGTGTTCGTCGACGAGGTGCTGGGGGAGCGCTCGAACGTTACTCCGGTGGAATCGGTGCGCTGCCACGGTTACTGGGAGCGTTATCCGCTCAGCCTCGACGCCGCGCATCAATTCCTGCGCGCAATGCCCGCCGAGGATGTCGCCGTCATGATCTCCGCGAAATCCCGCACCCCGCTCAGCGTGCGCCGCGCGGTCATGTCCGGGCTCTGGGCACGCTGAGCAGCGCCGCGTGAGCAAGCACGCCCGGCCGCGGCGCGGGTCGTCGCACCACGGGTCGCCGCACCACGGGTCGCCGCGGCACCGGTCGCCGCGGCACCGGGCGAGTCCGGGCCGGAGCTCCCTGACGGGCCAGGCTTCCCGCGCACTGGGCTGGAGCTTCGGCAGCACGCTCGTGAACAAGGTCAGCCTGTTCGGGGTCGGCATCATGCTCGCCCGGCTGCTCGGCCCGCACGCATTCGGCACGTACGCGGTCGCCTATGTCGCGCTGTCGGCCGTGCTCGCCTTCAACGAGCTCGGGGTGAGCCTGGCCATCGTGCGCTGGCCGGGCGACCCAGGCGAGATCATCCCCACCGTGACTACCATCTCCGCGGGCGTCAGCGCGATTATCTGCGGCTGCTGCCTGTTCGCCGCCCCGGCCTACGCCTCGGCGATGGGGGCACCCGAGGCGACCACCGTGATCCGGGTGCTGGTGCTGGCGGTCCTGATCGACGGGTTCACCGCCACGCCGGTCGCGGTCCTGCAACGGAACTTCCGGCAGGGCCGCAAGACGATCGCGGACCAGGCGAACGTCTGGCTCAGCACGGGCGTCACGGTCACGCTGGCCTGGTCGGGTGCCGGGGCCATGAGCCTGGCGGTCGGCCGCCTGGTCGGCTGCACCGCCGGAGCGATCCTGCTCCTGGCGTTCGCGCCCGAATCGCGGCGCCTGGGATTCGATCGCGCCCGGGCTCGCGCGCTGCTCCGATTCGGGCTGCCGCTGGCGGGAGCCAGCCTCGTCGCGTTCGGCGTCGCCACCGCCGACCAGATCGTCGTCGGCCATCTGCTGGGCACCGTGGCGCTGGGCTTCTACGTGCTCGCCCTGAACGTCGCGAACTGGCCGCTCACGATGTTCTCCCAGCCGGTCCGGACCGTCGGCCCGGCCGTGTTCGCGCGCCTGCAGCACGACCGCGCCGCCATGCGCGCCACCTTCCTGTCCACCGCGGGGCTGCTGTGCGCCGTGGCCCTGCCGGCCTGCCTGCTCATCGGCGGCGCGGCCAGGCCGCTGGTCGGCCTGGTCTACGGCAGCCGGTGGATGCCCGCGGCCCAGCCGCTGATGTGGCTCGCCCTGCTGGGGGGCGTGCAGGTCTTCTTCCTGCTCGCCTACGACTACCTCGTGGTCCTGGGCCGGTCCCGCTTCCTGCTGAACACCCAGCTGGTGTGGCTGATCGCCCTGGTTCCAGCCCTGATCGTGGGCGCCCGGGCGGGCGGCATCGCCGGAGCCAGCCTGGGGGAGACCGCGGTCGCGGTGTTGTGCATCCTGCCGTGGTACCTGCGGGAACTGAGCAAATCGGGCATCCGCCTGCGCACTCTCAGCAGGCACCTCTGGCTTCCGGTCGCCGGGGCAGTGGCGACGGGGATTCTGGCGGCCGGGGCGACCAAGGTAACCCGCGCCGATCTCCCGGCCCTGGCCGCGAGCAGCGTGGCGGCGATGGCGATCGCGGGTGCGCTCGTCTACCACAAGCGAACCGTGCTGGCGCTGGTCAGGCGGAGCATGGAGCAGACATCGTGAACGCCGGTGACCCCTATGTCGTCTGGATGGCCAACAAGCTCTGGGATGCCCACAGCGTTGACCGGTCCATGGTCCGCGCGCTGGAGCGTTATGCCCGTATCTTGTGGGTCGACCCGCCCATCTCGCCGGCGACGCGGGCGTACCGCCGCCTGGGTGCGGCGCGAACCGTCCGGCCGCACCTGTCGGCGATGAGCGACACCGTTACCCGCCTGACGACAACGGCGCTGCCGGGCCTGCGCCGTCCGGGAGTCCGCGCGACGACCGCGCCGCTTCTGCGGGCCCAGGTCCGCTGGGCGCTCCGCCGAACCGGCATCGAGCCCGCCGCCCTCGTGTCGACCAGTCTCGAGGACGTGCTGGGCTGGTGGGGCAATGGCGTGGTGAGCGCCCTGTACGGCACCGACGATTATGTGGCCGGCGCCGAGCTGATGAGGATGTCGGCCAGCTGGCTCCGGGCCCAGGAAAGGAGGGCCGTCGCCGACGCTGACGTCGTGATGGCCCTCTCGCCGCTCCTGGCGCAGCGATGGTCCGCGATCCGTGGCGGCCCCGTGCCGGTGATCCCCAACGGCTGCACCCCGGTGCAGGCCAGTGCGCGTCACCTGCCGCCGGTCATCAGAGAGCTTCCCCGGCCGGTGGTCGGGCTGATCGGTCGGCTGAACGGGCGGATCAGCCTGGACCTGGTCGAGGCCATCGTGGACGCCGGGTTCTCGCTTCTGGTGGTCGGCCCGCGGGATTCGCGTTGGGAACCGCAGCGTTTCTGCGCATTAACCGGCCGCCCTGGAGTACACCATGTGGGGCGAGTGCGGGCCGAGGAGGTGCCCAGCTATATCGCGGCGATCGATGTCGGCATCGTCCCGTACCTGGACAGCCCGTTCAATCGCGCCTCGTTCCCGATCAAGACCCTGGATTACCTTGGCGCGGGCCGGCCAGCGGTCAGCACGTCCTTGCCGGCCGCTCGCTGGCTCCTCGACGATCTCGCTCACGGTCATCGGGAAGCCGATCCCGGCGCGATCCTGGCGCTGGCCGACGACTGCGCGGGCTTTGTTGCCGCGGTGCGCCATATTGCGAGCGGCGTGCGGGACAGGGAATCGGCCCACGCCGACCGGTGCCGGGCATTTGCGCTGCGGCATACCTGGTCCCGCCGCGCCGATTCCCTGGCGGCTCTCATCGGGCTTACCGGGACGGCCGCGTCACAGGCATGCGTCGATAAGCTTCCACAGCCCGGCAACAGCCGCTAGCGCGAGGACGACGAGCCCGGCCAGCGCGCGCTTGAGTGAGCCCTTCTGAATAACGGGTCCGGTGTCCGCGATGAACTGGGCCGAGAGGCGATGGCGGGCAGGGGCGCCCGCCGCTGCCTGCCCGGTGGCCAGAAGGCTGCTGAGTCGTCGCGCCGCGATCATGAACGTGCGGTGCGCATCGGCCATGCTGGGCGACGCCGTCGTCAGCGTGGCCAGGGGCAGGCCGTAATCCGGATACTCCTCGTTATAGAGATTGACCAGCGCTAAGTCGACGCTAGCCGTTCCGCCGGCCAGCCGGATCTTGCGCTGGGTCTGCGGACTCATCAGGGTCTGGGACATCGCCTCCCCGCTCGTGATGGTCGTGGTTGCGAATCTTCTATATGCATAAGAGGAATAATCTGACTTGGGCAGGGAAAACACGACTGTCGCGCTCTCGGCGTAAGTCGGCGGCGTGGCGATGATGTTGTATCCGACGCCGCCGGTGATAAGGGCAGCCAACAGCACTGCGGTCAGGCGCAGCCTGCTTCGGCTAGCACCCCGCCCACCCCGCGTACCCTGGAAAAGGAAAGTTCTCATGCAGAAACCATAATCGTCATCGAGTGAGGTGTGGGAGAGATCATCGCCATAGAATGAGTTCAAAAGACAGCCCCGACGCTCCCCTCTCGGAAACACAGATTTCCACGCGGCATGAAAGCTGCGAAATTGACAATTTAGGACGGACAAATGGATCTGGGCGCATCACTAAATATCTGGCGAAAGTGGTGGCTCCTGACCACGGCGCTGCTCATTCTCACCTTGGTCGGTGCTTCGGCCATGCTGATGGACCTGCGCACCTACCAGGCAAGTTCGTCAGTGATCCTGCTGGCCTCACCGACGGACTCCAAGGCGAACGGCGGCAACCCGTACCTGAGTTTCAACCCCTCGCTCACCCTGGCCGCCGATGCCGTCAGCCGGGAGATCACGGCGCCGCGCGCCGAGCAGGCCCTGGCGGCCCGGGGCTTCCGTGACTCGTATACGGTCGCGCTGGCGCCCTACACCACTAACACCACCGGGTCGGTCCTGCTCGCTACGGTCACCGGCAGCAACAGTGCTGCCGTCGAGCGAATGCTGCAGGCCGTGACCGGCGAGATAGGCGTGCAGTTGCTGCAGCTGCAGCAGCAATCCCAGCAGGGCGTCCCGGCGCATAACCGGATCCGGACCGCGACGCTCTCCTATACGCCGGGGGCGGCCCTCAACGTCAGTCAGACGGCCCGGCCGGTGGTAACCCTGGCCGTCGTCGGGCTCCTGCTCGCCTTCGGAATCCCGGTCGTCGCGGACGGCCTGGTCAGCAGGCGTCCCGCCCGGCGCCACCAAGCGCCGTCGCCGAGAGACGCATCGGACTCCGCCGGCCCGCTGGCAGCACGTTAACTCTCGCGGGTCAGCCGCCACAGGGCCCCTGCGCAGCCGAGCAGCAGGAAGCACAGCCCGGACGCGATCGAGAACGACAGCGCATCGAAGGTCGCGAAGCAGACGGCGGCGACCGCGACGGAGGCGGCCAGGCACTGCGCAAGGTCGCGAGTCTGGGCGTCGGCCGCCGCGAGCCGGGCGCTGCGCGCCGTGAGCCAGCCCGTGGCAAAGAGCGCTACTAGGGCAGCCGTCCCGACGATGCCGACCGCGATCAGCGAGGTGAGGTACTGGTTATCGACGTAGAAGTAGGTCTGCGGGAAGAACGTACCGACCGCCCGGCCGAACCACGGGTGCTGGCCGATAAAGGGCGCCGCCGCGGAGTAGGCCACGGTCCGGGACTTGGTGCTCTCGTCAGTGCCGATCTGGCCGAAGAGTCCGCCGAAGCTGCTCAGCAAGGTCGGCTCGACCAGCCACATCGCGGCCGGCATCGCCAGCGCGAGGAGGTAGCCGCGGCGCCGGTCGCGCCTGGGCCAGGTGGGGAAGAGCACGAGGCAGACCACCGCGAGCCCGAGGATGGCGGTGCGTGACACGGTCATCGGCATCACTGCCGCGATGAGCAACACCTGCAGCCAGCGACGGTTCCGCAGCGCTGGTGGCGCGTAGCGCGCCTGGTGAATGGCGAGTGGCAGGGTCATCGCCAGCACCGTGGCGAACTCGAGCGGTTGCGCTGCCGTTGCCACGACCCGGACCAGGCCATCGCGGTTCATCAGGTCGGTAGCCTGCGAGTGCAGGGTGAGGCCCGGGATCGAGATGTAGGTCGCCAGGTCCTGGCGCGTGAAGAACTCCACGATCCCGAGCACGGCCATCGCCGTTACGCCGAGGACGATCCTGCGCAGCAGGGTTTCCAGGCGGTCTACCCGACTGATCCCGTCGGCCGCCAGAAACAGCACGCCGAGCCACGCGCACAGCAAGATCAGCCCGCGATCCGCGCCGTTCTCCTGCAGTCCGGGCATCGCGCCGCGGTTGGCTGAAATGTAGGCGGCGATGACGCCGCAGCCAAAGAACGCCGCGGCCACCCGCACTGGCTGCGCCCCCCCGTGCGGCGGAATCGCGGGATGCAGCCGGGCGACCAGGTACCAGCACAAGAGGGCGGCCGCAAACAGCGCTGCAGGTGCGCCGGCCGCGCCGAACGCCCCCACCACCAGGGCTGACGGGATGGCGATGAGCAGCAACACGTACCAGCTCAGCAGGGCCACCGCATCGATCCTGCTGGGCGCAGCGGTTAACGTCAGGTCAAGATGGCTGAGCACGGCGGTCTGTTCGCGGCTCGTCACGACGGTGTCACCATCCCCCCGCCCTCGGGGCGGGGATCGGCTTCCCGCTGGTGATCCACATGTTGCCGGACCAGACGTTGCCTGGCTGGGTGCTGTTGAAGTAGGCGACGGGGCCGAACTGGCCGCTCTTGGGGTAGTAGAGCTGGCCGAAGCGGTTGTTCTCGATGAGGATGTTGCTGGTGGTGTGGCTGAAGGCGGTGCCGCCGTAGATGGGGTAGTCGCCGCCGGCGAGCAGGTTGTTCTCGATGGTCTTGTTGCTGACCGGGCCGGGGGTCTGGTTGGTGTCCAGGGTGATGGCGTCGGTCTGGCTCAGCTTGTTGAGGATGGTGTTGTGGGTGATGGTGAGCTGGGCGGTGCCGCCGTTGGAGATGACGCCGTTGGTGTGGTCGCCGGTGATGTAGCCGGGATCGTGGATGTAGTTGCCGGTGACGGTGCCGGCGTTGAGCTGCACGGCGCTGCGGAAGTCGGTGATGTCGTTGTTCTTGATCGTCAGGCCGGTGGAGTCGCCGTAGACGTCGGAGATGGCGGAGTTGAGGCGGCCGCTGGTGGCGTTGGTGCCGCTGATGGTGGAGTTCTCTATGGTGACGCCGGCGGTGTGCCGGATGCTGACGCCGAAGGTGCCGCTGGTGACCACCTTGGAGTCGTTGATGGTCACGTTGGAGGCGGTGATGTTGAGGTTGTAGGGAATGTTCAGGCCGGTCAGGACCGCGCCGCTGCCGGTGACGTCGACTTCCTGGCTGGCGGCGCTGTAGGCCCAGCCGGACCCGCTGGAGACCTGGCCAGGCACCGCCTGGAGCGTCATGCCCGACGGCACCCCGCTGTTCGTCGCATCCGCGTAACCGCAGCCGGTGGGCGCCGCCTGGCAGTTGACCTGGACCGTGGCCTTGTGGGTGCTCGCGTGTGACGGGGAGGGAACTAGCTGTGTGGACACCAGGGCTACCGCCCCGGCGACGGCCACGCCCACTGCGGCGCCCACGGCTATCCGCTTGCTGCGGCGGCGGCGCGCGGGCGGCGTGCCCTGGGGCTGGCCGGCGGGCGGCGTATCGGGTGCGGGGCTCTTGGCCGGGTTGGTCATGACGTTTCCTTCTTCCATGCTCTGGCTTTAATGTCATGACCAGTCTTTTCAATTTTCCGGTAATGCCCCAGAGGCGGATTCCCCGTCCGGCGCAGGGCATTGTGCTCGTCACATAGGCCCGGGTCTTATGGCCCGGGCCATAATCCCAGGCGGCGGGCCGCCATCTTCCGCCATACTCTCTGCGTGTGACCACCATCATCATCCCCGCGCACAACGAGGGCCGGGTGATCGGGCGCCTGCTGGGCCAGGTCGTGCCCGCATCTCCGGTAGCCGACCTGCACATCCTTGTCGTGGCTAACGGCTGCACCGATGACACCGCCGCCGTGGCAGCCTCTTTCGGGCCATGCATCCGGGTTATAGCTATTCCCGAGGCATCCAAGTGTGATGCCCTCATTGCCGCATACGCCGCCGTCGGGGATTTCCTGCGCATTTATGTGGATGCTGATGTCGAATTGCGAACCGAGGACGTACAGGCACTCACGGGGGCGTTGCGTCAGCCGGGGGTCTTTGCCGTCGCCCCGGAGCGGGTGCTGACCGTGACGGGCAGGCCCTGGCCGGTGCGCTGGTACTACGACGTCTGGAGTCGGCTGCCGGAGGTCCGGGATGGCCTGTGGGGGCGTGGTGTCATCGCCGTGAATGACGCCGGGCAGCAGCGCATAGCCGCCTTACCGGCGCTGATGGCAGACGACCTTGCTTTCGCGCTGGCGTTCGCGCCGTCCGAGCGGCGAATCGTGCCTGACGCACGGGTCGTCATCCATACGCCACGGAAGGTCGCGGACCTACTGCGCCGCCGGGTGCGCGCGGTAACCGGCACCATCCAGCTGGAGCGTGCAGCGGACGCCCCGGCGTCAACGGCGCGGACGCGGGTGTCTGATCTGGTCGCGGTCAGTCGCGCCGCGCCACGCATGGCGCCGCGAGTGGTGCTGTTCCTGGCGATAACGGTCCTAGCCCGGATCGGGGCGAGGTACCAGGTGGCGCGAGCGGACTACTCGACCTGGCTGCGGGACGAGAGCAGCAGGATTATGTAGTGGGTCGCCGGGCAGCACGGTGGCTACCGTCGCACGGTGAGACAGACTCGCGATTGCTGCCCGGAAAGCTCGGCATGGACATCAGCCCCGAGCGCCGCCGCCAGCCCGTCCAGTGCTGGCTGGGCCGCCGCCAGGTCGCCGGCCGTCTGGTCGCCCCGCTCGGGCGTGCGGGTCAGGTCGATCTGGAGCAGGCTCGGATCTGCCCGCACAGTGACGTGCGCGCGCGCAGGCGGCCCGGCCGTCTCCGTCGTGAGCAGCATCAACTCGACGATGTCAGCGACGCGGGCTACCTCGTCCACGCCACGCGCTGCTGGCAGGTCGCCGTCCACGGCGGCCGGCGCGGCGAGCAGCCATGCAGTCCGCGCGCTGATGACCTCCGTCAGGCTGGTCTGCGCAGGCTGCAGCGGCCAGGGCTCGTCAACCAGGCCGCGCAGCGAGCCGGCCGCCGCGTCGACCTGCCGCTGCACAGAGTCGGTGCCCAGGGCTGCGGGTGCTGAGCGCCTCCGCAGCTGCAATTCGAGGCTGGCTGCGGTGAGTTCCTGGATCGGCCCGTCGTGCAGGTAGTCGGCCAGGTCACGGCGCTCACGCGCGCGAAGCCGCCGGATGATGCCGAGCAGCTGGTCTACCTGGGGCTCGGCGGCGCGCCGTGGCCCGGCCGCCGGGAGCTGGGTGTCCGCGTCAGCAGGCACGCCCGCGTGCTCACCCCGGCCCGACGGCGCAGTCGGCCGCAGCCGCGCGCGCACGGCGTCGAGCAGTTGGCCTAGCTGGAATGGCTTGGTCAGGGTGGCGACACCCGCGGGGAGCATATCCAGGGTCCCGCCCGTCATCATCAGGCAGCGGGCCGCCATCGCCTCGTCCCGCGACCGGAGCGTCTCGATCAGGTCCGCGCCCCGCTCCGCGCCGAGGTTGGCGTCGACGAGAACCGCGTCATAGCTGCCGGGATCCATCCCTAGCGCCTCCGCGAGAGTCGCGGCCGCATCGACCTCATATCCGCCGGCGCTGAGCGCCCGCCGGACCAGGGACCGCATTTCAGCGACGTCATCAACGACCAGGATTCGCTGGGCCACCCGAGCCCTCCGCCCGTAGTCGGGCCGCGCGACATGCAGTGCCACCGTCGAGCCTGCCTCGCGGTTCGCCGTGCCCCGTCATGCGAGGTTTAGCTACTGAGAGTAGTGTTAACATAACATATTGTCGTCTCGGTGCGATAGCCCAGGCCTCGGAGGGAGAGGGTCGCAGATGAATGAGATCCGCGCGGCGGAGACCGCCGGGCATGGGCCGATCACCGTATTTCTCCTCGACGACCACGAGGTCGTCAGGCGCGGTGTGCGAAACATCCTGGATACCGAGGACGACATCCAGGTGATCGGGGAGGCGGGCACCATGGCATCGGCGCTGTCCCGGATGGCGCCGCTGGCACCGGATGTCGCCGTTCTCGACGTGCGGCTTCCCGACGGTGACGGCGTGTCGGTGTGCCGGGAGATCCGCTCGACACTGCCGGACACGGCCTGCCTGATGCTGACCTCCTACGGAGACGATCAGGCGCTCCTCGGCGCGATCGTGGCCGGCGCGGCGGGCTACGTGCTGAAGGCGACCTGCGGCTCGGACCTGGTCAGCGCCGTGCGAACGGTGGCCGCCGGCCAGTCCACCCTTGATGCGTATGCCGCGCAGCGGGTCATGACGCGACTGCGCGAGCGAATGTCCACCGTCGACCCGCTGTCGGCGCTGTCCGATCAGGAGAAGCGCGTTCTGGACCTGGTCGCCGAGGGACTTACCAATCGCCAGATCGCCGACCGCATGTTCCTGGCGGAGAAGACGGCCAAGAATTACGTGTCGTCCGTGCTGGCCAAGCTGGGCATGCAGCGGCGGTCGCAGGCCGCTGCCTTTGCCGCACGACTGGCCGAGAACCAGGCCGACTGACCGATGACTAGCGCCCGGATCCTGCTGGTCGAGGACGACGAGCTCGGCCGGGTCTTGGTGCGAAGGCTGCTGGCCAGGTCCGCCGACCCGAGGCTGCGCGGCGCACTCGTCGTGGAGGCCGGTACCCTGGCCCGGGCCCGGGCCGCCCTCGCCGACGGCGGCATCGATGTCGTCTTGCTGGACCTGGGCCTGCCCGATGGCAGCGGCCTGGCACTGGCCGCCGAGCTGCGGCAGGCGGGCGGCGCGGCGGCACCCGCGGTGGTGGCAGTCAGCGGCCGGGCGCAGGCAGTGGAAGGCGCGGCGCTCGCCGCGGGCTGCTCGGGGGTGCTGAGCAAGCCCTACAGCGGCGCCGACCTGTGCGATCTGGTCGCGGCGCAACTGGAGGGATAAAACGGCGTGTCGGCCGCCGTTTGCGGATAGCTCGGCGGCAATCACGAAAGATTTCCTCTAGGGCACTTATATACATCCAGAACCGGATATCGCCTACACCTTGCGGGCCGGTGGCTAAACTACAAGTCATCTAGATGACCTAATAGGATAGACGTGTGTCACCGCTACGGAGTTGGACACTGACCTGGGAGTATGTGAAAAGATCCGCACATCTAGATGGCAAAATTACCTAAACATCTAGATGACCGCAGGATCAGTTGAGCCTGACGCTTTCCCGGCTCTTCTTAGATCCGTGCGGCGGATTGCGTTAGGGTAGCGACCGACTCCCGCAAGAATACTGCTCTTGGCAGTCCGCCACCGGTCTAGCCGTCCGGCTGGTAAACCCTTCAATTAATGAGGCGTACTCCTTCCTGCGTCCGTGCCGAAATGGCGGGCGACAGGGTGGCTGCCTGCCGTAGAGGACTGGATGAGTGTGACCACTGACACTGTCGCCCCCGAGCGCACCGGGCGCACCGGCCCCACCGGGCGCACTGGGCGCACCGAACGCATCGGGCGACGCGGGACCCACCGGACCCAGGCGCGGGCTGGCCGGGCGCCCATCAGAGACTGGACCGTCGCCTACCGTCGCCGCACGGCCGCGGCCGACTGCGCGTGCGCCCTCGCGGCCGGCGTCCTGGCCAGCGGGCTTCGCTTCGCGGGGGAAAGTTACACGCCCGACACCTACCTGGCCTGTACCGCACTGCTGCCAGCCTTGTGGTGGGGGGCGGTGCTGCTGGCCGGCGGCTACGACTCGCGGTTCATCGGGCTCGGCTCCGATGAGTTCCGGCGGATCCTGAACGCGGCGGTGAGCCTGACCGCTGCCATCGCACTCGCGTCCTACGCCGCCAAGCTCAACCTCGCCCGCGGCTACATGGCCATCGCCCTGCCGTCGCTCGCGATCTTCGACCTGGGCGCCCGTTACCTGATCCGCAAGAACCTGCACCGGCTGCGCAGCCGCGGCCTGTGCACCCGGCAGGTGATCGCGGTCGGCCACGCGGTCGCGGTGGCCGAGCTCGTGATCACGCTGCGCCGGGAGAGCTACCACGGGCTGTCGGTGGTGGCGGCATGCCTGGCCGACGTGCCAGCCAGCCTGGAGGTGGCCGGGGTGCCGGTAGCCGGCGAGCTGAGCGCTGTCGCCGCCGCCGTCAGCCACTTCGGTGCCGACAGCGTGGCCGTGCTTAGCTGCCCCGAGATGGGCGGCGCGCGCCTGCGTGAGCTGGCCTGGGAGCTGGAGAAGACGGGCACCGACCTGTGCGTCGCGCCCGCCCTGCTCGACGTCGCCGGGCCGCGGACGACCATCCGCCCAGTGGCGGGCCTGCCTCTTCTGCATGTGGACCACCCGGAGTTGGCGGGGGGCAGGCAGGTGGTCAAGGGTGTTTTCGACAAGGCGGCCGCCATCGCGGCGCTGGCCGTGCTCGCGCCCCTCTTCCTGGCCATCGCGCTGGCGATCAGGTTCACCGACAAGGGCCCGGCGCTCTTCCGGCAGACCCGGGTGGGCCGGGACGGGCGTTCCTTCACGCTCTACAAGTTCCGGACCATGGTCGTGGACGCCGATCAGCGCAAGGCTCAGCTCGCTGCCCATAACGAGGCGGACGGGGAACTGTTCAAGATGCGCCGGGATCCACGGGTGACCCGGACCGGCGCGTGGCTGCGGCACTGGTCACTGGATGAGCTTCCGCAGCTGTTCAACGTCCTGCGCGGTGACATGTCCATGGTCGGGCCGCGGCCCGCGCTGCCGGAAGAGGCCGCACGCTACGCCTACCACGTGCGGCGCCGGCTCGTGGTCAAGCCCGGAATTACCGGCCTCTGGCAGGTCAGCGGGAGATCCGACCTGCCCTGGGACGAGGCGGTCAGGCTCGACCTGCGTTACGTCGAGAACTGGTCATTCGCCCTCGACCTCCAGATTCTCTGGAAGACCGGGTCGGCGGTAATCCACGGATCCGGGGCGTACTAGCCGTCGTTACCCAGGCTGCCGGGGCGCGGTGGTCCGCGCGCGTGCCGCCTGCGCCGGATCGCGTTCCATCATAGTCTCGATCGGGTAGCCAGGGCGCATGGCACTCGTCGAATACTCAATAGCTAAATTCGAGCTGTCATAGGACGTCCGGACCGTCCGCAGGACCGGATCACCGGGCTGTAGCCCGAGCAGCGATGCGCTATACGCATCAACCGCGGCGGCGGTGATGACTTGCCTGGCGCGGATAATGCGGATCCCGTAGTGGTCCTCTATCATCGCGTAAAGCGACCCGTCCTGCAGTGGCTGTGCGACTAGTCCGGCAAAACGCGCGAACGGCAGCCACGAGCTTTGCACGACCACCGGGAAGCGCTTCACTAAGCGGACCCGCCGGACCAGCACGGCGGCAGCGCATTTCCCGAGCCGGAGCGCTTCGCGGGCGGCGGGCGGCGGCTGGTCCACGGCCGCCTTAATCAGCTTGGTTTCCACGCTGTGGCCCTGCCTGAGCATTTCCTCGGTAAAGCTCATCAACTCGTTCATGCTGCGGGCGGGGAGCTGCTCGGCCGCGAAAGTCCCCAGGCCCTGACGGCGGACGACGACTCCCTCGGCGGCCAGGGCGCCGACGGCCTGCCGGATCGTCATGCGCGCGACGCCATATCGCGCGGCGAGATCAGTCTCGGAAGGCAACCGCTCCCCGGCGCTCCACTCTCCGGCGGAGAGCCTTATCCGCAGGTCGTCGCGGATACTGATGTGAACGGGTTTGCTCATCTGTTTTCCCCGTCGTGGCACACGTCATGGTCTGACGCGGAGGCCTGCGAGCCTGGATCCGGACTCAGCGGGCTGCGTGGAGGTCGTAACCAGTGTACGAACTCCTCTTCATGTTCCGGATCGATTTCGATCATCTCGGCCGTACTCTCCTCCAGAGGACTAGAGTTTTGAATATAGGCCATTCCCGGACACCCCTCTGGCGGCGGACAACTCGGAAATCCCCGGCAGCTAGCGGCGCCTTCGCGAAATGGCCCCGGGTCGCTGACGCTCGCGAGGGCGGCTACGGCCGGCGGCCTCCGTTATTAGTCATCTAGATGGCTGGGCCGAGGTTGGGCGGAGCTGGCCGGGGCGTCCCGCGTCGTCTGGAACCCCTCGAAGTGGCCGTTGAGTACCTGGCCGGCCGTGGTCAGCAAGTCCGCCTCGGAGAAAGGCTTCTCCACGAGGGCGACGCCCGGGTCGAGCCTGCCCTGGGAGGCGAGGACGGGGCGGGCGTAGCCGGACATGTACAGCACCTCGATGGTCGGCCTGAACGCCCGCATGCTGTCGGCCACTTCCTTGCCGAGCATGAAGGGCATCACCACATCGGTGACGAGCAGGTGGATCTCCCCGTCGTGCCGGCGGGCGATGTCGAAGGCCTGGGGGCCGTTGGCGGCGGTGAGCACGTGGTAGCCGTTGCGGGTGAGGATCCGCTTGGTCACCTCGCGCAGGGCTTCCTCGTCCTCCACGACGAGGACAGTCTCCCCCTTGGGCGTCCGGTGGTAAGGGGCGGGCACGCGGGCGGGCGTGGCGGCCTGGTCGGTGACGGGCAGGGTGATGCTGAAGGTCGTCCCGGCGCCCGCCTCGGAGTAGATCCGGATGTGACCGTCGGCCTGGGTGAGGATCCCGTAGACGGTGGCCAGGCCGAGGCCGGTTCCGGCGCCCTCGGCCTTGGTGGTGAAGAACGGGTCGAAGGCGTGCTCGGCGACGGCAGCCGGCATGCCCGCGCCGGTGTCGCTGACCCGCATCCGGACGTTTCGTCCTTTCCGGGCCGGTGATCCTCCGGCGATGGCGTCGGCATCGACGGTGATGTTGCAGGTGTCGATCGTCAGCGTGCCGCCGCCTGGCATGGCGTCACGGGCGTTAACGGCCAGGTTGACGAGCACCTGCTCAAGCTGGCCCGGGTCGGCCAGGACGGGCCAGGGCTCATCGGCCAGCGAGGTAACCAGCTGAACATGCTCGCCGAGGGTGCGACGCAGCATCTCCTCCACTTCCGTGATGACCTGATTGAGGTGGAGAACCCGGGGTCGCACCACCTCCCGGCGCGCGAAGGCGAGCAGCTGGCGGGTCAGCCCGGCGGCCCGTTCGGCCGCCCGCTGGATCTGCCCGACGTCGCCGGAGGCCGTCTCCCAGCGCCCGGCCCAGTCGGCGTCCGTCGCGGCGCCCATTTCCTCGGACACGAACGAGGCGTAGTTGAGGATCACGCCGAGCAGGTTGTTGAAATCGTGGGCTACGCCCCCGGCGAGCTGGCCCAGGTTCTCCAGCCGCTGGGCCTGATGCAGCTGGGCCTCCCGGGTCGCCGTTTCGAGGGCGGCCTTGAGCCGCTCGTTGTCCCGTCGCTCGCCCGCCGACTTGGCCATCTCATTCCCCTGCAGAGTCTTCCCCGAAGCCGCTGGGCGGCTCGCGATCAGGCTGACCCGGCGCCGGGTCGTGTTATCACGTTAAGTAGATCTCTTGATGCGGAAAGTAGTCAAGGTGTGCCCTGTCATTCAGGCGGGGCGGCTCGGCGCTGCTGTCGGCGGGCGTCACCTCAGGGTTTCCGGCCGACGCCCCCCCACAGCGCGGCCGGGCTCTTCGCCGCTAGCTCGGAGTCGGGCCGCCATTCCTGGATCCGGGTCAGTCCCGGCTCGACCATCTCCAGGCCATCGAAGAGCCGCAGCACCTGCGCCTGGCTGCGGTAGGTCTGCTTCTGCCGGATGAAGTGGCTGACCCTGCTGCCCGCGGCCGCCAGCGCCGCCGTCTCGATGTCGGACGCGATATGGGACATGGCCAGGTAGCTGCCGGACGGGACGGCGCCGATCAGCTTGGCGATGATCGCCTGCGGGTCGTCCTCGTCGGGGATGAGGTGCACGATCGCCATGAGGGTGATCGCCACCGGCCGGGTGAAGTCCAGCGTCGCGGCGGCGGCGTCAAGGATCTTGTCGGTATCCCGCAGGTCAGCGTCGACGTAGTCGGTCACCCCGGCGGGGCCGCTGGTCAGCAGCGCGCGGGCGTGCGCGAGCACCGTCGGGTCGTTGTCCACGTACACGACGCGGGTGTCGGGGGCGGCGGACTGAACGACCTCATGAGTGTTGTTGGCCGCGGGAATGCCCGTGCCGATGTCGAGGAACTGCCGGACCCCGGCCTCGCCCGCCAGGTACCGCACCGTGCGGGCCAGGAACGCCCGGTTGGCCCGCACCGAGAACACGATGTCGGGATAGGCGGCGATGGCCTGGTCGCCGGCGGCGCGGTCGACGGCGAAGTTGTCCTTGCCGCCGAGCCAGTAGTCATACACCCGGGCGACGTGCGCCACGCTGGTGTCAAAGGACTGATGAGCGTCTCCGCCGGGGAGATCGCCCCCGTCGTCTTCGGCGCCGTTCACGGGTGGGCCCTCCTGTGGGATTGCCGATATTGCTACCGATTGTGCCAGTACGCGGGGAGTGGGCGGGGAGGGACGGGGAGTGCGCGGGGAGCGGACCTAGGCTAAGCCGAGCAGGCCTCAACCGGGGCAAGGAATCCGTGGTGCTCGACCTGGCGAGCGCCGGGGGACAGGAGATGCTCCGGCGGCTAATCTGCGCGGGCGGGCCGGAGGGCGGGATCCTGCTGACGAATGTGTCCGGCAAGCCGTGGCTGGCCGACGAGGTCCTGCGCCAGGACCGGCCCGATCTCATCTACGCCCAGCTCCTCGGCCGGCCGGGCGGGGCATCGGCCGTCGATTACACGATCAACGCCTCGTCGGGCCTGGCCCACGCGACCGGGCCGGCGGCCGGCCCCGGCCCCGTCAACGGCGCGCTGCCGGCCTGGGACCTGCTCGCGGGCAGTTACACGGCGCTCGCCGTGCTGGCCGCACTCCGGCGGCGAGGCAGTTCCGGTCACGGCGCGTTGCTGCAGGTCTCGCTGGAGGACGTGGCGATGTCCACGCTCACGACGCTGGGATTCCTGCCCGAGGCCCATCTGACGGGGACCAGCCGCCCGCCGCTGGGCAATCACGTCTTCGGGACCTTCGGCGTCGACCTGCCGCTGGCTGACGGCAACTCGGTCATGCTCGTGGCGCTCACCCCGCGGCACTGGCGGTCGCTGGTGGAGGCTTCGGGGACGTGCTGGCGACGACCGGTCCGGTGCGGGGGATGGGCGGGACCGGGGGGGATGGCCGACGAGGCGGCGCCGGACGAGGCGGCGCCGGCCACGGCACCGAGGCTCGGGCAGCACACGGACGCCGTCCTGGCGGAGCTTGATGGCCCGACCTGAGCTCCCGCCCCTGTGGATAACCGCCCGGCACCTGTGGAAATTCGTCGGTGGTTCGGGTGACCGCTGCCCGCGCCGTCACGTGCTCGTGGCCTTTCCTGAGGCCTTTAGTCCCTAGCGGCGACGGGCTAGTCGGTGATGGCATCGGGCGCAGCTGGCCTGACCATGCGAGATCAGATCGCAGCCCCGACCGCTCACGTAGAAACGCTCGTCGCCCACGTCCTGATTGCTGTCCTGGCGGGGGCGCCGATCCTGTGGAAGGGGCAAGAAATGACGCTGCCTGGCTTGGCTGATGCGCGCCTGCCCGTGTTGGCGGCCCAGCGCGAGGTCTGGCTGGCCCAGCAGATGTCCCCGGACAGCACGGACTACCAGCTCGGCGACTACCTGGAGATCGACGGTCCGATCGACCCGGTGGCGTTCGAGGCGGCGCTGCGGCAGGCGGTCGCCGAAGCTGGATGCCTGCACGCCCGTTTCGTCGAGGACGCTGGCGTGGTGTGGCAGATCGCCGAGCCGGCCAGCGACTGGGCCTTCCCGGTCCTGGATATCAGCGGCGAGGCAGACCCGCCGGCGGCCGCCGAGGCCTGGATGCGGGCCGACCTCGCCCGGCCGATGGACCTGGAACGCGGCCCCCTGTTTTCCTCCGCTCTCCTGCGATTAGGGCCACGACGGTTCTTCTGGTACCAGAGTTCCCACCACATCGTGATGGATGGCTTCAGCGCCGCTCTCATGACTGCGCGGATAGCCGAGCTCTACACCGCCGCGCTGGCCGGGCTGGCCGCCGGGCCGTCCCGCTTCGGCTCCTGGCGGCAGCTGCAGGAGCTGGATGCGCAGTACCGCGCTTCGGAGGCCTTCGCCGCGGACCGGAGTTTCTGGAGCGAGCGCTTCGCCGACCTGCCCGAGCCGGCCCGGCTCGCCGGCCAGCCGGCCAGGGCGCCGCGCAAGGTGCTGCGCCATACCGCGATCCTGCCGCCGGCGGCGGCGGACCGGCTGCGGCAGGCGGCCGCCCGGGCGGTCACCCGCCCGTCGGCCATGCTGATCGCCACGGCAGCCGCCTATATCCACCGCCTGACCGGCGAGCGGGAGGTCATCCTCGGCCTACCGGTGACGGCCCGCACCGATGCCACCCTGCGCAGCATCCCCGGCATGATCTCCAACGTCTTGCCGCTCCGGGTCAGGGTCACCCCGGACCTGCGCATGTCCGGGCTGGTGCGGCAGGTGTCGCTGGATATCCGCCAGGCGCTGCGCCATCAGCGCTACCGCGGTGAGGACATGCCGCGCGACCTGGGCCTGGGCGAGGGCCTCAGGAACTTCGCGGGGCCGCGCGTGAACGTGATGTCCTTCGACTACGACCTGCGCTTCGCGGGACACCGCGCCACGGCGCACAACCTCTCCATCGGGCTGGTCGAGGATCTTTCGATCAGCGTGTACGACCGCTCCGACGGCACCGGAATCCGGATCGACCTCGACGCGAACCCTGACCTGTATGAGGCCGACGACCTGGCCGCCCACCAGCGGCGCCTCGCCACCCTGCTGCAGGCGATGGTCGCCGACCCCGAGCAGGCCGTCGGCGGTGTCGAGCTGCTGTCCGCGGGCGAGCGCTGCCGGGTGCTGACCGAGTGGAACGGCACGGTCCGCGCCGTGCCGCCGGCCACGCTCCCGGAATTGTTCGAGGCCCAGGCGGGACGCACCCCCGGCAACGTCGCGCTCAGCTTCGGCGACGAGCAGCTGACCTACGCGGCGCTGGACGCGGCGGCCAACCGGCTGGCCCGCCTGCTGATCGCCCGCGGCGCGGGACCCGAGACCATCGTGGCCCTGGCGCTGCCCCGATCCGCCCAGATGATCGTGTCCGTCCTCGCCGTCCTCAAGACCGGCGCGGCCTACCTGCCCATCAACCCGGACTACCCGGCTGACCGCATCGCGTTCATGCTCCAGGACGCCGCGGCGACCCTGCTCATCACGACCGTGCCGACCGCACAGGTGGTGCCGGACACCCCGATCGCCCGCCTGCTTCTGGATCACCCCGCCATCACGGAGGCCCTCGACGGCCAGCTCGACACCGCGCTGGCCGCGTGCGACCGCACCGGTCCCGTCAATCCCTGGCACGCCGCCTATCTCATCTACACCTCCGGCTCCACCGGCCCCCCCAAGGCGGTCGTCGTCAGCCATCACAACGCGGTGGGCCTGCTCGGCGCGATTGGGGAATGGTTCGCGTTCAGCGCGCGGGACACCTGGTCGCTGTTCCACTCGTATGCGTTCGACGTCTCGGTCTGGGAGATGTGGGGGGCGTTGCTGCACGGCGGCCGGCTGGTGGTCGTGCCGCACGAGGTCGGCCGCTCGCCGGCGCATTTCCTGCGGCTGCTGGCCGACGAGCACGTCACGGTGCTCAGCCAGACGCCGTCGGCGTTCTACGCCCTGATCCAGGCGGACGCGGAGCACCCGGACCTCGCGGCGGCCCTGACCTTGCGGGCGGTGGTCTTCGGCGGTGAGGCGCTGGAGCCCGGCCGGCTGGCCGGCTGGTTCGAGCGCCACCCTGAGTCACCTGTCTTGATCAACATGTACGGAATCACCGAGACCACGGTGCACTCCACGCACATCGCCCTGGACCGCCGCCATGCGGTCCCCGAGACGGGCAGCATCATCGGCCGGCCGAACGCCAACACCCGGATCTACGTGCTCGACGGCGGGCTGCGGCCGGCCCCGGTCGGTGTCCCCGGCGAGATGTACGTCGCCGGCTCGGGCCTTGCCAGAGGCTACCTGGGGCGGCCGGGACTGACCGCGCAGCGATTCGTGGCCAGCCCCTACGGGCCACCGGGGCAGCGGATGTACCGCAGCGGGGACCTGGCGCGCTGGCGCCCGGACGGCCAGCTGGACTTCCTCGGCCGCGCCGATGACCAGGTGAAAATCCGCGGCTTCCGGGTCGAGCTCGGCGAGGTGGAAACCGCGCTCGTCACCCACCCCGGCGTGGCTCAGGCCGCCGTGATCGCCCGCGCGGATCAGCCGGGTGACCACCGCCTGATCGCCTACGTGGTGCCCAAGAGCCGGACGGTGCCGGCCCGGAGAGAGGCGGCGCGGCGGCAGGTCGGCGACTGGCGGCAGGTCTACGACTCTCTCTACGCCGGGCCGGGTGATCCGGGCGGGTTCGGCGAGGATTTCAGCGGCTGGAACAGCAGCTACGACGGCCGGCCGTTTCCGCTGGACCACATGCGCCAGTGGCGGGACGCCACGGTCGAGCGGATCCGGGCGCTGCGGCCGCGGCGGGTGCTGGAGCTGGGTGTGGGAACCGGTCTGCTGCTGGCCCGGCTCGCCCCGCACTGCGAGAGCTACTGGGGAACAGACTTGTCCGGCGAGGCCATCGGCAGGCTGGGCAGGCAGGTCACCGGCCAGCCCGGGCTGGCCGGGCGAGTGGAGCTGCGCTGCCAGGCCGCCGACGAATTCGACGGCCTGCCGGTCGACTTCTTCGACACGATCATCATCAACTCCGTCATCCAGTACTTCCCGAACGCCGGCTACCTCACCGAGACCCTCCGCCGGTCGATCGGGCTGCTCGTCCCCGGCGGGGCGGTCTTCGTCGGAGACGTGCGCAGCCTGTCCCTGGCCCGCTGCTTGCGCACCGCGGTGCGAGTGCACCAGGCGACCGCCGGCGCGGACCTGGCGGGGGTCCGCCGCGCCGTTGAGCAAGACCTGCTGACGGAACGGGAGCTCCTGGTCGCCCCGGAGTATTTCAGCACCCTGCGGCGCGGCACGGCGGACATCGCCGTGGCGGACGTCCGCGTCAAGGACGGCCGCTGCGAGAACGAGCTGACCCGCTATCGCTATGACGTCGTGCTGCGCAAGGGGCCCAGCGCCTGCGTGTCGCTGGACGGCATGCCGTCTCTGCGCTGGGGCACGCAGGTCACCGGGTTGCAGGCGCTGGACGGTCACCTGAGGCGGCAGCGGCCGGCCGGGCTGCGCCTGGCGGGCGTGCCCAACCTGCGCATCGCGTCCGATGCGGCAACGCTGCGGGCCCTGGCCGGGGGCAGCACGCTGGCCGAAGCCCGCCATCGGCTGTCGGCCGCGGACGGATCGGGGAACGGATCGGGGAACGGATCGGGGGAGCGGGCGGATCTGGCGGCGTTCCAGGAAGTCGGCGGGAGGCTGGGCTACCTCGTCACCGGCACCTGGTCGGCCGGGGCCGATAGCAGCATCGACGTCATCTTCCAGGCCCCCGGCCAGGTGGCCGGGGGCGTCCCCCTCGACTACGACCCACCCGCCGTCAGCAGCCCGGCGGCCCTGGCCGGGCACACGAACAGCCCGGCCGGGGCCCAGGAGCTCGACCCCGCCGCGGTGCGGGCGTTCGCGGCGGCTCGGCTGCCGGAGTACATGGTCCCGGCGGCGGTCGTCATCGTCGGCGCGCTGCCGCTGACGGCGAACGGGAAGCTGGACCGGCGGTCCCTGCCGGCTCCTGATTTCGCCGCGGCCGGCGGCTCGCGGCGGCCGCGTACCGCGGCCGAGGAAATCCTCTGCGCCTTGTTCGCGCAGGTGCTGGGATTGTCCGAGGTGGGCGCGGAGGACAGCTTCTTCGCTCTGGGCGGCCATTCGCTCCTAGCTACCCGGCTGATCTCGCAGATCCGGGTGACCTTCGGGGTCGAGCTGCAGGTGCGCGCCCTGTTCCAGGCTCCGACCCCGGCCGGCCTGGCGCGGGCCCTGGAGCAGGGCCAGGCCGCGCGGCCGGCGCTGCGGCCCGCGCTGCGGCCCGCGGACCTGCCGCTGTCCTTCGCGCAACGGCGCTTGTGGTTCTTGCATCATCTGGAAGGGCCCTCCGCGACCTACAACATCCCGGTGGTGGTGCGCCTGACCGGCGAGCTGCGGGCCGATGCCCTGCGGGCCGCGCTGGCGGACGTGGTCACCCGTCATGAGGCGTTGCGCACCGTCTTTCCGGCGGCCGACGGCGTGCCGCGTCAGCACATCCTCGTCCCGGAACGGGCCTGGCCCGATCTGCCGGTGACCGCCGTCGGACCGGCCGGGATCGGGGAGGCAGTGGCCGCCGCGGCCCGGTACGCGTTCGACCTTTCGGCGGAACCGCCGCTGCGCGCCTGGCTGTTCGCGGCGGGACCGCGCGTGCACGTGCTGGTGCTGCTGCTGCATCACATCGCCGCCGACGGCTGGTCCCTGGCCCCCCTGGGCCGGGATCTGGCCGCTGCCTACGCCGCGCGGTGCGCCGGCCGGGCCCCGGACTGGGCGCCGCTGCCGGTGCAGTACGCCGACTACACCCTGTGGCAGCG